>Ga0306910_1000019_pt1 | contig 163035 bp, 163 predicted proteins | sample AntRauMFilla2698_FD_190438 | JGI IMG/M metagenome (GOLD analysis project Ga0306910, IMG submission 190438) | Saline lake microbial communities from Rauer Islands, Antarctica - Metagenome Filla 2 #698 (v2) (version 2) | ecosystem: Environmental > Aquatic > Non-marine Saline and Alkaline >... | reverse complement strand
CGCAGAGTGCTTCTTCCAGCTTCTGAAGCGCGAACGTATCCGGCGGCGGACGTATATCACCCGTGACGCTGCAAGGCAGGACGTGTTCGATTACATCGAGATGTTTTACAACCCGACCCGCAAGCACGCCAACAACGGTATGCTGTCGCCGGTTGACTATGAAACCAAACAAAGGAAAATGAACGAGGCAGGTGTCTAGGAAACTAGGGGCACCTCGTTCATTACAAAATGACTCCCACGAGATCGACGCTGGGGTCTCCTGTCTGCCAACTGAAATACCTGAAAAGTTTGACCCAATAATCTTTTGCCTCGTTTGCCGGTCCGGCGTTTGAGCCTCTGACCGAAGCTGGTTGGCTTGCCCCCGATGACTTTGCGAAAGCCCCCGAATCGCTGACGTCGGCCAACGGCCCGATCTGCTGTCGAATACATGCAAGCATGCGCTGCCAGGCGGTCGGATATGCAGGTCGTTGGCCTGCTCTTCATCGACTTTCGGCCCCTGCGCTCAGATAAACCTCAAGGTCGATCTTGCTTCCTTTGGTGTATCATCATGGGACGAACGCCAAGCCAGCTGGAAAATGCGCTAACCGTCTCTTGCCTTCCAACGTCACCTCGGCTTTGAATTCTGCACGATATTTCTTTCGTTTCGACATGTCTAACTTCCTTCGCTTTGACGATCAGCAGACTACAAATCGCATCTCGCGTCAGCGTTCGAACTTCATGGGGGAGACTGGGGAGACACTCAACGTGATCGAGCTTTGGCTGATGAAATTCATTAACGGACAGATATCCAATGCCCATCGTGTGTAAAAAGGACAAAAGTTTAGTGAAAAGCGATGCAATTGGATTTAACGGAGATCAAAGGAAGGCAGCGATAAAAGAAACCGATTTGCCGCCCTGTACGGTTTGTCTCATTACAAATGGTCAGTCGTAGACCAGCGATATTTTGTAAATTATGATCGATAGCGCTGCAAATAGACCATCGGCAGTGTCTTGCGCAGGGTTAATGAGGGTCATTGGCTGATCCGCAGGGGCACGCTGGTGCTCCAAGTCAGCATGCCATGATAGCCTGTCTATTGCGTATGCAACCATCTTTTCTGAAACAAACGAATGTGGTGCAACGACTTGCTATTTTGCCGTTTTGCCACGCCAAGTGAGTGACTTTTTATTGAGATCATATAGTTTCTCAGTACCCTCAATGATGGCTTCACATAGACGGAGCGCGTGAAGCGCCTGATCTCGTGTCATATGTTTGTACGCTGGCCTCGCCAAGTGATCAAACCAGGGCCCACCGCAAACGTTGTCCAACACTATACGTTGAAAGCAATGATCGTTCTGCACGGGCCAGTCTACATTAGGATCACGGGCCATGCGGGGCATCACTTCCTTGGTCAAAACCATGTAGCGGCTGATCAGATCAGCGGTGCGGTCGGTCGAGGCGCAGGTCACAACAGGCTAGCGCCAATGGTTTGCTCCAAAATCTGCGGGATTTGCTTTCTGACTTTGAAAAACCCGGCTGTGGCGTGCGGCCAAATTGCACTGTCCCAATCGCGCCTTTGCTCTACCAACGTCACGCCACGCGCCGCAAGCCCCGGCAAAGCAGCGTCGAGCCAGTCGCGCAAGGGCCCGCATGCGACATAAGGTGTGAAAATCTGCTGTACGTTTGCGGATTTCGCCCAATCACCAAGATCTGCTGGATCGCGTGCACAAAGGGCATCAACCCTCCAGTCCAGACGGGCCGATGCATCCTGCAACGCCGACGCTTCAAAACGACAAACCGCATCTGACACAGGACGTGGTGATCGCAAATGGCTGGCAGACAACGATGCAACCGCTTGCACATTGAGTGACGTCAAATCGAAATTTTCGACCAGACAGTCCTCGGTGGTTATCAAAACAGCCGTTGGCGCATCTGGTTCTGGGGTATCCAATTCCCGCATCGGCTGGATTGTCGGCAGGCCGTCCAGCTCCGATGCCTCCAGACCCGTTGTCACCTCTGCCAATTCTCCATGTGCCGGGGTGAAGCGACCGTTGGTAAACGTATCGATGTTTTGACGTCTTGCAGGATAGGGTTTGCCGCGTGTGTGCAACCCCGCTGCCCAACGCCAATTCAACGTGTTAGCCGCAGCATCACCATCGAGCAAATGCCGGTAGAAAAAATCTGCACCCAAACGCCACGGCAATTCGAGCGTAAAAATCCAGATAGAGGCGAACCACATGCGTGAATGATTATGAAGATAGCCTGTCTCGACAAGCTCATGTGCCCAACTGTCAAAATAGCCGAGCCCGGTATTCCCCGTTTCTGCCAACTCGATGTCACGTCGCAGGCGGCGATCACGTTTCAAAGATATCAGATCCGCATCGCGGCCTGCGACATAACTGTCCCAAATCTGCGGGCGCCGTTCTAACCAACCCTTGTAATAGCCGCGCCAGATCACTTCTTCGATAAACTTTGAGGCGTCATCACGACCGTGTGCAGTGAGTGCGGTGGTGATGGCTTCCTGTTCCGTGATCAGACGGCAGCGGATATAGGGCGACAGCATGGAGACATCAGTGTGGCGTTCTGGCCCATTGTCGTAATTGCGGCCCTGTTCATACTGCTGCCCCATATGACCCGCGAACGCCTGCATGGCTTTTGTGCCAGCGGCACGGGTCGCTATAAACTGGGTCACAAGCGCACAAACCTTTTAGTTCATCAAGTCTTCGAAAAGGCCGTGATGGCGGCGATGCTGCGCTTTGTCTTTTGCGTTATGGCTATCGTCGTACCACGGGGCATGGCGCGGATTCTTGGTCGCAATGTTCTCGGACGGGCGGTCTAGATTGTTTGCGCTGGTCTGTTCAATCTTTGGGTTAGACATGTTCGGCCTCCAAGGCTTAGAATTCTTATACGAATGAAATACGATCTGACGCCGCAATTGGATCTATTTTAGGTAGATCAATCCGCCATCGCTGTGGTTCGTATTGACCGGCGCATCTTCTACTCCGGTCTGGTCAGCTATGTGCCACGCGCGGTCAGGGCGGTACTGAACGACGAGGCATCGCAACTGCTGGACAACTTTTCTGCTACAGCCCCGACCGCGGAATTCGCTCAATTCGGGAAGCCCGGTGCCGCGCCGGGTGATTAAATATTGCAATTTATAGGCCTAGGTTATCTCATTATTCTGCTTCATGCCGAGGCGGTGAACTTACCTTAGGGTCGCTGTCGTCATCTTCATAATTAACTGTGAACGACGACGCGGATCTAGATGCTGTGAAGGTGACAGACACAGCATGTAGACAATCGGGGTGAATGGCACGCTATTGTGCCCGCGCGGAAGCCGCGCGTGTGAGCGGTCCAAAAATACCAGACCGGGTCAGCGGCCGACAATTATCCCTGTGAACCCGTTCGAAGGCAATGATTAGCTCTACAGCTGATGGGCGAAATGCGCTTTGAAATCTCCGCACAGCGGGTCCGCTGATCGAGCACTCATGCACAACACAAAGGAGGGGAACGTTCGCGGTGTCTGAGGCGTTGCTGGCCCGTAAATAAAAGTTGCGTTAGCAACTCTGCCGACCACTCATAAGTGCTGTGTTCAAGCTGGATAGCCTACCGGATCAAGCTATGTTCCCCGAAATCAATGTAGAGGACTGCCAATGCTATCCGTTGTATCCAAAACGCGTCCAAGAATATTTATCCTTCTGGGGATATTGGTGACGATGATCATGGCGCTCCTTGGGACCGGGGCATCCGCACATGTCCGTTGGTTTGTGGATACCAACGTGACTGTCGAAAATTTCGTGGCGTATCGCATCACCGATCCGGAAGTTTTGATCTGGATCGCGCTGAGTTTCGTGATTGTGGGGACCTCGATCGTCCTGGATGCAAAATTGCCTAATGTCAGTATCGTCGGCAGCGAAACCCGGCACGATTTCATTGAAATACTGCGAATTTTCACCGGTATGTCGATGCTTCTTACGGCGTACGAAGGTGCTATTGTCGCCCCGCATTTGATCGCTTCCGGCGCATTCGGTACCAATCTGATCTTCCTTCAGGCGATTATTGGAATATTGTTTATCGCCAATCGCTTTGTGCGTCACGCAGCGATCTTGCTGATTATCCTGCATTTGGGCCTGACCATTAAATTCGGGGTTCTTGCCGCACTGGAGTATTTGATCATGGTCGGCATCGCGGTCTTTCTGCTGATCAACAACCTGCCTACCGCCGAGTTGCGCGAACAGTTCAAGCCGTTCTCGGTCGCGATCCTGCGCATACTGACCGGTATTTCACTGATCACACTTGGGCTTGCCGAAAAACTGTTCGGTGCGATCATGGCGGAAAGCTTTCTGGCCGCGAACCCATGGAATTTTCTGCCCGCACTTGGCTTTGACTTCTTCACCGATCGGCTGTTTGCACTGTCGGCCGGATTTACGGAAGTCATCTTTGGCATAATCCTCGTCCTTGGCACGACGACCCGCCTCAACGTTCTTGCCCTGTCGATAGTGCTTTTGGCCTCTAACGTTTTGTTTATCATCGAAGGCAACAATGAGGCTGCGCTGGTCGAATTTGTGGGTCATATGCCTGTCATCGGCGTCGCACTTGTGTTGCTTCTTTTGGGGGCGGGGCAGCGGTGGAAGCTGAGAAGGCTCCTCCCCAATTGGCGGAAGAATACAAACTTAAAAACAATTCGGGTTCCCAGTGATGTCTAAAATTTCTCTCCGTTTCCCGTATCTTATCTATCTCAGCATCGCTTCGATTCTGATTGGTGTGCTGATCGCACCGCTGTTTCGCGATATTCCTGTTCAGGGCGCGGGCGTCGATATGATGGAGCATGAAATGCAGCACGGAATGCTTGAAATCTCCGCCGTGGGCGCGCCTCAGGTTGCCATCACAGTCGAAGAAGATTCCATGAACGGGTGGAATGTGGCCGTCACGACAAATAATTTCACCTTCACCCCAGAAATGGTCAGCGGTGAAAATGTCGACAACACCGGTCACGCACATCTTTATGTCGATGGTATCAAGATAGCCCGGCTATACGGCCCTTACTTTCATATTGCTCGATTGCCAGCGGGCGACCACGAAATATCCGTGAACCTCAGCAGCAACGATCATTCATACTATCTGGTTGATGGGGACCCGATTTCAGCACGTACCACTGTCACACAGGAACTCATTGACACAGACATGGAGTGAACAAATCTCTCAAAGAGACGCCTTGCACGGCAATCTTCTCTCTACATCTACAAGATCAATACAGCCTGAATTTCAGATCCGACGTCTTTGGAACATCCCCAGATGTGCCCCATTGATCATCGCATCCCTCGCGGCGCGGGCTTGCAGAAATGTACACATCATTCCTGCCCTGTAAGCCGAGAGCGGCGAATTTGATGGAACATGCCGCCGCTGTCTTGCCCCATCAGCGTGATCGCGTCGAGCGTGAAGGGTGTGGTGAGGAGAGGCAAAAAAAGGTGCTCTAGTTCTGCGACTGTCGCCTCGGCCACGTCCCGAGGCAATTTACCAGTCAGCGTCAGATGAAACTGGAAATCGTCAAAGATGAAAGGGTATCCAAACGCGAGAAGCTGTTGATCTTGCCGTGGGCTCATGCGCGATTTCCGCCGTCGCGCAGTTTCTTCGGGCGTGAGCGGAGCGCGAAAACTGTCGAAACCGGTAACGATCTTTGCGGCGACGTTTTGCAATGCTGGCAAATGCTGCACCGGTCTCAATGCAATGAAACCGTGTCGATAGACCACTTTCAAAAAGCCTATGTCACAGGGTGCCGTAGATGCCGCGAACCTGACCAGTTCTTCATCCAGGGCCTTTTGCCCCGCGCTTTCCGACAGATGGAACGGAGCTTTTAGGGTCGCGTGCAGTCCGTATTTGCGCGCGCGTGCGGTTAGTTTAGGGACGTCGATCCCGCCCAGATCACGGTGCGGCACAGCAGCGCCCCGCGCGCTGTCCCAACCCAGCAATGCCGCTCCCAGATCAGCCAACTCACCCGTTGGTGTATAGAAAATGGCGTATCTTTCGAACATCGCGCTCTCTTTATAAATTACCGTGCCATACCGACCCGACGGGCGAGTGTGCCAAGTGCCATGCATTTTGCCAATAATTGCGCGCAAAATCTACGCCGCCGTCAGTAGCCCCCTTGCATCTTTTGGGGGCCGGAGCGTTGCTTTTGATCTGTCAATCTTACCAGCAATGCCATTGCCTCTTGACCCTCCAGTTACTGGAAGCCTTATGTGCTGTCTATGTCTGAACTGGAACCGATGATGAACCACGAAATTACAACGACGTTCGCCGTGCAAGAGATGTCATGTGCATCCTGTGTTGGCAGGGTCGAAGAAACGTTGTCCGCTGTGCCCGGCGTGCAAAAGGTGCGGGTTAACCTCGCTGCCGAAACAGTTACACTTACCGTGCCAGAGGGGTTCGATATGGCGGCTGTCGTGGAGGCGCTTGATCGCGCGGGATACCCTGCGGTCATCGAAATACACCGTTTCAGTATTGAGAATATGTCTTGCGGATCCTGTGTGGGAAGGGTTGAGCGCGCGCTCGCAACTGTGCCGGGTGTGATTTCAGTCTCCGTAAATCTCGCGCAGGAGGAAGCGACCCTGCGCGTTCTGGGGGCTCACGCGGGATCCGTTGCGCAGGCGGCTGCCGCTGCGGGATATCCCGCTCGCTTGATCGGGAACGAGGGCGGCTCTGCCGCAGCGCAGGACCGTAAAGCCGCAGAAGCCATGCATCTGAAAAACATGACGCTGCTCGCAGCGGTGCTCACAATGCCTGTGTTTGTCCTCGAAATGGGCGGCCATTTGATACCGGCACTTCATCATTGGTTTATGGACAGGCTGGGATTGGAGCTTAACTGGAGTATTCAGTTTGCGCTCGCCACGCTTGTTCTGGCCGTGCCGGGGCGGCAGTTTTATCTCAAGGGGGTTCCCGCACTGCTTAAAGGTGCCCCTGACATGAATTCTCTGGTGGCGCTCGGTACCTGCGCTGCGTGGGGCTTTTCGTCGGTTGCCTTGTTCGCGCCCTGGCTGTTGCCCGCTGGTACGCGCGCAGTCTATTTTGAGGCGGCGGCGGTGATCGTCACCTTGATCCTGCTGGGCCGCTATCTGGAGGCGCGGGCAAAGGGCCGCACGGGGCAGGCGATTGCAAAGCTGATGGGCCTCAGGGCCAAGACGGCGCGTGTCGACCGCGACGGGACATTCGTCGATCTGCCGGTCGAGCAGATCGTGGTCGGCGACCGGGTGCAGGTCCGGCCTGGCGAAAAGATCGCGCTCGACGGTACGGTCGTACGCGGTGCATCTTATGTTGACGAAAGCATGATCACGGGCGAGCCTGTGCCGGTCGAAAAGACCGAAGGCGCGCAGGTTGTTGGCGGGACGGTCAATGGCACCGGCGCGCTGGTATTTCGGGCCACGGCGGTCGGCAGCGACACGATGCTGGCCCAGATCATCCGGATGGTGGAGGAGGCGCAGGGCGCCAAGCTGCCCATTCAGGATCTGGTGAACAGGATCACGCTGTGGTTTGTGCCCGGCGTTATGGCCATTGCGGCGCTGACATTCGTTGCATGGCTGGCGCTGGGCCCGCCGCCCGCGCTGGGCTTTGCGCTGGTGGCGGCGGTGGCGGTGTTGATCATTGCCTGCCCCTGCGCGATGGGTTTGGCCACGCCCACGTCGATCATGGTTGGCACAGGGCGCGCGGCGGAGCTGGGCGTTCTGTTCCGGCGTGGCGACGCTTTGCAATCTCTGGCCGACGTTTCGACTGTGGCTTTCGACAAGACCGGAACGCTGACCCAAGGCCGACCGGAGCTGACCGATTTGACGGTGATGGAGGGATTTTCGAAAGACGATATCTTGCGGCTGATAGCCTCTGCGGAGGCGCAGTCCGAGCACCCCATCGCCACCGCCATCGTGCGCCGCGCGCAGCAGCAGGGGCTGCGCCTCGCGACAGCTGAGGATTTCAATTCGATCACCGGCTACGGTCTGGGCGCTGTTGTTGAGGGGCGGCAGGTTTTTGTCGGGGCTGACCGCCTGATGCGGCGGGAAGGTATTACGCTCGATAGGGCGGAGGGTGCGGGCGCAAAGCTGGGGCAGACGGGCAAGACCCCGCTTTATGCTGCGGTCGATGGGCGTCTGGCCGCGGTCATCGCGGTCTCTGATCCGGTCAAATCTGGCACGGCGCAGGCGATCACGGCGCTGCACAGTCTTGGGTTGAAGGTTGCGATGATCACCGGCGACAATCAGGCCACAGCGGATGCCATCGCCGCACAGCTCGGGATCGACACGGTGGTCGCCGAAGTTCTCCCGGAGGACAAGGTCGCCGCGCTGCAACATTTGCAAGCGGACGGGGCCAAGGTGGCCTTTGTCGGAGACGGGATCAACGATGCTCCTGCTTTGGCCCATGCCGACGTGGGCGTGGCAATTGGCACCGGCGCGGATATTGCGATCGAGGCGGCAGATGTCGTGCTGATGTCTGGCGATCTGAACGGCGTGGTCAACGCCCTGCATCTAAGCCAGCGGACCATGCGGAATATCCGGCAAAACCTGTTCTGGGCCTTCGGCTATAACGCTTTGCTCATCCCCGTAGCGGCGGGGGTGTTTTATCCGGTGTTCGGACTGATGCTGTCCCCCGCTTTGGCGGCTGGGGCCATGGGATTGTCCAGCGTGTTTGTCCTGTCGAACGCATTGCGCCTGCGCTGGGTCGCGCCAGCGTCACAAGACGCGCAGTCAAAGCGCGATCATGTCGGTGCATCAACCACCGCGCCCGCATCACACAAGGAGGTAGCCCATGAACATCGGTGAGGTTTCGAAGAAATCCGGCCTGCCTGCCAAGACCATCCGCTATTACGAAGATATCGGCCTGCTCACGCCCCTGCGCGATCCGAACGGCTATCGCAGTTTTCGCGAGACTGAGCTGCACAAGCTGGCGTTTCTGGGCCGGGCGCGGGCGCTCGGCTTTACCATCGAGGATTGCCGCAATCTGCTTGCACTGTGGAGCGATCAGGACCGCGCCAGCGCGGATGTGCGCGCCATCGCCAAGGAGCATTTGAGCCAGATCGAGAGCAAGATTGCCGATCTTCAAGATATTCGCGACACCCTTGCCCATCTGGTCCGCGAATGCGCAGGTGACGGACGCCCCGATTGCCCGATCCTCAACAAGCTAGAGAGATTCCCCACCTAAGACGCAGACGCCTTTCTCGCTGAAAAGGGGTTCTCTTGAATAACGCCTTACAATCATGGGTATTTACGCGAGGTCTGTAAAAGCACCGATCAACTCTGCGCGCCGGATATCTGTGGAGGTCGACCGTCTATTTCAGGTCCGTGATCATTCTCCTCCGTTGCGCTAGATGCTGTCAAAGCAGCGGCATCAATCGGCGACAGGCTCAATGTCTCTCTCATCGAAAGAGGATTTATACCGGTCTGTAAGCGCTTATGGATGCTCCGAGCAAGTTACCGGCTGCCTTCCCGCACCGATATTTGCGGAAAGGCACCAGTGCCCGTTTGGCGAGGCAGATCACGCCGCCTCTTGGCTGCTGGTGAAGCCCTCCCATTTCAGATCTCCGACATAGCGCTGAACCGGCTGACCCTGATCGTCCAACAATAACAGGTGCAGCCAACGGTTGTCGAACAGGGCGCGTACCCCGTCGTGCCGCGCCAGAATGTCGGTCACCGCGTCGACAGGCGCCTCGACACAGACCGACAGCCGCAGCGGATCGTGGGCCAGTGCATGACCGTCGTGTACCGATTGCCACGGCAGCCCGGCGCGCAGATTGCCGCCGTTCCCCTCCACCACGCCAAAGCCGCCGGTGACATTGTGCAGCAGCTTGTTGCCCGCACCAAAGGTTTCGGGTGCCACGACAGATCCGTAATACTGCAAGCTGATCCAACTGGCCACGACGACGGGCGCGGTGAGGATCAGCTCCAAAATCCCGAAGCCCTCGTCTTTTGTCCAGTCATAGTCGTGCAGGAATGCCCGACCGCCAAGCGGCTTGCCCCGTGTGCGGCAGCGCGGTGCGGCGATAAAGGCGCTGCACCCTGCCAGCGCCCATTCGGGGCGCGTCTCGGACCAGTCGGTGCTGCGGGCGGCGACAGCAGCACCCTTATCCGCTCGCGGCAGTCGCAAGGCCCGCTCCGTCCGGGCAAGTGCGGTGGCCGAGGCCAGCCAACCCTTGGCCCGTTGCAGTGACGCACTGCTCAGGCCTTTGTCGAACAGCGTAATCTGGTCGGTGACCGTATCGTGCAAGGCGCCGACAAACACGGTATCTGCCGGCAGGTCGATACCGTTTTCCTTCAGCCCCGCGCGTACGTCGGCGTCGTTGAGCATACCCGCCAGAAGCCGCGCGTTCACGTCGCCTTTATACCCGCCGCAGGCCCCGCAATGCAGCGCACTGGCATGGGGATTGTTCACCACACTCGCGCCATGACCCACCAGCAGCACCAAGGGCGCAAAGTTCTCGGTCATCGACATCGCGCGCAGAATCGTCCCTGCCGCCGTGATCTTGTCGGCCATGGCGAATTCTTCGCTAAACTGGGGCGCGTGGTCCTTGGAGGTGCCCGCATGGGGCAAACTCAGCGCATCGCGCAGCAGCTTGCCGATATATAGAGGGCCCGTCGCCTCGACAAAGGCAAACGAAGAAACGGCGGCCAGTTTGAACCGGCCCCAGGCGCGGGCCGCCCGCGCGGCAAAACGGGCAGTGTCATCGGCGGTGGTATCATCGCTCCCGGTCTCCGTGCTGTGCAGGCCCGCGTTGAGCAGGACCGGAAACCGCGCCTCGTCCAGATCGGAGGCAAAGCTGCGGTGCGCCGGGGTCAGACCGAAAAAGCCCGCAAAACCGATGGTCTCGATGGTGGGATCCACACTTTCTAACGCACGGCGGTACACTTCGGAGCGCACGTCGATGCAGAACGCAGCTTGAAGTGTGGGACGCGCCGTGCTCTGCGCCGCTGCCGCACCGGATAGTGTTTTCGATAGGGTCCGCTGGCCCGCACGCTCTGCCGCTTCCTGAAGGATCGCGGCGGCACGGTGTGCGGGCGACGGCGTGGCCGGACTTGCGTGCTCATCGCGCACCTGCGACCAGCGCTCACCAATTTCCGTCTCATACTGCGTCAGCAACAGTTGTTCCCAGACCAGCCGGATCGCCAGCATATCGGTGGTGACCGTATCGGTCGTACCGCCAAGTTCCGCCTGCCACAGCTTTTGCCGCGCCACCTGCGACCAGCCGCCCATGCCCAGCAACAGCTGGTGGAAATACGTGGCCGCTGCATCCGGCGTCAACTGCAGCGTATCACAGGCCAGTGCCAGAGCCGCGCGAGCCCGCACCGGAACGGTGGCGACCTGTGCGGCAAACCCGTTCAGGCCCGCAATCTCGGGGGTGAGGTCGCGGCTGGCGAAGATTTGCCAACTCTCGAAGGCGTCGCGCCCCGATGTCACCTGCCACAGAGCTTGGCCGGTGTCGAAATACCCCGCCGCCCATGTGCCGATCCGGTCCTCGATCAAACCGGGCCAGTCGATGCCGGAGGCTTCCTGTGCCAGATGCGCAATCGTGGGTAGGGGGCTGGCCTTTGCGTCCGGTGCATCAGCCGCAGCATTGAGATCGTCGATGCTGTCCGGTCCGCCCCCGGGTGCGGCTGCGAGGGCCGCCTCAAGATCGGCATCGGTGATGGTGCCATCGGCGATCCGCGCGTGGTACCACGCGTTGGGCATCGTCACGCTGATGCCTCCGACACGGTTCAGCAGGGCGGCGACCTCGTCCAGCGCCATGCCCGACTGGCCCAGAAACGGGTTCACCGCGACCGAGGACGACAGGGGCCAGAGAGGGGGGATGGACTTGCTCGATGTCTCGGAGACCGAGATCAACTCGTAATGTGCGCCGGTAAATCCGGCCAGTGTTTCCGGCTTCATGATGTCTCTCCCGAATTGGCGTTCTTGCGTGACCAGCCGCGCAGCAGACGGTCCTCGATTGCATTGATGTAAAGACCGTTGGTCAGATGGATGCGCAGGCCCTGCGCCGCCGGATGATGCGACCACAGCGGCAGCGTCGATTGCGCCAGCGCCACAGCGCCGAAGCTGATCAGGGCCAGCAGGATCAGCGCCCATTCCAGCGGTCCGGCAACAGGGGTCGCGGGCAGGGTACCAGCGGTCAGCCATTCCGATCCGCGCTGCAGCGATATATAGGCCAGCGTCGCCACCAGTGACAAAACGGCGGTGCGCCGGGTGAGCGCGCGGGGTGCCCGATCCGCCAGACCCTGCGCCAGCAGATATGCCACCCCGAAGATCAGGATCGCACCCAAAGCAACAGCCTGCGGTGATTTGCTGCCGAACCCGATAAGCGCGCCGGACAGCAGATAGACACCAGCATAAATCGCAATCGCCAGCCCAAAGGCGCGGGTCACGGCACGCAGATCAGGCACGGCGACGGGCCCCGGCCTGCGGTTGGCGGTCACTAACTCGACCGCGCCGCCCGCAGACAGAAACGCATGTGCTTTGTACAGCGAATGGGCCACGATATGCAGCAGCGCCAGTGGAAACAGCGCAAGGCCGCATTGCAGGATCATGAACCCCATCTGCGATACCGTCGACCACGCCAGTGAGACCTTGACCGTGGGTTGCGTCAGCATCACCACCCCGCCAAACAGGGCGGTCAGCCCGCCGATGGCCACCAGAATGGCCAGTACCAGCGGCGACAGGATCATCACATCGGCAAAGCGAATTAACAAAAACCCGCCACCATTGACGACCCCCGCATGGAGCAAGGCGGAGACTGGGGTGGGCGCTTCCATCACTTCCGTGAGCCAGCCATGCGTCGGGAATTGCGCAGATTTCAGCACTGCTGCAAGCGCGAGAAACGCTGCCGCCCCGACCGCAAGCCCGCCACCGTCACCCAGTCTGGCCGAGGCGAGCATCTGGGAGATTTGCGTGGTGCCATAAGCCGCGATCAGCATGATCGTTGCGATGATAAGCGCCGCATCACCCGCCCGCGCGGTCACGAATTTTTTATACGCCGCGCGCTGGGCCGCGATCCGGCCGGGGTAAAACAGCAGCAGGCGGTGCAGTGACAGGCTCGTCGCGATCCACGCTGCGCCAAACTGGATCACATTGCCCGATTGAACCAGTAGCGCCACCGCCGCCAGCGTCGCCAGCAGCCAGATGGTGAAGTCGGTCTGCCGCACTTCGCCGTCGAGATAGGTCCGCGAATAGCGCACGACGACCCAACCGATGAACGACACCAGCAGCAACATGGTCACGCTCACAACATCCACGCGCGCCGACAGACCAACACCAACCAGACCCAGCAAAGGGCTGTCCCCCGCGCCATTGATAAGCAGCAGCGCGGCTGCGCCGAGAGCCACCAGCAGAGCGAAAAGCGCGGCAAGCTCGCTTATCGTCGCGGCGCTGCGAACGGGCGTTTCGCGTTTGAGATGAAGGGCGATGGCCGCGGCCAATAGGACGGCAGGTGCGAGAAGGGGCAGCAGGTAGATCAGCATGGCGGACTCCGTGAGCGGGAAATTGATTTCACCCTCTCTACGGAACCGAAGCTATCAAGTTAAATTCATTGTATGCCCCAATTCGTTCTATATTACAGAACGAATTGGGTGTTGCCCTTGAGCGAAGGCAATCTCTAAGCGCTTTGTGCAGGTGCCGTAATATTCACATTAACACCGCCAATGCCCTCGATGACGACCTCGACCGCCATGCCAGCCTTGATCGGCCGTGCGCCGAGGGATGTGCCGCAAGCGATCAGATCACCGGGGTTCAGGGTCATATCCTGCGACAGCAGGCTCACGATATCCGCAGGATGCAGGATCATGTCGGAGGCCTCATAGGATTGCCGCTCGCGCCCGTTCACAAGGGTTTTGATGGTCAGGTCGCGCCAGTTCACCTCCGTCTCGATCACGGGGCCTACCACGCCGAAGCCATCAAAGCTTTTCGCTCGGGTCCACTGTGGGAAGGAGGGATCGGCGTTCAGCACGTCCAACGAGGTGATGTCGTTGATGCAGGTATAGCCAAAGATTGCCGCTTCGGCCTCGCTGGGGGAAATCTCTTTGCAGGTCTTGCCGATTACAATGCCAAGCTCGCCCTCGAACACCACCCGGCCCGCAGCCTCTGGCAGGACAACATCTGCACCCGGCCCGGCAAGCGAGCTGTCGGCCTTGAAGAAATAAAGCGGATGCGCCGGATGCTCCATCCCGCCTTTTTCTGCGGCGGCTTTGAAGTTGTTCCACAGACCGATGAATTTGCCCGGAACGACGGGTGCCAGCAGGGTGACCTCTGCCAGCAGCAGCGGATCGCCCGCTGCCGTCTCCGAGCCTAGCCCCGCGCGGGGGTGAAACATGTCTTGCGCGATTACGCCGGTGATCTGCCGGCCGTCTTGTTTCTGTGCTCTGCCCCATTTCATGGCGGTATTCCTTTTCGTGCTTTGCTGTCTAATTTGCGGGTTTTGGCCCTGTGTTGGCACAGAAGTTACTGCAAACCGGCCCGGTTCAAGCAAAAAGCGACTGATATACCGGTTTTAGCTTTGATACCGGGTGGTCCCGCGCTTGTTTGCGTCAATGGGCAGGCGCACGTGCAGCGGCTCATAGGCGCGCTGGGCGCAGTCGCGGCGGGGGCAGATGTGACAGTTGATCCCGATCGGCGCGATGGTCGCGGATTCGTCCAGATTGAAGGGCGCGGCATAGCCGATCCTGTGCACATGCGCGCGCTCGCAGCCCAGGGTCACGACAAGGCGCCGGCCCTGCGTGTGCCTGCTGCTGACAGGGCGGCTGGTGGTGCGGCTGATGGTGAAAAACTGACCGGCATCGGGCAGCTCGACGAATTGCGGGACGATGACGTCTGGCGCGCCAAAGGCACTGTGGATGTTCCAGACGGGGCATGAGCCGCCCTGCTCCGCGAGCGTGAAGGGGGTAGCGTTGAACCGTTTGGTGACATTGCCGGCCGTATCAATGCGCAAAAAGAAAAATGGCACACCCTGCGCGCCCTTGCGTTGCAGGGTCGTCAGGCGGTGGCTCACCTGCTCGAACGAGACAGCGAAATGCGTGGCGATGCGGTCGATGTCGTATTTCGTCTTCTCCGCCATCTGGTGCACCTCCGCGTAGGGCATCAGAAGGGCTGCGGCGAAATAATTGGCCAGCTCGACGCGGCACCGCTCGCGGCCTTGATCGGTCGTGATGTTCGCATCACTCACCAGCGTGTCGAGCAACCCGCTACAGCTCACCAGCGCCAGCACATGGGCGAGCTGAAAATTCCGGTTGATCGGGTCCAGCGCTACGGAAAGCGAGACCACGTGATCATCCTGATTAAAAATCCGCAGACTTTGTCCCATAGTATCCAGATCGTGGACCTGCACATCCAGACCGAAGGCGTTTTGCAGATGGCGCTTGAGGTTTGCGAACAGATCCTCGGTTGCGCCCCCGATGGCCGCCCGCGCGGCTTCCGCTGCCGCTTCAAGCTGGGGGAAGTGGTTTGCGTGATCGCGGAAGAAATTGTGGATCGCGGTCTCGGGCCTGATTGCCTGAATGTCGGCGGGCACATCACCGCTGCTGAGCGTGCGGATCGTTTCAAGAACGGCATGGTGATTCTGGTGCAGCTGTAAAAAACACTCCACCAGCTTTGGCGTATGATCGAGGGCGGCGCGCAATTCGGTCAGATCAGGCTGGAGCCCCGCAAAAACCGGATCGCGCACACTGGCACGCAGATCCGCAAGCTGCATCGCGGAGTTATCTTTGACCAGATTGCGCGCCTCGACCCCGTAGGCGTCGCTGAGCGCCAGCAGGACCTTCACCGACAGGCTGCGCTGGTTGTTTTCCAACAGGTTGACATAGGCGGAGCTGATCCCGAGGCGGCGCGCCATCTCGGCCTGTGTATGGCTGTGGGATTGTCTGATCTGCCTGAGCTGCGGGCCAATAAGTGTTTTTTCCATAGCAACAACATTACAATATTTGAGATTGTAAAAGCAACAATTAACACTAATACGCGATAAGGCGTGAAACTTTATTTCTCGATGATACTAAATCAGGCAGAAGGCCAGCGTATTTGGAATTATAATGCACAGCGTGATGGTCGAACTGTTCTCGGGAGGAGAATCGAATGATTAACAAACTCACACGGCGATTTGCGTTGGCGACCGTAGCATCTGTCGCAATGTTGTCTGCGCTGCCCGCAGCAGCCAGCGAATGGGCGCCGCAAAAACCTGTCGAGATGGTCATCATGGCCGGGACCGGCGGTGGCGCTGACCAGTTGGCGCGGCTGTTCCAGTCGATCATTCAAAAAGAAAAACTGACCCGCATGCCAGTGTTGCCGGTGAACAAAGGCGGTGGCTCAGGTGCCGAGGCGTTGCGCTACCTCAAGGATAAAGAGGGCGATACCCACACCGTCATGGCGACGCTCAACAGCTATTTCACCACGCCGCTGCGCACCGACATCGGGGTCAATATCGAAGAGTTCACCCCGATTGCGCGCATGGCACTCGATACCTTTGTGCTTTGGGTCAACGCTGACAGCGATATAATGAATCTCGACGATTACGTCGCGGCCGTCAAAGCTGCGGATGGTGCGTGGAAGATGGGCGGTACCGGCACGGGACAGGAAGACAGCCTTGTGACCGCCATGCTGGAGAACGAATTCGGTCTCAAAATGACCTATGTTCCCTTCCAGGGCGGTGGCGAGGTGGCCAAGACGCTTGTGGGTGGCCATGTCGATTCGTCTGTGAACAACCCTTCCGAAGCGATGGGTTTCTACAATGCACAGAAACTCCGCCCGATCGCGGCTTTCACACCCGAGCGTATCTCGGCCTTTCCCGACACACCGACGATGAGCGAACTGGGGCACGACCTGGTATACTGGATGCAGCGCTCGTTCGTGGGGCCAGCGGGTATGGATCCTGCCGCCGTCGCCTATTACACGGACATGTTCGAAAAGCTAAGCCAGACGCCAGCGTGGCAGACATACACCGCAGAGAACGCTCTGCTCGCCGATTTTCTGACCGGAGACGAGCTTCAGGCCTATTTCCTCGAAGAGAGAGCGCTGCATGAAAAACTGCTCGCTTCGATGAACGAAGGCTCCTGAACCAGATCACCTGATACCTGAAGGCACGGGCGCAGTGAGAATGCTGCGCCCTTTCGTTACAGAAAGACCTCTCACATGCTGACGGCGGACCGGATCATTGCACTGAGCCTTATGGCGCTCTCTGCGTATTTTATGTGGCACGCGGCCGAACTGCCCATCGGGTGGAACGGAATGACCGGCGGGCCGGGGGGCGGCGCGTTTCCCTTCTGGCTGTCTGCGATCATGTTCTTGACGGCCGCCGCGATCATTGTGCGCTCGTACCGTGGCAAGATCGAATACGATTCTAACTTCTTTGACACGGATACCATACGCTCGGTCATGCTGGTGGTCGTTGTACTCACAATCACCGTCGCACTTATCCCTATCGCCGGAGCCTATATCGCGCTGCCGCTGTTTTTGTTTTGGTATCTCAAGGTGTTTGGCAAGCATGGCTGGTTCCTGACCGCCTGCCTTTGCGTTGCGACGCCGGTATTCCTGTTTTTCTTCTTCGAAGTCACGCTAAAGATCCTGCTGCCCAAGGGGTTCACGGAGCCGTACTTTTTCCCGCTTTACGCGCGCTTTTTCTAGAGGGTTCCGGACATGGAAATGCTTGGCTATCTGGCGGACGGTTTCGCGACCTCGCTGTCTCCGATAAATTTGTTCATCGTTCTGATCGGTGTTACGGCGGGCCTGTTTATTGGTGCGATGCCGGGGCTGGGGTCGGTCAACGGGGTGGCGATCGTGCTGCCACTGACGTTCATCGTGCCGCCGTCCTCTGCGATCATCCTGCTCGCGGCGATCTATTATGGCGCGATGTATGGCGGCGCGATCAGCTCGATCCTGCTGGGGATACCCGGTGCCTCTACTGCCGTTGCCACCACGTTCGACGGCAGGCCGATGGCGCAACAGGGCAAGGCGGGGCTCGCGCTCATCGCTGCGGCCTGTGCGTCTTTCGTGGGCGGGACGATTTCCGTTGTTTTGTTCACTTTTCTCGCCACGCCGCTGGCGGACGTCGCGCTGGCTTTTGGTCCGGCGGAGGAATTCGCATTGGTTCTGCTTGCCTTCACGACCTTTGTGGGGCTTGGCGGTGATGATATTCTCAAGACGATCATGATGATCTGTCTGGGCCTTGCGCTTTCAACCGTGGGCCTTGATCTGATTTCGGGCCAGCCGCGCCTGATCTTTTTTGACCAGCCCGGATTTTTCTCGGGCATCAGTTTTCTCGTGCTGGCGATCGGTGTCTACGGCATCGGCGAAATTCTCTATACCATCGAGACCCAGAAAACGGCGCCACAAGTTACGCCAGCAAAGGTAACGTTTTCCGAGCTTTGGATGGGCATCAAGCTGCTCAACAAGATGTGGAAAACCATGACACTCGGCTCGACGATGGGCTTCTTCGTGGGCATGTTGCCTGCTGCTGGGGCGACCCCGGCGGCGCTGATGTCCTACGGTATCGCCAAACTGACGTCGAAAACGCCCGAGCGGTTCGGTAAAGGCGCGATTGAAGGAGTTGTCGCCCCCGAGACGGCGAACAACGCGGCCTCGACCGGCTCGCTGCTGCCGATGCTCACGCTGGGCATCCCCGGCTCGCCCACTACCGCGCTGCTGTTGGGCGGGATGGTGATGTGGGGGCTGGTGCCCGGTCCGATGCTGTTTATCGAGCAGCCCGATTTCGTCTGGGGCCTGATCTCATCGCTCTACACCGCGAACCTCGCGGCGGTGCTGGTCAACCTCGCGCTGATCCCCGTCTTCGTCTGGGCCCTGCGGATGCCGTTTACCGTGCTTTGTTCGGTGGTGTTCGTGCTGTGCCTTGTCGGTGGCTATGCGCCCAGCCAGAAGATGCACGATGTCTGGCTGATCGTCGGCTTCGGCGTCGCGGGCTATCTGTTGCGTAAGGCGGATTATCCGATGGCACCGCTGGTGCTGGCACTGGTGTTGGGACCGCTGATGGAGAAAAGCTTTCGTCAGACGCTGATCGCAGAGCAGGGCAATATCCTCGCCTTCGTCGAGCGGCCTTTGTCGGGCACATTCATCGCGATCAGTGTGGTATTCTTCCTGCTCCCACTGTTAAAACATCTGAAATCACTGCTCGGCCGCACGCCAAACCGGGTCCGATAATCTAGCTAAAAGGTACGTCAGCTATGGAAACCACTCTCAAAGCGCTCATTTCCCCTCATGCAGGCACAGCCCCCGCCGTCGGCGCGCCCGGGCGCGACTGGCTGACCTACGACGGGCTGCGCGCGCTGGCAGGCGAGGTTGCCGATAGCCTGAACAGTATGGGCATCGATGCGGATGACCGCGTGGCCATCGTGCTGCCGAACGGCCCTGAAATGGCGACTGCCTTTGTGACTGTGGCGCAGGCGGCGACAACCGCGCCACTGAACCCCGCCTACCGCGAGGAAGAGTACCAGTTTTATCTTGAGGATCTCAAAGCCAAGGCCTTGCTGGTCGAGGAAGGCTATGACGGCCCTGCCTTTGCCGCTGCCACCACGCTGCGGATGAATGTCATTCGACTGTCCGTGCTTGAAGGCGCACCTGCGGGCTACTTCACGCTGTCCTCCGACATCGACGCCACACCCGCGACCAAGGTGCCGGTTGCGGATGATGTTGCCCTGATCCTGCACACCTCCGGCACCACATCGCGTCCAAAGATCGTACCGCTGTTGCACTCCAACGTGGCGGCGTCCGCGCAGCATATCCAGACTTCGCTCAAACTGACGGAGGCCGACCGATGCCTGAACGTGATGCCGCTGTTTCACATCCACGGGCTGATCGCCGCCGTGACCGCGTCGCTGGCCTCTGGTGCATCGATCTGGTGCGCGCCGGGTTTCGACGCGCTCAAGTTTTTTGGCTGGATGAAAGAGGCGCAGCCGACGTGGTACACCGCCGTGCCCACCATGCATCAGGCCATCCTATCGCGCGCCAAGCGGAACGCCGATGTGATTGAGAACACACCGCTGCGGTTCCTGCGCTCGTCGTCGGCCTCGCTGCCCGCGCAGGTGATGGTGGCCCTGAACGAGACGTTCAATGCGCCCGTGGTCGAGGCTTACGGTATGACCGAAGCCGCGCATCAGATGGCGTGCAATCCGCTGGAATCCGGTACGCAAAAGCCGGGCGCCGTAGGCATCCCCGCTGGACCCGTCATGCGCATCGCCCATGAGACGGAGAACCGGATCATCGACGGCACCGGCGAGGTGGTCATCTCCGGCCCGAACGTGACACCGGGCTACGAGAGCAATCCCGACGCCAACGCCAAGAATTTCTTTGAGGCCGAGGGCGCGCGCTGGTTCCGGACCGGCGATCAGGGCGCGTTCGACACGGACGGATACCTGCACCTGACCGGGCGTCTCAAGGAGATCATCAACCGCGGCGGCGAAAAGATCAGCCCGCTGGAGGTCGATGGTGTGCTGCTCGATCATCCCGAGATCGCGAAGGTCGTCACCTTTGCCCTGCCGCACCCCAAGCTGGGCGAGGAAGTCGCCGCTGCCGTGGTGTTGACCGAAGGGTCAAGCGCGACGGAGCAGGACATCCGCGCCTTCGCCGCCGAGCATATGGCCGATTTCAAAGTGCCGCGCAAAGTCATCATCATGGACGAGATCCCCAAAGGCGCCACCGGCAAGATGCAGCGCATCGGACTGGCGGAAAAGCTGGGTCTGGTCGAAGGGGTTTAAGCCATGAAAATTTGTGTGTTTGGCGCCGGTGCTATCGGCGGCTATATGGGTGTGAAACTGGCGCAAGCGGGTGCGGAGGTGAGCCTCGTGGCGCGCGGTCCGCATCTTGCGGCGATGCAGGAAAACGGCCTGACCCTGATCGAGGAAGATGGCGCGCCGCAAACCGTGAAGGTGAACGCCAGCGACAATCCCGCCGATCTGGGGCCGCAGGATTATGTGATCGTCACACTGAAAGCGCACTCCGTCCCTGCCGTCGTGCCGCATATGCAGCCGCTGATCGGCGAGAACACGACAATCGTTAGTGGCGTGAACGGTGTGCCGTGGTGGTACTTCCACAAGATCGGCACTGATCTGGAAGGCACGCGCCTGCAATCGGTCGATCCTGGCAATGCGCAGTGGGACGGTTTCGGCCCCGACCGGGTGCTGGGCTGTGTGGTCTATCCCGCCGCCGAAGTGCCGGAGCCGGGGGTGATCAAACATATCGAGGGCAACCGCTTTAGCCTCGGGGAGCCGGATGGCAGCAAATCGGAGCGTGCCACGGCCCTGTCGCAAGCGCTGAGTGCAGCGGGCCTCAAGGCGCCGGTGCGCCCGCGGCTGCGCGACGAGATCTGGGTCAAGCTGTGGGGGAACCTGTCGTTCAATCCCATTTCCGCCCTGACCCATGCCACGCTGGACGTGCTGTGCACCGATGCGGGCACCCGTGATGTCGCGCGCAATATGATGATGGAGGCGCAGACGATTGCCGAGAAGCTGGGCGTGAAATTCCCCATCGACGTCGAGCGCCGTATCGACGGGGGCGCTGCCGTAGGCGCGCACCGCACCTCGATGCTGCAAGACCTTGATCAAGGTAGGCCCATGGAGATCGACGCGTTGGTCGGATCTGTGCAGGAGCTGGGCCGCGTGACGGATACGCCGACACCGACCATCGACACGGTTCTGGCGCTGACCAAACTGCGGGCGCGGACATCCGGCCTCTATAGTGGCTGATGAAAAAGGGCTGAACACATGAGCATCAAGAACATTCTCGTCGCCTATAACGGCCTGCCGGGATCGGGGACCGCCCTATCGGGGGCGGTGCTGATGCAGCAGTATTTCGACGCCCATGTGACGGGCTTGTTTGCCCACGGCAACCCGTTTCTGTCGCGCCAGATCAACCGCACGTGGATGCCGCGCAGGGTGCAGGAGGCGATCATGGAAGCCGCCGACAGCCCCACCGCCGACATCCAGCAGAAGTTTCACGAGATCTGCAAAGACGTGCCCGCAGATAAGCTGCACTGGATCGACAGCGGCGGATCGGTGCAGCGGACGGTGGCGCGCTATGCGCGCCTGTTCGACATGACCGTGGTGGGCATGCATGAGGCAAACGTGGACAACAACATGGCCCACATCGAAATCCACCCTGACCGCGTGGCGTTCGACAGCGGGCGGCCGGTGATGACCTTTCCCGCCAATTATCAGGGGACTGTGTTCAACGGACGCGCGGTCGTGGCATGGGATGGCGGGCGCGCGGCGGCACGTGCGCTGGCCGATGCGATGCAGATCCTCGAGAACGAGGCCGAGGTCGAGATTGTCTCGGTGGGCCGCTCGCCGCTGGCGGATTCACTGCCCGGCATCGACGTGGGCATGGTGCTGGCCCGCCATGATGTGAACGTCATCCTGACGGAGTTGCCGCGCGAAAAGCGCCCGATTGCGGACACTCTGGTGGAGCATTGCGAAAAGACCGGTGCAAGCCTGCTGGTCATGGGCGCCTACGAGCATTCACCCCTGCGCGAGGGGCTGATCGGTGGTGTGACCCACGATATCGCCCTGCGCGCAAAGATCCCCGTTTTGATGAGCCACTGACCTAGAAGCCAACGGCACAGCCATCCTTGCGCGGGTCCGAGCCTGCCGCATAACCTTTATCACCTAGGCGGCAAATCAGCTGTGCGCCGCCAAAGCCAAAGGCATTATCAGGCGATTCCAGCGAGATATCGTGCCCCAGCGCGGTCAGCGCCTCGAGCAGTTGCGGGGGCATCGTGTCCTCGCAGGCGATGCGCAGCCCCTCGACCACGCGCCAGCGCGGCGCGTCCACTGCCATCTGCGGATCCTGCCCCCAAAGCTGCGTGCGCAGCACCATCTGCACATGTCCCTGCGCCTGCATAGGGCCGCCCATCACGCCAAAACTCATCAGCGGGCCATCTGGCCCCATCAGAAAACCGGGAATAATGGTATGGAAGGGTCGCTTGTTCGGGCCGACGCAGTTCGGGCTGGAGGGATCAAGGGTGAAACCCGCGCCACGGTTCTGCATAGAAATTCCCGTGCCGGGGATCGCCACACCCGAGCCAAAGCCCGCATAATTCGACTGGATGAACGATACCATAATGCCCGAGGCATCCGCCGCAGACAGATAAACTGTCCCGCCGTTCCTGGGCGCGCCTGCGTTGAAATCCTGCGCGCGTGCAGGATCGATGAGCGCTGCACGCCCGGCCAGATAGGTATCATCCAGCAGCGCCTCGGAGGTCACGTCGCTCATATGATCGCCGTCGGCCACATAGGCTTCTGCGTCCACGAGTGCCAGTTTCATCGCCTCGATCTGGAGGTGGTAGGCGCGCGGATCTTCCGCGTCCAGATCGCGGATACCCGTGTGCGACAGGATACCAAGCGCCATGAGCGCCGCAATGCCCTGACCGTTCGGCGGGATTTCGTGCAGTTCCAGATCGTCGAATTTCTTGGAAATCGTGCCACACCAGTCCGCTTTGTGCGCCGCCATATCCTCACGCGTGAGGGCCGCGCCATGCTGGGCCGCGAAGTCGCAAATCGCATCCGCAAGCGCGCCGCGATAAAATGCCTCGCCCTTGGTTTCGGCGATGAGGCGGAGTGTTTGGGCAAGCGGGCGATTTACAAACCGGGTGCCTGCCTTTGGCGCTTGGCCATCCGGCAGAAACGTCTCGGCGAAACCGGGGTAGTCACCCAGATCCACCGCCGCGCGGCGCCACAACTCGGCGATGACGGGCGTGACGATGAATCCGTCCGTTGCATAACCAATGGCCGGGGCAAAAAGGTCGGCAAAGGGTAGTTTCCCAAAACGGTCCGAGAGGGCCACCCATGCGGAAACGGCGCCCGGCACGATCACGCTTTCCCAGCCGCGAAACGGAATACTGTCCTGCCCCGCAAACCGCTCCGGCGTCCATGCCGCAGGGGATCTGCCGGATGCGTTCAGCCCGTGCAGCTCCGTCCCGTCCCAGATGATGGCGAAAGCGTCAGACCCCAGACCATTGCCCGAAGGCTCCACCAGCGTCAGCGTTATCGCGGTCGCGATGGCAGCATCCACCGCGTTGCCACCGCGCGCCAGCATCGCAAGGCCCGCCTGAGCCGCGAGGGGATGGGAGGTTGCGACGATGTTGTCGGCCAGAACCGCAGAGCGGCGCGAGGGGTAGGGATGTGTGGCGCGGATGTCCATGTCTTTGGCTTTCTTGTGATGTGGGTCAGGTCGGGCTGATCAGATGCTTGGCCATCATCATATGCACCCCTTTTTCGCGGTTAACCGTCTGCGTGATGCGCAGGTCACCGGCAAGGCTGCACAGCATATAGGCTTGCTCGCGGCTGATGCCTGCGCGCTTTGATACCAACGTGATCATATCGCGCAAAGCCATCTCGACGCATTGGTCCAGATCGGGCGCCATGCCCATGGTGATGAAATATGTGGGCGTTTCGGCGCGCGGATAATTCAGGGCGTGATCATTGAGCACGGTGAGGCGAAACCGCCCCTGAAGTGCTGTCTCGATCGCGGTCACGCAGACCTCGCCGTCGCCTTGTGCGCCGTGGCCGTCGCCGCATGAAAACAGCGCGCCTTCATTGAACACGGGCAGATAAAGCGTGGTGCCGGCGACCAATTCCTTGTTGTCGATATTGCCGCCATGCACGCGCGGCTCGATTGTGGAGATACGACCCCATGCGGGCGGCGGGGCGACACCCATGACGCCGAAGAAGGGAGCGAGTGGCAATTCAAGCCCCCAGGGCATCGTGGCAATCCCGCGCGCGGGATCGAGCTGGATGATGGTCTGGTGCAGATCGGGGAAATCATGTGGGAGGGTCCCTTTGAGGGGACCGAAATAATTGAACCCCCAATCCTGCCGCAGCGAAACGTCGAGGATATCGACCTGCAGGACATCGCCCGCCTTCGCCCCAGTCACGGCCACAGGGCCGGTCAGGATATGCCCCGGCATCGCGGGCAGCCCTGCGGCGTGGATCTCCAACAATTCAGCCGGTACGTGAAAGCCTGCGCCCGGCAGGTTTTGCGGCCCACCCGAGACGCTGTTGATGATCACCTCATCGCCGCTGTCGATGGTCAGGGCAGGGGGGAGGCCCGCGTCGAAATATCCCCAGTGGCAGGTTTGTGGCGATGCGTTCAGGGTTGGTGCGGTCATGTGGCGCGGCCTTTACCGGCCAGAATACTCTCGATCAGAATTTGCACGCGCAACGCTTCGTGCACGGTCGCAAGGCGGTTCGGCTCTCCTTTTATCAAAAGAATCAGATCGTCGAGCTGCGCCTTTAGGCTGCTGGCACGTGGATCGGCGGGGTCGGGCGCTGCCGCCTCGAATTGTCCGCCGGACGAGACCGCATCGCGGTAGAAATCCGATACGCGGCGGCTGGTTTTTGTTCCTTTGATGGTGAGCTCCTGCCGGTCGGGCTGGGCGCCGCCGACACTGCCCATCAGGGTCACGGGCATACCTGCCGCGTTCACCAACCGCGCGGCGACATGGGTCTCGCACAGCCCGCCCTGCGCGGGATAATCGGCCTGCGCCCAGACCAGTTTCAGCGGCCCGAGGATCCGCTCGCTGAAGAAAACAAAATGCGAGACAACCTCCCGCGTCATTCCGCCTTCATCGGCAAAGCGCAACCAATCCGCCGATTTTTGCCAAGCGCGGGGCCAATGGGGGTAGGTGACAATGATGTCTGCGCCGACCAGATCGCCAAGATCACCCGCCTGCGCCGCCGCCGAGATATCGGTGAGGGCCGCCCCCGCTGCTTGTGTGAAGTTCACCGCCGCAGGCACGCCTGACGCGGTAAGACGGTCCACCAGATCACGGCTCTCGGTGATGTCGATGCCAAGTGGTTTTTCCAAAAATACTGCCTTGCCCGCAGACGCCGCCGCCACTGCGTACTCCTTGCGCGGAACGGGCGGGCAGGCGAGATAGACCAGATCGGCGGCAGCGATCGCATCGTGCGCAGTGTCGCACAACACGGCGTCTGGCGCCATCTTTTGTGCGGCGCGGCAGGCATCGGCATCCGGATCCCAAATCGCCGCGACGGTGAAATCGGGGTGCCGCTCCATATGCTCGAGCATGCGTCGGCCCATGATGCCAAGGCCGATGATGGCGGTTCTGATCGTCATATTATTATCCTTTTATGCGGTTCAGCCCAGCACATGCGTGACCGCAGCCTGGGTCACACCCACAATTTCATCTGCCTGCGCGCGTGTCAGCGGGAAGGGCGGCGCGAAGCCAATGATATCGCCCTGTGGCATTGCGCGGGCGATCACGCCCCGTTCCAGCATGGCGGCTACAATGCGCGGGCCAACCTTCTCGGCGGGATCGAACAGGTGGTGGTCGTCGCGGTCCTGGACCAGCTCGACCGCGCAGAGCATCCCCTCACCGCGAATATCACCTACATTCATATGGCCGCCCAAGGCGTCGTGCATGGCAGTATTGAGATAGGCACCCACACTCCCCGCATTCTCGATCAGCTTCAGATCGTCGATCAGCTTGAGGTTGGCCACGCCCGCGGCGGCACAGATCGGATGTGCGGAATAGGTCCAGCCATGGCCGATGGGGCCGAATTCATCCGTGCCCTGTTCCAGCACTGCCCACATTTTGTCCGACACGATAGAGCCCGACAGCGGCGCATAAGCCGACGTCAACCCCTTGGCGATGGTGATCAGATCGGGCTTCATCGCGTAGTGATCCGAACCCATCATGGAGCCAAGACGACCAAAGCCGGTCACAACTTCATCTGCGATGAGCAGGATGTCGTGTTTGCGCAGGACTGCCTGAATGGCCTCCCAATAGCCTTCGGGCGGCGGCACGATGCCACCTGTGCCCAAAACCGGCTCCGCGATAAACGCAGCGATGGTATCGGCGCCCTCACGCGCGATCAGCTCTTCCAGATGTGCGGCACATTGCGCGCTGAACGCGGCTTCGCTCTGGTCGCGGTCGTCGCGGCGGAAATAATAGGGCGCATCGGTGTGCACCACATGGCTGAGTGGCAGATCGAACTTCTTGTGAAACAGCTCAAGCCCGGTAAGCGAACCCGTGACCAGACCCGAGCCGTGATAGCCGCGCCAGCGCGAGATGATCTTTTTCTTCTGCGGGCGGTCCAGCACGTTGTTGTAATACCAGACCAGCTTGACGTTCGTCTCGTTTGCGTCCGATCCTGTCAGGCCGAAATAGACGTGGTTCATCCCTTCCGGCGCGCGCTCGGCGATCATGCGGGCGAGGGTGATCGAGGCCTCCGTGCCATGGCCCACGTAAGAATGGTAATAGGCCAGCTCTTGCGCCTGCGCGGCGATGGCGTCCGAGATCTCGGTGCGCCCGTAGCCTGCATTCACGCAATAAAGCCCCGCAAAAGCATCCAGTGTGGTGCGCCCGTCGCGGTCGGTGATGTGTACGCCATTGGCACCCGTAATGATCCGGTTGCCCATTTCCTTGCGGGCGAACTGGCCCAGATGGGTCGAGGCATGAAAAAAATGATCGTGGTCCCATTGGGTCAGCTGGTCGTTGGTAAATGATTTGGCCATCGGATGCTCCATAGATCGTGGGGGCCGCACGGCCTCGACTGGCAAAGCGTAATTTAATTCAATCGCCGCCTCCACCCCCCAAACACGCCGCAGACGGCCCGTCTGTGTCGCTGCCCTGCTTGTCAGGGTGCTGCAAACCGGTGAGGCTGATCCCACTACAAGAGGAATTGGAGGCCCTAATGAGCACATATGAAGCGAACTTCACCACGCAGGAGTACCGCGCACGGATTGCCAAGACGCGCCTTGCGATGGCGTCGGCGGGGCTGGATGCGATTTTCGTCACCGATCCGTCGAATATGTCATGGCTTACCGGCTATGACGGCTGGTCGTTTTATGTGCACCAGGGTGTCATCCTCAGCCATGAGGGCGATCCGGTCTGGTGGGGCCGCGCGATGGATACGCTGGGTGCGCGCCGCACGGTGTTCATGGAAGATGAGGGCACCATTCGCGGCTATGACGATACCTTTGTGCAGAACCCCGACAAGCACCCGATGGGCGAGCTTGCGCGCCTGCTGTCCGAACTGGGATTGCACACAGCCACCATCGGGGTTGAGATGGACAACTATTACTACACCGCCGCTGCACATGCCCGGCTGGTCGCGGGGCTGAGTGCGGCGACGATCAGGGAGGCGACCGGTCTGGTGAATTGGCAGCGCGCGGTAAAATCCCCGCAGGAGATCACCTATATGCGCCGCGCGGCCCGGATCGTGGAGGCGATGCACGCGCGGATCGTCGAAGTGGCGGAGCCGGGGATGCGCAAGAATGACCTCATCGCCGAGATTTATGCCACCGCGATGCGCGGGGCCGGGGGGCATTGGGGAGATTACCCGGCGATCGTGCCCATGGCGCCTTCGGGCATGGACGCGACAGCGCCGCATTTGACATGGGATGACCGCCCGATGAAGCGCGGCGAGGCGACGTTTTTCGAGATCGCGGGCGCGCATCGGCGCTACCAATGTCCGCAATCGCGCACGCTGTTTCTGGGGGACGTGCCTCCGAAGTACCTCGACGCGGAAGCTGCTGTGCTTGATGCGATCGAGGCAGGTCTTGCGCAGGCCAAACCGGGCAATCAGGCACAGGACATCGCGAACGCCTTTAACGAGACACTTAACAAGGCGGGGTTCGAGAAGGACAGCCGCTGCGGCTACGCTATCGGGATCAGCTATCCGCCGGATTGGGGCGAGCGTACGATTTCCTTCCGGCGCGGCGATACGACGGTGCTGGAGCCGGGGATGACATTCCATTTCATGCCCGCCCTCTGGCTCGACGATGGCGGGCTGGAAATTACTGAACCGATCCTGATCACCGAGACCGGACATGAGTGTCTCTGCACCACCCCGCGAGAACTGGTGGTGAAGAGATAACTCATAATACGCTGACTATTCCGCTGCTTCCAGATACTCGTCCATCGGCGGGCAGGTGCAGCTGAGGTTTCGGTCGCCCCAGACGTTGTCGACGCGGTTCACGGGGGGCCAGTATTTGTCGACACGAAAGGCCCCCTTGGGGAAACATCCCTGCTCGCGCGAATAGGGACGGTCCCAATCCTTCACCAGATCCTCCATCGTGTGCGGCGCGTTCTTCAGCGGGTTGTTCTGCGCATCGATCCGGCCCTCCTCGATATCCGCGATCTCGGCGCGGATGGCGATCATGGCGTCACAAAACCGGTCCAGCTCGGCCTTCGTCTCGGATTCAGTCGGCTCGATCATCAGGGTACCGGCCACGGGCCAACTCATGGTGGGGGCGTGGAAACCGCAATCCATCAGGCGCTTGGCGATGTCGTCTACGGTGACATGGGCGCTGTCGGCAAAGGGGCGCGTGTCGATGATGCACTCATGCGCGATGCGCCCTGTCGGCCCTTTGTACAGCACCTCGAAAGACCCCTCCAGACGCTTGGCGATATAATTGGCATTAAGGATCGCCACACGCGTCGCCTGAGTGAGCCCTTCGCCACCCATCATCAGGCAATAAGCCCAGGAGATCGGTAGCAAGGACGGCGAGCCGAAGGGCGCGGCGGAAACAGCGCCTTCGCCGGTGGTGGGATCGCCGGGCAGATGCTCGATCAGGTGCTGTTTGACACCGATGGGTCCCATGCCGGGACCGCCGCCGCCGTGGGGGATGCAGAAGGTTTTATGCAAGTTCAGGTGGCTGACATCGCCGCCCAGATCACCGGGCCGCGACAGGCCGACCATGGCGTTCATGTTGGCCCCGTCGATGTAGACCTGACCGCCGTGGGCGTGTGTGATGTCGCAGACATCGGTCACGGTTTCCTCGAACACACCGTGGGTCGAGGGGTAGGTGATCATGCAAGCGGCGAGGTTGTCCGCATGCTCGGTCACCTTTGCGCGGAAATCATCCAGATCAATGTCGCCCTTGCTGTCGGATTTGATCGGCACGACCTTCCAGCCGACCATCTGCGCCGAGGCGGGATTCGTGCCATGGGCGGACATCGGGATCAGGCAGATGTTGCGGTGCCCCTGCCCATTGGCGCGGTGATAGGCGGCAATGGTCAGCAAGCCCGCATATTCTCCCTGCGCGCCCGAATTAGGCTGCATCGAGATCGCGTCATAGCCTGTCACGTCACACAGTTTCGCCGACAAATCCTCGATCATCTGCGTGTATCCAGCGGCCTGATCGGCGGGGATATAGGGGTGCAGCAGCGCAAACTCGTCCCAGCTCACCGGCATCATCTCGGCGGCGGAGTTGAGCTTCATCGTGCACGACCCCAGCGGGATCATCGCGCGGTCGAGCGCCAGATCACGGTCTGCAAGACGCCGCATATAGCGCATCATTTCCGTCTCGGCGCGGTTCATGTGGAACACCGGATGGGTCAGAAAATCGGAGGTGCGGATCAGCTTTTCGGGCATGTGGTAATGGGGGGTGTAATCTTTATCTTCCCGCTCAATACCGAAGGCGCGCCAGACGGCTTCAAGCGTGCTGGACCGCGTGCGCTCGTCCAGCGTGATGCCCGCTTGGGTCGTGCCGACCTTGCGCAAATTGATCCCCTCATCGACCGCCGATTTCATCACGGCAGATTGCAGCGGCCCGACATCGACGGTGATCGTGTCGAAAAACGCGGCGGGATGCACGTGGAACCCTGCGGTTTTCAGACCCTCTGCCAGACGGGCGGTCTTGCGGTGGATGCGCTGGGCGATCGCCTTGAGACCCTCTGGCCCGTGGAACACAGCATAAAAACCGGCCATCACCGCCAGCAGCGCCTGCGCGGTGCAGACGTTTGAATTGGCCTTCTCGCGGCGGATGTGCTGTTCGCGGGTTTGCAGGGACAGGCGGTAGGCGCGGTTTCCCTGACTGTCGATCGACACGCCCACGATGCGGCCGGGCATGGAGCGGGCATAACCGGTTTTCGTTGCCATATAGGCCGCATGCGGGCCACCGTATCCCACGGGTACGCCAAATCGCTGGGTCGAGCCTACGGCGATATCGGCACCCATCGCGCCCGGTTCTTTCAACAGCGTGAGCGAGAGCGGGTCGGCGGCGACGATGCCGATGGCAGCGGCCTCGTGCAGGGCGGCAATTTCGGGTGTGAAATCGCGCAGGTGGCCGTAGGTGCCGGGGAATTGGAAAATCGCGCCAAAAATGGCGCTGGCGTCCAAGTCGTCAGGATTGCCGACGATCACCTCGATCCCCAGAGGGGCGGCGCGCGTTTTCATCACATTGATGTTTTGCGGGTGGCAGTTCTCGTCGATGAAGAACCCCATCGCCTTGGTCTTGGCGACACGTTTCGCCATGGTCATGGCTTCGGCGCAGGCGGTCGCCTCGTCTAGCAGCGAGGCGTTGGCGATCTCCAGCCCGGTCAGATCCGCCACCATGGTCTGGAAGTTCAGCAGCGCCTCCAGCCGCCCTTGGGAGATCTCGGGCTGGTAGGGCGTGTAGGCCGTGTACCACGCGGGGTTCTCGAAGATATTGCGCTGGATCGCGGGAGGCGTGACCGTCCCGTGATAGCCTTGCCCGATGAGCGAGGTGAGCACCTTGTTCTTGCCCGCCACCACTTTCATGTGCCGCAGCAATTCCTGCTCGGACAAAGGCTTGCCGAACTCAAGCGGTTCGGCCTGACGGATCTTGGCGGGCAGGGTGTCGTCGATCAGCGCGCCGAGGTCTTTTGCGCCCACAACCTTCAGCATCTCGTCCATCTCGGACAGCGACGGCCCGATGTGGCGGCGGTTGGCGAAATCATAGGGCAGGTAATCTGTGGGCGTAAAGGTCATGGGGATGCTCCGGGTATATCAGGCGATAAAAGCGTTGTAGGCGGCCTCGTCCATCAGGCCGTCCATCTGCGCGGGGTTCGACGGTTTGATCTTGAAGAACCAGCCGGCACCGGTTGCGTCGTCATTGGCCAGCGCCGGATTTTCACCCAGCGCTTCGTTCACTTCGACGATCTCTCCGTCAATGGGCGCGAGGATATCGGAGGCGGCCTTGACACTCTCAATCACGACGACTTCGTCATCCTTTGCGACCGTGGTGCCCACCGCAGGCAGTTCGACGAAAACGATATCGCCCAGCTGTGTGGTCGCGTGTTCGGTAATGCCGACGATGATGAGGTCGTTCTCGGCGCGCAGCCATTCGTGTTCTTCGGTATATTTCATCTGGGGTCTCCGTAGGGTTATCGTTTGAATTTGGCAGGGACAAAGGGGAGGGCACTCACGGTGAGGGGCAGGCGTTTGCCGCGCAGCTCTCCGTAGACGGTTGTGCCGGTGGGGGCGTATTGGCTCGGCACGTATCCCATGGCGACCGGGCCTCCGACTGTGGGGCCGAAGGTACCGGATGTGATCTGGCCGATTGGGGTGTCGTCCTCGGGCGTGGCGAAGAGCATGACACCCTCGCGCATGGGCGCACGTCCTTCGGGCAACAGGCCCACGCGTTTGCGCGCCGGGCCGAGGGCAAATTCGCTCAGGACCGCTTTTTCACCCGGAAACCCACCCGCGCGCGCGCCACCCGTGCGCCGGACCTTCTGGATTGCCCAGCCCAGCGCGGCCTGTGCCGGACTGGTGTCTGTATCGATATCATGTCCGTAAAGGCACAGCCCCGCCTCCAGCCGCAGACTGTCGCGGGCGCCAAGGCCGATGGGTTCGACATCGTCATGGGCCAGCAATGTCTTGGCCAGTGCTTCGGCCTGCGCGGCGGGCACCGAAATCTCAAATCCATCCTCGCCGGTGTAGCCGGAGCGCGAAACCCAGCATTCGGCACCCTGAAGCGTCAGCGTCGCTACGTCCATAAACCGCATTTGCGTGGCTTTAGGGTCAAGAGTGGCCAGAACTCCCTCCGCTGCGGGGCCCTGAAGTGCGATCAGCGCGCGGTCAGCCACCTCGGTCACGCGCACCCCCTTCAGATTGTCGGTCATGTGGGCGATATCCGCCACCTTGCAGGCTGCATTGACCACGACGAATATATGATCGCCGCGGTTGGCCAGCATCAGATCGTCGGTGATGCCGCCCGCGTCATTCGTGAAAAATCCGTAACGCTGGCGGCCCACGCCCAGACCCAAAATATCCACCGGCACCAGCGTCTCCAGCGCCCGCGCGGCGGTCTCGAAATCATCTGCCGCGATGATCACCTGACCCATATGGCTCACGTCGAACAGTCCGGCCTTTTCGCGGGTATGGGTATGCTCGCCCATAACGCCCATCGGATATTGCACCGGCATGGCGTAGCCCGCAAACGGGACCATCTTGGCGCCCAGCGACAGATGGAGGTCGTACAGCGGTGTTTGTAGCAGATCGGCCATCGACAGCTCCTCGTCAAAAGGCGCGCAGATTGTCGTAATCTTGCGGCACCACGGAAATACGCAGGCGGTCGCCTGCACGCGTGATGCCCCCTCTGTCCTTGCACCTGAGATTGCTATCCCTTCGGTGGGCGCCCGTTCGCGCCGCTCTCCAGAGTCTTAGAAATCGCGCCGGTCCGTTTGCCTGAGAGTTTCCGGGGCGGTTGCTCCTTCGGCACCAGATGATCTGGTTCTCCCGACGACGATCTGGTGCGGAAGATGACCGATTCCGGCATCCTGCGCAAGGTGCCTGTTCAGATGATTTCATCCTCGTCGAACAGCGGCGCTTCTTCCAGCTGGGTGGTGATATCGTCCATCGCAGCCTCTGCCAGGCCGGACGATTTGACGGCGGCCACGTGAAACAGGGCATCGCCCTCGTGGACGATCGGCATGACGGCGCGCCCCACGATGATCCCGCCATAGCGCGTCTTGACCTCGATCTCGCCATCGCCGAAAGGATCGGAAATCGCCGCGACCACGTCGCCTTCCTCCACCACATCGCCCTCGGCCTTGAACATCCGCAGCAACCCGCCGACGGGCGCGCGCAGCCAGTGACTGTCCGAGCAGATGATGGATCTGGCCTTTGACGCGCCGATCCCCGCCGTGGGCAGCATCTCGATTTCCTTGAGCACCCGCAGGATCCCCGCAAGGCCCGCGCGCACCGACATTTCGTCAAACCGCATGCCTTCGCCCGCCTCGTACAGCAGAACATCGACACCGATCCTTTTGGCCTCCTGTCGCAAGCTGCCATCGCGCAGCGCGGAGGTCAGGATCACGGGCGCGCCAAAGACGTTGGCCAGTTTCAGCGTGTTGCGGTTGTTGGCTGAAACGCGCACCTGTGGCAGGTTCATCCGGTGGATCGCGGCGGAGTGCAAATCAATGCCCAGCGTGCAACGCCCGACGATCTCGTTGAGAAAAATATGCGCCAGCCGCGAGCCGAGAGAGCCGTTCGGCGATCCGGGGAAGCAGCGGTTCAGATCGCGCCGGTCCGGCAGGTAGCGCGAGTGGTTCAGAAAGCCGAAAGTATTCACAATCGGCACCACAATGAGCGTCCCGCGCAGGGATTTGAGGTTTTTGGTACGCAGCAGGCGGCGCACGATCTCGACACCGATCACTTCATCGCCGTGGATGCCCGCACTCACGAACATGGTCGGACCGTCCTTGCGCCCGTGGATCACATGGGCCGACAGGGTGACCGGCGTGTGGTCCGACAGGGTGCTGACAGGAATGTTGATCGTCTTGCGCGTGCCGGGCGTCACCGCCACATCTGCCAGCTCGAAATCGGCGCGCTTGATCATCCTTTGCCTTTGGTCTTGGTCGCGTGGGGTTTCGCGTGCTTCTCGATATGCTCGATGATCTTGCCCGCGATATCCAGACCGGTCGCCTTTTCAACGCCTTCCAGACCCGGAGAGGAGTTGACCTCCATCACCACGGGTCCGTGGTTGGAGCGCAGCATATCGACGCCGCAGACGTTCAGCCCCATCGCCTTAGCCGACCGGATCGCGGTCGAGCGTTCTTCGGGCGACAGCTTGACCACTTTGGCAGAGCCGCCACGGTGCAGGTTGGAGCGGAAATCGCCCTCGGCCCCGGTGCGCTTCATCGCGGCGATGACCTTGCCGCCCACGACGATGGCGCGGATGTCGGTGCCGCCCGCCTCCTTGATGAACTCCTGCAACAGAATGTTCACGCCCGCGCCGCGAAACGCCTCGACCACCGATTTGGCAGAGCGGTTGGTGTCGGCCAGAACCACGCCGATGCCTTGTGTCCCCTCCAGCAGCTTGATCACGACAGGCGCGCCGCCCGCCAGCTCCAGCACTTCGTCGGTCTGCTTGGGATCATGGGCAAAGGTCGTGACCGGCAGGCCGACCCCTTCACGCGCCAGCAGTTGCATCGAGCGCAACTTGTCGCGCGAACGGCCGATGCCGACGCTTTCGTTCAGCGGATAGACGCCCTGCATTTCGAACTGGCGCAGCACGGCGGTGCCGTAAAACGTGACCGATGCCCCGATGCGCGGGATCACGGCATCATAGCCCGTCAGCTTTTCACCGTTGTAATAGACCTCCGGCCTGCGCGACGCGATGTTCATGTAGCAGCGCAGCGTGTTGATGATGTCGAGCGTGTGCCCGCGCTCCTCGGCAGCCTCTTTGAGGCGCTTGTGGGAGTAGAGGTTGGCATTGCGGGCGAGCATGGCGATTTTCATAGTATTATCCTTTAAATTCCGGTTTGGCGCTTACAAGGTATGAACGGCCCGGATGGACCACGATATCATGTCCGCGCAATGCACGCCGACCAAGTATAAGCGGAAAGCGCATCGTGCCGCGGTCGGTGAGCGAGATGTCTATTCTCCAGCGTTTTCCGGCAAGTATCATAGGTGTGCGGATCACGATACGCGTTTCAGGTGTGCCGCTGGTGTTGGTGATGGCGCGTTTGGTAAACACCGGAAGCTCGCAGGTGCGCGCGGCTGTGCCCGGGATCGCCGGGCTGAGAAAACGCACCCATTTCACGCCGTCCTTCTGGAAGGTCTCGATGTTTTCCGCGTGCAGTGCGGTCGTCTTTGCGCCGGTATCCACCTTAACCGCAAAATCTTCGAGGCCTAGGGCGGGCAAGCTGATACATTCGTGCCAGCCGATAACGGTCAAAGGCTGCGAGAGACTGGTGTGTGAGGGGGTCATTGGTGCAGATTCCATGGCGGCAAGAGGGGCACTTTGCGATATATGTGCCGCAGTTACCAGCCGCTCTACCGCGATGTCACCTGAAATAATACGCGTCTACCCGCGAGGTTGAGCGCGATGGGTACACGGTAACTGGCAGATGATTTTGGATAGTCCCACAGTACGACATCATTCATTTCGCAGCCTCGAACGCCTGCGTGAGCACAGCACGGTCGCCGATGTGATTGGCCAGCGTCAGGATCAATCGCGCGTTAAAGGCATCGCTCTGCTCTTTGCTCAATCCCGCATGGGCGCGGATCAGCTCTTCGTAAAAGCCGTCCGGATCGGGAATGTTCGGGGTCAGGTTAAGCATTATCCGGCCTTTCCGATCGCGCGCGCGATGGCGGCGGCAGTTTCGGAGGCATCAAAGTCGTTCCAGCGGGCCACGATATGCTGGTCGGGGCGAATGAGGAAAATGCCCCGCGTGGCTTCGCCGAGATAGCGTGTGGCCAGCGCCTCCGAAGGGGCCGGAATATTGAGGGCCTGCGCTGTCAGCCCATGCGCCACCACATCCTGGGCCTCGCATCCCAAGGCCAGCAGGGTAAATCCGCCGCCCAGATGGTCGAGGATAAAGCCATCGCCATGCGGTGCGTCGGGGCAGGTCATGCCGGGTGCGCTGAGGTCGGGGCCACCGTCTAAAGCATCTGCGCCAAATAACGCAAAGCCTGCGTAGTTACACGGCACCGACAGGCGCCCCGAGTTGACCAACGGACGGGCAAAGGCGTGTTTGTTCGCAAGCTCCAGCACCGCGTTGCGGAAGGTCTTGGACAGGTCTGATTTCGGTGTCATGAAATCGGTCGCGCGCGAGGAATTGAGAATATTCTCGTCCGCGCCGTGTTCGCGCTCCTCCGCGTAAGTGTCGAGCAGGCTGTCGTCGGCAAGGCCTTTGAGCACCAGATCAAGTTTCCAGCCGAGATTGTCCGCGTCCTGCACGCCGGAGTTTGCGCCACGCGCGCCGAAGGGCGACACCTGATGCGCGCTGTCGCCGGCAAAGATCACATTGCCATGACGGAACTTGGCCATCCGGCGGCACTGGAACGTGTAGATCGAGGTCCATTCCAGCGTGTAGTCCGGCACGTGACCCGCCTGCGAGGATAACATTGCATCGACGCGCGCGCGGATGCGGTCGGGGTCGAGTTCCTTTTCCCGGTCGATGTCCCAGCCCAGCTGGAAATCAATGCGCCAGATGTCGTCGGGTTGCTTGTGCAGTAGCGCCGACTGGCCTGCGTCCTTGAACGGTGGGTCAAACCAGAACCACCGCTCGGTGGGAAAATCGGCCTTCATGTGCACATCGGCGATCAGGAAATTATCCTCGAACACACGGCCATCAAAGCTGAGGCCCATCATGTCGCGCAGGGGCGAGCGGGCACCGTCGCAGGCGATGAGGTAGTCGGCCTCGAGCTGGTAGGGGCCATCGGGCGTCTCGACCGTCAGCGTGCTGTAGGCGCCATGATTTTCCAACGCAGTGACACAGTTGCGCCCGCGTATCTCAATCGGTGCACCAGCGGTTTGGGCTTTGTTGATCGCATCGACGAGGTATTTCTCGAAATAGGGTTGTTGCAGATTGATGAAGGCAGGATTGCGGTGGCCAACCTCCGGTTGCAGGTTGAAATCAAAGATCTTGTGATCGGCATGAAATACCTTGCCGACGTTCCACACCACACCTTTCTCCACCATTTGCCGCCCCGCCCCCAGACGGCTCGCAATATCTAGGGTGCGCTTGGCGAAACAGATCGCCTTGGACCCCAAACCCGCCCCGTCGTGATCGTCCAGTACCAGCGCAGGCGTGCCTTTCTGCCCCAGATCAAGGGCGAGGGCCAGACCGACAGGGCCGCCGCCGACGATCACGACGGGGTGGCGCACGGGGGCGTTACCCTGCGCCGGAACGCGTGCATAGGGATAAAGCTGGAAGGCGGTTTTGTAGCGTGTAGCGACCATGATCGTTTATCCCTGCAAATCTGCCCACATCTCCAGATCCCGCTCGGCGGTCCAGATGCGCGGATGGCTGATGCCGCGGGCCTCGTCATAGGCGCGGGCGACGTTGAAGGGCAGGCAGTGTTCGTAGATCGCGTAATCGGCGAATTTTGGGTCACATTCGGCGCGCACTGCGTCCCATGCCTGTTTCAGTGTGCCGCCTTGAGCGGCCACACGCGCGGCGGGGGCATAGGTGGAATCCACGAAATCGCGGGTGGATTCAATCGCGCGGTTCACGGCCTCTTTGCCAATGAGCGCGCCACCGCGACCGGGGGCAATGGAGTTCACATCGTAGGCCTTGATCGCGTCCAGCGTGGTACCCCATTCGGCGAAATGCCCGTCACCGCAGTAGCAGGCGGAGTGATCTTCAACGATGTCGCCGGTGAACATCACGTTCTCGTCGGGCACATGGATCACGATATCGCCAGCCGTATGCGCGCGGCCCAGGTGCATCAGGTCCACGCGGCGGTTGCCGAGATAGACCGTCATGCGGTCGTTAAAAGTTGTGGTGGGATAGGTGAGGCCGGGGATGCTCTCGTGCCCCTCGAACAGACGCGGGAAACGCTGGAATTCGGAGTCCCAATCCTCTTGGCCCCGCTCCATCACCATGCCGCGCGCGGCCTCGCCCATGATGATTTGGTCGGCATTGTAGGCGGACGCGCCCAGTACGCGCACGGCGTGATAATGCGTGAGGACCACGTGGCTGATCGGCTTGTCGGTGACTTTGCGGACCTGCTCGATCACCTTGTTCGCCAGACGCGGGGTCGCCTGCGCCTCGACGATCATGACGCTCTCGTCGCCGATGATCACGCCCGAGTTGGGATCACCCTCCGCCGTAAACGCCCACAGATCGCGGCCGATTTCGTCGAATGTGATCTTTTTTTCGGTCATGTCGCCTTGGGAGGCAAATGCTTTGGCCATGGGAGTATCCTTCGGTATTTATGGGAATTTGACGGCGGGTTTGATCGTCGCGGTGCAGGTACCGAACCCAATCAGATACCCGTCGCCTTTGGCCGCGCCGTGTAGGGTGAGGGTGTCGCCGTCCTCGATAAAGCTGCGGGTCGCGCCATTGCCGATATCTATCAGCTCTTCGCCGCCCCACGACAGCTCCAGCAGGCTGCCGCACTGGTGTTTCTCGGGGCCCGAGATCGTGCCCGATCCCAGCAGATCGCCCGGTGTCATGGCGCAGCCGGAGCTTGCGTGATGGGCGAGCTGCTGGGGCGCGGAGTAGTTCATCTCGTTGTAATTGGTCTCGCAGATCGTCACGGCCTCACCGCCCTCGGGCTGGAGCGTCACGCTCAAGTCGATATCATAGAGCATCGGGCCCGGTTCTCGCAGATAGGGCAGCAATTCGTGCGCGCGCGCAGGTGTGGAGGTCCGAAACGGCTCCAGCGCCGCGCGCGTCACGATCCAGGCGCTGATCGAGGTGGCGAAGGCCTTGGCCTGAAACGGCCCGAGCGGCTGGTACTCCCACGCCTGAATATCACGCGCGGACCAGTCGTTGAGCAATACGTAGCCGAAGATCATCTCGTCGGCCTCCGCCACGCTCACCGGATGGCCCAGCTCGGAAGCGGTGCCCACGATGGCCCCCATCTCCAGCTCAATATCGAGACGTTTGCAGGGGCCAAAGGAGGGCATATCGGCGTCCGGTGCCTTGGTCTGGCCGTTGGGGCGGATGATGTCGGTGCCGGAGACAACGACCGAGGATGCGCGCCCGTTATAGCCGATGGGGATGTGCAGCCAGTTGGGAGGCAAGGCGTTCTCGGCCCCGCGAAACATCGTGCCGACATTGGTGGCATGATGCTTGCCCGCATAGAAATCAGTGAATTCCGCCACGACCATGGGCAGTTCCATCCGCGCATCGGTCATGGGGATGAGCAGGGGGGCGACCGCTGCCTGCTCGGGGGCGCCATCGGCCAAAAGCTTCATCAGACGGTCGCGTAGTGCGTCCCATGCCTCCGGTCCCAGCTCCATCACATCGTTCCAATAGGGCACGTCGAACACCGGATCATCGGCCAGCTCGATCAGCCCGGTTTCCTCGGCGGCAAACATATCAAAGATCATGTCACCGATGGCCACACCACAGCGCGGCTCCAGCATGTTGGTCGTGAACACGCCGTAGGGCAGGTTGTTGAGCGGGAATTGGGTGTCGGCGCTGTTGGCGCTCTCGACCCATGATTTCATCAATGTCATGGTATTTCCTAAGTTTGTCGTCTTATTTCTTGCCGGGCGTCCCGTCGAATTTCTTCTCCAGATCGCTCCAGCAATCTATATAGTCGTCCTGCAATGGCGCCTCTTTGGCGGCAAACCGGGTCAGATGCTGGGGAAACCGCGTCTCGAACATAAACGACATGGTGTTTTCCAGCTTTTCGGCCCTGAGTTCTGCGTTCGACGCCCCCTCGAAGGCGTTCTTGTCGGGGCCATGGGGGAGCATCATGTTGTGCAGGCTCATTCCGCCGGGCACGAAGCCTTTTGGCTTGGCGTCATAGATGCCGAAGATATTGCCCATCAGTTCGGACATGACATTCTTGTGGTACCACGGCGGGCGGAAGGTATCCTCGGCCACCATCCAGCGGTCGCGGAACAGCACGAAGTCGATGTTCGCCGTGCCCTCAACGCCGCTGTCGGCGGTCAACACGGTAAAGATCGACGGATCGGGGTGGTCGAACAGGACAGCACCCACCGGGCAATAGGTGCGCAGATCGTATTTGCAGGGCGCATAGTTGCCGTGCCACGCGACCACATCCAGCGGCGAATGACCAATCTTGGTCTCGTGAAACTGCCCCGCCCATTTGATCGTGACGGTGGAGGCCGCATCGCGGTCCTCGAAGGCGGCGACTGGTGTTTTGAAATCGCGCGGATTGGCCATGCAATTGGCCCCGATGGGGCCACGGCCCGGCAGGTGAAATTTCTGACCGTAATTCTCGCAGACAAAGCCGCGGCAGGGGCCTTCCAGCACCTCGACACGGTAGACCAGACCGCGCGGGAGGATCGCAATCTCCTGCGGCTCAATATCGATCACGCCCAATTCGGTGGCAAAGCGCAACCGGCCTTCTTGCGGGACCACCAACAGCTCTGAGTCAGCCGAGTAGAAATAGGCGTCTTTCATGCTTTCGGTGACCAGATAGACGTGGCTCGCCATGCCCACCTGAGTATTCACATCGCCCGCGGTCGTCATGGTGCGCATACCCGTCAGCCACGTCAGCGGCTGGTCTGAATGGGGCACCGGATCCCAGCGGTACTGACCCAGCGAGATCACGTCAGGGTCCACATGGGGCGCTGATTTCCAGTACGGCAGGTCGATCTTCTCATAACGGTGCGAATGTTTGACCGACGGGCGGATGCGGTAGCACCATGTCCGCTCGTTTTGGTGGGAGGGCGCGGTGAAGGCGGTGCCGCTCAGCTGCTCGCCGTAGAGACCATAATTGACCTTCTGGGGCGAATTCATGCCCTGCGGCAAGGCACCGGGCAGCGCCTCGGTCTCGAAATCATTGCCGAAGCCGGGCATGTAGCCTTCGGTGGTTCCCACGGGCGTCGCGGCAGAGTGCAGGCCATGCGGTGACAGCTCTTTGTTCATGTGGCTCCCCTTTTCTCGCTCCGCTCCAGATATTAGTTTGAAATGTAACTAACAACCGGTAAGTTGGCAACATGACAGATGATGACTTTGATCTGGGCCGTTTCTTGCCCTACGCCCTCAATCAGGCCGCCGAGGCGTCGAGCGTAGGCTTTCAGAAGTATTACCGCCAGCGGTACGGCATGTTGCGCACGGAATGGCGGGTGCTGTTTCATCTGGGGCGGTACGGCGGGATGACGGCCAAGCAGATCTGCGACCGGGCGAGCCTGCATAAGACAAAGGTGAGCCGTGCGGTCCACGCACTTGAGCAAAAACGCTTTCTTTTGCGGTCGGTGCAGGAGGCGGATCGCCGTCACGAGACGCTATCGCTCACGCGGCAGGGATTGGCCGTCTATGCCGATCTCTATGAGGCGGCGAAAGCCTATGATGCCAAGCTGTCAGCGCATTTTACGCCGCAGGAGCGCGCCATTCTGAACCGCTGTCTGGAGCGGATCGTAAAGATGTAGGCAGGCCGCAGCGATGTGCAGCCTGCCTTGATCGGGTCAGTCGGACATTTTGTGGCCAGAGTGATCCATGCCGCTGTGTGTGCCCGCGGTCCGCGCCTCGACGTTAAAGATCACGTCGATTTCGCCCGCAGTCTCGAACACGAGCGTGGCGTTGACCTCTTCACCCTCCTCAAAGGGATCACCGTTAAGGCCCATGAACATCACGTGCAGTCCGCCAGGTTGCAGCGTGACGGTCTCGCCTGCGGGGATCGGGATGCCGTCCTGCTTGGTCATGGTGGCCACGCCATTTGCGTCGGTCGCTGAGAGGTGCAGCTCGATACGCTCGATCTGGTCGACACGTACTTCCATTAGGCGGTCCGGCGCAGTGCCTGTATTCGTGAGCGTCATATATCCGCCCCCGACACGCGCGGTCGGCGCGGTCTCGAAGGCCATGGGGTGCATGATGGTAATGTCGCCGACGGTATAGTCATGAGCCTGTGCCATACCGGCAGAAAGCAGAACCGCAACAGCGGTTTTTGTGATAAAATTCATGGTAAATTCCTGTGGGTTTGCGCGATTTATGCGCGGTGTGTGATGATGGTGGCGGGCCAGGATCACACGCGCGGCGGCGCCCGCACAGGGGGCAGGATGTGTGGTGTTCCGCCGCTTGCCAGCCGTTGGTCGAAGATGCCGTCCCGCACCAGCGAGGGTTCGGCATGCGGGCGCAGGGTGCGCGCGACGTCCGGCACCAGCACCGCATCCACGATGCGGCAGCTTTCGCAACCGCCCGCAATATGGCCGCCCTCATCGCCGCAAATATCACTGATCTGCGCGCCCACCGACATGAACCGCGCCATTTCGGCGGTCACGGGTGCTGCACCGACGCGGTGCGCGAATGGCACGCTCAACAGTGCAAGCGTCACGAACGCCAGAATCATATGCCGCAATGGGGTGAGTGACATTTTGCTCATGCGCGCGAAGCTATACCCCTGCATCCGCAGTTGCCAGCGTTTCCGAAAATGCTGCGACCTTTGGTCAAAAAAAAGCCCCGATGCGGGGGAGGCATCGGGGCAAGTCCCCTTCGCGGCAGAAGGGTGAGACGGGCGCACAAACGGGGCAGGTCCGCGCGCCCGAATTCAGGGTCAGGCGCCCTGTTGTGGCAGGGTCCCGATGGTCACATCCAGCGTCATCTCCGCGCCACGGCGCAACACTGTGACGGTGGCGCTGGCATCGGGATCTTTTGCGGCCACGGCACGGGTCAGATCACCCAGCGCCTTGATCTCGGTCTCATCAAAGCTCAGGATGATGTCGCCTTGCTTCAGGCCCGCGCTGGCGGCGGGGCTGTCCTCGGCTACCGTCTCGACCACGGCACCCTCGGCACTGTCAAAGCCGAGAACCTGCGCGACCTCCTCGCTCATGGGGCGAATGCTCACCCCCAGCCAGCCGCGCGTCACGGTGCCATCCTCTGCCAAATCGGCGACCACGTCGCGCACCACATCCGACGGCACGGCAAAGCCGATCCCCACAGATCCGCCATCGGGCGACAGAATGGCCGTGTTGACGCCGATCACGGCGCCCGCATTGTTGAACAGCGGCCCACCCGAGTTGCCGCGGTTGATGGATGCGTCGGTCTGGATGAAATCATCGTAGGGCCCGGAATTGATGTCGCGCGATTTGCCCGACACGATCCCGCTGGTCACGGTCGAGCTGAGGCCGAAGGGATTGCCCATGGCCACCACCTCGTCGCCCACACGCATCGTCTCGGAGGAACCGAAGCTCACGAAGGGCAGATCGACATCCGCTTTAATCGAGAGCAGGGCGATATCCGTTGCGGGATCGCTGCCGATCACTTCGGCATCGAACTTGCGTCCGTCCGTCAGGGTGACCCGCACGCTTTGTGCGCCGCTCACGACATGGTGGTTGGTGACGATCTGCCCATCCTGCGAGATGAGAAAGCCGGAGCCAAGCCCACCGCGCGGTTGTGCTTCGGGCATCTGGTTTTCAAACCGTTTGCGCAGCGCCTCAGGCATATTCTCGGGCAACGTCCCCGTGGTTTCGGTGGTGCCCGTCACTTCGATAAAGACCACGGCGGGCGCGACCTGCTCGACCAGATCACCGTAGCCGCCGGGCGGTACGGCAAAAGCGGCAGTTGGCGCCAGCATCGGCGCCATGGCCAATGCGGCGGCCACAGCGATGGGGGCGGATTTGGAAAGCAATGATGTCATGTTGGTTCCTTGTGCATCTGTTTGCGATTGAACCCGATATGGGGCGCCCAGATTACACGAAAGGCCCCGCCGCCTATACAAAACTGTAATAGAGTGCGGGGTGCAGCCCGGTCGGTTCGAGGATATATGGAACGTTATGAGAATACTTGTGATAGAAGACGACGCCACCACCGGAGCCTACATCGCGCGCGGCTTGCGCGAGGAGGGGCATGTAGTGGACCTTATCGCTGACGGGCGCGCCGGGCTGGTGGCGGCCACGGGGGGCGGGCATGATGTGTTGATCGTCGACCGGATGCTGCCGGGGGTCGACGGCCTTACGCTGGTCAAGACATTGCGCGGCGCGGGCAGTACCGCGCCTGTGCTGTTTTTGACCGCGATGGGATCCGTCGAAGACCGGATCGGCGGGCTGAACGCGGGCGGCGATGATTATCTGGTCAAGCCTTTCGCCTTTGGCGAATTGTCCGCACGGGTGGCCGCCCTTGGCCGCAGGCCGCAAGCGGTCGAGCAGGAAACGGTCATGCAGGCGGGCGATCTGAGCCTCGATCTGCTGACGCGCAAAGTCACGCGCGCGGGCGACGAGATCGACCTGCTGCCGCGTGAATTTGCCCTGCTGGAATTCTTGCTGCGCCGCAAGGGACGGGTGCAGACACGCACCATGCTGCTGGAGGGGGTCTGGGATCTGTCGTTTGATCCGATGACGAATGTGGTCGAAACCCACGTGAGCCGCCTGCGCGCCAAAATCGACAAACCCTATCCGACCGAGCTGATCAAAACCGTGCGCGGCGCGGGCTACAGGATCGACGGGTGAAGCGGCTCTGGCGCTCGATGCCGCTGCGGCTGGCGCTGGTGCTGGTGGTGTTGTTCGGCACCGTGAGCCTGCTGAGCCTCGCGGCCAGCTATGCCTTTTCCAGAAGCGCCTTCGAGCAGTCAATCCGCGATGATCTGGCGCAGGACATGGCGGGGTTTCGTGCGGCGCCTTCTGCGCGGGCGGTGGCGCTGCTGGTACAGGCGGAATCAGAGGAGACCGACCCCGACCGGCTGGTGCTGAGCTATGTCACACCGTCGGGCCAGATCTATGGCAATGGCGCCGTGGCCCGCGATGACGAGGGGTTTCACATCATCTCGCTGGAGGAAGGGCGTGCCGAGCTTGAGGGGGAATACCTCGCGCTGAGCGAGCGGCTCTATGGTGGGCGCCTTACGATTGCGCGCAGCCGCGCGGAGATCGAGGCGCTGCGTCCGGTGTTCCTGAATATCCTGTGGATCAGCCTGCTGCCCAGCGTGCTGATCGCGCTGTCGGGGGGATATATCCTCGCCCGCCGCTCGCAGCGGCATGTGGAAGTGATTCGCGGCGCGCTGGAGCGGTTGACCGGCGGTGATCTGGGCGCGCGGGTGCAGAGTGGCCCGCGTTGGTCGGATGATCTGGTGCGGATCGGCACGGCGGTGAACGGCATGGCGCAGGCGCAGGAACGCTCGGTCGCGGCGCTGCGGCAGGTCTCCTCCGACATCGCCCATGATCTCAAAACGCCGGTGCAACGTGTCTCGGTCCGGCTGGAGACGCTCGCGGGGCAGGTGAGCGGGGGTGAAGCGGCCGATCTGGTGGCACAGACGCGCGCGGAGGTGGCGGGGATCTCGTCAGTTTTTACCGCGCTGCTGGAGCTGGCGCAGGTCGAGAACGGCGCGCTCAAGGCGCAATTCGCGCCTGTCGATCTGGCGCGGCTATCCCGCACGATGGTCGAAGTGTACGAGCCGAGCGCGGCGGAGAAGGATCAGGCCCTGTCGTTCAGCGGGCCGGAGGTTGTGATGGTTTCAGGTCAGAAGACGCTGCTGGGGCAGATGATTGCCAACCTGCTGGAGAACGCGCTGCGACACACGCCGGAAGGTGCTGTGATCAATGTGCGACTGGCACAGGATGCAGAGGGTGTGACGCTGGAGGTGAGCGACAACGGACCCGGCATCCCCGCCGTGGAACATGATCGTGTGACCCAGCGGCTCTACAGGCTGGAGCAAAGCCGCAACACGCCGGGCAATGGTCTGGGCCTCAGCCTTGTGGATGGAGTGGCACGACTGCATGGTGCTGTGCTGTCGTTCGAGGACGCAAAGCCGGGGCTGCGGGTGCAGCTACGGTTTCCGGCGGCTTGACGCGCTGCTCTTCGCTTTTGCTGCCGGATGTGGTTTCAAGACGCCCAAGCCCCGTTCGACAGGAGACCCCCGATGCGTGCCATGCTTGCCACCGACTACAACGCTCCGCTGACCTTGCACCAGTCCGAGCGCCCTGCGCCCGGGCCCGGTGAGGTGCTGGTGCGGGTGGCGACCTGTGGCCTGAACTTTGGCGACACGTTGTTGATCAAGGGGAGCTATCAGGAAAAACCCGCGCTGCCCTTTGCGCCGGGGATGGAACTGGCGGGAACGATCATCGAAATTGGCGCGCGGGTGACGGATCTGCGCGTGGGCCAGCGCATCGCGGCCTACTGCGGCACCGGTGGTCTGGCCGAGTACGCCGCGCTGCGGGCGGATGTCTGTGTGCCGATCCCCGATGCCATGCCCTTTGTCGATGCGGCGGCGTTTCTGATCACCTATGGCACCAGTCATCTGGCGCTGGAGGCGCGGGCGCAGTTACAACCGGGCGAGCGGTTGCTGGTGCTGGGCGCCTCCGGCGGTGTCGGCCTGACGGCGGTGGAGCTGGGCAAGCTCATGGGTGCCGAAGTGATCGCTTGTGCGCGCAGCGCGGAGAAGTTGGAGATCTGCAAGAAACTGGGGGCTGATCATCTGATAAACTCCGAAAAAGATGACATTCGTGATATCGTCAAAGCGCTTGGTGGGGCCGATGTGGTCTATGATCCGATTGGCGGAGCGCAATTCGAGACGGCGATGCGCAGCTGTAATCCCGGCGCGCGGCTGCTGCCTCTGGGCTTTGCCAGTGGCGAGGTGCCGCAGATCCCCGCCAATATTTTGCTGGTCAAAAACATGACCGTGCTGGGCTTCTACCTTGGCGGTTACGCCAAGCTACATCCGCGTGCGCTGGGCGAGAGTTTCGAGCGGCTAATCGGTTGGTATCTGGAGGGAAGGCTTAAGCCGCACGTGAGCCACCTGCTGCCGCTGGAGGCGGCGAACGAGGGGCTGGATCTGTTGCGGACGCGTCAAGCGACAGGCAAGGTCGTGATCGAGGTGGCAGCCGAAGCCTAGTGGCGCCGCGCGACGGGGCGCGGCGTGATGCGCCGTGCCTTCATCCGCTCGCGGAAGAAGACAAACAGACCCGAGGCAAGGATCAGCGAGATACCTGTCCAGACCTCCCATGTCGGCAGATCGCCAAAAATCAGCAGCCCCCAAAACACGGCAAGCGGCAGCCCGACGTATTCGAACGGCGCTACCGTGGCTGCGTCGGCAAGGCGGTAAGCCTGACTGAGGCAATAGCCGATCAGCGCGCCGTTCACACCCATCCCGAGGATCACGAGGCGGTCCGCGTCGGCGGGCCAGACCCACGCGCGCAACAGGAATTGCAGCGAGGCATTTGTCGTCGCCTCGGCAAACCGCCCGTCGCCAGCGACACTGAAAAACAGCACCGAGACCAGCAGAAATGTCGCCTGAATATAGATCGCGAGCGTCGATGCGGGTGCGTTGACCCCCAGCTTACGGGTCATCAGCTGGTTGAGCGCGTAGGTCAGCGCCGCCAGCACCGGCAACAGCAGCACGATGCGCGAGACGCTGAGGCTCTCTGCACTGTCCCACGGACGCTGCATGATGACCACGCCGACAAACCCGACCAGCACGGCACCGATCCGCAGCGGTCCAACTTTTTCACCCAAAATCGGGATCGACAGCAGGGTGATGAACAGGGGTGCTACGAAAAACAGCGCCGTCGCATCGGCCAGCGGTAGCACGGCCAGCGCCAGAAAAAAGGACATATTGGCAATGACCACCAGCACCCCGCGCAGCAGATGCAGCAGCGGCATGTCGGTCCGCAGGGCGCGCCATCCGCCTTCGAACTGCAAAAATACAAAGCTGAACAAGATCGCGATGACCGAGCGGAAGAACACGATCTGGTGCAGCGGATAGCCGCTGGAAAGTTGCTTGATCAGCATGTCGTTGAGCGAGATGCACAGGACACCCACCAGCACAAAGGCAATCGCGGGTCCGGCGGTGTTGGAAGGGGTGGTCATGGCGGCACCATCATCAATAGCGTTGCGGCTGTCCAGAAAAATTCATAGCGTGATCCAAGCTGATTTCAGGAGAGCACACAGATGCAAATGTCCGACACCCGCCAGATCGCCGCCACACCCGCGCAGGTCTACGCTGCACTGCTGGACCCCGAAATGCTTAAAGCCTGCGTGCCGGGTGCGACCGAGGTCGAAGGCTCGCCGGAGGCGGGGTTCACGGCAACCGTGGTGCAGAAAGTCGGGCCCGTGAAGGCCACGTTCAAAGGCGAGGTGACGATCAGCGATATGGTGCAGGATACTTCGCTCAAGATCGACGGCGCGGGCAAGGGCGGTGCCGCAGGGTTTGCCAAGGGCGGCGCCGATGTGCGGCTGGCCGCCAGCGAGGGCGGTTGCGAATTGAGCTATGACGTGGAGGCTAAGGTCGGCGGCAAGCTGGCGCAGCTGGGCAGCCGCATCATCGACGGCTTTGCCAAAAAGATGGCGGACCAGTTTTTTACCAATCTCCAGAACGCGCTTGAAGGCCCCAAGGAAGACGTGGTCGAGGGCGAAGAAGCACCCGCCAAGAAGGGCTGGTTTGGCCGCGCGAAATCCTGACGCGGCGGCGCCCTTGTGACTCTCGGCGCATCCGGTCTAGGTAAGGCCTACCTGAACCGGAGACTGCCATGCCCCCCATCGTTGAAATATCTGCGCTGCGAAAAGCCTATGCTGACGGGTTCGAGGCGCTCAAAGGTGTCGATCTGGAGATCGATGAGGGCGAGATCCTTGCGCTGCTCGGGCCGAATGGTGCGGGCAAGACGACCCTGATTTCAACGGTTTGCGGGATCACCACGGCCACATCCGGCTCCGTGCGCGTGGGCGGACATGATACAATCACTGATTTTCGTGCGGCACGCGCGATGATCGGCCTCGTCCCGCAGGAGATCAACCTCGAGCCCTTCGAGAAGGTCCAGAGTACCGTCAAATTCTCGCGCGGGCTGTTCGGCAAAGCGGCCAACCCTGCGCTGATCGAGAAAATCCTGCGCCAGCTGTCGCTGTGGGACAAACGCGACAATCAGATCCGCGAACTGTCGGGCGGCATGAAGCGTCGCGTGTTGATCGCCAAGGCGCTGAGCCACGAGCCGCGCGTATTGTTTCTGGATGAACCGACGGCCGGTGTGGACGTCGAGCTGCGCCGCGACATGTGGGAGATCGTGGCCGAGCTGAAGCGCGACGGCGTCACGATCATCCTGACCACCCATTACATCGAGGAAGCGGAGGCGATTGCCGACCGCATCGGCGTGATCGCGGGCGGTGAGATCCTGCTGGTAGAGGATAAGGCCAAGCTGATGGCGCGGATGGGCAAGAAGGAGCTGGAGGTGCAACTGTCGGAGCCGATCACCGACATCCCCGCCAGCCTCGTGTCGGACGCGCTGCGGTTGAGCGAGGATGGCACCGCGCTGATCTACAGCTACGACACCCGCGGCGAGCGGACGGGCATCACCAAATTGTTGGCCGACGTGGCTGCTGCCGGTCTGACCCTGCGCGACCTGGTCACGCGGCAATCGAGCCTTGAGGATATATTCGTGGATCTGGTCCACGAGGGAGAGACGCTATGAACTGGACTGCCGTAAAATCCATCTACTTCTTTGAAATGGCGCGCTTTTTCCGCACACTAACGCAGAGCTTCATCTCGCCTGTGCTGTCCACATCGCTGTATTTCGTGGTGTTCGGTGCGGCCATCGGAAGCCGTATTCAGGAGGTCGAGGGGGTCACCTATGCCGCCTTTATCGTGCCGGGCCTGATCATGCTGAGCGTCATCACCCAGTCGATCTCAAACGCGAGTTTCGGGATCTATTTCCCCAAATTCATCGGGACGATCTTCGAACTTCTCTCGGCGCCGGTCAATTTTCTGGAAATCGTCATGGGCTATGTCGGTGCGGCGGCGACCAAGGCGCTGTTTATCGGTGTGATCATTCTCGGCACTGCCTTTGTCTTTGTTGATTTCGAGATTGAGCATCCCTTCGCCATGGTCGGTTTCCTGATCCTCACCTGCATCAGCTTTTCGCTGATGGGCTTCATCATCGGCATCTGGGCCGGCAATTTCGAGCAGTTGCAACTGGTGCCGCTGCTGATCATCACGCCGCTGGTGTTTCTGGGCGGCTCCTTCTACTCCATCTCGATGTTGCCGCCCGTGTGGCAGATCATCTCGCACTTCAATCCGGTCGTGTATCTGATCTCGGGCTTTCGGTGGTCATTCTTCGGGGCAGCGGACGTGCCCATCGGGCTCAGCCTGTTGGCAATCTCGGGATTTACCGCGCTTTGTCTGGCGGTGATCTGGTGGATCTTTAAGACCGGCTGGCGTATCCGGCAATAATATCGCTGGGTGCCTTGTTGCGGACGATCTGCGGCTCTACATGGGGAAGCATGAAACAATGGCTTCCCTTTATGAAATCCGACCCGACAGTCGCCGTGATAAGGCTCTCCGGGATGATTGGAACTTCCGGCCGCGGCGCGCTAAACGACGAGAGCCTTGGGCCGGTGATCGAAAAAGCGTTCAGCAAGGGCAAGCCCGTCGCGGTCGCCTTGGAAGTGAACTCGCCGGGCGGCAGCCCTGTGCAATCCTCGTTGATCGGCGCGCGCATCCGGCGGCTGGCCGAGGAAAAAGAGATACCCGTGATCGCCTTTGTCGAAGACGTGGCCGCTTCTGGCGGCTATTGGCTGGCTGCGGCGGCGGACGAGATTTATGCCGATCCGTCGTCGGTGGTCGGGTCTATCGGGGTGATCTCGGCGGGCTTCGGACTGCATGAGCTGATCGCCAAGAACGGCGTCGAGCGGCGGGTTTATACGGCGGGTACGTCCAAATCCATGCTGGACCCGTTTCGCCCCGAACAGCCGGAGGATGTGGCACGGCTCAAGGAACTGTTGGAAGACATACACACAAATTTCAAAGATCACGTGAGATCGCGGCGCAAAGGCAAGATCGACGCGGAGCGTGACCTGTTCACCGGAGAAATCTGGCTGGCGCGCAAGGCGGTCGAAGTCGGGTTGATCGACGGGATCGGGCATATCAAGCCGCACCTGCAAGAGCGGTTTGGCAAGAAGGTCAAGCTGCGCCGCTATGGCAGCAAGAAGGGTCTGCTGAGCCGGTTCGGCGCGCAGATTGTCGGTGATGCCCTGCACGGTATAGAAGAACGTGCGCAATTTGCCCGGTTCGGCCTGTAGTATGATCCTGAAAATCGTTGCACTGTTTTTGGTATTCATCGGCGTTCTGGGCTGGTTCGGTAAAATGCACTGGATCGGAGGCAAGGCGCTGACGCAGCGCAAATGCAACGGCTGCGGACGCTACCGCATCGGAAAAGGGCCCTGCGCCTGTGGAGGAAAGCGGGGATGATCACTGCTTGGCTTTTGTCGGCCCTCGGGTTGGTTATTTTGTTGTTAGCGGGCGATGCACTGGTCAAAGGGGCCGTTAATCTCAGCCTGCGCATTGGTATTCCGGCCCTTATCGTCAGCCTCACGATCGTCGCCTTCGGCACTTCCGCGCCCGAGCTTCTGATCTCGATCAGGGCGGTGCTGGACGATGTGCCGGGCATTGCGATGGGCAATGTTGTGGGATCAAATACCGCGAATGTGCTGCTTGTACTGGGTATTCCGGCGCTTCTTGCGACACTGCACACATCCGAATGTAACACGCGCAAATCGTTCAACCATATGATTGCTGCCACGCTGCTGTTTATCGCGCTTGCCTACCGCGGTGTGTTCGACTGGATCGCGTCGATTGCCCTTCTGGCCGCTCTCGCTGCGATGTTGTTTGATGCTGCACGGGATGCGCGGGCGCACCGCAAGGCGGATATAGCCGATGAGGCCAGTGAGGAAGACGAGCTGGAAGGCGTAGATCCCGATATGCCCTCTTGGAAAATCGGGTTGTTCTTGGTGGTCGGTCTTATTGGCTTGCCGGTCGGTGCCTCACTGCTGGTGGATAACGCCACCATCATCGCCAAGGAATTCGGGGTCAGCGATACGGTGATCGGTCTGACCCTTGTGGCAATCGGTACCTCGCTGCCCGAGCTGGCGACGACCGTCGTGGCCGCGCTGCGACGTCAGGCGGATGTGGCACTGGGCAATGTCATCGGTTCGAACATGTTCAATCTGCTGGCGATTATCGGCGTGGCCGGATTGGTGGGGCCGATTGCGGTGGATCCTGCGTTCTTGCAGTTTGATCTTTGGGTCATGCTGGGTGCGTCCTTGCTGTTGATCCCGTTTGTCTATCTGGGGCGTAATATCACGCGGCTCTGGGGGATCGGGCTGACTGCCCTATATGCCACATATCTCTATGTGGTTCTGGCAGTAATTTAAGGGCGGTAGCATGAAACGAGCATTGGTAACCGGCGCGGGCAAGCGACTGGGCCGCGCCATGGCGCTGTATCTGGCGGAGCGCGGTTTCGACGTTGCGGTGCATTACGCGTCTTCGGCTGACGAGGCCGAAGAGGTCGTCGTGTTGATACAGGGTATGGGACGTCAGGGTGTCGCCTTGCAGGCCGACCTTCTGGATCTGGACGCGATGGAGGGGCTGTTGCCCCGCGCGGCACAGGCGTTGGGCGGGCTGGTGACCTGTCTGGTCAACAATGCCTCGATCTTTGAGCATGACACAATCGCCTCCGCCACGCGCGACAGCTGGGACAGACATATCAATTCGAATCTCCGCGCGCCCTTCGTGCTGTCGCAGGGGATGGCGGCGCAGGGGCTTGAGGCTCGGATCGACGACGCCGGAGAGCCTGTCGCCGCAGGTCTGATCGTTAACATGCTCGACCAGCGGGTCCGCAAGCTGACGCCGGAATTCATGACCTACACCCTCGCCAAGATGGGGCTATGGGCCTTTACCCAAACCGCAGCACAGGCGCTGACCCCACACATCCGGGTCAATGCAATTGGTCCGGGTCCAACGCTACAGGGCAGTCGCCAATCTCAGGCACATTTCGACGCACAACGCGCGGCGACGGTTTTGGGGCGGGGGGCGAATTCGACCGATATTACCGCTGCTTTGGGCTATTTTCTGGATGCTTCTGCGGTGACAGGCCAGTTGTTGTGTGTGGACGGTGGTCAGCACCTTGCCTGGCAAACGCCAGATGTGCTTGGGGTGGAGTAGTCGGGACGTTGCAAAGAGTTTTGCACTGCCCTGTCTGGCGTTAGAACTTTGTCAGGTATTCAAGCCTCTACGGGACTGTAAGACACTGCTGAAACAAAATGTATAATAAAATCAATTATTTGACGTACCGCCTAATTATTAGGCAGATCAGTGAAGCGCCTTAAAACCAAGGGAAAATCTTCCGAGTCCAAAAGTTATCAGCAGAGTTATCCACAGTAAAGGTGGACATGTTAATGCTTGCCGCTGCTGCTAAAACGTGGAGTGAAAGAGAGAATCAAAACCTATGCCCGACGCGGATAAAATCCAGCCAACTGGCTATGAGGTGATCCACGGTTATCTCAACACGATCGACAGCTCTCCGGGCGTGTACCGGATGCTCGATAGCGAAAGCAGGGTGCTGTATGTGGGCAAGGCGCGCAATCTTCGTGCGCGTGTCAGCAATTATGCCCGCCCCTCCGGTCACAGCCCGCGCATCGCCCGGATGATCGACAACACCGCCTCGATGATGTTCCTGACCACGCGCACGGAAACCGAGGCGCTGTTGCTGGAACAGAACCTGATCAAGCAGCTCAAGCCCAAATTCAATGTGCTGCTGCGTGATGACAAAAGCTTTCCCAATATTCTTGTGACCAACACGCATGACTATCCGCAGATCAAAAAGCACCGCGGGGCGAAAAAGGAAAAGGGTGCCTATTACGGACCCTTCGCCAGCGCGGGTGCGGTGAACCGGACCCTGAACCAGCTTCAGCGGGTGTTTTTGCTGCGCGACTGCTCCGATAGCCAGTTCGAGACCCGAACGCGGCCCTGCCTGCAATACCAGATCAAGCGGTGTTCGGCGCCCTGCGTGGGCAAGATCAGTGCCGAGGAGTATGGCCAGACGGTGCAGGACGCGCAGAAATTCCTATCGGGCAAAAGCACCGGCATCCAGACCCGGCTGGCGGCCGAGATGGCGCAGGCGTCGCAGGACATGGAGTTCGAGCGCGCGGCGGCGCTGCGCGACCGGATCAAGGCGCTGACGCAGGTGCAGACGACGCAGGGTATCAATCCCAAGGGCGTGGAAGAGGCGGATATCATCGCGCTGCATCTGGCGGATGGTCAGGCCTGCGTGCAGGTGTTCTTTATCCGTTCTGGGCAGAATTGGGGCAACCACGACTATTACCCGCGCGTGGGTGATGATGTGGAGGCGGCGGAAGTGCTGGAGGCCTTTATCGGCCAGTTCTATGACCAGCGCGATCCGCCGCGCCAGCTTATCCTGAGCCACGAGATCGAAAACCCCGATCTGATGGCCGCCGCGCTGGCGACGAAAATCAACCGTAAGGTCGAGCTGTTGGTGCCGCAGAGGGGCGAGAAGGCCGAACTGGTCGATGGTGCGCTGCGGAACGCACGCGAAAGCCTTGCGCGCAAGATGGCGGAGAGTGCGACCCAGACAAAGCTGCTCAAAGGGCTGGCGGAGGCGTTTGATTTGCCGAAAGTGCCGGAGCGGATCGAGATCTACGACAACTCGCACATTCAGGGCGCATTCGCTGTCGGCGCGATGGTCGTCGCGGGACAGGAGGGGATGATCAAAAGCCAGTACCGCAAGTTTAACATTCGCGGTGAAGAGCTGACCCCGGGCGACGATTTTGGCATGATGAAAGAGGTTTTGATGCGCCGTTTCAAACGCCTCATCAAAGAAGACCCGGAGCGGAAGGAAGGCCATTGGCCCGACCTGCTGCTGATCGACGGGGGCGCAGGGCAGGTGAGTGCGGTGCGCGAAATCATGCGCGACTACGGTGTCGAAGATATCCCGATGATCGGCGTGGCCAAGGGGCTGGACCGCGACGCAGGCAAAGAGGAATTTCACCGCACCGGCAAGCAGGTCATGGCCCTGCGGCGCAATGATCCGGTGCTCTATTTCGTACAACGTATGCGCGACGAGGCGCACCGGTTTGCCATCGGCACGCACCGCGCGAAACGCGCCAAGTCCGTCGGGGCGACGCCGCTGGACGACGTGCCGGGCGTGGGTGCCGCACGCAAACGGGCGCTGTTGGCGCATTTTGGCTCAGCCAAGGCCGTGTCGCGGGCGAATTTGCACGATCTCAAAGCTGTGGAAGGCGTGTCGGACGCCCTCGCGGATACGATTTATGCCTATTTTCATGAGAAAGGGTGAACATTTGCAGGCGGTGGAGTGCGTATGCGGGACGGGTTGAGTTTAAGGGAAAAATGAAATGGGGCGGGGTGTTTTGGGCCCGCTTGGTGCTTTTACGTCATTGGCGTGCGGTGTAGGGTGAGAGGATGAAGTGGAACTTGCCTAATATCCTTACCGTGATGCGGTTGCTTGCTGCGCCCTGCGTGGCGGTGATGTTTTTGTATTTCACGCGGCCCTATGCGGATTGGTTCGCGCTGTTGCTCTTCGTCTCGGCGGCGGTGACCGACTGGATCGATGGCTATCTGGCGCGCGCGTGGAAGCAGGAAACCAAGCTGGGGGCGATGCTGGATCCGATTGCGGACAAGGCAATGGTGGTGATCGCGCTGATGGTGATCATCGCCTTTTCCAGTTGGTCGCCGTGGCTGGTGCTGCCTGCGACAGTGATCTTGTTTCGCGAGGTGTTCGTGTCGGGCCTGCGCGAGTATCTGGGCGACACAGCGGGCACGCTCAAGGTGACCAAGCTGGCGAAATGGAAGACCGCCCTGCAAATGACCGCGATTGCCGTGTTGTTCAGCCAGGGTGTGTTCGAGCATTATTTGGGGATGAGCATTTATGGCATGGATGATGCAATGGTGCAGGCGATCCTGAACGGGACCGAGGATGATGTGCTGGGGCTGGGCTGGAAAATCCTGGCTATGGAGTGGTCGGGGCGCATCGGTCTTTGGCTGCTATGGCTGGCGGCGGCCCTGACGGCGGTCACCGGTTGGGATTATCTGATGAAGGCCATGCCGCATCTGAAGGAGGGGCGTTGATGGATGTTTTGTATTTTGCGTGGGTACGCGAGCGTATCGGGATGCCGCGCGAAGCCGTGCAAACCGATGCGGTGACCGTGCGCGATCTTGTGGCGGAGCTGAGCGCGCGGGAGGAGCGCTATGCGGCGGCGTTTGAGGATATATCGGCGCTGCGCGTGGCGCTGGATCAGGAGCTGGCCGATTTCGACGCACCGCTTGCCGGTGTGCGCGAGGTCGCGTTTTTCCCACCCATGACGGGCGGGTAGCATGCGGATCAGCGTGCAAGAACAGCCATTCGATCTGGGGCAGGAGAGTGCCGCATTCGCCGCCGGTCACCGCGACATGGGGGCAGTAGTGACTTTTACCGGCATCGTGCGGGATTTGCCCGATGATCCGATGGAGGCGATGGAAATCGAGCATTATCCCGGCATGACCGAAAAAGCGATTGCGCAGATGGCGCAGGAGGCGCTGGAGCGGTTCACGCTGGGCGATGTGTTGGTGATCCATCGCTACGGCCGTCTGGTGCCGGGCGAAATGATTATGATGGTGGCCACCGCCGCGCGACACCGAAGCCACGCATTCGAGGCCGCGACCTATCTGATGGATTATCTCAAATCGCGTGCGCCGTTCTGGAAGCGTGAGATTTCAGCTGGTGGTGCCGAATGGGTTGCAGCGACCGAGGCGGACGAAGACGCATTGTCCCGCTGGTAGCCGCCCGCGCCTTGATACACATCAATGTTACTTCTCCTGACTTTACGCTATGGTGATGCATCATCTCAAAGGAGGACAGGATATGATCAAATCTATTGTAGTGGGTGTCGATGGCTCGGATGCGTCAGAGCGGGCGCTGCGTCTCGCGTGTAGCATTGCAAAACAATACGGCGCATCTATCCAGATCATTCACACTCCGCGCGATGAAACCGTGACCTATGCGGCAGAGGCGATATCGGGCTTTTACGTCGGCGTGAACGCCGCGCATCAGGATATTCTGCGCGAAGCTGCGGAAAAGCTGGTAGAGAAAGCCCGCGGCATCGCTGAGCAAGAGGGGATTGCGGATGTGGAGGCGCATGTGGGGCACGGGGATCCCGGGCGCGATGTTCTGGACCGGGCCGAAGCCGCCTCGGCGGATCTGATCGTGACAGGGCGTCGTGGTTTGGGAGATCTGGGCGCGCTTGTGTTGGGCAGCACTTCCCACCAGATCAGCAAACACGCGAAATGTGCTTGCCTGACTGTTCCCTGAGCCTGCCTCAGCTTGCGCGCTGGCTTTCAATGTAGGCGCGCATTTCTTCGGCCTCGTGGCGGGCGTCGCGCAGACCTTCCATTGCCGCGCGTAGCTCTGCTTCGGTTTGGGACAGCTGGTTGGTCAGCTCCGCCTCACGCTGTTGCAAATAGGTGATGGCCTGATCGCGGGTCTCTTCGGCCTCGTGCAACTCCTGGCTCATCCGGTCCAGCTGGGCCACGTCGTCGGACGCGACGCGGGTGAACCTGTGCAGCAGCCAGTTAGCGAACCAGCCCATGCAAAATGCGACGAACAGAATGATGGCGGTCGCGAGGACAAATTCAAATCGGCTCATTCTGTGGCGCTTTCTTCGGTCGGTTCTTCGGTCGCTGTATCACCGTTTTCCGCTGTAGATTCCAGCGTTGTTTCGTCAGATGCCGCCACTTCCTCCGGACGTATCAGGCGGAACTCGATACGGCGGTTCGCCTCGCGGCCTGCTTCGGTGCCATTGTCGGCAACGGGGCTTTTCTCGCCGTAACCGACCGCCTTGAACGAGCTGGTCAGCACACGGCGCGCGCGCAACTCGTTGAGCACCGATTCCGCACGGCTCTGGCTGAGTGCGAGGTTCATTTCTTCGCGGCCCTGACTGTCGGTATAGCCTTGTATCTCCAGTTGCAGGTCGCCGCAGCGTTGGAGGATGGTTGCGATATCATCCATTGTGCCAAGAGCGGAGGCGTCGATTGTGGCCGATCCGGGTTCGAAGTTGATCTTGCCAGCCGATACGATCGCGCCAATCTCGGCTTCGCATTCGTCCGGTGTGGGCAGGCCCAGCACGGGGTCCAGTTGCTTTTGATAGGTCACATTCACGTCGAAGCTTGCACCTTCGCCCAGCTTACCGGCCAGCAGGGCACCGATTTCGGTGGAGGCGTCGGGGTTTCCGGTGTTGCCTGACAATACCAGCGTATCTGGTGTCACACTCACCGCGCCGTTCTCAAGCTGGCCCAGACCTTCAAGCCCGGCCAGAACGCGCGTGGCCCAATTGGCGGGCAGGTCGTCAACGATACGGGTCGCGGTGAGGACCTTGTCGGAGCGAAAGCGCGCTTTGGCAAAGCTGGTGGTCAGCTCGCGCAGGGCCGCGTCATTGACCCGACCGCGCAGCTGGACTTGACCCTCGGGGCTCAGGGTTGCCGTAAACTCTGGCGGACCTGCATTGGGATCTTGTGCGCGCGGCAGCTTGGCTTCCAGTGCGAAAACCTGCGGCAGGGTATTCTCAAGCTCGCCGATGACGCGGTCAAATTCGGACTGGCTGCTGTCTGGCGGCGCGAGCAGCGTGATATCGGCATCGGCAAAGGTGACCGATCCACCGCCAAGCTGTGTGAGGGCGCTGATGGAGGCGATCACGGCATCTGCCCATTGCGGTGTCGGCACACCAAGGCCGACGGTACACCGTGGATTTACCGCGCCGGCGGCGATGGCCGCATCGGTGATCCGCTCCGACGATTCGTCGGTATCGGCGGAGCAGGCATCGAAACTCGCGCCATCCTCGGTGATCTGAAAGCGGGTGGTGAAGGGTGTGATGACAGGGCGCGGTGCGGCGATGTCCATCACCAGAGTGATCTGGGAGGGCACCATCCGGCGCAGATTTTGCTCGAGCCGTGCCTTTTCGATGGCGCTGTCGGTGATGGCGGTGATGGCCACCCGCTGCGCCTCGACCGAGACTTTGGCGCGCGGCAGGCTGCTCATGGCGGAGAGGGCGAATTCGAGCGCACTCTCCCAGCCGTCAGGGACGGGGTAGTCGGCCGTTTCCAACAGATCCGTGACACCGGTGGATCCGGCGAGGCTTTTGAACCGGGCGACGACATAATCGCGATCGGTGCTGGCGGGAATCAGGCCGATGACAGACAGGCCGCTGTCGTTGCGCAGGATTTCAGCCGAGAATTTAGGGGCTGCCATTGCTTCAAGGGCGGCGACGCCCATGTCGTCGATCACCCGCGCCGCATCGACGACAGAGCCTGCCGTGCTGAGCGCCGAGAACCGGACTGCCTCGGTCGGGGCGACACCCGACAGCGAGACTTGCAGCCCGTTCGCTTCGACCTCCGCCCATGTCATGCCCTTTGCGTCCAGCGCGTCGCGCACGCCGATCTCGGACGAATCCTCGATCAGACTGACCGAGAAGCTGGCTGCGACGAGCGACACCACCGCAGCGGCGGCAAAGGTCAGGAGGATTGTGAGCATGGAAGAGAGGCGCATAGGCACTTTCGATACAGTTCAACAGCTAGGCATGGTCATACGCCGCTGCCGCCTGCGGTGCAATCACAGCAGCAAGGCGATGGCGAAAAACAGCAGCGGGATCATGCCGGTGTCGCGGTTAACCCGAAACAATTGCAGCATTTTATCCGTATTGTGGATGTCGAGCCCGCGCAGCTGCCATGCCATATGCCAGCCCATCGCCCAAGGGCCACCGATCGCGACCGCGAGCGCCAGCACGGAGGCGGTGGGGAGGGCGGAATAGACCACGGCAATGCCCATCAGTCCGACAGTCGCCATCAGGAACCGGCGCAGCCATTGCGCGGTATTCTCGCCGAACAGGCGGGCGGTGGATTTGACCCCGATCAGCGCGTCATCCTCGGTGTCCTGATGGGCATATATCGTGTCATAAAACAGTGTCCATGCGATGCCCGCGAGGTATAATACGACGGCCGGTGCGTCGAGGCGCCCGGTGTGGGCCGTCCAGGCCAGCAATGCGCCCCAGTTGAAGGCGAGGCCCAGGAAGACCTGCGGCCACCACGTAAATCGCTTGGCAAAGGGGTAGATGGCGACAGGCAAGAGCGCGAGAACCCCGAGGCGGATCGCGGCCGCGTTGAAGGTCAGGAGGATCGCAAAAGAGATCAGCGCCTGCACCACCATCCAGATCACTGCACCTTTTACGCTGACCTGACCAGAGGGGATGGGCCGGGACCGGGTGCGCGCCACTTGGCCGTCGATATCGCGGTCGGAGATGTCGTTCCACGTGCAGCCCGCGCCGCGCATCAGAAATGCGCCGATGGCGCAACCGGTGAAGATCCACAGATCATGCCAGGACGCCTCGCCGTCGTAGAGCATCGCCAGCGACAGCCCCCACCAGCAGGGAATAAGCAGCAGCCATGTGCCGATGGGCCTGTCCGCCCGGCTGAGGCGCAGATACGGGCGCGTGGCCGCAGGGGCATAGGTGTCGACCCAATTGCGCGTATAGGCATCCGCCACGATTCCTTCGTCGCTGTGCTCTGGCGGAGGGGCGTTGTCTTGCATATATCCATCCCATGGACGCGAAAATCAGACTTTATGTAGAGCACCCATTGGGTGAGGGGCAAACAGTTCCTTTGGACCGCGCGCAGGCGCATTACCTTTTCGGAGTGATGCGGCAGTCGGTCGGCGGGCAGGTATTGCTGTTCAACGGCACCGACGGCGAATGGCTGGCACAGGTGGCCGAGGCGGGCAAGCGGGGCGGCGTGCTGGCCTGCGTCTCCCAGACCAGGCCGTTGCAGATGCCGCCCGATTTGTGGCTGTGCTTTGCTCCGATCAAAAAAGCGCGCACGGATTTCATTGTCGAAAAAGCCGCCGAGATGGGGGCCGCACGGATCGTGCCGGTGCAGACGGAGTTCACCAATTCGGGGCGGATCCAGCGGGACCGGCTTCAGGCCCATGCGGTGGAAGCTGCGGAGCAATGCGGTGGCACCTATGTGCCGCAAGTCGACGATCTGATCCGCTTTGACAAGCTTCTGGGCAGCTGGGACGGTACCCGCCGGATCATGTTCTGCGACGAGGCACTGGCCGCTGCGGCGCCTTCTTCAGTTATAGGCGATGATGGGCCGTGGGCGATCTTCATCGGCCCCGAGGGTGGTTTTTCGGAGCGTGAGCGCGCCCGCCTGCGCGCAATGGACGCAGCGGTGTCTGTCTCGCTGGGGCCGCGCATTTTACGGGCGGATACGGCTGCGGTGGCTGCGATGACGCTTTGGCAACACACACTTGGGGATTGGCGATGACGTTTTTCAGGCCCGAGGCAAAGGCGCTGCTGTGGCGCTGGCGTGAGGTTCTCATCGCCGTGGGCGTCGCGCTGCTCGGCCTTTGGTGGATCATCGGGCCGGGTCAATTGCTGGCATTGCCCGGCTGGGCGTCTGTGGTCGTGGGGGCTGCGCTGTGTTTTGTGGGGGTGCAACGTGCCCGGTTTCGCAGCACCGGCGACGGTGCGGGTGCCGTGCAGGTGGACGAGGGCCAGATCGCCTATTTCGGGCCACTTACAGGCGGCGTCATAGCGCTGAACGCGCTGGAGCGCCTCAGCCTCGATGCGACGCAAAAGCCCGTGCACTGGCGCCTTGATGCACCGGGTCAGGAAGCGTTGATGATCCCCGTAAACGCGGCCGGATCGGACGCCCTGTTTGATGCCTTTGCCAAACTTCCCGGCCTGCGGACCGAGCGGATGCTGTCGGAAATGAAGGCGCAACATGGCCACGCAGTCGTGATTTGGGAGCGCACCCCCTTGCGCCCCGCCCACGCCCTGCTGCATTGACGACACAAGGATTCTCCGCAAGGCTGCGGACGACACAGCAAGCGGAGTGCGATCCATGTCTAGTCCACAATCCGGCGGCGGGCCGATCGAGAGTTTTGATCAACTGGCCCAATACCTTGCAGACGGTTGCAAACCCAAAGAAGACTGGCGCATCGGCACCGAGCACGAGAAGTTCGGCTATTGCAAAGACACCCTGCTGCCGCTCCCCTATGGGGGAGAGCGCTCGATCCGGGTGATGCTGGAGGGGCTGCGCGACCGCCATAACTGGACCCCCGTAGAAGAGGGCGGCAAGTTGATCGGGCTGGAAAAAGACGGCGCCAATGTCTCGCTTGAGCCGGGCGGCCAGCTGGAGCTGTCTGGCGCGCCTGTCGAGACGATCCACGAGACCTGTGACGAGGTGAACACCCACCTGCGCGAGGTCAAGGACGTGGCCGACGAGATCGGTGTCGGGTTTATCGGTCTGGGCGCCGCACCCGAATGGACCCATGAGCAGATGGATCTGATGCCCAAGGGCCGCTATAAATTGATGAACGACTATATGACGAAGGTCGGCACCATGGGCCGCGTCATGATGCGCCGGACCTGCACGGTTCAGGTGAACCTCGACTTCGGGTCCGAGGCGGATATGGTGCAGAAAATGCGCGTGGCCGTGGCGCTTCAGCCGCTCGCGACTGCGTTGTTCGCAAACTCTCCGTTTTTCGAGGGCAAGCTGAACGGCCACAAGTCGTGGCGCAGCCGCGTTTGGCGCGACCTGGATCCTGCGCGCACGGGGATGATCCCGTTTATCTTCGACGAGGGTTTCGGATTTGAGGCTTGGGTGAATTACGCGCTCGATGTGCCGATGTATTTCGTCTACCGCGACGGCAAATACATCGACGCGCTGGGCATGTCGTTCCGTGATTTCATGGCGGGCAAGCTGCCCGCGCTGCCCGGTGAGACGCCGACGCTGAGCGATTGGGCCGATCATCTGACCACCGCCTTCCCCGAGGCGCGGATGAAGAAGTACATCGAAATGCGCGGCGCCGATGGCGGGCCATGGCGGCGTTTGTGCGCGCTGCCTGCTTTCTGGGTCGGGCTGATGTATGACCAGAACGCGCTGGACGGTGCGTGGGATCTGGTCAAGGGCTGGGATGCGGAGACGCGAGAGGCACTGCGCGTGGCAGCATCGGTTGAGGGGCTTCAGGCGCGTGTGGGCGATGTGAATATGCGCGATTTGGCACGCGAGGTTGTGGCACTGTCAGAGGCGGGCCTGAAGGCGCGTGCCCGCAGTGGTGCAGGTGGTCTGGTGCCGGACGAAACACATTTCCTCAACGCGCTGAAGGAAAGCGTGGAGACCGGCAAAACACCCGCCGATGAGCTGCTTGATTGCTACAACGGCGAGTGGAACGGCGACATCAGCCGGATTTATTCGGAATTCTCTTACTGAACATAAGCGATCACGGCGTTGGCGACGATTTGAGCACCTGACTGCGGTAGTACTCGGCGATCTCCGCCTTGCGTGCAGCCTGCGTTTCCGCGCTCGGGCGCTTGTCTTCATCGTACAGCAGCGCGTAGCCTTGCATTGCGCGCTTATGTGCATCTACCGGAACAGGTTTTCCGCTTGGGTCACTCTTCGGGCGGGCGGCCGGTGTACCATGGGCTGTGGTGTTGGCGCTGCTTGGTAAGGCGTGAAGGATCAGCAAAGCGAACCCGCCAAGCGGCACCAGATAAATCAGGATCCAGAACCCCGAGAAACCTGCGTCATGCAGGCGTCGCACGGTGAGGCTGATCATCGGGGGCATCAGGACGAGCGCAGCAACCGTGGTTTTGAAATCGAAAATGCCCAGAGAAGTGAAAGCCGCTTCACCCTGCTGTTCCACCATGGCAATGATCATCGCGCCATCCAGAAAACCGCAAATGCTGAAAACGACAAGATACAGCAGGAAGTACCACCAGTACTCGCTTCGGCTGGCGCGGCCCGAAAAGCTAAAGATTTTGGCCACTGCCGTACTGATCGCGGTCAAAGGTCCCATGTCGTTCCTATCTATTTGCATCCCAAGAACTACCCTGCTGGATTGGTATGGCGCAAAAAGGGGGCAATTACGGCAAATCAGGGGCGGCAGTTGAATGATGAGTGCCGATGAGCAGGCAAACCGATCGACGATCTGGAATCCGTGGCAGAGGTGGTGTTGTGACTAAATGTGCATATATAACAAGAATCGGTATTATGTCTGTGGGATAGAAACCTAAGAGGTGAGAATAGTGATATTTGAAATTCTGATGAAAAAGACCTTTGGGTAAGCTGACCTACCTCTTTGGGCGCTGGTGGAAACCGCACAATCCTGCCATCAATTTGATCACAGGCAGCGGCCTCTGCGTGAGACGAAGCAGCGCCTGTGTTTACGCACGGGCAGTTGGCAAAATTCTGCATGGCAGAATGACCGGGTTCCGTTATTCGTTGCGCGTAAGTACGATACTGAAGAGGCCCGATGAGATCTGTAGCGCCTGCAAGATTTGACTGCTACCTGTGGTGCTGTAGCTCAGATTTATCGCAGCCGAAGAAACACCCAGTGGCGACAGGTGGCCCGGCCCTCTTGCGACGCCATATCGCATCTCACAGGTGAGGATGTCGCCCGATCTGCTTGCGCCACCGGGCTGAAAAACAGAAACACGGCGCCCGTCATACATTTGCATTGCGGGAGGGCACCCGTTGGCTTGGAGCATAGTGCCAAAGACGCGCACAGGATCCATAACGCCCGACGGTACCCGTGACACGTCCGATAAATCGGTGATCTCGTTTTCGGGCGTAATTTTCACACCAGTCGCACGGCTGTCCTCAATCTGCACGCTAACCGCACGTTGTTTGCGCGAGGATCTGCTTTCACTGGAAAACTGGCCAGTGATCAAACCCGTGCTGGTGCCCATAAACGTCCCGTTGAAAACGCCCAGTGGTGTGCTGTCGAGAGTCGAGCGCAGTGTGGCTGTGCCGCTCTGAACGGTATAGCGCACCTCGCCCAGCACTTTTCCGGCTAAAGTCACGGTAAAGCCTTCGGCCGCCAGTGGGCTGCTCATCGCCAGAGAAAGCGCAAAAATCGCAAACTTCACACCAGTGCCTCCGGTTCGTACGTCATGACGAAGGCTATGACCTTGCTGTGGGGCATCTCGCAGGGGGCCAGCTGTTCACCGCGCGTCAGGTCATAGAAGTTCAGACTGATATAATCGGAGCCATCGACGGCTTCCGCGACAAGTTTGATAGAGCGGCCCGCGTTGAAATCACTGCGGCTGGCGGTATAAGCGACATCGCCGACGTGCCCCTTTGACGTGCCTTTCGGCAGTTTGCGCAGCGCTTCGGCAAATCCAATTGGCGCTGCCGCTCTCATTTTTTGGCGCCGATCTTTGGCTCTATCCCCGCGCGGATCCGGGTGATGTTGGCGCGGTGGCGCCAGATCACCAGACCGGTCAGCGCCAGACACAGAAGATACCCGCCGCCAAAGCCCATCACGACGACCAGAACGCTCGATGCGGCAGCTGCGACCAGCCCGCCCATCGACGACATGCGCGACAGGCCCGCGCCCACCAGCCATGCCGCGCAGGTCGCCAGCCCGACTGGCCACGCCAACGCCAGCAATATGCCCAGAAACGTTGCCACCCCTTTGCCGCCAGAGAATTTGAGCCAGACCGGATAGCAGTGGCCGATCATTGCGGCCAATGCCGCCAACTGCGCAGCATCCTCGCCAGTCATCGCGCGGGCCAGCAAAAGCGCCACAGCCCCCTTCGCGGCGTCCAGCACCAGCGTCGCCGCCGCCGCAGGCTTTGATCCTGTGCGCAGAACGTTCGTCGCGCCGATGTTACCCGAACCGATCTCGCGCAGATTGCCGAGGCCCATCACCCGCGCCACGACAACGCCAAACGGGACCGAGCCGATGAGATAGCCCAGCACCGCCCAAAGCAGCAGAACGGGCAGGGCGGTTTCGATCATTGGCATTGGCGTATCCCTTCAGACATCATAGACACAGGTGCCCGCGACGTAAGTTGCAAGCACTTTACCCTGCATGCGCACCCCGTCAAACGGCGTGTTCCGTGACTTCGAGCGCAGCTTAGCACGGTCCATCACAAAGGGCGCGTGGGCGTCGAATAGCACCAGATCAGCGGGCGCACCCGCTTCCATCCGGCCACAGTCAAGGCCGAGGCGCTGTGCCGGATTGAACGACATTGCCCGCCATAGCTGCGGTAGGGTGATCATGTCCGCATGCCACAAACGCAGTGCCGCAGGCAACAGCGTTTCAAGGCCCACAGCGCCCGATGCGGCCTCCTCGAATGGCAGCCGCTTGCTTTCCTCGTCTTGCGGGGTGTGCATGGAGCAGATGATGTCGATCAGCCCTGAGGCGACCGCCTCGACCATCGCGATACGGTCATCCTCGTCGCGCAGCGGCGGCTTGAGCTTGAAAAACGTCCGGTAATTGGCCACATCCAGCGCGTTAAGCGTCAGGTGATGGATGCCGATGCCTGCGGTAATATCGAGGCCGTTACGTTTTGCCCGTTCCAGCGGGGGCAGGGCGCGAGCGGTCGTGATCTGGTCGGCGTGATATTTCGCGCCCGTCATCTCGACCAACGCGATATCGCGGTCCAAACCCATCCGCTCGGCCATGGGCGACACGCCCGGAAGACCGCGCAGCGAGGCGAACTTGCCCGACGTCACCGCCGCTCCTTTGCTCAGGATCGGCTCCTGCGGATGGGCGATGACCAGCGCGCCCAGACCGCGCGCATAGGTGAGGGCGCGCGAAAAAACGCGTGTGTCACTCACCACATGGTCGCAATCGGTAAAGGCCACGGCGCCCGCATCCATCAAAAACCCGATCTCGGTCATCTCGCGCCCCTCGCGCTCCTTGGTCAGGGCGGCCATGGGCAGCACGTGCACCGGCGAGGCCTCGTTCGCGCGGCGGGTCACGAATTCGAGAGTTTCGGGGCTGTCGATGGCGGGGGTCGTGTCTGGCCGCGTGATCATCGTGGTGACACCGCCCGCCGCCGCCGCAAGGCCGGCAGAGCGATAGCTTTCCTTGTGCCGCTCGCCCGGCTCACAAACCTTGACGCCAAGATCGACAATGCCGGGTGCCAGATATTTGCCACCGCAGTCTACAATCTTGCCCTTGGGGTTGGCGATGCCGCCTTTGGTCACGGCCGTGATGCGACCGGCGTCGACGCTGACCGAGCCGTGAAATTCCTCCCCCTTTGCGGGGTCAATCAGGGTGGCGTTGATGAAATGGAGTGTCATGGCGGCCCTTTCTGGATCTTGTGCATGAGGTGGAACAGTTTTTCCACATCGTCAATGCGCTGCTATGCTGTCAGGCGGTCGCGGGCGGCAAGGATCTGCGCCGCGATATCCTCGGGCGCGCGAACATAGGAAAGCCGGACGCGCAGCCCGTCTTTCAGGAACAAGACAACGGCCCATCCCAGCCGCGGCCGGACATCTGCAATATCTGTCAGCGGTACAGGCATCTCTCCGTCCGGTCCGTAGTGGATCACCGCATCCGAGCGCAGGTGCCAGCGGGTTTGACGCGCCACCCGCCATCGCGCCGGATCCTCAAACCCGATGTTATAGGCCAGCACGAGGACGGGCCCGACATAAAGCACCTGCCAGAACCCCGTGGTCGCGCCGATGGCCCAGCCCGCCAGCGCCACTGCCGCGATCGACACAAGGCCCACAATCACACAGCGCCGCAAAAACACCGCCAAGGTTGGCGTCCACGCGGCCAGTGCGTCGCTCACCCTGCCATCCATACCATCCCTGCGGCCACTGCAAAGGCGACCAGCAAGGCTATCGTCGCAACGCGACCTGACATTTTCGGATCGGGTTTTGGTTCTTTCATGTAAGGCTCCACCATATGAGAAAGACGATCAAGAGAGTGATCACTGCGGTCAGCGCGCTGCCGATGCGTGAACGGCCCGGTGCAGCGGCATTTGATTTCACGCCAGAGTAAAGCTTTGCCGCCTCGGCCACAATCGGTGCTGCTGCATGAGCGGCCTTCGGTTCCGCATAGCTGCCGATCAGCGTGAGATCACGGTCAGGATCAAGCGTCACGTCGCCGCCATCGCTCACACGGGAAAACAGCAGCAACACATAACCGTCCAGCGCATCGAGGCGTTGACGGTCCGCGCGCACTGCGTCTTTGTCGATGTCATAGCCATCGCTCAGATAGCCGGGCAGACCGACGCCCGTCAGATCGGATACGGCAAACAGCTCAAAATCATCTTTTGCGACCTTATGGCCCAGCAAATCGGATGCCAGCACCGATGTCGGCTGTTGCTTGAGCGCGCGCGCCATCGCGGCCATGGGACGCGAGATGGCAAAGATACGGATCACGCCTGTCTCACTGCGGGGGATGATGATGCTGGTCATGATGCGGCACGCCCCAGATGCGCAAGAAGCGCGTCTGCTTTCTCGATATACTCAAAACCGATTTCGCTGGGTTTATCGGTGCCATAGCGCAGGAAGCTCACGCTGGGCGGGACGGTATTCTTGGTCTGTGGCGCCACCATCGCGCTGTGGGAATGTTCTTTGACGCGGGTCTTGTCCCCGTCGATCTGGAAAAACAATACCCGCTGGTCCGTCAATGCATATCGGGTCGCGGCATAGGTGCGCAGCTGTCGCTGGGTCGCGCGCAATGGGATCAGAATAAGAAGCGCGGGCAGGATCAAAAGCCACATATCTCCTTCGGCACCGTAGGTCGTGATGATCAGCCAAGCCGCTGCCAAAAGCCCCAATGCAGCGATCGGTGCAGGGCCGTACAGCTGCCGGTTGCGCCAGTGCAGACGCGGCTTTGGCCTGCCAGTCCAGAGCAGTTTTTCGTCCTGCTCCAAAATGTTGTTCCAGAAGCTTGATGTGTTCATGCGCGCCCTGCCAACAGATTGCGCGCCAGCAGATCCATCGCCGCCATACGCACGGCCACGCCCATTTCCACCTGATCCTGAATGACGCTGCGGTTGATGTCATCGGCCAGCGTCCCGTCGATCTCGACGCCTCGGTTCATCGGGCCGGGGTGCATGACGATCGCGTCAGGCTTGGCGTGGGATAACTTCTCGGCATCAAGGCCATATCGGTGGTAATATTCCCTTTCGCTGGGGATAAACCCGCCGTCCATACGCTCTTTTTGCAAGCGGAGCATCATCACGACATCCACATCCTTGAGCCCTTGTTGCATATTGTCAAAGACCTCTACTCCGAAATCGGCGATGCCTGCGGGCATCAGGGTGGGCGGGCCGATCAGACGGATGCGGTTCTCCATTTTGCCCAGCAGCATGATGTTGGACCGCGCCACACGGCTGTGTGCGATATCGCCACAAATGGCGATGGACAGCCGGTGCAACCGCCCCTTCGCGCGACGGATCGTCAACGCATCGAGCAGCGCCTGCGTCGGATGCTCGTGCCGCCCGTCACCCGCATTCAGAACCGCGCAATTCACCTTCTGCGCCAACAGATCGACCGCCCCCGATTGTGGATGGCGCACCACCAGCAGGTCGGGATGCATCGCATTGAGCGTCATTGCGGTATCAATCAGGGTCTCACCTTTTTTGATGCTGCTGGCCTGCATCGCCATGTTCATCACATCCGCGCCCAGCCGTTTGCCCGCGATCTCAAAGCTGGCCTGCGTGCGGGTGGAGTTCTCGAAGAACATGTTGATCTGCGTCAGACCCTTGAGAGCCGATCCATGTTTATCCGGACGGCGGTTGAGGTCTGCATAGGTATCCGCCAGATCAAGCAATGTGGTGATCTCGCGCGGGTGCAGCGGCTCGATGCCAAGGAGATGTCGGTGGGGATAACTCATGGCGAAACCTTACGCTGTTTGGCATCTTATAGGCAGCACGGTGCGCGCGGGCAAGAAGCGTACAATGGGGCATTTCGATCCGGCGGGTGCGGGCGTAGAATAACAAGATGGAATCAGTGGACTTTCACACAGCACGGGCGTTTCTAGACTGGCAGATCGAGCTGGGCGCGGACGAGTGCATCGGCGACGTGCCGGTCGATTGCTTCGCGCTGCCGGAAATCCCGCCTTGGAAGGAGAAGCCTGAGGCGAAGCCGCACCTGACCAAAGGTCCCGTGAAAATGGCCGAGCGGGACGCAGTAGCGGAGGCGCAAGCCGCAGCGCAGAGTGCCGATACGCTGGAGGATCTGCGCGTCGCCATGCAGGCGTTCGACCTGTGCGATCTCAAACGCGGTGCGCGTAATATGGTTTTCAGCGACGGTATCGCAGGGGCGCCCGTCATGATCATCGGTGAGGCGCCCGGGCGTGACGAAGACCGGACCGGCAAGCCATTTGTTGGCGCTGCGGGTCAACTTCTGGACCGCATGTTCGCCGCAATTGACATGGGCCGCGAGCGTGCGGACGCGCCTCTCTATATCACCAACACCCTGCCGTGGCGTCCGCCGCACAACCGCGACCCCAAGCCGGAGGAGATCGCGATGATGAAGCCGTTTCTACTGCGCCACATCGAACTGGCCGATCCAAAGGCGTTGGTGATCATGGGCAACTGGGCCTGTCAGGCGCTGTTGGGCAAACGCGGTATCACGCGCCTGCGGGGGGAGTGGACGGAGGCTGTGGACAAGCCTGCGCTCCCGATGTGTCACCCTGCCTATCTACTGCGCAATCCCGCAGCAAAGCGAGAGGCTTGGGCGGATTTGTTAATGCTGAAAGCGGCTGTGGATAAGTGATCGACCCGGTTGTCCTGCTGGCCTTCGTGCCTGCCGCTTTGGCGCTCAATTTAACACCTGGTCCGGATATGATGCTGTGTCTCGCTCAGGGGATGCACGCGGGCCGCCGCTCTGCTTGGGCCGCCAGTGCAGGGGTAAGTACGGGTGCCTTTGTGCATGTGACCATCGCCGGTCTGGGCTTGGGGGCCGTGGTTGCGGCCTTCCCTGCCGCGCTTGCCATCATTCGCTGGGCGGGCGTTGCCTATCTGCTTTATCTGGCCGTTCAGGCCTTCCGCAGCAGTGATATCAAAGCGCGCGGCGCCGGGATGCACCCGATGCGCGCATTTCGCGCAGGTTTCTTCACCAACCTGAGCAATTTCAAGGTGATATGGTTCGTTCTTGCGTTTATCCCGCAGTTTGTCATGCCAGAGGCCGGTCCTGTTTTCCTTCAGTTCCTGACATTTGGCGTAATGATCGCGCTGGGTGGTTTCATCGTGAACGGAATGGTCGGTGCCTATGCGGGCACATTGGGCGCAAAGCTGGTACGCTCCAGCAAGGTACTCGGCTATATCACCGGAAGCATTTATGCCGCCTTGGCCGCGCGGCTGGCAGTGATGGAGTAAGAAGTGAGCACGATTGACGAGAGCAAGGATTTCATCGCGATACGGATTGCGGTTCTGACCGTATCCGACACTCGCAGCACGGGCGAAGACCACTCGGGCGACGTGCTGGTTGCACGGCTGGAGGCGGCGGGACATACGCTTGCTGACCGCAAGATCATCCGCGACGAGCGGGCGCAGATCGCGGATCAGTTGCGCGCGTGGTGCGCCGATCCACAGATCGACGTGGTGATCTCGACCGGGGGCACTGGCCTGACGGGCCGCGATGTCACGGTCGAGGCGCACCGGGATGTCTATGAAAAAGAGATCGACGCGTTTGGTACGATTTTTACCATCGTCTCGATGCAAAAAATCGGGACAAGTGCAGTTCAATCGCGCGCGACGGGGGGCGTGGCGAATGGTACTTATCTTTTTGCGCTGCCGGGCAGTCCGGGGGCCTGCAAGGATGCCTGGGACGAGATCCTGCTGAAACAGCTCGATTACCGGCACCGGCCCTGTAATTTTGTCGAGATTTTGCCCAGACTGGACGAGCACCAGCGCCGCAAGTAGCGGCGCGGCATTTGGCCCCAAGAAAAAGTGACGGAAACGCGGGTCATACGCGTATAAGTCGGTGTTGGCCGTGCTTGGCGCGAACTTGAATTTAACCTGAAAGGTCGTAACGGGGTCGGATGCGGTTTTTAAGACAAAGTATGATCGGTCTGTTTTTGGCAGCGATGACGCTGGGCCTTTTGGTGTGGGCGGGTCAGATGATCGGCAGTGCGCTGCAAACCCGTATGGCGGACGATCCCGCAGCGCCGCCCGCGCGAGAGCGGGTGTTCACCGTCAACGTCGTACCGGCGCAGGCAAGCACACAAACCCCCGTTCTGGAAAGTTTCGGCGAGATTGCCAGCCGCCGCAGGCTTGAGCTGCGCGCGGCGGAAGGCGGGCGCGTCGTCGCCTTGGCCGAGGACTTTGAGGATGGCGGTGCGGTGCTTGCGGCCGCGGTCCTTGTCAGGCTTGATCCGGCGGATGCGGAGGCAGCAGTTCAGCGCGCCCGCAGCGATCTGGCCGATGCGCAGGCGGAGGAACGGGACGCGGCGCGGGGTCTGGGACTGGCGCGAGACGAGCTGGCAGCGGCGCAAGAACAGGCGGACCTGCGCGTGCGCGCCGCTGAGCGGCAGGCAGATCTGGCCGGACGCGGTGTGGGCACGGCAGCGTTGACCGAAACAGCCGAGCTTGCCGCCTCCTCGGCGCGGCAAGCGGTGCTGGGTCGCCGTCAGGCGGTAGCACAGGCAGAAACGCGCGTGGATCAGGCCATCAGCGGCATCGCCCGCGCTGGCATCGCCTTGGCCGAAGCGGAGCGGCGGCTGGCGGATACCGTGCTGACCGCGCCCTTCGATGGCACGCTGAGTGCAACCACCGTTGTCGAGGGCGGGCTGGTGACGGCGAACGAGCGATTGGCAGAGCTGATTGACCCCGACGATCTGGAAGTATCGTTCCGGCTGTCTAACGCGCAATACGCGCGGCTGCTGGATCGGTCAGGGCAGATCCTGAAATCCAACGTGCGGATCACGCTCGATGTCGCCGGTATCGACCTTGAGGCGCGTGGCCGCGTCACCCGCACCTCCGCCGCGACAGCGGAAGGGCAGACGGGCCGCGTGGTTTTTGCGACGCTCGACACGGCGGCGGGGTTCAGGCCCGGTGATTTCGTGACCGTCCGCGTGCAGGAGCCGTCCCTCGACGGTGTCATCCGGCTGCCCGCCTCTGCGGTGGACGCAGCGGGGGGCGTTTTGCTGCTGGGTGAAGGTGACCGGCTTGAGGCGGCGGTGGTCGAGGTCGTGCGCAGGCAGGGCGACGATGTTCTGGTACGCGGCGAGATCGCGGGCCGCGAGGTGGTGCAGGCCCGCTCGCCTTTGTTGGGGGCCGGGATCGCGGTCACCCCGCTGCGGACGGACACCCAGGCACAAGCGCCCGATATGATCGAGCTGAGCGAAGAGCGGCGTGCCCAGCTCGTGGCCTTCGTAGAGGCGAACGAGCGGATGCCAGACGATGCCAAGGCCCGCATGCTGGCCCGGCTGGCCGAACGTGAGGTGCCCGCGCAGATGGTCGCGCGCCTTGAGCGTCGGATGGGAGGCTAAGCCATGGCACGCCCAATTCCCAAAACGGCGGGTGGCATCCTGTCCTATTTCACCCGTCACAAGACGCTCGCCAATCTGTTGCTGGTGCTGATGGTCGTGGCCGGTCTGACTGCCGCGCCCAACATGCGGGCACAGTTTTTTCCCGATGTGATCCTCGACAGTGTGACTGTCACCACCGTCTGGCAGGGCGCGGGAGCCGAGGATGTAGACGAGGCGATCAATCAGGTTCTGGGGACAGCTCTGCTGGGGCTGGAGGGGGTTGAGAGTTCGTCCAGTGCAGCGCGCGAGGGGCGCGGGACGATCTTTCTGGAGTTCGAGCCCGATTGGGACATGGCGCGCGCGACTGCGGATGTGCAGACGGCGGTGGATGCCATCACCACCTTACCCGAAGAGGCCGAAGATCCGGACGTGCGGCGGGGTGCTTGGCGCGACCGTGTGACCGACGTGGTGATCACCGGCCCCGTTAGGCCCCAGCAGTTGGGCCGGTTTGCCGATGAGTTTGTCACGCGTCTGTTTGCGGTCGGCGTCACGCGGACCAGCATCGAGGGGGTCGCCGCGCCGCAAACGCTGGTCGAAGTGCCTTCCGCAAAGTTGATCGCGTATGATGTGAGCATGGCAGAGATCGCCGCCGCAATCGCGGGCGAGGTCGATGCCGACCCTGCCGGCGATGTGGAGGGTGCAAACGCCCGCGTGCGTACCGGAACGGCGAAGCGCACCCCTGCGCAAATCGCGGCGATTGCGCTGCGCTCTAATCCCGACGGCTCGAAACTGCTGATCGGGGACGTGGCCGTGGTGCGCGCGCAGGGCGTTGACCGCAACGTCGGCTTTTTCGTAGGGGGCGATCCGGCGATGTCGGTGCGCGTCGACCGTTCCGATCGCGGTGACGCAATCGGGATCCAGCAGCAGGTCGAGCAGGTCGCGGCAGAGCTTCAGGCAAGTTTGCCCGCCGGTGTCACGGTCGAGCTGATCCGCACGCGGGCCGAAGAGATCACCGGCCGCCTCGATCTGCTGATCGACAATGCGCTGACGGGTCTGGCTCTGGTGCTGGGGCTGCTGTTTTTGTTCCTCAACGCCCGCACGGCATTCTGGGTGGCGGCTGGTATTCCTGTGGCGATGGGTGCTGCGATTGCCTTCATGTATCTGGGCGGGCTCACGATCAATATGATCTCGCTGTTCGGGCTCATCATCACGCTGGGCATCGTGGTGGACGACGCGATTGTCGTGGGCGAGCATGCCGACCACCGCTACCGCCTCGGCGGGATGAGTGCGGCGGAGGCGGCCGAGGGCGCAGCGCAGCGCATGGCGATGCCGGTCTTCGCGGCGACCTTGACCACGGTGATCGCCTTTTTCGGCCTTGTGGCCGTGGGGGGACGGTTCGGTGGTTTGATCGCCGATATTCCCTTCACCGTGATCGCGGTCCTGATCGCGTCGCTGATCGAATGTTTCCTGATCCTGCCGCATCACATGAAAAACGCGCTCGACGGGATCGAGCGGCGGATGGCGTTTTCTGTGCCAAAGCTGGTGATCGGCGGGATCGTCAGTGCGGTGGTGGCGACGGTGCTGATCACCGCGGCCATATTCGGTCTGATCTATGCGTATTTATCGGTGACTGGCGGGGATACGGCGCAGGCTTTTGCGCTTTTGTCGGGCGTGCCTGCGGCGGTAGGTGGGGTTGCGCTCGTGCTGACGGGTGGCTTTGTGCTCAGCCGTCCGGCCCGGTTGCGCCGTGTGGCGCACAGCATCGGGCGCCATGGCATTGATACGCCCTCGATGGTGGTGAACCTCGGGTTCGTGTGGCTGCGCGAGCGGGCGTTTAGGCCCTTCATGGCTGCGGTGATCAAGGGGCGGTATCTGGTGCTGGCGGGTCTGGTCGCCGTGCTGGCCAGCCAGGTTGCATTGCTCATTCGCGGCGATGTGCAATGGCGGTTCTTTAACGCCCCCGAGCGTGGATCGGTGACCGGCAATTTTATCATGGTGGAAGGTGCCACCCGCGAAGACACTTTGGAAATGATGCGCGAGATGCAGCGCGCGACAGATGCGGTGGCCGGGCGGCTGGAGGCGGAGCATGGCGTGAACCCGCTGGCCTATGTGATGGCGCAGATCGGCGGCAACGGCGGCCGGGGTCTGGACGCTGCCGAGGACAAGGACCCCGATCTGCTGGGCGGCATCTCGATTGAGTTGATCGAGGCCGATCTGCGCCCCTATTCCAGCTTTGCCTTTGTTGCCGAGCTGCAAGAGGAGGTCGTGAACCACCCGCTTGCCGAAACAGTGAGCTTTCGCGGCTGGCGGTCGGGTCCGGGGGGCGATGCGCTCAACGTGCAATTCTACGGCGCCGAGACGCAGACCCTGAAAGACGCCTCGGAGGCGCTGCAAACCGCATTGCTGCAATATCCCGAGGTGAGCGCGGTGCAGGACAATCTGGCCTACGACAAAGAGGAGCTGATCCTTGATCTGACGCCGCAGGGGCTGGCGTTGGGTTTCATCATCGACGCGCTGGGCCGCGTGCTGCGCAACCGTCTGGGCGGCATCGAGGCGGCGACCTATCCCGATGGCGCGCGTTCCGCCACGATCAGGGTCGAGTTGCCGGAGGGGGAGTTGACGGCTGATTTTCTGGATCGCACCCAGATCCGCACGCCCACCGGCACCTATGTGGCGCTCGGCGATATCGTGAGTGTGCAGCAGCGCAGCGGCTTCAGCACCGTGCGCCGCGAAAATGGCATCAGGCTGATCACGGTGAGCGGTGACATCTCAGAGGACGACGCTGCCCGCGCCACCGAGATCAACACCGCCCTTGTCGAGGAAATCTTGCCGCGCATCGCCTCTGAGCAACAGGTCGACTACCGCATCGGCGGCCTGAGCGAACAGGAAAGCGAGTTTCTGAGCGATGCGCTGACAGGGCTGATCCTGTGTTTGACGGGGATATTTCTGGTGCTGGCATGGGTGTTCGGCAGCTGGACGCGGCCACTGGTCGTGATGGCGATCATTCCCTTCGGGCTGGTGGGTACGATCTATGGCCACAATGTCTGGGATGTACCGCTAAGCATGTTCACGGTGGTGGGCCTGCTTGGGATGACGGGAATCATCATCAACGATTCTATCGTTCTGGTCACCACGATTGACGAATATGCCGAAGATCGCGGGTTGATCCCGTCGATCATTGACGGGGCGGCGGACCGGCTGCGGCCCGTGATGCTGACAACGCTCACCACAGTTCTGGGCATGTCGCCGCTGCTGTTCGAGCAAAGCGAGCAGGCGCAATTTCTCAAACCTACCGTGATCACGCTGGTCTATGGACTGGGCTTTGGCATGGTGCTGGTCCTGCTGGTCGTGCCGGCGCTGGTGGCGGCGCAGCATGACGTGGCTCGCCAGATCGCCGCGATGCGCCGGGCGTTGCGCGCACCCGTGCGCGGGTTGCAATTCGGGCTCGCAGTGCTGTGGATGCTGGTGCTGGGCTGGGGTGCTCTCACGCTGGGATATGCTGCGGTGGAGGGCGCACTGTTCGAACCACTCACACGCGCGCTGCCCGCTCTCGCAGACAGTACGCCGATGCTTGCGGCGTTCATGCTGTTTGCTGCGGGGGCGGGGATTGTCGCGCTCGGTGGCTACCTGATAGGTGCGATGGCAATGAGTGTGCGCCGGACCTAACCGGGTGTGCAACCGCGCAGATCAACGGCATGGGAGGACCCGAGCACTGTGAACCGCACCGCCGAGCGGTCAAGCGCAAAGGCGCGGCCACTCCCCGAGACCATCTCTGCCTGTGCTGTCAGCGTGTCGCCGCTGCGGCGCGTCGTGGCCTCAGATACCCAGACATCCGGGCGTCCCGCCTCGATCACCACATGCTCCGAGCCGCCAGCGCTCGGCAGGGTCAGCGAGGCGGTGATGTTCAGACCGTCCTTGGACGGGCTAAGGATACAGGTCACGCCGCGCGCACCGGCCTCAGCTGCGCTATAGGGCTGCTCCGCCAGAGCGGCGGCAATAGCGGGCACTGGGGCGGTGGCGCTGCTGTCGAGTGTTCCGGTGAGAGTCAGGGTCTGCGGCACGCAAATGTCCTTGCACACGCCGATGTCCATTTGCAGATTGATCTCGACCGGCTCGCCCGCGCGCTGCGCAGCGATCGACAGCGGCAATGTGACCTGCCGCGCATAGCCGACAGAGCGCATGCCATTCTGGCTGAACACCTGCGGCGCGGGCCAGTTGATCGCCACGCCTGCCAAGTTGCGCGAGCCATTCCAGCTGAATTCCGGCGGGATGCCCGCGTCGCCCGGCGCGCGCCAGTAGGTCTTCCACCCCTCCGCCATCGTCAGACGAACGGCGCCCACACGGGTACCATCGGCCTGCTGCCAGCCATCGATCAATTCCGCAGTGACGGGCACGGGAAAAGGATCGCCGGCATGGGCGACGGAGGCAGAGACAAGCGCGGTGGCGCAGAGCAGCGTTTTCATCATCTGTTATGTCTGACTCCGCCTGCGGCATTTGCCAAGTCACAAGTCGGACAGCGATGTTACCGCGTAATCGGCGCGCGGGGCTGTGTTCGGCAAACCTGCTTGCAGCGCTACGCGCCACTGGGCAGACTGTAAGCTCACGAAATACTGGCGTTTTACGAAAGCAGGAGGCGAGGATGGATCTTACAGGGCAGCTTTTGATTGCGATGCCGGGCATGGATGATCCGCGGTTCGCGCGCTCCGTTGTATTGATCTGCGCCCACTCCGACGCTGGTGCGATGGGGCTTATGATCAATAAACCTGTGCGCGATATGGCTCTGAGCGAGGTGTTCTCGCGCATGGAAATCACCCCCTCCGAGGCCGCCGCGCAGGGGTCTGTGTATTTCGGCGGGCCGGTTGAGACAGAGCGGGGATTCGTGCTGCACCGGGACGCTGCGCGGGCAGAGTCGGACCCGCTGGTGATACCCGGCGGGTATCTTCTGACGGCGACGCAGGATATTCTGACGGATCTGGCCACCGGGCAGGGGCCGTCGCAATTTGTATTCGCGCTGGGCTATGCCGGATGGGCGCCAGAGCAGTTGGAGGGCGAGATTGCACAGAATGGCTGGCTGACGGCCCCGGCATCGCCTGATCTGGTGTTCGCTGCGGCACATGATGCCCTGTGGGATGCCGCTTTGCGCAGCATCGGGGTTGATCCCATAACCTTGTCGGGTGCTGCGGGGCGCGCCTAATCGCGCGGCACTGCGGCACGTTGCAGGCGATCGTTTATGGCAACGCCCAACCCTCGCATCGGGATCGGCGCCACCGCGATCGGCCCGCCCATGGCGTCAAGTCGGTGCAGATGGCCAAAGAGATTCGCAGCGGCTTCGGCCAGATCGCCGCTGGCCGATAGGGTCAGCTCGCCCGTGACAGCACCAAAGCCGAGCATATGCTCCCCCGGCTGCGCAGAAGTGGCGTTGAGCCGCACCGCGCCGTTGGGGGCGTAATGCGATGCCATCTGGCCGGGCGCGGTGATGGCGCTGCTCTCTGGTTTCAGCACAGGTGCTCCGGTGATCCGCTCGATATCCTCAGTAGATACCCCGCCTGCGCGCAGCAAAACCGCGCGGGCGGCATTGAAGCCGATGATCGTGCTTTCCAGCCCCACATCACAGACGCCACCATCCACGACCGCAGCAATGCGCCCCCCAAGTCCCGTCATCACATGATCCGCAGTGGTCGGGCTGATCCGGCCCGATGGATTGGCCGAGGGTGCAGCGACAGGGCCGCCGAACTCTTGCAACAAGGCGCGTGCAACCGGATGGGCGGGCACGCGGATGCCTAAGGTCGGCAGGCCTGCAGTCACCAGCGACGACAGCCCGTGCCCTGCCCGCAGCGGCAGCACCAGCGTGAGCGGTCCGGGCCAGAACGCATCTGCCAGATCTTGGGCCTGCGTTGACCAGTCAACATAGGCCCGCGCCGCCACCGCATCCGCGACATGCACGATCAGGGGATTGAAGCTGGGCCGCCCTTTGGCGGTGTAGATGGCTGCGACTGCGGCGCCTTGCCGCGGGTCCGCGCCCAGCCCGTAGACCGTCTCGGTGGGGAAGGCGACCAGCGCACCGCTGTGCAAAAGCGTGCTGGCCTGTGCAATGCCAGCGTCATCCGCGCTCAGAAGCGTTGTCGTGGTCGGATCTGCCATGGCCTGCCTCCTTGCATTGACGCGGCGTTTCGGTTGCACTTGACGCTACGGCTGTTCACGCTGGCACCTGAAGAATTCCGCCATTTTCGTTGTTTTGTGAGGTAGACATCTATGACGTATCGCGCCCCTGTTGAAGACTACAATTTCCTGTTTGAACATGTGATCGGTTTGGACGCCCTGCGCGCCACGGACCGTTACGCAGACGCGACATCGGATGTGACCCGAGCGATCCTGACCGAGGCGGGCAAATTTTGCGAGCAGGTGATGGCGCCGCTGCAACGGGCGGGCGACAAGCATCCCGCGTATCTGGAGAACGGCGTGGTGCGCACCTCGCCGGGCTTTGTGGAGGGCTACAAGGCGCTGAGCGAGGGCGGTTGGGTCGGTATTTCGGCGGATCCCGAATATGGCGGCATGGGCCTGCCGATGGCCGTAAACGCCGCAGTGACCGATATGATGAGCGCCGCGTGCCTGTCGCTGCAACTGGCGCCGATGCTGACCCAAGGCCAGATCGAAGCGCTGGAGCACCACGCCAGCGACGCGCTGAAAGAAATGTACCTGCCCAAGCTGATAAGCGGCGAATGGACCGGCACGATGAACCTGACCGAGCCGCAGGCGGGATCGGACGTTGGTGCGCTGACCACCAAGGCGGTGGACAACGGCGATGACACCTATGCGATCACTGGGCAGAAAATCTACATCACCTGGGGCGATCACGATTTGGGCGGCAATGTCTGCCATCTGGTGCTGGCCCGTCTGGAGGGCGCGCCTGCGGGTGTCAAAGGCATCAGCCTGTTTCTGGTGCCAAAGCTGTTGCCAGATGACGACGGCAATCCCGGTCCGCGCAATGGCGTGAGCGTGGTCAGCCTCGAGCACAAGATGGGCCTGCACGGCTCGCCCACTTGTGTGATGCAATACGACGGCGCGACCGGCTGGCTGGTGGGTGACCCACAGGGCGGCATGGATGCGATGTTCACCATGATGAACAATGCGCGGTTGGGCGTGGGTGGACAGGGGATCGGCGTGGCCGATGCTGCATACCAGCACGCGCTGGCCTATGCGACGGACCGCAAGCAGGGCAAGACACCCACACATGAGGGCAAGGATTCGATTCTGGGCCACGCCGATGTGCGCCGGATGCTGACCACGATGAAGGCGGATGTCTTTGCCGCCCGTGCCATCGCAGTGAGCAATGCCGTCGCCATCGACATGGCGCGTGCCACCGGTGACAAGGCGTGGAAAGCGCGGGCCGCCCTGCTGACCCCGATCACCAAGGCGTTCGGCACCGACACAGGCATCGACGTGGCCGATATGGGCCTTCAGGTGCACGGCGGCATGGGCTTCGTCGAAGAAACTGGGGCGGCGCAATTCTGCCGCGACGTCCGCGTGACGGCGATCTACGAGGGGACCAACGGCATTCAGGCGATGGACCTTGTGGCGCGTAAGATGATGGATGGCGGTGAGGCGGCGATGGCGCTTCTGGACGAGATTTCCGAGGATGTGGAGAAGGCCAAGGAGGTCTTCCCGCGTCTGGCGAATGACGTTTGGGAAGCGACCGAGAGCATGCGCGAGGCGACGGAATGGCTTGTCTCGCAGAGCGATTTGCAAAACCGCTTTGCCGGTGCGGTGCCTTATTTGCACGCCTTTGCGCGTATTCTGGGTGCGCATCTGCACCTCAAGGCGGCATTGGCAGACCGCGGCGGCGCACGTGAAAAGCTGGCCCGTTTCTATATCCAGCGGATGCTGCCCGAACATGCGGCATTGCTTGCCCATGCACAGGCGGGCGCCGAGGATCTTTATGCGCTCACGGCGGACGAATTGGCAGTCTCCTGATGGCCGAGCGTCCGGCGCCAGAGGGTCTGCGCTATCCGTGGGAGACGCCGCCGAGTGGGGCGGAGGCGATCGAGGTCGCGCCCGGTGTGTTGTGGATGCGGCTGCCGCTGCCGATGAAGCTTGACCACGTCAACGTCTATGCGCTGGACGATGGCGACAGCTGGACCGTGATCGACACCGGATTTGCCTCGAAGAAGACCAAGGCGATCTGGGCCGAGCTGATGGCGGGCCCGATGGGGGGCAAACCGGTGAGCCGCGTGGTCGTCACGCATCACCACCCCGACCACATCGGGCTGGCAGGCTGGTTCCAGTCCGAGCATGGTGCCGAGCTGGTGACGACCCGCACTGCATGGCTGACCGCGCGGATGCTGACGCTGGACATACAGGAAACGCCCAACGCCGAGAGCCTCGCCTTTTTCCGCTCTGCCGGGATGGCGGCGGAAATTTATGACAAACGCGCGGCCGACCGTCCGTTCAACTTTGCCGATATCGTGGCCCCCTTGCCGCTGGGATACCTCCGTATCCAGCAGGGCGATACAATCAGTATGGGCGGGCGCACCTGGGATATCCACATCGGCAACGGCCATGCCCCCGAACACGCGACCTTCTGGAGCCGTGACGACAATCTGGTCATCGCGGGGGACCAGATCCTGCCCTCGATCAGCCCCAACGTGGGCGTCTACGCGACCGAACCCATGGCAGACCCCATCGGCGAATGGCTGGAGGCCTGCGAGCGTTTGGCATTGCTGGGGCGTACCGATCATCTGGTGCTGGGCGGGCATAAAGTGCCGTTCACCGGCCTGCCCAAACGGATGCGGATGCTGATCGACAACCACCACGGCGCGCTCAAACGCCTGCTGGCCTTTATAGACACACCCAAAACCGCTGGCGAGGTTTTCCCCCCGCTGTTCAAGCGTGCCATCGGCGAAGGCGAATACGGGCTGGCGCTGGTCGAAGCATTTGCCCATCTGAGCCACCTTCATCAGGAGGGCCTTGCCACCCGCACACAGCGCGAGGATGGTGCATGGCTCTATCAGTCGAAGGCGTAACCGATGGACGACCAGATCAAAACAGCAGCCGAAGCCATCGAGGCGGATGCCCTGCCGCGACTGCACGAAGTCCACAGTGATCCTGACGCCAAAAGCACCAGCGATCAGCCCCTGCCGAAATGCATGGCGAAAAAGCCTGTGTCGCAGAAATCGGCGGCGCAATGGGCCTATGAGCGCACCGTGCTCTACCTCAAGAAGTTCGAGGAGGGGTTGGACGACGACCACGAGATCGCGATGGGATTCGCCGGGACGGACGCCGGCGTACTCAAAATCGAGGGCATGGGATATTTCGATCCCGACATCGTTACGTTCTACGGCGCCGACGCCTCGGGTGCCAGAATGCAGTTGGTCCAGCATGTGAGCCAGCTGAGCGTGGTGTTTCGCGCATTGCCCAAGAAGGTGGAGACGGCGGCACCCAACCGGATCGGTTTCAAACTGTTTCAGGACCTCGAGCAGGGTGATGCCTAACTGCGACCTCTTCGCCGCATTGGCCAAATCTGGCGTGACAGGGCGGCTAAAATACCGTAATCCCTGCGCAGCACCTAGCAAAACACGCCGAAAGGGACATCGCAATGGCCGAACATGAGCATGGCAGCATGAACTCCGAACCGCAGCAGAAGACATTTGACGGGTTTGTCACATTCGTGACCCGTGCGGTTATCGTGATCATCGGTATCCTTCTTTTCATGGCGCTGTTCGCCCGCTGATTTGATCAATATTCAATGTTGAAGTCCTTTTTCGCGCTGACCTTGTCTGCGGCTTTGCTTGCGGGCTGTGCGGAAAAGGGTAAGGAATCGCCGCCAGAGGCGATCGAGGCTGCCGTGTATTCGCACAATGGCCCCCCCAAGCTCACGTTGATCACGATGGTGAACAACCGCACCGGCGCGGGGGGACATTCCGCCTTGCTGGTGCAGGGGACGCAATCGGTGATTTTTGATCCCGCAGGCTCGTTCGAGCACCCGTCGGTGCCTGAGCGCGGAGATGTCCTCTACGGTATGTCGCCCGGCTGGGTTCAGGCCTATAAGTCCGCCCATGCGCGCAGCAGTTTTCATGTGGTTTCTCAGGAATTCACGGTGACCCCGGCGCAGGCCGCACGCGCGATGCAACTGGTCGAAGCGAACGGCACCGTGCCGAGTGCCTTTTGTGCGATTGCTACCTCCTCTATTCTTCGGCAGATCCCGGGATTTGAAACCGTGGAACGAGGATATTACCCAGTAGATCTACAAGAGCAGGTCGAGCGCCTTCCGGGGGTCACGACCACCCGCTATTACGAGGATGATGCAGGTAATGTGCGCGACGGTATCCCGGCACTAACCGAGTAGATAGAGCAGCCCATATAGCGTAACGGCACCGCTGAGCACTGCAATCAGTACATTCTTTGTGATCAGACCCACGGTCATCGTCACCACAGCCGCCGCAGCGCGCGGTATGTCGAACACCCCGTCCGTCGCCACCGGCCAGACGACCTGAGGCGCCACCAGCGCAGGCAGGATCGCTACCGCCGTATATCGCAGATGCCGCAACAGCCAGTCGGGCATGGCACGATTGCCCACAAGCCCGGTAAACACAAACCGCAAGCCAAAGCTGCCCAGCCCCAGCACAATGATCACCGTCCAGAGTGTGCCTGTCTCTATCATGGTTTCACCTTCCTGCGCTCAAGCCACAGCTCGGTCTGCGCGCCCGCCATCATTCCCGCCAGTCCGGCAATGATCAGACCCAGAGAATAGGGGATACCGGCGGCCAGCAAGCTCACGATGACGGCGACCAGTGCGGCAATCACGTGAGCCGCAGTGCGGAACATCGGCGCGATCATCGCCAGAAAGGCGATGGGAATTGCAAAATCCAAGGCCCAGCTTTCGGGGATGCGCGTGCCCACCAATGCGCCGACCAGTGTAAAGCCGTACCACAGCGGCACGATCGGCGTCACCGCACCCATGAAATACGCGACCCGCTCTGGCACGGTCATGTCCGGCTCACGCTCGAATTTGGACACGCCAACCACATAGGATTGATCGACCGTGACATAGGCGCAGATCGCACGCTGCCACAGGGGCGCTGCACCGATATAGGGCGTGAGAGAGGCGGAATACATCGCCATGCGCAAGTTGACCGCCAGCGCCGAGACCAGCACGATTGCGGTCGGCACGTTCTCTTGCATCAGTTGCAATGCCGTAAACTGCGCAGCCCCCGCAATCACGACCACGGAAAACGCCATCGTTTCGACCACATTGAGGCCTGCTTCGGTCGCAAGCACACCGAACAGGGTCGCGAAGGGGATGATCACCAGAATGAAGGGGCTGGCGTCGAGAATCCCCTGGCGATAGCGAGATTTGCGGGTGGTAGTGGTCATGCGATGTCCCTAGATTGCCCGCATTCCGTAGCGTGTTGCCGAGGGGGGTGCAATTGGCTGAACTCAATGACGTGTCCGAATATCTGATAGCACCCGACCCGCTCGCGCGCCGTCTGACGCGCAGCGTGACCGGACTGGATCAGGACGGGCAGCAGCAAGTGATCAATGTCGTCGAGGAGCGGCCGCTGACGATCTATCTCAACAGTCAGGAAATCGTGACCGCGATGACCATCGGCGACTACCCCGATTACCTCGCGCTGGGGTTCCTGCGCAATCAGGGGATGCTGCGGACGGGCGACAAGATCACCGGCGTCGACTATGACGAGGAGCTGGAAGTTGTCGTGGTGCGTACTGCGCGCAAGACCGATTATGAGGACAAGATGCGCCGCAAGACGCGCACCAGCGGTTGTGCCGTGGGGACAGTGTTCGGAGATATGATGGAGGGACTGGAGGGCGTCGTGCTGGCACCCACACCGGTACGCACCTCATGGCTCTATGCGCTGTCGCACAAGATCAACCGCACGCCGAGCCTGTACCTGACCGCAGGGGCGATCCATGGCACGGTATTATGTCAGGGCGACCGCCCGCTGGTTTATATGGAGGACGTGGGGCGCCATAATGCGGTGGACAAGATCGCGGGCTGGATGCTGTCCGAAGGGGTCAGCGCGGAGGATAAGATCCTTTATACTACGGGTCGCCTGACCTCCGAGATGGTGATCAAAACAGCGATGATGGGCATCCCTGTACTCGCCTCGCGGTCCGGGTTTACCGCCTGGGGGGTCGAGATCGCGCAAAAGGTGGGTCTCACCCTGATCGGGCGGATGAAGGGGCGGCGGTTCATGTGTCTCGCGGGCGAGGAGCGCCTGCTGCGCGACGCCGACCCCGCGAGCATTGCCGAGGAGCCGCGCCGCAGTGGCCGGAAGAGCGCGGAATGAGTACCGACAGCGACATGCGCCAAACGACGGCAGGAGGCCGCCCGATGAAACAACCTTACGGTGTGATTCTCGCAGGCGGGCAGGCGACCCGCATGGGTGGCGGCGACAAGGGGCTGCGTATGTTGGGCGCAGAGTCTCTGCTGGCGCGGGTCGAAGCGCGGCTGGCACCGCAGGTGGCGGCACTTGCGCTGAACGCCAACGGCGATCCGGCGCGCTTTGCGGAGTCCGGCCTGCCGGTGATCGCGGACAGTGTCGCGGGGTTTGCGGGGCCGCTTGCCGGTGTGCTTGCGGGGCTGGACTGGGCGGCGGCGCAGGGCGCGGAAACCATCGTGACCGCCGCCGCCGATACGCCCTTCTTCCCGTGCGATCTGGTGCCACGCCTGCTGCTCGCCTCCGAGGGCATGGCGCATCCGCTGGTGCTTGCGGCCACGCCCGACACTACGCGTGGCAGCGCGCGTCACCCGACTTTTGGCCTTTGGCCTGTCGTGCTGCGCGATGATTTGCGCGCCGCCCTTGAAGGTGGCCTGCGCAAAGTGGTGCTGTGGACGCAAAAGCACGGCGGGCGCGAAGCGCTGTTCCCTGACGAAGATGCCTTCTTCAACGTCAACACACCCGAGGATCTGGCCCGCGCGGAGGCAATGCTATGAGGGTTTTCGGGGTCGTAGGCTGGAAGAACGCAGGCAAAACCGGCCTGATGGAGCGGCTGGTCACCGAAATAACCGGACGCGGGTTTACCGTGTCGACGGTCAAGCATGCGCATCATAGTTTCGACGTGGACCACGCAGGCAAGGACAGCTTTCGCCACCGTGTGGCGGGCGCCAGTCAGGTGCTGCTCGCCTCGCGCAACCGGATCGCGCTGATGCACGAATTGCGCGGCACGCCCGAGCCGTCGCTGGAGGAACTGCTGGCGCAACTGGCCCCTGTCGATCTGGTGCTGGTGGAGGGGTACAAACGCGACGCGCACCCCAAGATTGAGGCGCACCGCGCAGTGACGGGCAATCCACTGATCGCGCCCGATGACCCGACCGTGCGCGCGGTGGCCAGTGATACGGCGCTCTCGATCGACCGGCCGGTATTCGATCTTGATGACACCGTGGCGATCGCTGATTTCATTCTGGGGCAGGTCGGATTGTGAGGCGTTTCGATACTGTTCTTGTAGTCGATTGGTCTGCGGGTAAGAGATCGAGTGCGACCCCGAAAAGCGATTCCATCTGGCTGGGGCTTACTCGCGACGGTATCAGTCAGACGCCGCGCTACTGCCGCTCGAGGATCGAAGCGGAGCAGGAGATTGCCGGGATAATTCTAGAAGAGAAAGCTGCCAACCGCAGCCTGCTGTGCACGTTCGATTTTCCTTTTGGCTATCCAACCGGGTTTGCGGGCCATGTGACGGGGTCGGATGATCCCTTTGCTCTGTGGGAATGGTTCGAGACGCGGATTTCCGATGCGCCCGATGGCCGTAATAACCGCTTTGAGATTGCTGAAGAGTTGAACAGGCTTTTTGAGGGTCCGGGCCCGTTCTGGGGTAAGTCGCACAAGGATAGATGGCCGGATGTGCCTTATAAAAAAGAAGGCATCCGCTATGATTTTGTGGCCGAGAAACGTCAGTGTGACCTCGTGTCCAAAGCTTCGTCTTCTTGTTTTCAGCTGTTCTTTAATCCGACCGTAGGAAGTCAGGCGATGATGGGCCTCCCTATGCTCAATCGCTTGCGAAAACTGGATGATGTGGCTGTGTGGCCGTTCGAGGAATGTGAAGACGCGCCCGTCGTGTTGGCCGAGATCTGGCCGGGCGTAATCGAACCGGCGGTGAAGTCTACGCTGGAGAAGGAAGGCGCAGGAAGAATCCGGGACCGAACACAGGTCCGCTTGCTGGCCGATGCGCTGGCGCGGCTGCCGGTAGCGGAACTGGCAGCGCATATGGACAGCGTGCCTGCCGGCGCACGGAGAGAAGGCTGGATTCTGGGCGCGGGTTTGGGGGGGCAACTTTCGACACTGGCGCTTGGTGGTCCGCCCCTGCGCAACGACTGCTTTGCACTCCCGCAAGGGGTGCATTGGACGCCCGTGGATGAGGCGCTGGCGCTGCTGCGTGAGCGGCTCACGCCGGTGACCGGGGTCGAGGATATTGCGCTGGCGCAGGCGTCGGGACGGATCGCGGCGCGCGACGTGATCGCGGCGCGGTCCAATCCGCCGCTGCCCAATACGGCGGTAGACGGCTACGGGTTTGCGGAGGGACGGGACGGGGGCATGCACCGTTTGCCGCTGGCGCCGGGCCGTGCTGCGGCGGGCGATGCGCCCGCGCGGGTCGCTGCGGGTCAGGCGATTCGCGTGTTGACCGGGGCCGCCCTGCCGCATGGGGTCGATACCGTGATCTTGCAGGAAGATGTCGAGATTGCCGAGGGCCATATCATGTTTCATGGTCCGCTCAAGCAAGGCTCGAACACGCGCAAGGCCGGAGAGGATGTTGCCGTGGGCGAACCTGTTTTGCACGCTGGGCGGCTGATTACGCCTGCGGATCTGGCGCTGCTGGCGGCGACGGGAACGGCGCAGGTTGCTGTGCGCACCCGTCTTCGTGTCGGTGTTCTGTCGACGGGGGACGAGTTGGTCGAGGCGGGCGATCCAGCAGCCGATGGACAGATTTTTGATGCAAATCGCCCGATGGTGTTGGCGCTGCTGGCAAAGTTGGGGCATGTGCCGGTCGATCTGGGGCGTGCGCCTGATGACCGGGATGCGCTGCGTGCGCGGCTTGATGCGGCGGCGGCGCAGGTGGATGCCATCATCACCAGTGGTGGTGCCTCGGCTGGCGACGAGGATCACGTCTCGGCCCTGCTCAGCGAGACCGGCGCGATGGCGTTGTGGCGCATCGCGATCAAGCCGGGGCGGCCACTGGCGCTGGCGCTGTGGCGCGGTGTGCCTGTGTTCGGACTGCCGGGCAATCCGGTGGCCGCGATGGTGTGTACGCTGGTCTTTGCGCGGCCCGCGTTGGCGCAACTGGCGGGGGCGAAGTGGCAGCTACCACAAGGCTTTGATGTGCCCGCCGCGTTCGAGAAACGTAAAAAAGCGGGCCGCCGCGAGTATCTGCGCGCGCGGATCCGTGACGGGCGAGCCGAGGTTTTCGTGTCCGAGGGATCGGGGCGGATCAGCGGGCTCAGTTGGGCCGAGGGTTTGGTGGAGCTGTCCGAGGATGCGCGCACGGTTACGCCCGGCGACACTGTGCGCTACATCCCGTTCAGCGCATTCGGAATTTAGGAGGGTGGCAATGTTGAAATCTGCGGCTTTCGTGATGCTGTGTGCGGGGGCTGCGCAGGCAGCTGACTGCACCGGCCCTTCTTTGCGTTTTGTCGAGAGCGCGCCGCGCGACCGGTTCGAGCTGGTCGTGGGTTCGCAAGCGTTGCGTGCTGTGCGCGTTGATTTGCGTGGCTCTGCCGGTCGGCTGATATTCGACACTGCCAGCGGTGGCACGGGTGTCGAGGTTTTCCAACCGCTGCGTGACGAGGGCGGCACGCAGGCGGGTGATGTGGCTGACGGGTCCGAGATGGTGCGGGTTGTGCTGCGCGATGCTGCTGCGCGCACGCGCGCTGCGTTTTCCATCGACGTGGATGACCGGCTGGTGGCCTCCGATTTGGGCCAGATCCGGGTGACAGGCGGTGAAATGGCCGGTGCGACAGCGATCTTCGAGGGGGTGGATGGCAGTCGGCTGACCGCCGTGTTTGATGCGCAGAATCGCGCGCAGGTCTGCCCCTGAGGGCGCGCTCTTAGTCGAAGGTGCCTGCGACGCGGCCCAACAGCATAAACGCGCGCGCGGTGCGCGTATCGGCCATCGCGGAGATCTCGCTGTCGGTGGCGACCTTTTCAAATTCGGCAAACAATCTGTCAAAGCGGCGCAGGAAATGGTGCGCGGCATCGCGGAAAATCGGATCCTGCTTCATCCGCCCGGCGGTGAGCGCGAGCGACGAGCGGTCGCGGATACCTCCCAGCGCCGCAACAGGCCTGCCGCGCGCGCCTTGTCCGAACATCCGCCATATCTCGGGGCGTGCGCGGTCGGGATTGAGGTCATCCATATAGATGCCATCCTGGCTGAGCAGGGTCAGGATATCTTGTGAGGCCTGAATAAGCTGGGCGGCGCTGCGATCTTTCATGGCGCGGCGCAGGGCGGCAAATCCGGCCTCGTCCTCTGCCGTTTCGGGAAAATTCAGCGCGCGGATCAGATCGTCCAACTCCAGTGGCGGGGCCATCTCGGTGCTTTGAGTGCCGAGAGCCAGCGTGGCCTGATCGGCAGAAGGGGGTGTCACGACCGGCTTAGCCGCGCGCGGAGTATCCTCGCGGCGGGTCGAGAAGGTGGCGAGAGCGGTTTCGGTCTTGCGGGTTGCTGCGGCGATCTCGTCCAGTCGGCGGCTCACCGAGGGTTCGGACCGGAGGCCGCCGCCTTGCTGTTGGGAGATGTAGGCGTGACGGATCGCGTCGATGGCGGCCTGCAACCGCTGGCTTTCCTCGCGCATGACGCGGCTGGCGCGCGCGGCGGTGGCGGCGACCCAGATCATGGCGACGGGCATGAAAACAGCCAGCATGGTCATCAGGAAGCGCAGACCGCCCTGGCCTTCGGCGGCAGGTGGCTGGGTCATCACGACGAAAAAGACGAAACACCCCAGCAACCAGATCGCGGATAGGGCGATGGCGGCGATCTCGATGCCGGTGATCGTGTCCGACCGCGCTTTGTCATAAATGCCAAGCGGGGTTGGACGCGCCGCACCCGTCCCGCGCGGCCCTTTGGCCGCCGGAGTTTTGCCGGGGGTGGGGGTGTCAGACATTCAGAAAACTCCGCCGGTCACGTGGCGCGCAGCAACGCGGGGTGTCGCAGCGCTCAGGCATAAACGATTTTGAGAACCTCATAGGATTTGACCCCGCCCGGCGTGCGCACCTCGACACTGTCGCCTTCGTCCTTGCCGATCAACGCGCGGGCGATCGGGGACTTGATGTTCAAAAGCCCTTTTTCGATATTGGCCTCGTATTCGCCGACAATCTGATAGGTCTTCTCTTCGTCCGTGTCCTCATCCACCAACGTGACCTTAGCACCGAATTTGATGGTGCCGGACAGTTTTGCGGGATCGATCACCTCGGCAAGCGAGATCACGCCTTCCAGCTCCTTGACGCGCCCCTCGATGAAGGACTGTTTTTCCTTAGCGGAATGATACTCGGCATTCTCGGACAGATCGCCATGCTCGCGCGCCTCGGCGATCGCCTTGATGATGGCGGGGCGCTCGTTTGTTTTGAGGTGCTTCAGCTCGGTCTCGAGGGCGGTGTGACCGGCACGGGTCATCGGGATTTTTTCCATGGCGTCAGGTCCGTAATACTAAGGCGCGCCCCGAAAGGCGTTCGGGGCGCGTGTTTGCGTGACACTTACCTAAGCCCATCTTAGCGGCCAGATGCAAGCGGATAAGGGCGGGCCGCTGGCGCGGTTCTGCCGAGAGCGGGCGAGAATTGGATGCGCTGAGAGACGGTGGTGTAGGGCGCGCGACAGCGCTGCCTTCGCCTGTTTCGGGCAAAACCCCCCGCCTGCGACGATTTTAACGTATCGTCGCGATTGCAATGATGCTTTCCAGCCGCTACCTCAATTCAAAGCGATTTTCACGGACAGGGAGCACGAGTGATGGCCGAGACGACACGCGAAGCGATGGAATATGACGTTGTAATCGTGGGCGCGGGCCCTGCCGGACTGTCGGCTGCGATCCGTCTTAAGCAGCTTGATGCCGAATGCAGCGTCGTTGTGCTTGAGAAAGGTTCTGAGGTGGGTGCGCATATCCTATCCGGTGCCGTGCTCGATCCCTGCGGTCTGAATGCGCTGATTCCCGACTGGAAAGAAAAAGGCGCGCCGCTCAACGTGCCGGTCACGGAAGACAAATTTTATATGCTGGGTGAGCAGGGTGATGTGCGGATCCCGAACTTCCCCATGCCACCGCTGATGAGCAATCACGGCAACTATATCGTGTCGATGGGCAACGTCTGTCGCTGGATGGCCGAGCAGGCGGAGGAGCTGGGTGTCGAAGTATTCCCCGGCATGGCGTGTTCCGAGATCGTCTACGGCGAGAATGGCGAAGTCAAAGGTGTGGTCGCGGGCGAGATGGGTCTGGGGGCGGATGGAAAACCCGGTCCGAGCTATGAGCCGGGGATGGAGCTGCACGGCAAGTATGTTTTCCTCGGTGAGGGCGTGCGCGGCAGCCTGTCCAAGCAGGTGATCGCGAAATACGATCTGGCCAAGGGCAAGGAGCCGCAGAAATACGGTCTCGGCATGAAGGAAATCTGGGAGATTGATCCGGCCAAGCACAAAGAAGGCTCGGTCACGCACACGATGGGCTGGCCGCTGGGCAAGAAAGCGGGCGGCGGATCGTTCATCTATCACCTTGAGAACAATCAGGTTTACGTAGGCTTCGTGGTGCATCTGGGCTACAAAAACCCGCATGTGTTCCCTTACATGGAGTTCCAGCAGTTCAAGCATCACCCCATGGTGGCGGAGCTTCTGAAGGGTGGCAAACGTGTCGCTTATGGCGCGCGTGCCATCACCGAAGGCGGCTACCAGTCCATGCCCAAGATGGTCGCCCCCGGTGTGGCGCTGCTGGGCTGTTCTGTAGGCATGGTCAACGTGCCACGTATAAAGGGCAACCACAACGCGATGCTGTCCGGCATGGCCGCAGCAGAGGCGGCACATGAGGCGATCAAGGCCGGTCGTGCGGGTGATGAACTGCCCGATTACGAGAAAGAAGTGCGCACCGGGGCCATCGGCAAAGACCTCTTCAAGGTCCGCAACGTCAAGCCGTTGTGGTCCAAATATGGTCTGAGCGCCTCACTCGCCATCGGCGGTTTTGACATGTGGTGCAACACCCTGTTCAACTTCTCGCTGCTGGGCACGATGCACCATGGAAAATCGGACGCGGACGCGACCGAAGTGGCCTCCAAGCACGAGAAGATCGACTATCCCAAGCCTGACGGCACGCTCAGCTTTGACCGTCTGACCAACGTTGCGTTCTCGTTCACCAACCACGAGGAAAGCCAGCCCGCACACCTGACGCTCAAAGACGCGTCTGTGCCGGTGGAGGTTAACCTTGCCAAATACGCAGGCCCCTCGGCGCGGTACTGCCCGGCAGGTGTCTACGAGTTTGTCGAAGAGGCAGGAAAGGATACGCGGTTTGTGATCAACTTCCAGAACTGCGTTCATTGCAAAACCTGCGATATCAAAGACCCGAGCCAGAACATCGTCTGGAAGACGCCACAGGGTGGCGACGGGCCGAACTATCCCAACATGTGATTTCCGGATCATGTCAGACGAGAATTATGCTGCCTGAATGTGTCGGGCAGCATTTTTTATGTGCGCTTTTACCTTTTCCCGGCGTGCCTGTGTGCGCTGACTTGCCGGTCGCCTTTGATCACGTTGCGCGGGCGCATAAACCTGCTAGCCTGTCCAAAAGTTAGGGAGACGAGAGCATATGGGAAATTTTCTAACCACGGTGAGTGCGGCCGCCGTTGCACTGGGGGTTTTCACGACCGCTCCGGCGCCTGCATCGGCTGAATCTCTCGCAGGGTCCTATCTGGCGGCGCGCAGTGCCGCGATAGAGTATGATTTCGAAGCCGCCGCAAAGTATTATGCCATCGCAATCGCACGCGATCCCGAAAACCTCGAAGTGATGGAAAATGCCGTACTGGCCTATATCGGTATGGGCGATATCGAGCGTGCTGTGCCGCTTAGCACGAAGATCATCGCGGCGGGCTTCGGTTCACAGGCAGCGCGGATGGCGCTGGCTGCGGCAGATGTGGAGGCGGGCAACTTCACCGCCCTGGCACAGCAAGAGATCGACGTCGGCGGGATCAGCCAATGGGTAGACGGGCTGGTGGTGGCCTGGGCGTTGATCGGGTCGGACAATGTGGACGGCGCGATGGCGCAGTTCGACGCCGTGTCGACCGAAGCCGGAATGGGCGCTGTCGTGTCGTTTCACAAGGCGCTCGCCTTGGCGACGGTCGGGCGGTACGCGGAGGCTGAGGAATTGTTTGCTGATGCGGCGTCTGCCGCAGGTTCGCGGCGTGCCGTTCTGGCGCGGGTTGAAATCCTGTCACAGCTGAGCCGCAATGCGGATGCCATCACCCTGATCGAAACCAACTTCAGCGGTTCAACTGATCCCGAGCTTGATATGGTTATCGAGCGACTGGAGAGTGGCGATACATTGCCCTTTACCCATGCCCCGACAGCGCAGGCCGGTATTGCGGAGGTCTTTTATACTTTTGCCGCATTGCTGCGCGCCGAGCAGGCGAATGATTACTACACTTTGCTCTATGCCCGTATTGCCCGTTATTTGAGGCCCGACCACGTGGACGCCCTGCTGTTGAGCGCGGCGCTGCTGGAGGATCTGGGCCAACACCAGCTGGCGATTGCTGAATACCGTTCGGTCGATGTGTCGGATGCTGCGTTTCATGTGGCCGAGTTGGGCCGCGCGGCGGCGTTGCGGCGGCTGGAGAAGCCCGGACAGGCCATCGAAGTTCTTGAACAACTCACCCGCAGCCATGGCGAGATCGCCGCTGTCCATGCCGCATTGGGGGATGCCCTGCGTGCGCAGGACGACGATCAGGAAGCCATTGCGGCCTACACCGTGGCAATGGATCTTACTGCCGAGAGTGACACGCGTATGTGGTTTCTGCACTTTTCGCGCGGCATCGCGTATTCGCAGGATGGAGACAGCGTCGCCGCCGAGGCAGACTTCCGCGCGGCGCTTGCCATCAATCCCGAGCAGCCTCAGGTGCTCAATTACCTCGGTTATTCGCTGGTAGAAGAGCAGCGTAAGCTGGACGAAGCGCTTGATATGATCGAGCGCGCCGTGGCGGCGAGCCCCGACAGCGGTTATATCGTCGACAGTCTGGGATGGGTTTACTACCGCCTGGGCCGCTATGAAGAAGCCGTGGTCCAGATGGAGCGTGCGGTCGAGCTGGAGGCCGTTGATCCGGTGGTGAATGATCATTTGGGCGATGTCTACTGGGCGGTGGGGCGCACGCGCGAGGCGCAGTTCCAGTGGAAGCGTGCGCTGTCGTTTATCGAGTTTTCCAAGACCGACACAGAAGCGGACCCGGAGCGTATCCGGCGCAAGCTTGAAGTAGGGCTTGACGCCGTGTTGGCCGAAGAAGGGGCCGCACCTTTGAGGGTCGCCAATGACGGCTGAGGCATTCGCGCCCGCCAAGATCAATCTGACCCTCCATGTCACCGGACAACGCTGCGACGGGTATCACCTGCTCGACAGTCTGGTGGTGTTCGCAGGTATTGGCGACAGTCTGCGGTTTACGCCTGCGAACACCATGCAAATCGAGGTGACCGGACCTTTTGCGCAAGGCGTGCCGACGGATCGGCGCAATCTGGTCTGGCAAGCGGCGGAGCTGGCGGAGTGGACTGGTCATATCCTTCTTGAAAAAAACCTGCCGCACGGCGCGGGCATTGGCGGTGGCTCGTCTGATGCGGCGGCGGTGCTACGGGCGTTTGGAGGTGCTGCGCGGGCGGGAGAGTTGGGCGCGGACGTTCCGGTGTGTCTGCAAACACTACCGCAACGGATGCGGGGCATCGGTGATCTGCTGGACCCGCTCGCGCTCTTGCCCGCGATGGAGATCGTGCTGGTCAATCCGGGTGTGAGTGTCCCCACAGGACCGGTGTTCGCTGCGCTTTCGACGAAGGGCAACGCGCCTATGCAGCAAACGCTTCCGGTGTTCTCGGGGCCCGCTGATTTTTGTGACTGGTTGCGCAATCAACGCAATGATCTGGAGGCGCCAGCGCGTGCGATAGCGCCGCAGATCGGTGACGTGTTGCAGGCGCTTGAGGGCGCGTTGCTGGCCCGCATGTCGGGCTCCGGTGCCACGTGTTTCGGTCTTTACGCGGACGGCGCAGAGGATGCGGCTGCGCATATCGCAGGCACGCATCCCGACTGGTGGGTGGCCTCGGGGAAGCTGCTCAGCTGATCCGCTCTACAACGTAGTCAGCCAGATCCATCAGCATCGCCTTGATCTCGTGATCGGGCAGCGGGGCGAGGGCGGTCTTGGCCTTTTCGCTCCACGCGATCGCGGCTGATCTGGTGGCGTCAAGTGTGCCATGCTTGCCCATCAGCGCAAGGGCACGATCCAGATCACCGTCCTCCTGCTTGCCGCGCTCGATCGTGCGGGTCCAGAACGCGCGTTCCTCAGTATCGGCCAGTGCCACAGCCTTGATCACGGGCAGGGTCAGCTTACGCTCGCGGAAGTCATCACCGATGTTTTTTCCGGTGGCATCACTCCCTTGATAATCCAGCAAATCGTCCACGATCTGGAAGGCGATCCCCAGCGCATCGCCGTAGGCGAACAGCGCGGCCACGTGCTCCTCGGAGGCATCGGCGATCACTCCGCCCACTTCGGTCGCCGCCGAGAAGAGAGCGGCGGTTTTGCCGCGCACCACCTGAAAATAAATCGCCTCGTCCGTGGCGAGATTCTGTGCGGCGGTCAGTTGCAGCACTTCGCCCTCGGCAATCGTCGCGGCGGCGTTCGACAGGATCTTCATCACCCGCATGGAGCCGGGTTCGGTCATCAGCTGAAAGCTGCGCGCGAACAGATAATCCCCCACCAACACTGAGGACTGGTTGTCCCACAGCAGATTGGCAGTTGGCCGCCCGCGCCGCTGCGCGCTCTCGTCCACCACATCATCGTGCAGCAGGGTCGCAGTGTGAATAAACTCGACCGTTGTCGCCAGATGGACGTGATAGGGACCGGTATAGCCACACAACCGCGCCGCCGCGAGCGTGAGCATGGGGCGCAAACGCTTGCCGCCTGCCTCGACCAGATGTGCAGTCACCTCAGGGATGCGCGGCGCATGCTCCGACGACATCCGCTCGCGGATGAGCAGGCTCACGGCATCCATGTCATCCTTGAGGACAGCAGCAAGACGGTCATGGGGTTTTCGGCTCATTCGGGTGCTCACTTTTAACACCTCCAGACGCTCGACAAAGGCGCGGAGGGCATATTACATCACAGGTATGAAAGAACTTTTGCGCAGCTCCGATCCTACGATCATCGCCTTTGCCACAGCTCTGTTGCAGGGCGAGGATATAGCGTGCTTCTCGATGGACGTAAATATGAGCATCCTCGAAGGTGGTATCGGTATTTTCCCGCGCCGCTTGATGGTGCGGACGGATGATCATGACGCGGCGCTGCGCGTGATGCGCGACAACGAGATTGATCTGGGATTTTGACCGACGATAATCTGACCTGCGATGCCTTCCTCGGGGGGCTGCTGCACCTGTTGCAGCCGCGCAGCGGATACCGGGCGGGCGTCGATCCGGTGCTGCTTGCGGCCACTATACCAGCGGTTTCAGGGCAATCCGTACTGGAGCTGGGGTGTGGTGTCGGCGCTGCCGTGTTGTGTTTGGGCGCGCGGGTGCAGGGCCTTGATCTGGTGGGGGTCGAGCGCGAGCCGACCTATGCCGCGCTGGCGACGCGCAACGGGGCGGGTGCAGCCGCGCGATGCGGCGGGCTGGAGGTGGTCTGTGCCGATATTACAGCGCTTCCGCTGACCCTTCGGCAGCGTCAATTTGACCACGTGCTGATCAACCCGCCCTACTGGCAGCGTGGCGCGTCGGTGGCTGCGCGCAATGCAGTGCGCGAGGCGGCGCTGGGGGAGCAGACGCCATTGGCGCAGTGGATTGTGACGGGGGCAAAACGTCTGGTGCCCAAAGGGCATCTGCACGTGATCCACCGGGCCGAACGTCTGCCAGATCTTCTCGCTGCTTTGCCCGACGATATGGGCAGCATCGAGGTCCTGCCGATTGCCGCCCGCACGGGCCGCGTGGCCGAGAGGGTGATCCTGCGGACGCGAAAATCGGGACGCGCGGATTTTCGTCTGCACGCGCCGCTTATTCTGCACCGCGGCGCGGCTCATCTGGACGGTGATCAGTACAGTGACCGCGTGCGCGCGGCCCTGCGCTCAGGGGCTGCGCTGTCTTTTTAGGCATCCGACGTCGACGTTAAGCAATTATTTACCACTATGCGCGCTATGCTGCAGGGCGGCGTGACTTCGAAACGCGATCGTGGTTCACTCCTATTATGACTTTAACAACTGGAGGAAGTATGTCCCTAAACGCACATCTTGAGACGTTGAAAAAGAAGCACCGCGACATGAGTGAGGCCATCGAATCGGCCCAGCGTGCGCCCGGCATCGACGGCCTGAAAGTCGCCGATATGAAAAAACAAAAAATGCGCCTTAAAGAAGAAATCACCCGATTGTCGGACTGATTATTTCCCGGAAAAGCTGGCGCGCGCTGCAACAAGCGCGCCGCCAGCGATCAGAACTGTGGCCCATATGAGGGTCAAATCTGGCACTGCAATTCCGGCTACGACCAATGCCAGTGTAGACAACAATGGCGCCGCATAGGCGCTGGTGCCGAGCAATTGGATATCGCCCCGTTTGCACCCGATATCCCAGACGTAGAATGCCAATCCGACCGGCCCGAGACCGAGACCCGCAACGCTGGCCCATCCGAGTGTTGATTGCGGCAGAACGGTTTCCTCAAAAATCAGATGCATGGGGAGCGATAGCACCGACGTAGCGAGGCAGAAAATCGCGACGGTTGCTGTAGGTGCGCTGCCCACAATGCGAGACAGAACTGAATAGCTGGCCTAGGTAATTGCTGCGAACAGGGCAAGGGCGTATCCGAACATATATTGCTCCGCGAGGCTGGTCGCGCCGTTGGTGACGATCAGCGCGGCGCCTGAAAAACCGAGCAATGCGCCGACGATATGGCCCGCGCGCAGTCGCTCGGACGGAAGCAGGCCGGAGAATACAACAATGAGCAGCGGCCAAAGATAGGCGATCAGACCTGCTTCGGCTGCGGGTGCAAGGCGGAGAGCCGAAAAATATAACAAATGATAGCTAAATAATCCAAGCGTACCAAAAACATACACTTTTACCGGCACCTGCCACAACTTCTTGAGGCCGCCATTGGCGGCGGCCCAGACCAGCCCCACAATCCCGCCGATACCAAAGCACAATGTGTTGAGCAGAAGCGGCGGCGTGGGAGCCGAGCCAACGGTGAACAGCGCGAGCAGGGCCCACAGAAGGACGGCGATAAAACCTGTGGCTGTCGCTTGTGTTCGCGTCATGAGGCGGCAAGTCCAAAATAGTGAAGCTTGGTATGATATGGGCGGATTTATCACCTTTCGCCAGCATCAACTGGGGCGAAGTCGCGGTTTGAGGGCCCTCATGCGCTTGTTGCGAGACCATTACGCTTCCGTGCCATGGCGAGGGCGTCCGGGTCGGGAACCTCGTTCGCATGGCAGTTCACCGTGAAAAAAGACAGCGTCATTGCTATGCCAGTTCTTGAAAGCGCCGCATCGGTGTGTGGTCGGGCTGTAAGCCGCGCGAGCTCCAACCGAAATCGAAGGGCGCATGCATTGTCTAAGGTGACTGTCCTTCTTCGACATAAGCATCCAGAAATCTGATCGTTTCGTCGACCTTGATCGTCGCACCGCGCAAACCTTCGACCTTTGATGGTTGTACTGCCGATGCGGGGCACGACGTGCGTCAGTCAATGTCGATACTGCTTCGTCACTAGTTTAAGGCGGGGGCAGGCGGCGGAAAGTTAATATGCTCAAAGACCGCCAAGAAATTAGAAATCAATCTTACGTGGTCATCGTGTTTCGTTATGTCTGAAATCCGATTTGGCGCATGGCGTCTGCTGTATCGCTCAATCAAGTGTGCCCAAAGAGGCAGGCGGGGGAGCGCAGCCTGACGTGATTACTCGTCAAAATTGCGAAAAATGAAAAAATTTCGGTTTTCTGGCAAATTTGGCCCGAACAACGCGGTCAGACTTGGAAACGGTTTCCGCAGGGCTGGAGAATTGTTCGAAGCGAGGAAATACCCCTTCGTCTGCGATGGATACACACGGCTCGTGACGGGCGTAGATAGGTCACCGAAGATTGAGTTGGATACCTGCGAAGCCAAAGCTTTTCGTTGGCAGCGTGTCATCCGATCCTATTGATCGCGTGGGGCCGGTGGTGTGATCACCGGCCCGCACTGTGTGTCAGACCCCTGTGCGGAGGGTGATCAAACGAAGAATTGTGCCCCGTTGGCAGAAATCGTCGAACCGTTGATGAAGCCCGCATCGTCTGCCACGAGGAAGGAAACAGCACGTGCAATTTCCTCAGGCTCGCCCAGACGGCCCGCGGGAATTTGAGCAATGATGCTCTCGCGCACCTTTTCCGGCACAGCCATGACCATATCTGTGCCGATATACCCGGGGCAGATCGCATTGGCGGTGATGTTGGCGCGCGCGCCTTCCTGTGCCAGCGATTTCACGATCCCCAGATCGCCTGCTTTGGTCGCGGCATAGTTTACTTGGGCGAACTGGCCTTTTTGACCGTTGATCGAAGAGATCACGACGATACGACCGAATTTACGCTCGCGCATGCCGGGCCATATCGGATGAATCGTATTGAAAACGCCGGTCAGGTTGGTGTCGATGACTTCATGCCACTGTTCCGGCGTCATCTTATGAAACGGCGCGTCGCGGGTGATGCCTGCGTTCGCTACGATCACTTCGATTGGCCCCAGATCTGCTTCGACCTGTGCAATGCCCGCTTTTGAGCTCTCATAGTCGGCAACGTTCCATTTGTAAGTCTTGATGCCTGTCTCGTCGGTGAAGGCGGAGGCGGCTTCGTCGTTGCCCGCATAGGTTGCAGCGACAGTATAGCCTTTTTCTTTCAGTTCCTTGGAAATAGCAGCGCCGATCCCGCGGCTGCCTCCGGTAACAAGTGCGACACGCGACATAGTCTTCTCCCGATGATTGTTCTTGCAGTAATGTTGTTGCTTCGTTGAGCGGCGGCGCGCAATTTTCTTGCGCGCCTTGTTTGTTTAAGGCCGTTCGAGGCACATGGCAACACCCATGCCGCCCCCGATGCACAAAGTTGCCAGACCTTTTTTCACGCCCCGGCGCTGCATTTCGAACAAAAGTGTGTTGAGGACGCGCGCGCCCGACGCGCCGATGGGATGGCCGATCGCAATGGCACCGCCATTCACGTTCACGATGGCCGGATCCCAGCCCATCTCCTTGTTCACAGCACAGGCCTGAGCGGCAAAAGCTTCGTTCGCTTCGACGAGATCGAGATCATCGATGGACCAGCCCGCTTTTTCCAGCGCCTTGCGCGAGGCATAGATCGGGCCTGCACCCATGATGGAGGGGTCAAGACCCGCTGTAGCATAAGAGGCGATGCGGGCGAGCGGTTCGATCCCGCGCTTTTCCGCGTTGTCGGCGCTCATCAGAAGAGCACCGGCGGCGCCGTCGTTCAGACCAGAAGCATTGGCCGCCGTCACCGAGCCGTCCTTGGCAAATGCGGGGCGCAGTTTGGCCATCGCGTCCATCGTGGCCCCGTGGCGGATGTACTCGTCGGCATCTACGATAGTGTCCGCTTTGCGGCCCGGAACAGTGAAGGCGAAAATTTCGTCGTTAAATCGGCCTTCTTTCTGGGCGGTCTCCGCTTTGTTCTGCGAAGAGACGGCGAACTCATCCTGTTGGTCGCGTGTGATTTGCCATTTGCCGGCGACATTTTCGGCGGTCTGGCCCATGTGATATCCGTTGAAGGCATCCCAAAGGCCGTCTTTGATCATGGTGTCGATCAGCGTCATATCGCCCATTTTTTGCCCGGCGCGCATGGCCTGCGCGTGGGGAGACATGGTCATGTTCTCCTGACCGCCTGCGGCTACGATATCGGCATCGCCCAGCTGGATATGCTGAGCGGCGAGGGCCACGGCCCGCAGACCGGATCCGCAGACCTGATTGATCGACCAAGCGGAGGATTCAATAGGCAGCCCAGCATTTACGTGCGCCTGACGCGCGGGGTTCTGGCCCTGTGCTGCGGTCAGAACCTGACCCAGAATCGTCTCGGACACCTCGGAAGGGTCGATCCCGGCACGTGCGACGATCTCTTTGAGCATTGCCGCACCCAGATCGTGGGCGGGCGTATTGGCAAAGGCGCCGCCAAAGCTGCCGACGGCAGTGCGGGCGGCGGAGGCGATAACAACATTGGTCATGAAAAGCGGTCCTCTCGGTGTGATGCGTAGCAGATGACGGGCGCGCAACCGCGATGCGCAGTCACTTCCATTCATCTACCTTGTCCTTTTCGATACCGCATGGGGCGCGGCACGGCAAGAACGGCAACATCCGACACAGCAGGTCAGGCCCGTTTGCGCTTTGACCTGTGGTGCATCCAATCGGGTTGGGTGGTGGGTGCCGCGAAATAATAGCCCTGCAAGCAGTCGATGCCGATCTGAGTGGCAAATGCCGCGTCATCTGCGGTTTCGACCGCCTCGGCGACGGTCAGCATGTCGAACTCACGCGCAATCGCGCAGAGCGCGCGGGTCACCGCCTGATTGTCTGGATTTTTCGAAATGCCCCGGATGAACTGGCCAGAGATTTTCAGAATGTCAAAGTCGAAACTTTTAAAATATCGGATCGCCATATTTCCGGCGCCAAAGTTGTCCATGGCAAAACAGATGCCTTTGGGTTGCAGGCGTTCAATTAAATCGACGACAAGTTCCGGCACCAGCATCGCCGACCCTTCGGTGATTTCGAGAATCAGACGTTCGCCCAATTCAGGGGTCTCGTTGAGAAACCGGTTGAGGCAATTCATCCAGGGTCGGTATCCGATCGAGCGTGCCGACATATTTATGGAAAGTCGCACATTCGGGTGCTGTTTGAGCGTTGACAAGCCGTGACGCAATGCCAGCACATCGATCTCCCGGCCTGTTTCGGTGTCCTCGATCTGGCCCATAAATTCGCCAGCGGGGATCACCCGCCCGGTCGGGTCCAGCACGCGGATCAATCCTTCGTAGAACCCTACGTCCCCCCTGCCGTCACTGCGCACAACCGGCTGGTATGCGAGCAGTGTCTGATTGTGCTGAATTGCGTCCTGAACCATTTCGAGTGTCGAATGCGCCCGTTGGGTTATTGCGAAATCAAGCGGACTGAGCGATCCCGCCGGCAGATCTGCCAACTTGCGTTTTAGTTTGCCTTTCACGGGAGTGTCCTTTGTTCTGGAGCGGCGGAACCGGGTGTTTCGGTCACATTGGTCAGCAGCCGCTAAAAAGATGTTAAAGGCCCAATTTTGTGCCAAATGTAGACAAAACCGGGGGAGAGCAGGACATGACGCGGTGCGAATGGGCAGGGCCCGAGCAGATCTATCTGGATTACCACGATACCGAGTGGGGCGTGCCCGAGTATGACAGCCGTGCGCTTTGGGAGAAGCTTATCCTCGACGGATTTCAGGCGGGCCTGAGCTGGATCACGATCCTGAAAAAGCGCGATTCATTTCGCGAGGCGTTCGAGGGGTTCGATCCAAATGTGATCGCGCAGTGGGGCGAGGCGGATGTGCAGCGCCTGCTGGAGAATGCAGGTATCATCCGACACCGCGGCAAGATTGAGGCAGCGATCACGAATGCACAGGCTTGGCAGCGCATCGAGGCACAGCAGGGGTTTGACCGGTTCATGTGGGACTATGTCGGCGGCACGCCACTTCAGAACCGATTCAAGACGCAGGCAGACGTGCCGCCCAAGACGGACCTGTCGGAGCAGGTGAGCAGGGATCTCAAAAAGGCCGGTTTCAAGTTTTGCGGGCCGACCATTGTCTATGCCTGGATGGAAGCCTGCGGATTGGTGAATGACCATTTGGTGGGCTGTCCGCGTCACCCTGTGGTCGCGGGCCTGTCGCAGGACCGTTGACTGCGATGCCCCATCCGATAGAGATTGACGCTGCGGGCTGATTGACCCAGAATCCTGGCAAATTGCCCCTATCGAAAGTGCCTTATGTTGCGCTCCCTATCCGCCGTCGCACTTTTCGTCATCACGCTGAGCGCCTGCGCACCCGAGATGCCGACGCCGGGCGGTGCGCAGTTTTTTGCGCAAAACTGTAGCAGCTGTCATGGCGCTAAGGCGCTGGGGGATGGCCCGCGTGCAGCGGATTTCGACGTTCCGCCGCCAAATCTGACTGAGCTGAGTGCCCTGAATGGCGGGATTTTCCCGACCGAGGCCGTGTTCGCCCAGATCTATGGATATTCGGGGCGGCATCAATTTGGCGGCATGCCGGACTTCGGTCCTGATTTCGGTGGGCCTATGGTCGATTGGGTGTCACGGTCAGGCGAGGTCATTCCCACACCGCGCGCTTTGGTCGAGCTTGCCGAGTATATCGAGAGCGTTCAGCGCTAACCTGGCATGATGCGGGGATCCGACCTCGCTTTAATGATGCATTGACTCCCCCGCTCCACTGCATGTATGCGCGGCGTTGTTGGTGTTGGTGGACCTCGCAAGAGGATCCCTGTCGGAGCATTTGCTCAGAGGACAACGCCCTTTACCGCCCTTCGGGCCACAAAAAGGAGAACAGCCGTGACCAAACGCACAGCTGCCAAGCACAAAATTGACCGCCGCATGGGCGAGAACATCTGGGGCCGTCCAAAGTCACCAGTCAACCGCCGTGAATATGGCCCCGGCCAGCACGGTCAGCGCCGCAAGGGCAAGATTTCCGATTTCGGTATCCAGTTGCGCGCCAAGCAAAAGCTCAAGGGCTACTATGGCGACCTGACCGAAAAGCAGTTCCGCCGCATCTACGGCGAAGCCGAGCGGGTCAAGGGCGATACAGGTGAGAACCTGATCGGTCTGCTGGAGCGCCGCCTCGACGCGGTCGTGTACCGCGCCAAGTTCGTGGCGACCGTCTTTGCCGCCCGCCAGTTCGTCAACCACCGCCACGTCCGCGTGAACGGCAAGCTAGTGAACATTCCTTCCTACCGCGTGAAAGAAGGTGACGTGATCGAAGTGCGTGACCGCTCCAAGCAAATGGTCGCGCTTCTTGAGGCGACACAACTGCCAGAGCGTGACGTGCCTGATTATCTGGACGTGGACCACTCCAAGATGACAGCGACATTCGTGCGCACGCCTGCGTTGGGCGATGTGCCTTACCCCGTCGTGATGGAACCGAACCTCGTCGTGGAATTCTACGCGAAGAACTAATCTTCGCCGCCGCACGCTACGAGAACGAAACACGCCCTGTCGGTCACCCGGCGGGGCGTTTTTCATACAAAAGGGTCATAAAACGGACAGATGCGCGCGCCTTGCAAATCGCGGGTGGCTGTGGCGCGGATCACCCGCTAAAAGACCCTCAGTCCCACAGAAGAGTTCTGACATGACACAGATGATCACGCCCCAGCCCGGAATTATGGACATTGCCCTGTATCAGGGGGGCGCGTCGCATGTCGCAGGGCATGACAATGCGCTCAAGCTCAGCTCGAACGAGAATCCATTTGGCCCGTCGCCCGCCGCGATCAAAGCCTATGAGCGTGAGGGCCGGATGCTGCACCGCTATCCCAGTTCGGACCACGCCGACTTGCGCGGAGCGATCGGGCAGGTCTATGGCCTTGATCCTGCGCGCATTATTTGTGGTGCAGGCTCGGACGAGATCATCGCATTTCTGTGTCAGGCCTATGCGGGCCCCGGCACCGAGGTAATCCACACCGAGCACGGCTTTGCCATGTACCGCATTTCTGCGCTGGCCGCAGGGGCCACACCGGTCGAGGTTAAAGAACACGAGCGGGTGACGGATGTGGACGCAATCCTCGCCGCCTGCACCGATAAAACGCGGCTGGTGTTTTTGGCAAATCCGAATAATCCCACCGGCACCATGATCGGGTTGGGCGACATCACGCGGCTAGCCGATGCGTTGCCGTCACAGGCACTGCTGGTGCTTGATGGTGCCTATGCGGAATATGTCGAAGGCTATGATGGTGGGGCGGCTTTGGTGGACAGCCGCCAGAATGTGGTCATGACGCGCACGTTTTCCAAGATCTACGGTCTGGGCGGTTTGCGCATCGGCTGGGGCTATGGCCCTGCCCATGTGATGGACGTGCTGGGCCGGGTGCGGGGACCTTTCAATCTGGGCAATTCAGCCCTCGCCGCAGCCGAGGCGGCGGTGCGTGATGTCGCTTATGTTAACCACTGCCGCACCGAGAACGCGCGCATGCGCACTTGGCTGGCCGATGCTCTGGCCGAGATTGGTGTGCCATCCGACGTGTCGCTGGCCAATTTCATCCTCGCCCGCTTTACCTCGCAGGCCGAGGCGGAGGCTTGCGATCTGCACCTTCAATCTCAGGGCCTGATCGTGCGCCGTGTCGGAGGATACAAACTTCCCGCCTGCCTGCGCATCACCGTCGGCGACGAGAGCGGATGCCGCCGTGTCGTGCATGCCGTCCGCCAGTTCAAGGAAGCCTGAGCATGGCGCAGATCTACGACCGCGTGGCGCTGATCGGCCTCGGCCTGATCGCCTCTTCGATGTTTTGGGCGATCAAGCGTGGCCGACTGGCTGGAGAGGTTGTAGGCTATGCCCGCTCTGCAGAGACCCGCGATACCGCGCGCGAGATCGGTCTGTGCGATACGGTCTATGATGATGTTCTGGATGCGGTACGCGGTGCCGATTTGGTGGTGCTTTGCGTGCCCGTCGGTGTCATGGGGCCGGTGATGGAGCAGATCGCGGGCGCGCTCAAACCCGGTGCGACTGTGACGGATGTCGGATCAGTCAAGCGCGACGTGATCGACAAGGTGACGCCGCACCTGCCGCAGGGCGTGCATTTCGTGGCTGGTCATCCGTTGGCCGGGACCGAACATTCCGGCCCACGCTCGGGCTTTGCCGAGCTCTTTGACAACCGCTGGTGCCTGTTGGTCCCTGTAGAAGGGACCCCGCCAGAACCAATTGCCCAACTGCGCGCGTTGTGGGAAGGCATCGGTGCCAATGTCGAGGAGATGGATGCAGATCACCACGATCTGGTGCTGGCTGTGACCTCCCATGCGCCGCATCTGATTGCCTATACAATGGTCGGCGTCGCCGATGATCTGCGCCGCGTGACGGACGGCGAAGTCATCAAATACTCCGCCGCCGGGTTTCGTGATTTCACCCGGATCGCGGCTTCTGATCCTACGATGTGGCGCGATGTGTTCCTCACCAACAAGGAGGCGACACTCGAAATTCTGGGTCGCTTCACCGAGGAGCTGTTCGCTTTGCAGCGGGCTATCCGGCAGGGCGACGGGGATCACCTGTTTGATTACTTCACCCGCACCCGCGCGATCCGCCGCAGCATTATTGAAGCGGGGCAGGACACGGACGCACCGAACTTTGGCCGCAGTGCCGGGCGTAAGACGTGAAGCGGCTGGCGCTTGTTTTATGTGCGATGGCGACGCTTTCGTGCGCGGGGCCGGACACATCGGCACGTCCCGAAGCGCGCCCCGGTACCGCAACCGCCAACAGCACACCGGACGTCTCTGCGACCGAAAACAAAAGTGGTGGTTTTTTAAGCTCGCTTCGGCCTGTTTTCCGTGGGCGCAGAGACCGGCAGGGCCAGCAAAGCGTTGCAGGCTCGGTCTGCGGTGATCCTGCGATAAAGGGCGAAACAATCGGACGAGTGCCGGGCGAGATTTCAGGGTGCGGTATCGAGAATGCGGTTCAGATCTCATCGGTGTCGGGCGTGCTGTTGAGCACACAGGCGACGATGGATTGCGGTACTGCGCGCGCGCTCAAATCTTGGGTCGACAGCAGCGCCAAACCCGCCCTTTCGGGCAAAGGAGGCGGGTTGCGCGAAATCAAGGTCGCCGCGCATTACGCCTGCCGCCGCCGGAACAATTCCAAGACCGGAAAGATATCCGAGCATGGCAGAGGCCGCGCGATTGATATTTCGGGCTTTGAGCTGGCCAACGGCAGCGAGATTTCTGTGCTCAGAGATTGGAGCGCCGGCAGCTCATCACGGGCACTGCAACGCATGCACGCTGAGGCCTGCGGCCCGTTTGGTACTGTGCTGGGCCCGCGCGCAAACCGCTTCCATCTGGACCATTTCCATTTTGACACGGCGCGGTATCGCAACGGCACCTACTGCCGCTAGGGAAACCTGAGCACGGGCGCAAGGCCAAGCGGGATAAACCCCATCCGCATCTGCCCTTGCTCGATGGTGATGATCTGCTCGACCTGATCTTGTGAGATGAAGCCAAGCATATTCTGCACAGGCCGGACCCATTGCGGGACGCCTTGTGGCGAGGCTTCGGCAAGGTCGAACAGATTGTGCCAGTTTTTCAGTTGAAGGCGCAGGGAGCCCGAAAGAATGCCCGCAGCATCCACGTTCAACACGCCGCCCACTGAAATTTCGGCGCCCGCATAGCTTGCGGAAATCGTCTCGACCGTGATCAGGCGCGGCTGTGGGGGGATGCCTTGTCGCGCGGTGCGGTCCCAGGGGCGGTCAAAAATCACCTGCATATCTGCAAATACCGGACCTAACTCCGGGGGCCATGTGGACGGGAGGTCAAAGCTGGAGGTGAGAATAGGACCCAACTCCACCCCAGCCGCCGTAAAGCCGATGTCATATGCCACGGGCGTAGCGCTTTGCCTGATGTGCGCGTCCAGCTTTTCGATGCCTAGAACGCGACCCAAACCGTCCTGATGATCCACCGTAACACGCGCGCTGGCGGCGCTTAGAAAATCAAGCTGTAGCGAAGGGCCGGGATGCAAACGCAGCGTGGCATCAAACCCTTCTGACATCAGCGCGAACTGATCCGCAGGCGTGCTCAGCGTGATGGGGCTATCGGGCAGTTGCAGCGTGATCTCGCCGGGCCAATAGATCGGCGTCGATAGGCCGATCCGCGGCATTTGCAGAACGCTCCGGCCCAGCGTGTTGGAGCCTGTGACAGAAACATCCGCAACCGTGCTCGCAATCCGCAGGGGGAAGCCTGCGCGCACAATCTCGCCTGCCTCGATCTGCAATCCTGAGGTGCTGCGGGCATCCATCCATGCGGCGATGCCCCCCTTGAGGGCGCTGGTGGCGACAGCCCACCACAGGCCCCAGATTACGGCCACCACAACCAGTATTTTAACAGCCGGACGAAGCATGGGCAGAGCCCCTTTTCAAACACGCGTTTTTCAGGTTTACCTGCCTCAACACAGGAGAACCAGATGACGATGTGGGTATTCGGCTATGGCAGCCTGCTTTGGAACCCGGGATTTGACGTGGCGGAGAGCGTCATCGGAACCTTGCCCGATTATGCCCGCTCGTTTTGCATGCGCTCGATCCACCACCGGGGCACGGTCGCGGATCCGGGCCTTGTGCTCGCGCTGGATGAGCAGACTGGCGAGGCCTGCGAAGGGGTCGCGCTGCGGGTGAGTGCAGGCACGGAAGTGCAAACGCTGGCTTATCTGCGCGAGCGTGAGCTTATTTCCTCCGCGTATCTGGAAAAGGAAATGTCCGTGCGGTTGTCGGACGGACGGGCGGTCACGGCCGTGGTCTATGTGATCGACGAGACCCATGGGCAGTATTGCGGTGGCTTGCCGCTGGAAGAACAGGCGCAGATCATCGCGCGTGCGGTTGGTGACCGTGGGCCGAACACCGAATATCTGTACAATACCGCCGCACATTTGCAGACGGTCGGCCTGCATGATCCCGCACTCGACTGGCTGGCCACGCGGGTTCGTGAAATCGCCGCATAAACCCTTTGGTTCAGGCCGGTTTCCGGTTAAGCTGTACCATAATAACAAGACCGGGCAGTAACACCAAGGTCAGGAGCACAGGCGCATGGCGCAGCCAGACCGCGAGGCAAAACCGCAATTCTCCCAACCCGTGCGGCAGATCACGATGATGCTGCTTGTGCTGGGTCTGTCAGGCTTTGGCGTATTCGTGGCACTGCCGCGCGTGCTGCCGGTGTTTCAGGCCAATCCGTATCTCAATGGGTTCATCTTTTTCGTTTTCCTGATCGGTGTGGTCGCCTGTTTCTATCAGGTGGTGCAGTTGATCGGCTCGGTCCGCTGGATCGAGAACTTCGCCTCAGAGGAAGACACGCCCAACGATACACCGCCGCAGATGTTGGCGCCGCTGGCGGCCTTGCTGCGGACACGGGGCGCGCGGATGCATGTCAGTGCGTCCTCGACCCGTTCGATCCTCGACTCAGTGGCCACCCGCATCGACGAGGCGCGCGAGATCACGCGGTATATCGTCAATACGTTGATTTTCCTCGGACTTCTTGGTACGTTTTATGGTCTTGCCACGACCGTGCCCGCCATTGTCGATACCATTCGCAGCCTGTCGCCCGAACCGGGGGAAAGCAGCACACAGGTGTTCAGCCGTCTGATGACCGGGCTCGAATCCCAGCTGGCGGGGATGGGTGTGGCCTTTGCCTCGTCCCTCTTGGGTCTTGCAGGCTCGCTTATCGTCGGTCTGCTGGAGCTATTTGCCGGTCACGGCCAGAACCGATTTTATCAGGAGCTTGAGGATTGGCTCAGCTCGATCACGCGGGTAGGGTTCGCGGCCGGCGAAGACAGCACACCCGAGCAGGCGGTGCTGGCCGGGATGGTGGACCACATGGCCGAACAAATGGAGGCAATGACCGAGATGTTCGGCCGGGCCGAGGCGGGACGGGCGGATGCCGAGCAGAGACTGGCCGCAGTGACCGCAGCAATCGAACGGATGGCCGTTCAGATCGGTGATCAGGGCGGCGCGTCGGACGCTCTTGAACGGATTGCCGAAGGGCAGGACCGGATGGTGTCTGCACTCGAGCGATCATTGGACTTGCCCGCAGAAAGCAGTGGGCCGGACGCTGAAAGCCGCATGCGCCTGCGGTCCATCGATGTCCAGATGCTGCGCATCCTCGAGGAAATATCGGCGGGTCGGCAGGAAACTATGGCAGGCTTGCGTCAGGAGCTTAGCTATCTCACCAAGGCGCTGTCGTCGCCGCGCAGCAGTACCGAGCCGCGCCGCTTGCGTACCACTGGCAGGCCGCCCGAAGGCGGCGGGGAGCACTAGCCGTGGCGTTGTCGCGACGCACCGGCGCGCGGTTTCAGGCCTCGATCTGGCCGGGGTTTGTAGACGCAATGACCGGTCTGCTGCTGGTTTTGATGTTCGTGCTGACGATTTTTATGGTGGTGCAGTTTGTTCTGACCGAGCAGATTTCCGGTCAGGAGACCGAGCTGGACGAGCTGTCGTCGGAGGTGGCAGCCCTGGCGCAGGCGCTGGGCCTGGAGCGTCGGACGACCGCCACTCTGGAGACGCAGGCAGCCGAGCGCTCTGCGCTGATCGCCACGTTGCAATCTGAGCGGGCAGAGCGGGCCGAGGCATTGGCCGAAGCTGAAACACGGATCACCAGCTTTGAGGCGCAGGTGGCGGGTCTGATCGCTGATCGCAATTTGGCACAAGGGCAGGTTGCCGAGCTAGAAGCGCGCGAGGCCACACTGATTGACGAGCGCGAGGCGTTGAACCTTGCACTGGCCGCGCGCCGCGAGGAGATTGACGCGCAGGCGGAGCAGGCCCGTCTGGCAGCGGCGCGGCGCGAAGCGCTGGAAGCGCTGATGGCTGATCTGCGGGCGCGCAACGCAGAGGCTGAAAGTACCATCGCGGGCCTGAATGCTGAGGCGACTGAGGCGCGCGAGGCGCTGAGGGCCCAAGAACAGGCGCAACTGGCCGAAGCTGCGGCAGCACAGGCGCTGCGCGACCGTTTGGAGAACGCGCAGACCGAGCTGACGGCGATGACCCTGTCGTTGGAGGCGCAGCGCAAACGCGCGGAAGAAACCTTGACGCTTTTGGCTGCCGCCCGTGCCGCGCAAGAGGAATTGGACCTGCGTTTATCCGCTGCCGAAACAGAGTCCGAGGGAGAGATTGCGGACCTGCGCGCGCGCCTCGCCGCTGCGGTCGCGGCTCAGTTAGCTGCGGAAGGGAACGTGGACGAAACCCGGAGCGAGGTGGAGCAGCGTGCGGCGTTGCTGGCGCAGGCCCGGACGGAGTTGTCGCAAGAGCAGGAAGTGTCCGCCGCCGCCCAGCGTCAGACGGAGCTGTTGAATCAACAAGTGGCAGCCCTGCGCGCGCAATTGAGCAGTCTGCAAGGGCTGCTCGATCAGGCCGAAATTGAAGATGCGGTCAGGGAAGTGGAGCTGCAATCCCTGGGCTCTCAACTCAACACGGCGCTGGCGCGGGTTGCAGCAGAGGAGCGGCGGCGTGCGGAGCTGGAAGCGGCAGAAGTACGGCGACTGGAGGCGGAAACGAAGAACCTCGAACAATATCGCTCGGAGTTTTTCGGGCGGCTGCGCTCCGTCATCGGCGCTCAGGAAGGGGTCCGGATCGAGGGGGATCGCTTTGTGTTCAGCTCCGAAGTGCTGTTTCCGCCCGGTGGAGCCGGTTTGTCCCCGGAAGGGCGGCAGGAGGTCGCGAAAGTGGCCGATATCCTGAGAAATGTGGCTGCTGACATTCCCGAGGGCATCGACTGGGTAATCCGGGTGGACGGGCATACTGACGACGTGCCGCTGTCTGGGCTGGGCGAATTCGCGGACAACTGGGAACTGAGTCAGGCGCGGGCTCTGTCTGTGGTTAAATATATGGCTGATTTTCTAGGAATTCCGCCGGGCAGGCTGGCTGCGAACGGGTTTGGTCAATACCAGCCCGTCGATACCGCAAATACCGAAGATGCCCGAGCCCGTAATCGTCGGATCGAGCTTAAATTTACTGAGAAATAGACTTAGATTGTGCAACTACTTTGTCAGTCAGCGCAGCGTCAGGATAGTCTCTTGTCGGTCGATCGGGTCTCCGGAGCGCGATAGCACGGCGACCCCTGTATAGGTGCCGACAGTCCAAGCCTCGTCGCGGCGTTTTTTTCCTATGGCGCGAAAGGATTGCGCCTGGGTCCGGTCAATCTCTATATCTCGCTCAATCACTGTCCCATCCGGGCCCGAAAGCGAAAGCTCGACCACGTCGCCCTCGCGCGTGCCAAAGAGAAACGCGTAGATCACCAAAGCATCGCTTTGCCCATCAGGACCTACGACAGTGTTGGCACGAATGTCCTCAAACTCGGGGATCGCAGCGGCAGTGCCAACGGTCAGGATGCCGCCGGGGCGGTAGGCGGGAAGTTCGGACCAAAGAGTATCTGTTTCAGGTTCGCCGCAGACTATCGTACCATCCGGATCAAACGGGTCGACAACCGCGCCATCACGGCGCACGGATAGGTGGACGTGCGGAAAAGCGGCGCGACCGGACATACCGACCTGTCCCAGTATCTCGCCTGCCTGAACCGTCTGGCCGCTGTCAACGGTAATCGAGCCTTTGCGCAGGTGACAGTATTGTGTTTCCCAACCGCCGCCGTGACGGATGACCACACCGTTTCCACATTCCCGGCCCGCGATGTCATCCGTGCTGTCCCCGGTGTACCGGATGTCGTCCATGCCGTCCCGCAGCCCGCCAATGGTACCAGCGGCAGAAGCGACAACATTCACGCCGTTCGCGATCATGTCATACGTCGGAAGCGCGAAATCGGTGCCTTTGTGGCCATCGTAGCTGAGCCCAGAGCAGTTAAAATCCGAGGCATTTTCTGAAGCATCGTGATCGACGTATTGCTGAATGTAGCAGGGGCCGTTCAGATCACAGTCAATTGGAGAGACCAACGAAAAATCCCCCGCAGTGGCTGGCACAGCGAGGGAGAGAAGGATCAAAAGACCAATGCGCATTATTCAGCGGTGAGCAACGGTGGCTTTTTGCTCGTGAGCCGCGGGCTGTCCGGTCCGTCTGTCACGATATCCAGCTCGCCGTCTTTTACGCCTATCTTGACGACGCCGCCCTTCGCGAGTTTGCCGAACAACAGCTCCTCCGCCAGCGGCTTCTTGATGTGCTCCTGAATCACACGGCCAAGAGGCCGTGCGCCCATTTTCGCATCATAGCCTTTATCGCCCAGCCATTCTGCGGCTTCCTGGCTTAGCTCAATGGTCACGTTGCGGTCCATCAGCTGGGCCTCAAGTTGCAGGACGAATTTCTCTACCACCCTCAGGATCGTCTCTTTTGGCAGTGCACCAAAGGAGATCACGGCATCCAGACGGTTGCGGAACTCCGGCGTGAAGGTCCGCTCAATCGCGGCGGTATCTTCTCCGGTGCGGCTCTCGCGACCGAAGCCAATAGCCTCTTTCGCCTGTTCGGCGGCGCCGGCATTGGACGTCATGATCAGAACCACATTGCGGAAATCTACCGTGCGACCGTTGTGGTCGGTAAGTTTGCCGTGATCCATGACCTGCAACAGGATGTTGTAGACATCTGGGTGCGCTTTTTCCATTTCGTCGAGAAGTAGAACGCAATGGGGATCCTGATCAACACCGTCTGTCAGCATACCACCCTGGTCGAAGCCGACATAGCCTGGAGGGGCACCGATGAGCCGCGACACGGCATGTTTCTCCATATACTCTGACATGTCGAAACGCAGCAGTTTTACGCCAAGGGTATCGGCAAGCTGTTTGGCGACTTCGGTTTTACCCACGCCAGTCGGCCCGGCGAATAGGTAGTTGCCAATCGGTTTTTCAGGCTCACGCAGGCCGGCACGTGCCAGTTTGATGGCCGATGCAAGCTGTTCGATCGCGTTATCCTGACCAAACACGACGCGTTTCAGCGAAGCTTCGAGATCTTTCAGAACCACGACATCGTCCTTGGAGACGTTCTTGGGCGGAATACGCGCGATTTTCGCTACGACAGCTTCGACCTCTTTCGTGCCGATGGTTTTGCGCCGTTTCGAGACAGGCAGCAAGTGTTGAGCGGCACCGGCTTCGTCGATCACGTCGATCGCGGAATCGGGCAACTTGCGGTCGTTTATATACCGATGCGCGAGTTCAACAGAGACTTTGATCGCATCCGCTGTGTATTTTACGCCGTGGTGATCCTCAAAGTAAGGCTTGATGCCTTTGAGTATTTTCTGGGCATCTTCGACCGAAGGCTCGTTCACGTCTATCTTCTGGAAACGCCGTGCCAGCGCGCGGTCCTTCTCAAAATGCTGGCGAAACTCTTTATACGTGGTGGAGCCCATGGTCCGAAGTTTGCCACCCGCGAGGGCAGGCTTCAGGAGGTTGGACGCGTCCATAGCACCACCGGACGTCGCACCAGCGCCAATGACGGTGTGAATCTCGTCTATGAACAGCACCGCATCGGCGTGCGCTTCAAGTTCAGTCACAACTGCTTTCAGCCGCTCTTCGAAATCGCCGCGGTAGCGCGTGCCTGCCAGCAAAGCGCCCATATCGAGCGAGTAGATCGTCGTTTTAGACAGAATTTCAGGTGTTTCGCCCGCGACAATCTTACGCGCAAGACCCTCCGCAATGGCAGTTTTACCAACGCCTGGATCGCCGACCAGCAGCGGGTTATTCTTGCGGCGGCGGCACAGTACTTGGATGCAGCGTTCCACTTCTGAATCGCGGCCTATCAACGGGTCGACATCGCCGTCACGGGATTTCTTGTTTAGATCCACGCAATACTTGGCGAGCGCAGATTCCTTTTTGTCACCATCGGTAACGCCCTGCGCTTCTTCTTCATGCTCGGGCGCGCCAGACACCGGACGCGCCTCGCCGTAAGCCGGATCTTTTGCCACACCATGCGCGATGTAATTTACCGCGTCGTAGCGCGTCATATCCTGCTCTTGCAGGAAGTAGGCCGCGTTGCTTTCACGCTCCGCGAAGATGGCGACAAGCACGTTTGCGCCCGTCACTTCGGTGCGGCCGGAGGATTGGACGTGGATCGCGGCGCGCTGGATCACGCGCTGGAAGGCAGCCGTCGGCACAGCCTCCGACCCCTCGATCTCGGTGACCAGATTGTTCAGGTCCTCGTCGATAAACTCGACAAGGGTTTCGCGCAGCTCGTCCACATCGACGGAGCAGGCTTTCATCACCTGAAGGGCATCAGGCTCGTCCACGAGGCTGAGCAGCAGGTGCTCCAGCGTGGCGAATTCGTGTTTGCGAGCATTAGCCAGCGCGAGTGCGGCGTGGATGGATTGCTTAAGAGTGGTCGAGAATGAAGGCACGTTCGTGCTCCTTTTCGATAGGGGTCGGGGCGGTGCGTGAAGTATGCCAGCGCCTGCCATCCGACCATGGCCTGATACTATTAGAGTTTGGTTGATAGTCGCCGGGCTTCAAGTCTTTTCTGTAAGAAAGTTGTCACATTTATTTTAAAGGCCTGTGGATAGTGCGAATTTCGTCTTTACTTGGCCACAAACCCCAGCCTCAAGGCGTGCGGTCCAACCTGTCTCCGCCGCGCCCGTTAGAACAGAGTTAGGGTTAAGTTTTCCTAAAAGAAGGGGCAGAGGGGGTTACCTCAGGTTAAAACTTGTCTTTTCGGCTGCGGACTTCGGCAAACACTGCGGTATCACTGGCATCCTCCATCCCGACAGCGGCGCGCAGGCCTGCGTCATCGGATCGCAGGAAAGGATTCGTCGCGCGTTCAAGCTCCAAAAGCGATGGTACGGTGAACCGGCCTGCGCTGCGGTCGCTATCGATCTGGCGGGCACGCTTCTGCAAAGCGGTATTGTCCGGGTCGACCGTGAGGCCGAATTTCGCGTTGGTTGCGGTATATTCATGGCCCGAACAGATTAACGTCTCGTCGGGCCAGGCGGCCATTTTAGCGAGGCTGGCGTGCATCTGCTCGGGCGTTCCTTCAAACAGCCGCCCGCACCCGAGTGCCATCAGGCTGTCTGCGGTAAACGCCATCTTTGCGCCGGGCGCATGGAACGCGATATGTCCGACCGTGTGGCCGGACACGTCCGTCACCTCGATCTGACCATCGCCGAATGTGAAGCTATCACCATCACCCAGCGAACGGTCCAACGGAGGCAGGCGGTGGGCATCGGTCGCTGCACCGTACACCGGCGCCGGAAATTCTCCGCGCAACTCCGCGAGGCCTTGCACGTGATCAGGATGATGATGGGTCAGCCATATTTGGCTGAGGGTCCAGTCGCGGCGCCGAAGCTCGGCTGCGATGGGTGCCGCCTCTGGCACGTCGATCAGCGCGACATCTCCGGTTTTCTTATCGCACAGCAGGAAGGCGTAATTGTCCGACAGGCAGGCGATGGTGACCAGTGTGTGAGTGTCGGTCTCGATTGTTTCGCTATGCATGGGCAAGCCTCCGTTGCTGGGTTAGAGTGGTGGAGAATGGCGCAAGGAGAGGCTCTGTCAATGCATCTTGATGTACAGGATCTGCGCAACTTCTATTATCGCAGCGCGCTGGGGCGCGCGGCGCAAAAATCGCTGCGCGACCGGATGGTCGAGCTGTGGCCGGAAGCGAAGGGGCAGACGGTTGTGGGTTTCGGTTTTGCAGCGCCTTTGTTGCGGCCTTATCTCAAGGATGCGCGCCGGGTGATCACGTTGATGCCCGGCCCGCAGGGGGTGATGCCCTGGCCCGCGGGTATGCCCAACACATCCGTCCTCACCGAAGAGACGCTTTGGCCGATTGAGACGGGCCATGTGGACAAGCTGGTGTTGCTGCACGGGCTGGAGACCTGCGAGCGGCAGGCGGATCTGCTGGAGGAGTGCTGGCGCGTGCTGGGGCCGGGGGGTAGGGCGCTGTTTATCGTGCCCAACCGTGCGGGGCTGTGGTCGCGGCGGGACCGCACGCCGTTTGGCTTTGGCAGGCCGTATTCGCCGGGACAGCTCGATGCGCAGCTGCGCAAGCACCAGTTCCTGCCCGAGCGTCAGGCGGGTGCGCTGTTCCAGTTTCCCAGCAGCCGGAAGGTTTGGATGAAATCCGGCGCTTTGTTCGAGCGCGTGGGCCGACACCTGCCTGCGATGATGGCAGGCGGGGCGTTTATGGTGGAAGCGACCAAGCTGGTCTATCCGCCCAAGGGCCGCGTTGAGCGCAAGCGCGCCCGCAGCCCCATCGGTGTGATGGAGCCGCAGGCGAAGCCGGTTTAGGCCCTCAATTCGCTGGTTTCTGTGCGCAGGTAGGCGGGTCTGTCCGGCAGGTCCGCCGCTGGATCGGAAAGGGCAAAGCCGATATCGTCCTCGCTCAGACCGGTGACGCCCTCAAGGCGCAGAACGCCGCTGAATTGCGCACCGTTCGTGCTGGCCGTGATGGTAAAGCCTACGTCGGTGAACGCACCTGCGGGATCTTCGCTCAGCGTGACATTCTGCGAAAACCCGGTGCCGGGGCCGCCCGCTTCGTTCAGCAACCACGCCGGATCGACGATGATCATATCCTCGCCCGGTGTGAAATCGGTCACCCGGCCCAAAAGGCCCACATCGGTGCGCAGGGTGCCCGTCCCGTCAGGCACGCTGTTGACGTCGATGAACGAGATTTCAATCGTGTCCGCACCCAGACCGGTGGTGAACGTATCAAAGCTGTCGCCGGGGGTGCCGGTTGCAAACAGCTGCGTGCGCAGCACATCGTCGCCCGAGCCGCCGTCTAGAGTGCTGTCAGAGCCAAACTCGATCTCGTCCGCAATCAGCGTGTCATTACCATTGCCGCCCTGCAATTCAATCGGGCCCTGATCATCGCGCGGTTCATGCAGCAGCAGGTCATCCCCGGCACCGCCAGCGACAGTGAGCGTGACGCCCCCAAGCCCTCCGGCGGAGGAGATGTAATCGTCGCCTGCGGTGCCCACGTCACCGGTGCTCAGGTTGATATCGCTCAGACGCAGATCCGTGACGCCTTCAAGGCGGGTCACGGCCTCGGTTGGCGCCGCACCTGCTTCACCAGTTGTGTAGCTCGCAATGATATCGGTATAATTGCCACCCAATGAGGGCTCCAGCCGGATGCCGTCGAATTGGAGGCCACCTGCGGACGGGGTCGTGATAATATTGATCACGTCTACGCCCGACGCAAAATCGGTAATTGTCGCGATTGCGGCCTCTCCGCCGAGGCGGTCGCCTTCGCCGGGATTAAGCGCGATGTTGAAGGTATCGCTCTCAGTGCCGCCGGTCAGTGTGGTCGTCCCGTCAAAGCCATTTGGATTGCCCGCAACAGACTGGCCGCCATTGGGTTGCACGATCAGGTCGGAGCTTGCGGTCAGAACATCCGACCCTGCGCCACCGTCAAGCAGCATCGAAGACCTAAACCCGGATGGGTCGTTCGTGCTCAGGACGTCATCGCCCGCGTTTCCGAACAAACTGGTGGTATCGGATTCTTCGGCAGAAAGAGTGTCATCGCCCTCGCCACCGTTCGCGGTGATTGCAGCTCCGCTTACAGCGATGACATCGTCGCCGGTGCCGCCATTGACCGTGCTGTCGAAGCTCATCACTTCGAAATCATCATTTCCTTCGCCGCCGTTGGCCGTAATACCATTCCCGCCCACTAAGAAGCTGTCGTCGCCGCGACCGCCGTTGACGATGTCGCGCGATCCGTTGATCTCAAAGGTGTCGCTGGCGCCGCCCCCGCCGACGGTATTGTTGTCACCTGAAATCACGAAGCTGTCGTTGCTGTTGCCGCCGAACACGTTATTGTCGTCTCCGTCGATCTCAAAGCTGTCGCGTCCGTTGGATCCGTCGGCCGTGTTGCTGTTGCCGGTGATCACAAAGGCGTCTCTGCCCTCGTCGCCGCGCACAAAGTTGTTGGGGCCGGACACGTTGAAGCTGTCATTGTCATCACCGCCGGAAACACTGTGATTATCGCCCGACACGTCGAAGATGTCATCCCCACGACCCCCGTTTGCGGTGTTATTGTCGCCGCCGAGGTTGAAGATATCGCTACCGCCACCTCTGCCGCCGTTTATTTCCAGATTATTGCCTTCGATGTTGAAAGTGTCCGCACCGGTGCCGCCGTTCAGGGTGGAGTTTTGGGTGCTGTCGTCGGCGTTTATCGTGTCATTGCCACCGAAAGCGTTCACAGATTGGCTGCCGGTCGGGTTGAGAAGGTCCGGGCCGGGCGTGCCCACGAGGTTTCCCGTTTGCTCCGGTGTCTCGGGCTCTGTCGGGTCGGTGTCATTGGTGTCATCGTCGTCATTGGAAAACATAGGAAAAATAGCGGCGAGTCCTAGGACGGACAAAAGAATGAGTGGCGACATTGTGGCGATCCCTTGTTAATTTTTTGTTAACCTTTTGATTTATTTTACGCTAAGTCAATGAAGATCAAAGCGAAAGTTCAGTTCGCAGCCTCATTGTCGCGATCCTAGAAACAGTGAGCCGGAACTGCGCACATTGTGGCATTCGGTCTGGCTGCCTGTGCTAAGCTGTCGCAGGCTAAAGCAGCAGAATCAGCATGAGCCCGTTAAAATGCTGCGACTGCATCATGATAGTGCTTCGGCCCGGGGGTGGCAGAAGTGTCAAACCCTTCCAATTATAAGCGGGTATCGAAATGTGGCATCACTATACTGTGTTGCGGCATGCAGAACGGTCTGCTACATCGCCCTAGATTTTAATGCGTGGTGCAAAATATCGGACCATGCCTATATTTCGGCGTTGCCCTTCCCGCGCGCCGGTGCAGACGTACGAGAGGATGGACGTGTCGGAACCAGCTTCGATTTCCACAGGTATCGCGCAACGTTACGCGACAGCCGTGTTTCAGTTGGCCAAAGAGGCCAATACCGTCAAAACCGTGGAAGCGGATTTGACTGCCTTGCAGGATGCGATGACCGCAAGCGATGACCTTCGCGCGTTGATCCATTCTCCGATCTACACGCGCGACGAGCAGGCGGGCGCGATTGCCGCGATTTCAAAAAAGATGAAACTGTCGGATGTAATGGCGAACACCCTGTCACTGATGGCTCAAAAACGGCGGCTGTTTGTGCTGCCGCAAATGGTCCAGTCGCTGCGCGCCATCATCGCGGAAGACAAAGGCGAAGTGACCGCGGATGTAACATCCGCCAAGGCACTGACTAAGACGCAAGTTGAAAAACTGTCGGCCTCGCTCAAGAAAACAACCGGCAAGACCGTGACACTCCACCAGAGCGTCGATGAAAGCCTCATTGGCGGTTTGATTGTTAAAGTGGGCTCGAAGATGATCGATACCTCGATCCGCTCCAAGCTCAATTCCCTTCAGAATGTAATGAAAGAGGTCGGATAAATGGGTATCCAAGCGGCAGAGATTTCTGCGATCCTTAAGGACCAGATCAAGAATTTTGGTCAAGAAGCTGAAGTAGCCGAAGTTGGCCGCGTGCTGTCCGTCGGTGACGGGATTGCGCGTGTCTACGGTTTGGACAATGTCCAGGCTGGCGAGATGGTCGAATTCCCCGGCGGTATTCAGGGCATGGCTCTGAACCTCGAATCCGACAACGTCGGCGTGGTTATCTTCGGCTCCGACCGCGACATCAAAGAAGGTGACGTGGTCAAGCGGACGAATTCAATCGTGGACGTGCCGATCGGTGACGAGCTGTTGGGCCGCGTTGTCGACGGTCTTGGTAATCCAATCGACGGCAAAGGCCCCCTTGGCACGACCAAGCGCGGTCTGGCCGAAGTCAAAGCACCGGGCATCATTCCACGCAAATCGGTGCACGAGCCGATGGCGACGGGCCTCAAGTCCGTCGATGCGATGATCCCGATTGGCCGTGGCCAGCGCGAATTGATCATCGGCGACCGTCAGACCGGTAAAACAGCTGTCGCACTCGACGCGATGCTGAACCAGGCGCAGGTGAACAAGGCGGCGGGCGACGACGAGAGCAAGAAGATGTATTGCGTCTACGTCGCGATCGGTCAGAAGCGCTCGACTGTTGCCCAGCTGGTCAAAAAGCTCGAAGAGACCGGCGCGATTGAATACTCCATCGTTGTGGCCGCAACCGCGTCCGAGCCTGCACCGATGCAATTCCTCGCCCCGTACTCCGCGACAGCAATGGCAGAGCATTTCCGCGACAATGGCCGTCATGCTTTGATCGTTTACGATGATTTGTCCAAGCAGGCCGTGTCATACCGTCAGATGTCGCTTTTGCTGCGCCGTCCGCCCGGGCGTGAAGCCTATCCCGGCGACGTTTTCTATCTCCACTCTCGTCTGCTGGAGCGTTCTGCGAAGCTTGGCGATGATGCGGGCAACGGCTCGTTGACCGCACTGCCGATCATTGAAACCCAGGGTGGCGACGTGTCCGCGTTTATTCCGACAAACGTGATCTCCATCACCGACGGTCAGATCTTCCTCGAGACTGAGCTGTTCTATCAGGGCATCCGCCCCGCCGTGAACACCGGTCTTTCAGTTTCGCGTGTTGGTTCCTCCGCTCAGACAAAGGCGATGTCTTCGGTCGCGGGTCCGGTGAAGTTGTCGTTGGCGCAGTACCGCGAAATGGCAGCGTTCGCGCAGTTCGGTTCCGATCTCGACGCCGCCACCCAGCAGCTGTTGGCCCGTGGCGCCCGTCTGACCGAGTTGATGAAGCAGGCGCAGTACAACCCGCTGACCAATGCCGAGATCGTCTGCGTTATCTATGCAGGCACCAACGGCTATCTGGACAAAGTGGACGTGAAATCAGTCGGTCGCTACGAGTCCGGTCTGCTCAAACATCTGCGCAGCAAGCACTCCGATCTTTTGGACGACATCACCAACAACGACCGTAAGGTGAAAGACGAACTCCAAGAGAAAATCAAAGCAGCTCTCGACGCGTTCGCTGCTGACTTCGCATAAGGGAGAGATAGGCAATGCCCAATCTCAAAGACCTTAAGAACCGGATCGCGAGTGTGAAGAACACGCGCAAGATCACGAAAGCCATGCAAATGGTTGCCGCGGCGAAGCTTCGCCGCGCGCAGGAAGCGGCCGAGATGTCGCGCCCCTATACCGAGCGCTTCAATGCGGTCATGGCATCGCTTGCCGCTTCCGCTGGTGGCTCCGACACCGCGCCCAAACTGCTGAGCGGTACGGGCAAGGAGGACGTACATCTGCTGGTTGTCATGACGGCCGAAAAAGGTCTGTGCGGTGGCTTTAACGCCAACATCGCCAAAAAGGCCCGGGCGCATGCGCAAAAGCTGTTGTCCGAGGGTAAGCAGGTCAAAATTCTGACTGTCGGCAAAAAAGGCCGCGACCAGATGAAGCGGGATTATGGTAAGTATTTCGTGGGTCACGTGGATCTGACCGAGGTCAAGCGTGTCGGTTATGCCGATGCGCAGGGCATCGCGAAGGACGTTCTGGTGCGGTTCGACGAGGGCGAATTCGATGTCGCCACGATTTTCTATTCGGAATTCGTTAACGTCGTGACTCAGATCCCGACCGCCTTTCAGATCATCCCGGCAAAATTTGACGATGCGGAAGGCGATACGCCGGACACACTGTTCGATTACGAGCCGTCCGAGGAGGCGATCCTTGCCGATCTTTTACCACGCGGTGTGGCCACGGCCATCTTCTCGGCGTTGTTGGAAAATGGTGCCTCCGAGCAGGGTGCGCGCATGTCCGCGATGGATAATGCCACGCGCAATGCCGGCGACATGATCGAAGATCTGACAATCGAGTACAACCGTTCACGTCAGGCCGTCATCACCAACGAGCTGATCGAAATCATTTCCGGCGCGGAAGCGCTGTAAGATATTGGAGTAACACGACATGGCACAAGCAGTCGGTAAAATCACCCAGGTCATCGGCGCGGTCGTTGACGTACAATTCGAGGATAGCCTGCCGGCGATTCTCAACGCTTTGACGACGGAAAACCAAGGCAAGAAGCTGATCCTCGAAGTAGCACAGCACCTTGGCGAGAACACGGTTCGCACCATTGCAATGGATGCCACCGAAGGTTTGGTGCGTGGTCAGAAAGTAACTGACAATGGCGAGCCTATCTCCGTTCCGGTGGGCAACGCTACTTTGGGGCGCATCATCAACGTCGTGGGCGAGCCCATCGACGAAAAAGGTCCAGTTCAATCTGACGAGCGCCGCTCGATCCACGCGGACGCACCTGCATTTGCAGACCAGTCGACCGCGACCGAGATCCTCGAGACAGGTATCAAGGTGATCGACCTGATGGCCCCCTACACCAAAGGCGGAAAAATCGGCCTCTTCGGTGGTGCCGGCGTGGGCAAAACGGTTCTGATCATGGAATTGATCAACAACATCGCCAAAGTGCATTCGGGCCTGTCCGTCTTCGCCGGTGTTGGGGAGCGTACCCGCGAGGGCAACGATCTGTACCACGAGATGATCGAATCCAACGTGATCGTGCCCGATGATCTGGGGCAGTCCAAAATTGCGCTGGTCTATGGCCAGATGAACGAGCCTCCAGGCGCGCGTATGCGTGTGGCGCTGACCGGTCTCACATTGGCAGAGCAGTTCCGCGACCAGTCCGGCTCCGATGTTTTGTTCTTCGTGGACAACATCTTCCGCTTCACGCAGGCCGGTTCCGAAGTGTCCGCTTTGTTGGGTCGTATCCCTTCCGCGGTGGGGTACCAGCCGACACTGGCAACAGACATGGGCCAGATGCAGGAGCGTATCGCCTCCACCAAGTCCGGCTCGATCACCTCTGTGCAGGCCGTCTACGTACCTGCGGATGACTTGACCGATCCGGCACCGGCGACATCGTTTGCGCACCTCGATGCGACGACTGTTTTGGATCGTGCGATCTCGGAAAAGGGGATTTATCCGGCCGTTGATCCGCTCGGCTCGACATCGCGTTTGATGGATCCGTCCATCATTGGCGAAGAGCACTATAACGTTGCCCGTGACGTGCAGGGCGTGCTTCAGCGCTATAAATCCTTGCAGGACATCATTGCCATTCTCGGCATGGACGAACTGTCTGAAGACGACAAACTGGCCGTGGCCCGTGCGCGCAAGATCGAGCGTTTCCTATCCCAGCCGTTCGACGTTGCAAAGGTATTCACCGGCGCAGACGGCAAGCAGGTACCTTTGGCTGAGACCGTACAGTCGTTCAAAGCGGTTGTCGCGGGCGAGTATGACCACCTTCCGGAAGGTGCGTTCTACATGGTCGGTGGCATCGAAGAAGTGAAGGCGAAAGCCGAGAAAATGGCGGCGGACGCTGCTGCTTAAGGAGGCTCTGTAATGGCTGACACGATGCAATTCGATCTGGTGTCGCCTGAGCGGCGCCTTGCTTCGGCGAAAGTGGCTTCGGTGCTGATACCGGGTATGGATGGTGACATGACGGCAATGCCAAACCATGCGCCAACCATCACCACCCTCCGGCCCGGTCTGCTTACGGTCGATGGCCCCGAAGGGCAGTCGCAGTATGTGGTGACGGGCGGGTTCGCCGAGATTACCTCGACAAGTGTTTCGGTTCTTGCCGAGCGTGCGGTAGCACGGGCTGACATGACGCAGGAGACCATGGATGATATCATGGAAGAAGCCCGCACCATGTACAGCAACGCCAAAGAGGCGTTCGACAACCAACCCGGCCCAGTGGATGATGCCGCCAAGCTGCTGTCGGACATGGTCGCCATGGGCGAGCACATGGGCCTGACAGCCAAGACCTGATACAGATTAACTTTATCCGAAAGGCCCCGCCGACGCGCGGGGCCTTTCGCATTTCAACGTGCCGTTGTTTCGCCAAAAATTGAGTTTAACCTGTAAGCCGTCGACCACGGGAGAATGACAATGAAGAAGATACGCAGTTTAATCGTCGGGGTGGACAGCGGCGACGAGGTTTTATTCGAAGATTTCGAAGACGGCGGCGAGATGTGGACCGGCCGGGGTCAACGGGAGCGTCGGCGCAGGATAAAATTCTCGGAAAAATATTTTACCGCGCCAACGGTACACCTATCGATTTCACTCTGGGACATGGATGCAGGATCTGTCCTGCGCGCGGACGTCACCGCCGAATCTGTCACAAAATCCGGCTTTGATATGGTGTTCCGAACTTGGGGTGACACCAAAGTGGCGCGCGTTCGGATCGCATGGACATCATTCGGAGAGATGGAGGATGCGGACACTTGGGACGTTGGCTAATTCCGCTAAGCATGCGCGTCCCAAACGGGCCATGCCCCGTGGCCTTCTTTTCAGTCGACGGTGTACATGCCGTCATAGATCGGTCCTAATGTGTCTTGCTCGAACAGCGAGGAGACCGAGGTGCCGTTCCAGATGTTCAGGATGGCTTGGGCAAATATCGGCGCAGTGGGAACGATCCGGATGTTCGGCGCATTCTTGATCGCATCCGTCGGTGCAATACTGTCAGTGATGACCAGTGATTTCATCACAGAATTGGTGACGCGTTCAACCGCCGGGCCAGACATGACGCCGTGCGTGATGTAGGCATGGACCTCTTTTGCACCATTCTCCAGCAACACTTCCGCCGCCTTGCACAGCGTCCCTGCCGTATCACAGATGTCGTCTACGATCAGGCAGGTCTTGCCCGTGACGTTACCGATCACGGTCATTTCTGCCACTTCACCGGCCTTCTCACGGCGCTTGTCAACGATGGCAAGCGGTGCACCGAGGCGTTTGGCAAGCTCACGCGCGCGCGCCACGCCGCCCACATCGGGGGAGATGATCAGCAAGTCTTCCATCTGGTCCTTGAATGCGTGCTTGATGTCGAGCGCGAAGACAGGGGACGCATAAAGGTTGTCGACCGGAATGTCGAAAAAGCCCTGAATCTGTGCTGCGTGCAGATCCATCGTCAAAATTCGCTCAATCCCGGTGCCTACCATCATATTCGCGACGAGCTTTGCCGTGATGGGGGTCCGGGCCTTCGTGCGGCGGTCCTGGCGCGCATAGCCGAAGTAGGGCAGCACCGCCGTCACCCGCTGCGCGGAGGAGCGGCGCAGGGCATCCGCCATGATCAGCAGTTCCATCAGATTGTCGTTCGCGGGGTTGGACGTGGACTGGATAATGAACATATCCTCGCCGCGCACGTTCTCGAATACCTCGACAAAAATCTCGCCATCGTTGAAACGCTCGACCCGCGCATCGACCAGCCCAACATTCACACCGCGGTGCAACGACATCCTCCGCGCAATTGCTTTGGCAAGAGGCATATTGGCATTGCCGGAAATCAGCTTTGGTTCGGGGGTATGACGCATGTGGGAGGGGCTCCGTGGCAGCGGTTTAACAGAATCGTTACATTGAACCCCCATTAACATGCGCCTAGGGTCAGGCAAAGCACGCAGACCCTCATGGAGCACCAAATGGCCCGCATCGACTATTATTTCGCGACCCTGTCACCCTATTGCTATCTGGCGGGCACACGGCTGGAGGAGGTCGCCGCGCGTAACGGCGCCGAGATCAACTATAAACCTTTTGACATCATCCAGGGCTTTGGACGCACGGGTGGCGTGCCGCCAAAGGATCGCCACCCAAGCCGGATAGAGTACCGCGCGCAAGAATTACCGCGTCAGGCTAAAAAACTGGGTCTGCCGTTCAATCTCAAACCTGCGCATTGGCCGACCAACGGTGCGCCTGCCGCCTATGCATTTATTGCGGCACAACACGCGGGTGGTGGTGATCTGGGCGCGCTCGCGCATGGTATCACGCGCGCCTGCTGGGCCGAAGAGAAAGACATCGCGCAGGATGAGGTGATCCGCGCCTGCCTGACCGAAGCGGGCTTTGACGCTGATCTGGCCGACAGCGATCTGTTGCTGGGGGCGGATACATATACCCGCAATCTAGAGGATGCGGTCGAGGCTGGTGTTTTCGGCGCCCCGTTCTATGTCGTGGACGGACAGCGGTTCTGGGGACAGGACCGGATCGAGGATCTGGATCTTTATTTGCAGGGAAAATTGTGACGCTTCATACGCACACACATCTGTACGAGGGCGCGTCGCGTCGCGCCCTGGCAATTCACTGCACGCTTGGTCACTCGGGGGCATGGCGCGGTCTGGCCGCCACACTCAAGGACAACCTGAGTATTCTGGCTTTTGATCTGCCCAGCCACGGGAAATCAGGCGTCTGGGACCGGACCGGCAATGTGCATGATGTGGCGACAGACATGGCGCGCGGATTGATCGATGGACCGGTGGACCTGATCGGCCATTCCTTCGGCGCGACCATCGCCCTGCGTATCGCGGTAGAAAGCCCGGAACTGGTGCGCAGCCTGACCATGATCGAGCCGGTGTATTTTGCGGCGGCGATGCAGGACGATCCCGAACTGATGACCGAGTATAAGCGTGCCAACGCGCCATTGGACGCAGCATTCGCCAGCGGCGACGAGCGTGAGGCCGCGCGGGTGTTCAACCGCGACTGGGGCGATGGAACCCCATGGGAGACGCTGCCCGAGCGGATGCGCGATCATATGGCGCGACTGGTGCATTACGTGCCCGCCAGCTCTGCGTTTCTGCATCACGACAGCGGTAGTTTGCTGGAGGAAGGGAGGATGGCGCGTGCGGCGATGCCTGCGGTTCTGATCGAAGGTGATCAATCTCCGTCGATGAGCGCGAAGGTCGCTATTTCGCTGGAAAAGCGCCTGCCGGATGTGGATCGCGTGATCGTTAAAGGGGCTGGGCACATGCTGGCCGTGACGCACCCCGAAGAGGTCGCCGTGCCGATCCGCGCCCTTTTGGCGCGCAGTTAGAAATAGCTCAGGAACTGATCGACGAGAGCGTCGGTCATCGCCCAGTCGCAGACAAGGCGGCAGGCCAGCATCTCGTCGGCCGGGCCTTTTTCAACGTCCCCATCCAGCACGTAGTAACGCGCGCCCGCCGCCAGCAGCTTTTGGTGCGTGGCGCGTGGAAAGCGGGCAAATATCATATTCGCCTCTGGATCATGCAGGAACTCGGCACCGTTCGCTCTCAGACCTTCACTCAATCGCGCACAAGCGGCATTTGCGTTGTTTGCCATCTCAAGCCAGAGGTTATCCTCCAGATATCCTGCCATCTGAGCGCTCAGATAGCGGTGTTTCGAGAAGAGATGCGCGCCGCGTTTGCGCCGGTATTCAAATTCCTGTGCCTTCGAGGGATCAAAGAAAATGACCGCTTCGACTCCCATGCAGCCATTTTTCGTGCCGCCAAAACTCACGACATCGACACCGGATTTCCATGTCATCTCGGCAGGCGTGCAACCGAGTGCTACGAGCGCGTTGGCGAAACGGGCGCCATCCAGATGCACAGGCAGGTCAGCCTCTTTCGCAACGGCGGTAAGGGCGCGCAACTCGTCCAGCGTATGAACCGAGCCGAATTCGGTCACTTGTGTGATCGACACGGCACCTGACTGCGCCATATGAACGCTGCCGCCTGCGCGGTGGGCGATGGCTTTCGCGAGCGCCTCGGGCGTCATCTTATCCGGCGTTGGGATCAAGGTAAGCTTCGCGCCGCCCGCGAAGAATTCGGGCGCGTTGCACTCGTCCTCTTCGATATGGCTGTATTGGGCACAAAAGATGGTTTGCCATGGCTGGGTGTAGCAAGCCAGCGCAAGGGAATTGGCGGCAGTGCCGGTGGCGACCAGATAAATCGCGGCCTCCGGCGCCTCGAAGATCGCGCGCAGATCCGCGCGGACCTGTGCCATGATCTCGTCGTTGCCGTAGGGCATGGCGTAGCCGCTGTTGGCAGCCACCACGCGTTGCATGATCTTCGGATGGGCGATGCCAGCATTGTCGGAAGCAAAATACATCTAAACCGGCTCCTCGATGATATGGTCTTCCCAGTCCTCAAACGCGGTTTCCCATTCGCTTACCGTACGGTTCCGCATGGATACGCCTGCCTTGTGTACGCTCTCGTGCGTGCCGGTGATCAGGGGGTGCCATTCGGGCAGGGGCAACCCTTTCCACAGCAGGCGGTAAGCGCAGGTCTGCGGCATCCAATAGGCGTGATCGTCGATATTTTCGGGCGTCATCACAATGCAATCGGGGACGAACTGGTGACGGATTTCATACTGCGCACAACGGCAGGTCGCATCGTCCAGCAGGCGACAGGCGACATTCGTGAGGGCGACCTCGCCGGTGTCCTCATCCTCCAGCTTGTTCAGACAGCACTTTCCACAGCCGTCACACAGCGCCTCCCATTCCTTTGTGCTCAAAGACTTGAGGGGTTTGCGTTCCCAGAATTTGGGCGACAGGCCGTCGCGGTCGATCGGATCTGTCATAGCGCGCTCAGGATCTCGCGTGCGCGCAGGCTGTCGGCATCCATCTGTGTGATGAGCGCCTCCAGGCTGTCGAATTTCTCCTCGCCGCGCAGATGCTCGACCAGTGCGATAGAGAGATTTGTGCCGTAAAGGTCGCCTTTGAAATCGAAGATGAAGGTCTCGAGGTTGGGTTTGTTTTCCCCGAACATCGGCCGCACGCCCATAGAGGCGACGCCGTGGTAGCTTCCTTTGTGCGGGCCCTCCAATACATCTGCAAGCACGGCATAGACGCCGAAGGCAGGCGGGTGCAGCCCTTCGATGGACATATTGGCGGTCGGATAGCCCAATTCGCGACCGCGCTGCTCTCCGCCGATCACTGGTCCCTCAACGCGGTGCCAATGGCCCAGCATCGCTGCGGCGTCACGGGTGCGGCCTTCGGTCAACGCCCGCCGGATCGCGGTGGAGGAGACTGTTTGCTCGGATTTCGCCATGAGCGGCGCAATGGTCACGCCAAAGCCAAGCTGCGCGCCGAAATCCTCCAGATCAGCGGCGGTGCCTGCACGGCCTTTGCCAAAGCAAAAATCGGCCCCGACGACGACGTGCCTGAGGCCCAGCCCACGGTGCAACACTTTATCGGCAAAGTCGAACGGGGAGAGAGAGGCAAGGCCTGCGTTGAAGGGCAGCTGATAGAGTTTTTGCACACCCAGTTTAGCGAGGCGCGAGGCGCGGGCGGCATTGCTCATCAACCGGAACGGCGGTGCATCTGGCGCAAAATAGGCGCGGGGGTGGGGATTGAAGGTCACGACGCCTAGAGGCGCGTCCGGCGCGGCGGCCCTCGACAGCTCGATCACCGAATGATGGCCGAGGTGAACCCCATCGAAGTTGCCAATCGCCGCAGTCGCGCCGCGATCGGTGTCTTCCACAAACTGATAATCTGAAATGATGCGCATGGACGCCTAGGTAGCCGCCCACGTCCGTCCGTGCAAGGTCAGTCGAACTTGCGTGAGGGTGCCAGAACGGTGGCTTCGCCCACCAGTACCTTTTTGCCATCGACGGAGCAGTGGCAATCCATTTTTACGATGCGCTTGGCGGGATCAATATCGGTGACTTTCACCTCGGCATAGACGGTATCGCCGGGGCGGACGGGGCGCAGAAATTTGAGCGACTGGCCCAGATAGACGGTGCCGTGGCCCGGCAGCTGCTCCCCGATGACGGCGGAGATCAATCCGGCGGTCAGCATACCATGGGCGATGCGGCCCTGAAAAATAGTGTCCTGCGCGTAATCATCATCAAGGTGCACAGGGTTGCGATCGGTCGAGATGGTCGCGAACATCTCGATATCCTCATCGGTCACCTGCTTACGAATATAGCGGAACATGCCGATTTCGATGTCTTCGATGACGATGGTGCCGCGCGGAAGATTGTCCAACATGTTTGCCCTCTTGGTAATAAAAGTACGATCAGGAAGCGTCGTTTGGAACTTAATTACTTTGCGGACGCAGAAAGGCAAGCATTAAATGGGTCAGCGCAGGTGACCTATCGTGAAGGGAGGTGACTGGTTTTCGCTTTGCAGAAAGGCAGTTAGCGCGGCTTCATCCGGTTGTGTGATTGTTTTTGTCTCGGCGGCAGCCAGTCCACCTGAGATAAACAGAGAATCAATCCCTTGGTCGATGGCACCCTTCACATCCGTGAGGATACCGTCACCGATGGCGAGGATCTGCTTGTCCATGACGTCATTACCGAGTTTGTGCAGCCTGCGGCGCGCAAGGTTATAGATCGGGGCATGCGGCTTGCCGAAATAAAGGCTTATCCCGCCCATGTCGGTGTACATCTTGGCCACGGCACCGGCGCACCATTCGCGTTCCTCGCCGCGGTCCACGATCAGGTCAGGATTGGCACATAACAGCTTCAGGTTTCGCGCCAGCGCCTTCTCCAGGTCAGGCCGCCATGTTTCCGGCTCCGCCTGATCATCGAAAGGGCCGGTGCATACAATTCCGGTGGCCTCTTCAAGCGGGACGCGCGTGATCTCGACCGGGTTCTGCAATATATCCATGGGATCGAAAAAGCGGCTGTCGGTGACGGGGCCATAATGCCAGACCGCACTGCCTACCACACCGCTGTACATGGCCGCGCGGGCGGAATCGCCCGAGGTCGCGATCGCGTCATAGGCATCTTGCGGCACGCCGAAATGCACCAGCTGCTTTTCTACGCCTTTGCGCGGGCGCGGTGAATTGGTGACCAGCACCACTTTGCCGCCGGTCTTGCGGTAATCTTGCAGCGCCTTTACGGCATCGGGCATTGCCGCCACACCATTATGCACACAGCCCCACAGATCGACGAACAGGGCGTCATAGGCGTCGGAGATCTCGGAAAGGGCGTTGATAATGCGGGTCATGGCGGCTCCTGTAGCTTGCTTTTACAGCAGATAGCGGAGCGGGGGCGGGATGCAAACATGCAAAAGGCCCCGTGCTCGCGCAAGAGGCCTTTGACGGTCGTGTCGCCAGATCAGACTTTCAGCACGGGAATGATCTGCTTTTTGCGGCTCATCACGCCGGGCAGCACGACGGTGTCGCCGGTGACTTTCACATCGAATGATTTTTCGGCCACTGCCTTGGTCAGATCGTTGGGGATCAGCATTGTGGCCTCTTCGTTGAGAATATCGACCACGAACAGCAGCACCTGATCGGCACCGTCTTCCTCGGCCACGCCGGGCATCGCGGCCATCAGGGCGTCCTTGCGGTCCAGAATGGCGGCGGGGGAGGTTGTCTCGAGGACGGAGACGCGGAATTGCTTGCCGCCCAATTCGTACTCTTTGCTGTCCATCCGCAACAACTCGGCCTCGGAAAAGGAAGAGACGTCTGATTTTGCGGCGAACATCTGTGCGGCATAATCCGAAATGTCGATCCCCAGATCTTCGGCCAGCGACCATGCGATGGCTTTGTCTTCCTGCGTGGTCGTGGGGGAGCGGAATTCGAGCGTATCCGACAGGATGCAGGTTAGCATTGCACCCTTAACGTTGCCCGGCATCTGCGCGATGTCCTTGCCGATCATTTTCCACATGATCGTGGCGGTACAGGCCAGGGGCTCGATTCGGATGGTTAGGGGGGCGAGCGTTTCCAGACCGCCGACCAGCCGGTGGTGGTCGATGATGGCGGTGATGTTGGCGTCATTGATGTTTGCCGGCAGCTCTGCGGGATTGTTGGTGTCGACGATTACCACATCCTGACCGGCCTCGACGCCGCTGATGATCTCGGGTTTGTCCAGCTTCCAATGGTCCAGCATGAACAGCGCCTCCGTATTCGGCTCACCCAGCAATGCGGGCCTGGCGGGCGTGCCTATGATCTCGGACAGATACCATGCCCAGATGATTGGGCTGCCGGTGCTGTCTGTGTCAGGGGATTTGTGGCCAAAAACGAGAGTTGTCATGATATTTTCCTGAAATGCTATCTACGATTTTGCGGGGCTTATAACATGATCGTGTGCAGTGTCACGGCCCAAGCGTTTCGGGGCAGGCATGCGCTACAAAAATCCGAGTGTCGTGCGGGTTTTCTTTGGCAAGGCCTGTAAAATCATTTCGTAGGACGCGCGAATGTGGTCGCGCAGGCTGTCGTCGGCCAGGCCGGGCGTGTCGTACTGTTGTACCCATTTCAGGCCTCGCGACGCCATGTAAGGGGCAGGGCGCAGACCTGGACTGTCGGCCAGAATCTCAAAGGCCATATGCGAAACCTTAAATGTTACCGTCTCGCCGGTCTGGCCCATTCCGATAATGGCAAACACCTTGCCGCCAATTTTATAGACATCGGCATCGCCCCATTGGACGACATGGCTGGCGTGGGGCAAGGCAGCGCAGAATGTGTTAAGCTCGGTTCTGGTCATGTGATAAGGTTAGGGGGTCGCGTCCGGTTTGGGAATGATGATATTAACCGCGTCATGAGCGCGCGCGAGACAGACCTTTATCCCCCCGTAAAAGCCTTTCTGGAGGAGCAGGGATATGTCGTCAAAGCGGAAATTGGCGCGGCCGACGTGGTTGCCGTGCGCGGTGCCGAGCCGCCGGTGGTCGTTGAGCTGAAGCTTGGGTTTTCGCTGGCCTTGTTCCACCAATGCGTCGAGCGGATGAAAGTCAGCGACGATGTCTATCTGGCCGTCGCCCACAAATCGGGCAAGCCGTTTCACAAAGCGCTCAAGGCCAATACAGCGTTGGCACGGCGTCTGGGGCTGGGGCTGTTGACGGTGCGCGGCAGTGATGGGCTGGTCACGGTGCACTGCGATCCCGGCCCCTATGCGCCGCGCAAGAACACAAAGCGTCGTGCAACCTTGCTGCGTGAGTTTGCGAAGCGGCAGGGGGATCCGAATGATGGCGGCCAGACACGTGCCGGGTTGGTGACCGCCTACCGGCAGGATGCGGTCAAGATTGCCGTGTACCTCTATGAGGTGGGCGCGTGCAAAGGTGCAGACGTGGCGCAGGATACCGGTGTCTCAAAAGCGACGCAGATGATGCGCAGCAATCATTATGGATGGTTCGAGAAGGTCGAGAAAGGGGTTTACGGGCTGACCCCAGTCGGCGCTGAAGCGGTAAGCGTTTCCGGCAGGATCCTGGGCAAGGCTTGAGGATGAAGGGGGCCGGGGCGACCAACATTCTCCATGGCCAATGAAAACCTGCGCAAACTGGCGCGGCTGAGCAGCGGGCGGCACCGGGTCTCGTGATGCGCGGTATCCGGTATCGGGCACGCAGCGAGGTCGCGCTTTGATGCAGGGTTGTGGAAAAAGCTGTCTGTCCACACCCCCTCGACCTGAACCAGATGGTGCCGGGCCAAAAGCAGATGTATATACCGGATGCGGTTGGGGCGTTGCGACTGTATTCTGATTTCATCGGTGAATTCAGTCAGATGCAGAGCCCTAACCAGCGCAGAGCCGTCTAAAGCGGTGAATGCGTGCTGGCGTGATACGGTCAGGCGACGCTACGGAAGACCGTCTCCCAGTGCGCCCGCATCTATAATCACCGGACGCAGGGCCGGTGTGTCCTTCAGGCGCGCAGCACTCACGCGCCGCTCCAGTATCGCCAGCACGGGTTGAGGGCCGCCGTCCGCCGTCTTCACCAGATCACCAATGCGCAAACTGCCGATCCGCCGCAGGCCGCCGGGTGTTGAAATGCGCCCGGCCGACGTGAAACAGGCGATGTTCCACTGCGCGGGCTGGCCATTTTGCGGCGGGGTATATTCGCTGTCGTCGATGAACTGCTGGCGCAGATCGCCGTTGCCCTGCGGTTCGGTGCTGGGGGTGAAATTCAGCGTCAGGCTGTCGTCGGTCGCGCCACCTACGGTCGTAAGCACCCATTGTGTCGGGCCGGTCTGGGTCAGGACGATATCTGATTTGGCCAGTGAGCCGATAAAGATATAATCCGTCTCGCCATTGACCTCAGTTGCCGTATCGCGGCCGGAGCCCGTGTGCAGACGGATGACGTCACGATCTTCCGCGACATTTGCGCCGGTCGTCGCATCGTCGGCCAGCGAGAACCGGTCGTCGCCCGCACCTCCGTCAAAGTAATCCTCGCCAGCGGCACCGATCAACGTATCGCTGCCTGCGTCACCGTGTAGTGCGTCGTCCCCGTCTCCACCGGTAACCCAATCGTCGCCATCGCCGCCGCGCAGCGTGTCGCGGCCTGCGCCGCCCTCAATCTGGTCATTTCCGTCACCGCCAAGGATGGTATCGCGCCCGCCACCTCCAGTGATACTGTCGTTTCCGTCACCGCCATAAATGAAATCGGTGTTCTGCCCGCCGTCGATCGTATCATTGCCGCTGCCGCCATCCATCGTGTCGTCGCCACTGCCGCCCCGCAGCATGTCATTTCCCGCGTCGCCCTGAAACCAGTCCATGCCGGCACCGCCGGTGAGTGTATCGTTGCCCTGTCCACCTGTAATGGCATCATTTCCGCCACCGCCGTCGATGCTGTCATTGCCGTCCTGACCGTAAAGGCTGTCGTTTCCGGCGTCGCCGCTGATGGTATCGTTGCCTGTTTCTCCCCAGGTCTCGTCGTCGCCTTCGCCACCCACCACGTTGTCATCACCCGCGCCCGCCATGATTTGATCATTGCCGTCACCGCCATCGACGGTATCATTTCCGCCACCGCTCCAGATGCTGTCGTTGCCGCCACCACCGGTTACGCTGTCGTCGCCTGCGCCTGAAGTAATTGTGTCGTTCGCAGCGCCGCCATGGATCGTATTGCGGCCTTCGCCGCCAACGATCACATCGTCGCCTGCGTCGCCCCAGATACTGTCGTCACCGCCTTCGCCCAGAATCGTATCGTTGCCTTCACCGCCTGCGATCCTGTCGTCGCCTTCGCCGCCCTCAAGGCGGTCGTTGCCCGCATCTCCCCAAATGCTGTCGTTGCCTGTGCCGCCCCGAATGGAATCGTTATTGTCACCGCCCGAGATCCGATCATTGCCGCCGCCGCCATCAACGGTGTCATTTCCCGCACCTGTCGCGATGCTGTCATTGCCGCCGCCGCCGATGACCATGTCGTCTTCGTTGCCGGTCGTGATGGTATCATCGTCCGAGCCGCCGTTAACCGTTGCCAAGCCATATCTCCCGTGTTGCCCATGCGGTGCGCAGGGCAGAGGGATAGCGCGCCAAGACGAACGACAGGTTTACGTCGCGCCGTTGGCGGCACCAATTCTACGCACGATTTTTCTCAACCTGTACGTTGACAGCTTGTCGCAGAGCGCCTAACTACCCATTCGTTAGCACTCGACTATGGTGAGTGATAACGGCGGGCCGCTTCGGGTGAAGGGCCGGTCATAGAGATAACTTTGAGCATCAAGGAGCTACAAAGATGGCATTAACACCACTTCACGACCGTGTGCTGGTCAAACGCACAGAGGGCGAAGAAAAAACTTCCGGCGGCCTGATCATTCCCGATTCCGCAAAAGAAAAGCCGGCCGAGGGCGAAGTTGTCGCCGTAGGCGCAGGCGCGCGTGACGAAGACGGCGACCGGATCGATATGGACGTCAAAGTTGGCGACAAGATCCTGTTCGGCAAATGGTCCGGCACGGAAGTCACCATCGACGGTGAAGAAATGCTGATGATGAAAGAAAGCGACATCATGGGGATCCTGTCCTGATCCCGCACCGGGACTAACGGACAGGCGGGGCTGACCCGCCCCAAGACACGCTTCACATCAACCCAATTTTAGGAGATTTCGAAAATGGCTGCAAAAGATGTCAAATTCGGTACAGACGCGCGCAACAAGATGCTCAAGGGTGTTAACATCCTTGCAGACGCCGTCAAAGTAACCCTCGGCCCCAAAGGCCGTAACGTGGTTCTGGACAAATCGTTCGGCGCCCCGCGCATCACAAAAGACGGTGTATCTGTCGCCAAAGAGATCGAGCTGGAAGACAAGTTCGAGAACATGGGCGCACAGATGGTCAAAGAAGTGGCCTCGCGCACCAATGACGAAGCAGGCGACGGTACAACCACCGCGACTGTACTGGCCCAGGCCATCGTCAAAGAAGGCATGAAGTCGGTTGCAGCGGGCATGAACCCAATGGACCTCAAGCGCGGCATCGACATGGCCACGCTGAAAGTCGTCGAAGCGATCAAAGCGGCGGCGCGTGATGTGTCGGACAGTGACGAAGTTGCGCAGGTTGGCACGATCTCTGCCAACGGCGAAGCCGAAATCGGTCGTCAGATCGCGGATGCGATGCAGAAAGTCGGCAACGAGGGTGTGATCACCGTCGAAGAGAACAAAGGCCTCGAGACCGAGACCGATGTTGTCGAAGGTATGCAGTTCGACCGCGGCTACCTGTCGCCCTATTTCGTGACCAACTCAGACAAAATGACAGTCGAGCTGGAAGATGTCATCATTCTGCTGCACGAGAAAAAGCTTTCCTCGCTCCAGCCAATGGTGCCGCTCCTCGAGCAGGTGATCCAGTCGCAAAAGCCGCTTCTGATCATCTCGGAAGATGTTGAAGGCGAAGCACTGGCGACCCTCGTGGTCAACAAACTGCGCGGCGGTCTGAAAATTGCAGCAGTCAAAGCACCGGGTTTCGGCGATCGCCGCAAAGCGATGCTTCAGGATCTCGCGGTTCTGACCGGCGGTCAGGTGATCTCAGAAGATCTGGGGATGAAGCTTGAGTCCGTCACGATGGACATGCTGGGTTCCGCCAAGAAAGTGTCGATCACCAAAGACACCACTACCATCGTTGATGGCGCTGGCGAGAAGGCCGAGATCGAGGCACGCGTTGCTCAGATCCGGAACCAGATCGAAGAAACCACATCCGACTACGACAAAGAGAAACTGCAAGAGCGCGTGGCCAAGCTGGCCGGTGGTGTTGCCGTGATCCGCGTCGGCGGTATGACCGAAACCGAAGTGAAAGAGCGCAAGGACCGCGTCGATGACGCACTGAACGCGACACGCGCTGCGGTTCAGGAAGGTATCGTCGTCGGTGGCGGTGTGGCTCTGATTCAGGCGGGCAAAGCGCTCGACGGTCTCAAGGGGCAGAACAGCGACCAGGACGTCGGTATTTCCATCGTGCGCAAAGCACTGGAAGCACCGCTGCGTCAGATCGCCGAGAACGCCGGTGTGGACGGCTCCGTGGTTGCGGGCAAGATCCGCGAAAGCGATGATCTGAAGTTCGGCTTCAACGCGCAAACCGAAGAATATGGTGACATGTTCAAGTTCGGCGTGATCGACCCGGCAAAAGTTGTCCGTACTGCTCTGCAGGACGCGGCATCCATCGCGGGTCTGCTGATCACGACCGAAGCAATGGTTGCTGATCGTCCATCCAAAGAAGGCTCCGGCGGCGGTATGCCGGACATGGGCGGAATGGGCGGCATGGGCGGCATGATGTAAACGTATCAGCAAAGCTGATGCGCGATCCTTGGCAGTGTATTTTTGTAAAAAAGATCACTAGCAGGGTGAGACATGAACCACCTGTCCTAACCGACAGTGCAAAGGGCTCCTTCGGGGGCCCTTTGTCATGCCGGGCTCTGCGTATATTAACGGTCTCGAAATCACTGCGATGCTAGGCTCTGTCGCAGTGACCGTGAAGGGGATCCGATGAAACGCAGTGTCTTGCATGCCGATGCCACGCTGACAGATGCAGGTGAAACGACCGCTACGCAGGATATTGACGATTTCATCTATTTGATGAGCCACGATGTGCGTGCATCTGTGCGCGCTTTGATTGAATTGCCGCAGTGGATCATTGAAGATCTCGCTGATGCTGGTGTCGAGGTGAGTGGCCCGCTGGGGCAGACCATCGAAATGATGAACCGCCATACCGCGCGGCTGGACCGGATGCTGGTCGATTTGCTGGCCTATTCACGGGTTGGCCGGATGCAGGACGTGGGAACAATCGATATCAACGCCGCTCTTGATGAGGTTCTGGCGGGCCTGCGCCTGCCTGTCGATATGCGCGTGGTTCGCGATATCGGCTGCGATCATGCTGTGATGGGCGCGCAGGATATGGGCCTGCTGTGGAACGCGCTGATCAGCAACGCGGTCAAACATCACCACAGTTCGAATGGAACGATCTGCATCAGCACGAGATGCGAAGGCGCCATGGTCCGCCTTACGGTGAGTGATGATGGCCCCGGCATTGCGGAACAGAATTATGAGAAAGCCATGAGCGCAATGACGACACTTCGCCCGCGCGATGATGTGGAGGGAAGCGGTATGGGCCTCGCCAGCGTCCGCAAGATCGCCGCCCATTACGGAGGCCATCTGGTGCTGTCGTGTCCGTCGGCGGATCAGGCAGGCCTGCGCGTCGATATTCTGCTGCCCCAAGCTCTCAATGCCGGTCCTTGATTGAGCCGTCGCCTATTTGAGCTGATTTCAACTTTAATAGAGCTTAACAAACGCGTGCCTCGGGTGCGGGTATTTATCTTTTGATAGGCAGTTGCCCCCTATCCTGACCATGGTGAGTTTTCTGTGGGAGAGTGTGAGCAATGTCATTGCCAGTAAAAGTCGTCGGCCCCGATGAAGGGCCGTTTCCGAAGGTCGTGAAGGCCCTGTTGTTGGATGACAGCACTTTCGACCGCGCGCGTATCCGCCGGATGAGCCACAAAACCGCGCTGATGGTTGATCTGACCGAAGTCGCCAGCATTGCGGCGCTGAAAGAATCCGTTGCGCGAGAGGTGTTTGATCTGATCCTGATCGACTACCGTCTTCCGCAGGGTGACGGGCTGGAGGTTCTGGCCCATATCCAGGCCAGCACGCTGAACCATGACGCGGCAACGATCATGATCACGGGTGACGGTGATATGGAGACTGCCGTCACCGCGATGCGCAACGGGTGCCACGATTTTCTGGCAAAAGAGGCGATGACCGCCGATCAACTGGGTCTGGCGATGGTGGGGGCGATGCAAACAGCGGCCGCGCACCGGGATCTTGTCGCACAAAGCGCGCACCAGCGTGAGGTGATCCGCCAGGGCCTGACGGAGGCACTCATGGACCGTGAGGTACAGGGAACGGTCGTGGCCCTGTTTAAAGAGCAGATTCAACAGCTTGTCGGTGCGCGTGGTGGCATTTACGCCATGCAGGATCACAGCGATCTTGACGCTTTGCTGACCACTCTTGGTGACGACGACGAGTTTATCTTCAACTAAGGGCTTTTCCCGTCCAATCGGGAAGGGTAGGTGGTTTGTATGCGCCTGATCCTGCTGACCCTTTTAACAATGTGTGCTTTTGCCGCCAATTCCCTACTGACCCGTGTGGCAGTGGAAGGCGGGCATATTGATCCTGCCGGTTTTGCCGTGCTGCGCGTGGCCTCCGGTGCTGCGATGCTGGGCTCGATTGCCCTATGGCGGGGCCTGTCGCTGCCGTTGTGGGGACGATCGCGGGCGTTCGGGGCGATCAGTTTGACCGTCTATATGGCGGGGTTCTCGCTGGCCTACCTCACACTCGATGCGGGATTGGGTGCGCTCATCCTCTTTGGGGTGACGCAGATCACGATGTTCTCGCACGCAGCGCTGACACATGAGCCGCCCACCGCGCGCCAGTTGTCGGGCGCTGTTGTGGCCTTTGCCGGGCTGGCGCTGGTGCTTTGGCCGGGAGAGGGGAGCGTGACCGATCCAAAGGGCGCCGCGTTGATGTGCCTCGCGGGTCTTGGGTGGGCGGCCTACACGATTGCCGGGCGCGGTGCGGCCGATCCTCTGGCGGCAACCGGGGCGAATTTCATCCTCGCCTTGCCGCTGGTCATGCTGTTGCTTTTCTTTCAGGGCGGGATCGAGACAGACGCGCGCGGTGCCCTTCTGGCCGTTGTCAGCGGCGCCGTGACCTCTGGCCTCGGGTATGCGCTATGGTACGTCGTCCTGCGCCAGATGCGCGGCACGACAGCGGCAGTGGTCCAGCTGGCTGTGCCGGTCATCGCAATTGCCGCAGGGGCCGCCTTGCTGGGAGAGGCGGTTTCGGGCCTCGTTCTGTGGGCGGCAATATTGGTGGTCGGCGGGATCGGCTGGGCGGTCACCGCTAAACGATAAACGGCTCGAGCGGGTCGTACATCGGTGCATCCGCATCGCGCCACGCCACCGCAGCAAGGCTGTCCGGCTTGACCCGCAGCTGCGTCATCTGCGCGCGGCTGACCCAGCGGCGGTCTGTTACGATCTCGTCTACATCGCGCCAGCCATGATCGAGCGTCGGAGGGCTGAGCAGGGTGCAGTGAAAATAGACGTCGACCTGATGAAAACTGCCCGCCGGATCGTGAAATTCATTGACCAGACAGGGGGCGCCCACGCTGATATGCAGGCCAGTCTCCTCATGTACCTCGCGCACCAGATTGTCGGGCAGGGCGCTGCCCCGCTCAACCCCACCACCGGGTGCGCACATCAGATCGCTTTTGCCCGTAGGCCAGGCATTGACCAGCAGCAGGCGGTCTTCGTGCATGATGATCGCACGCACGGCGAGGCGGGGGGGCGTTGTCGGGGTCAACATGTGAAAGGGGCCTTCATGGGGGATTACATCGGCGCGGTTAGGCACTACATAGCGCCTATGCGAGTCACCTTGATCATATGTGCTTTGGTTCTGACAGCAAGTGCGGCGCAGGCGCGCTGTGTGGTGCTGCTGCACGGGCTGGCGCGGACCGAATTCTCGTTTGCCCTTATGGAGGCGGCGCTGGAGGCCGAAGGCTGGCGCGTGGTGCGGCCCGGATACCCCTCAACCGAGGCCCCCATAGAAGAGCTGACCCGGCGCACCGTGCCTGATGCAGTGGCGGCTTGTGGGACGGATAAAGTTGATTTTGTGACCCATTCAATGGGCGGTATTTTGTTGCGAAAATGGGTGGCGGATGTGGGTCCTGACCGCGTCGGTCGCGCCGTTATGCTTGGACCGCCCAATCAGGGCAGCGAGATTGTGGACGAGTTACGCGACGTGGTTGCCTTTGATTGGATCAACGGGCCTGCGGGTATGCAGATGGGAACGGGCCGCACCTCGATCCCGCGCATGTTGCCGCCTGCCAACTTTGAGCTTGGAATTATTGCAGGATCGCAATCGCTCAACCCGTATTTCTCGACGCTGTTGCCGGGGCCGGATGATGGCAAGGTGGCGGTATATTCCACGAAACTTGAGGGGATGCGCGCACATTTGGTTCTGCCCGTGACCCATACGTTCATGATGAACAATCCGCGGGTCATATCGCAGACGGTCGCGTTTCTGCGCACGGGCGAATTTGATCCCGATATGACGTTTTTCGGTGCCGTGCTGGAGCAGTTTGGCTGTCCAGACGGCGATTGTCTTCCCGGTGTCGAGGCGCCCAGTGCTGAACGTTGATCTGATCGGCGCGGAAGTATTGGGACGCGAGGGACTGCACCGAGACGGCCTGTCGTTTGAGCAGGGTGTGATCGTGGATGGGCCTGTGGGCCGCACTGTTGATCTGGGCGGATACATGGTGCTGCCCGGGATTGTGGACGTCCACGGTGATGGTTTCGAGCGGCATCTGGCGCCCCGGCGCGGCGCGATGAAACAGATGGCTGAAGGATTGGTCGCGGTCGAAGCGGAGCTGGCGGCCAATGGCATCACCACCGCCACACTGGCCCAGTTCGTCAGCTGGGAAGGGGGCGTGCGGGGGTTGGAGTTTGCCGAACAGGTTTTCTCGCATCTGCGCGATGTGGCCCCTTCAATGGTGACAGATTTGCGGGGGCAATTGCGCTTCGAGACGCATTTGTTGGAATTCTACAATGAGCTGCCAGCAAAAATGGCCGAATGGGGTCTGCGCTATATCGCGTTCAACGATCATCTGCCGCATGACCGATTGAAGTCAGGTGAGCAGCCCCGGCGGCTGGTGTCGCAGGCGCTTAAGGCGCGGCGCAGCCCGGAAGCGCATCTGGCTCTGATGCAGGCGCTGGAGGCGGAGAGCGACGAGGTGCCCGCAGCGCTTGATTGGCTGTGCAAACAGCTCGCGGCCCAAGGGATCGCGATGGGCAGCCACGATGACTGCACCGCAGAGGGGCGCAGCGTTTGGGCCGCGCGGGGCGTGAACGTTGCGGAGTTTCCCGAGACGCTTGAGGCGGCGGAGGCCGCGGCAGATCTTGGCGGGATCGTCGTGATGGGCTCGCCCAACGTGGTGCGCGGTGGCTCGCACAATCTCAATGTCTCGGCGGTGGATTTGATCGCGATGGGGTATTGTGACGCGCTCGCGTCTGATTACCATTATCCAAGTGCGCGGCGCGCGGCGCTCATGTTGTGGCAAAACGGGATGCTGGATCTGAACGCGGCTTGGGGTTTGGTTTCGGAGGGGCCGGCGCAGGTGTTGGGCCTCGGGGATCGCGGTGTGCTGGTGCCAGGCAAACGCGCGGACCTCGTCGTGCTGGAGCGCGAGAGCTTGCGGGTGGCGGCCACACTTGTGCAGGGGCGCGTGAGTTACATGAGCGGCGATGTCGCCGCGCGGTTCATGGGATAAGCGCGCCTTTGTTTCAGGCCTTGATCCTGTTGACATGGCCCATCTTGCGGCCGGTCTTTGTCTCGACCTTGCCGTAGAGGTGGATCGCGCAGCTCGGCTCTTTTGCCAGTGCCTCGACCTGATTTACATCGTGCCCGATCAAATTTTCCATCACCACATCCGAGTGGCGGCTGCCGTCGCCCAGCGGCCAGCCTGCAATGGCGCGGATGTGCTGCTCGAACTGGTCGACCGCACAACCATTTTGCGTCCAGTGGCCCGAGTTATGCACGCGCGGCGCGATTTCGTTCACGATGAGCCCTTGCGGCGTCACAAAAAGCTCGACCCCCATGACGCCGACATAATCGAGCGCGTTGAGAATTTTCGCCGCCAGTAAAACCGCATCCGTGCGCAGGCGCGCGGGGATTTTCGCGGGCACAGTCGTTGTGTGCAGGATGCCCGCGCGGTGGATGTTCTGGCCAGGATCGTAGCAGGCGATTTGGCCCTGCGGGTTGCGCGCTGCGATGATCGAGATCTCGACCGAAAAATTGACGAAGCCTTCCAGCACGGCAGGGGCGCCCGCCATATCTGCGAGCGCTTGGGCGGCATCAGCGTGCGATTGCAGCCGCGCCTGCCCCTTGCCGTCATAGCCGAAGCGGCGGGTTTTCAGGATGGCGGGCGTGCCCACGGTGGCGATGGCCGCATCAAGGCTGGGGGCATCGGTAACATCGGCAAGCGGCGCTACGGTGAGGCCGATGCTTTGCAGAAATTGTTTTTCCACCAGCCGGTCCTGCGAGGTGCCCAAGGCGCGGCGGTTAGGATGGATCGGGGTGATCGCCTCGATGATATCGAGCGCCTCGGTCGGGATATTCTCGAATTCGTAAGTGACCAGATCGACGGATCTGGCAAACGCGGTGAGGGCCGCCTCGTCGTCGTAGGGCGCGGTGGTCACGGCATGGGCAACATCGGCGGCGGGCGGGTTGCTGCCCGGCTCATAGATATGGGTGCGCAGTCCCAGACGGGCGGCAGCCACGGAGAGCATCCGGCCAAGCTGGCCTCCGCCAAGGATGCCGATGGTCGCGCCGGTGGGCAGAGAGTTAGTCATCGGTGGGAACCTCGGGAATAGAGGCGGACAGATCGTCGCGCCATGCATCAAGGCGCGCGGCGAGAGCGGTATCATTCAGCGCGAGGATACCGGCAGCCATCAGCGCGGCATTGGCGGCACCGGGCGCGCCGATCGCCATGGTGGCCACGGGAAACCCCTTTGGCATTTGCAGAATGGAATAGAGGCTGTCGACACCCGAGAGTGCTTTGGTCAGGACCGGCACACCGATTACAGGCACCCGCGTTTTCGAGGCCATCATCCCCGGCAGGTGCGCCGCACCACCCGCGCCCGCGATGATGACTTGCAAGCCACGATCCACTGCCGTCTTGCCGTACTCCCACAACCGGTCCGGCGTGCGGTGCGCCGAGACGATCCGCGCCTCATAGGCTACGCCCAACTCGTCGAGCAGCGTCGCCGCTTCGCGCATGGTGGGCCAGTCGGACTGCGAGCCCATGATGATGCCAACGGTAGGGGTGCTCATAGGGCGGGGCCTTTGTGTCGGTGGATTGAGCGGGCACTATAGCCAAACGGAGCAGGGGAGCAATGGAGCAAGCCAACCCGCCGGTACCTGTCAGGCGGTGATATCGGGCGTCAGGCGATCCTCGATCTGGGCGATCCTGTCTTTGAGTTGTAATTTACGCTTCTTCAGCCGCTGCACGGTCAACTGGTCTGCGGTGCCGCGCTCGGTCAGCGCCCGGATCGCTTCGTCCAGATCACGGTGCTCGCGGCGGAAGACTTCAAGCTCGACCCGCAGGACCTCGTCGTTTTTCATGGAGAGATCTTTTGGCGGGGTCATAGGGTCTCTGATTCTGGTTAACAATTACGCTTTTACTCATAAGGCCTAAGCGCAATCACGCATAGCCCTTGCGCGGCGCCGATAGTCTTCCCATATTTAGTAGGTGACGCAGCCAACGACGGGGCGGCACGGGACTGTCGCTTGAGATCATAAGGACGTGTCGAAGATGACGAAATTAACGCTTGCCTCTTATCCCCACATGCTGGGATTTGAACAGCTGGAGCGGGTGCTGGAGCGCAGTGCCAAATCCGGCAACGAAGGCTATCCGCCTTTTAATATCGAACAAACACACGAACGCAGCTACCGCATCACGCTGGCCGTTGCAGGGTTTGCCGAAACAGATTTGTCGATCACCGTCGAGGACCGCCAGCTGGTCATCCGGGGTCGCCAGAATGACGACAGCGAGGGCCGCGTGTTTTTGCACCGCGGCATCGCCGGGCGCCAGTTCCAGCGCAGTTTTGTGCTGGCCGACGGTGTCGAAGTGGGTGAGGCGCTGATGGAAAATGGTCTGCTGCATGTGGACCTGACCCAAGCCAAGCCTGAAACGGTCGTTCAGACCATCAACATCCGAAAGGGGTAAGACATGGATACGACAGAAATGACAGGACTAGTGGACCGGACCGTCTACGTCAAGACGATCGCCGTGACCGATCTGCCCCGCGAAGTGCGCGAGCAGGCGGAGGGTCTTGATCAGCTTTATGCGGTGCATAATTCCGACGGTCAGCAGCTGGCCCTCGTGGGCGACCGCAAGCTGGCCTTTGATTTGGCGCGCGAGCATAATTACGCGCCTGTATTGGTACATTAAAACGGTTGACCGCTAAGGGCGGTGACGGAATGGAGAGGGGTCGCAGCACTGCGGCCCTTTTTTGCATCTGGAGTGGTTCGATGGCGTTTGAGTTTGATTGGGTCGATGCGTTTACCGACACGGTTTTTGGTGGAAACGGATGTGCCGTGGTGCATGGCGGTGCGGGCCTTCCGGACGACATCTGCATGGCCTACGTCCGCGAGACATCGCTGGTGGAATGTACCTTTACCGGTCCCTCCGAGGTCGCCGACATTCGCGTGCGGTATTTTCTGGCGAGCCGGGAAATACCGTTTGCGGGCCACCCCACCGTGGCGACGGTTATCGCGATGTGCAAGCGTGGGATGATTGGGGACGGACCGCTGGTTCTGGAGACGGCTGCGGGTCTCATCCCCGTCGAGGTGCAGGGTGACCGTGTGACCATGACGCAAAATGCACCGATATTTGATGCGGTCGTCGATGCGGCGCTGGTGGCTTCGGTTGGCGGGATAGCGGCGCGGGACATTGCGCATCCACCGCAGATTGTCTCGACCGGATTGCCGTTTTGCATTACCGTGCTGCGCGACCGCACGACGCTGGAGCGCCTGACGCTGAACGTGGAGGCGCTGGGCGACTACGCAGCAGCACTTGGCCATGCCGCGACAGATATCATGGAGCCGTTTTGGGTCTGTCTGGAGAGTGCCACAGATGGGAGTGATACATTTTCGCGCCTTCTGATGGTGCCACCCAGCCCGCCCGAGGATCCGTTCACCGGATCGGCAACGGGGTGCATGGCGGCGTATCTGTGGGCGCATGGACTGATTGACGGACCGAAGTTCACAGCGCGGCAGGGCCACGGGATGGGCCGACCGGGAGAGGCGGAGGTTGAGGTGCTCGGCCTGCGGGACGCGATCACTGGTGTAAAAGTGTCAGGCTGCGGGGCATTGGTCATGTCGGGCCAAGTGCATTTGGGATAGCCGGTCTAGGTATTGCCTGACAAATACTGCTAGGCTGAAACCTGCGCCCCATTTCCTCCAACATCATTTAGCGGCGTGAAGGCGGACTGGTCGCTGATCTGCTTGGGGTTTTGGTCCGCTTTCGGCCCGATATAATGCTGGAACGGCAGGCAAAGGATAGTGCAGCGATGAGCTTTCGAACGGCCGTTGTCTGGCACGCATTGCCGTCGCGCTGGCAGTGCCAATTATGTATTTGAAGCGTTCGAAAGGAAATTTGCCGCAAATTAGCCCGCACATCGGTATGCACGGGCTTCTTGGTTTGACGGTGCGGTATGTCAGGCGTCGGCTTTGACTTCGGCGCCGTAGCCCAGGGGTAGTGATGTGTCCTTACCTGCGTCATCGCCGACTTCGGACAAAAACCGCTCGGCCTCCAGCGCGGCCATGCAGCCCATACCGGCACTTGTGACCGCCTGACGGTACTTGTGGTCGGTCAGATCACCCGCAGCGAAAACGCCGGGGATTGAGGTTTCGGTGCTGTCTGGTTTGGTCACGACGTAGCCACCCATGTGGGTCTCAAGGGCGTCCTTGACCAGCTCATTCGCAGGCGCGTGACCGATGGCGATGAACACACCTTTACAGGCAATATCCGTGATCTCACCGGTCTTGGTATGTTTTACCTTGACCCCTTCGACGCCCAGCGGGCTGTCGGTGCCATAAACTTCTTCCAGCTGATGAAACCAAAGTGGTGTAATTTTTGGGTTTTTCATCAAACGATCAATCAGGATTTTCTCCGCCCGCAACTCATCGCGGCGGTGAATCAGGGTCACTTTGGAGGCAAAGTTGGTCAGGAACAGCGCCTCTTCCACGGCCGTGTTGCCGCCGCCGACCACGACGATTTCCTGACCGCGGTAAAAGAAGCCGTCACAGGTGGCACAGGCGGACACACCGAAGCCTTTGAATCTGTCCTCGGTTTCCAGACCCAGCCATTTCGCCCGTGCACCGGTCGCAAGGATGACCGCGTCTGCCACATAGGTGGTACCGCTATCGCCTTTGGCAACAAAGGGGCGCGTCGTGAGGTCGAGATCGGTGATGATATCGCCGATGATCTCGGTCCCCATGGCTTTTGCGTGCGCTTCCATCCGGATCATCAGGTCGGGGCCTTGGACTTCGGTGTCGCCGGGCCAGTTTTCGACCTCGGTCGTCGTGGTCAACTGTCCGCCCGGCTCAATGCCCTGAACAAGGATCGGATCCAGCATCGCGCGACTGGCATAGACGCCGGCGGTATAGCCCGTGGGGCCGGAGCCGATGATCAAAAGCTTGGTTTTGCGTGTCTCGGCCATGTCGGCACCTTTTTTTAATGAGTCTGTTAGAAGGCAATATAGATGTAGGCAGGGCGGTCTTAAACCCCCCACACGGGAACCTGTAATGCATGACAATCGGGTGAAGCATGAGGGAAATCTTGCTCATCGCGTCCTGAAAAAGCTACCGCTCTGAATAAAATTGCGCAGCTGTGAAACATTATTGCGCGCATCGGGCTTATCTGTATAACAATCGAAAAGCTGTAGGGGGACATATGGCAGGCTCACGATTAGACCCGATCGATCGGAAAATTCTGGCAGAATTGCAGGCAGACGGGCGCATGACAAACGTCGAGCTGGCCAAGCGTGTGGGCATTTCTGCGCCCCCCTGTTTGCGCCGCGTGCGCACACTGGAAGAACAAGGGTTCATCAAGGGCTATCACGCCGACGTTGACGCGCGCGAATTGGGTTTCGAGGTGCAGGTTTTTGCGATGGTGGGCCTGAATTCGCAGGCGGAGGCGGATTTATCCGCGTTTGAGGACCGATGCCGCGCGTGGCCGCTGATCCGTGAATGTCACATGCTCAATGGCGAGGTGGATTTTATGCTGAAATGTGTGGCGCCAGACCTGTCGAGCTTTCAGAGCTTTCTGACCGGACAATTGCTGACTGCGCCCAATGTGGCGAGCGTCAAGACATCGTTGGTGATCCGGAACGCCAAGGATGACCCCGGCGTCCCGTTCGACGTTTTGGAGGAACGTTTGAAGGTAAAGGCCTGATCGCAGGCGGCCCTTGAGAGATTAGTGTGTATCGGTTTCCGGCGCGCGCGGGTGTGCCAGCGGCCCAAAATCCGACAGGTGGCTGATCCGCGGGAACAGCGAGATAAACCGGTCGCGCAAACTATGACTGACTTCACGGGGGGCCGTGGTGCCGGGATGAAATGTCTCCATCTCGATCCCGTCCACATTGATCACCGCATGGCGCGACAGACAGATGTGAAACAGGCGCGTGGGCGTCGGTGGCGTGATTTCAATCAGGTTTACTCCATCGACCAGTTTTGACGCAGGCGTCAGCAGCTGTCTGCCATCAGATACGCCACGCAGGGCCGCAGGGGTGTGCAGGATGCGGGCGCCGGGGCCGACAGTGAGCGACCGCTCGGGCCGCGACTGGCCCAAAGCATCGGGCATGATGCGAATGAGGGGCGTGCGTTTACCGGCATCGGCGGGCGAGAAGGTCGAGGTGCCGACCCAGATAAGTTCCGCCGCCTCGCCGGTCGCAGTATTGACCATATCACCGGGCTGAAGATCCTCGACCGCAACCGGGCCGAAAGTGGTCTGGATCAGGCTGCCGTGGGTGAAGGCGGAAAACGCATCTTCGAACAGCGCAATGGCGGGTGCGGTGCTCTGCCCGATAAAGAGTGATGTATCCTCGCGCAGTGCCGCGACCTCATAGGTGCGTTTGGCCATTTGTGGCTGTGGCGTCGGACCCGTAGGGCGAAGTGTGTCCATCGTTCCGTACCCTGTTTTACGAAGTGCCGGACGCGCGATGGCGGGAGTGGCAGTCAATGTCATGTAATTCACCTATCATGGTTCATACCTCCTTCGTCGGCCCCCACCGACAACGACGGAAATAACGTGTTGTTGTCATTTCGTGTCTTTCTTGAGACCCAATTCGTCATGAATAGCCGCAATTGTCAAAGTTTGAACGACATTTAGACGGAATGGCAGCCCAATCCTGTCAATTTTATTGGTTTTGTTTCGGCAATTTCTGAAAACCTTGCCACATTTGGGAGCAGCCTGGCCGCTGCGGTTCAGAATCAATCGGTATCGACCAGAATCAAAAAAAGCCCCACCGGCAAATAAATGCGGGGGGCTTTGGTACGCCGAGTCTATTTGAGGCTGAAACTTGCCTGGCGCTACGCTTCAGGCTGACTTGCGCTGGGGCATTTCCTCTGCGCGCCGCTTGGCGATGAAGGCAGCGCGGCGCTTGCCGCGGGCCCATGGCATGACCGTGTCATTCTCGGCGGCGGCTTTTGTAATCGATTTGATGAAACGTGTATTGGTTTTCATGTGCTCGTCCTCGTATTTTGATGCAGTCGTGTGCTGCGCTTGATTGAGATTAATATGACCGAGTAATCAGGCGGGTTTTGGGCAATTGGATAAAATTTTGCGGAAAATCCGGACGACGGCAGCGAGGAATGTGGCACTGTTGCCATATTCGGTAAAAGCCCGTTAAATAATGGGATTTGGCATGGATTGTGGCGGATCAAGCAACAGTACGGACGATTATTTCGCACAAGTATTGTCGTGATTGGGGCAGGTACGCGGCCAGTGTCGCCGCATTTGCGCCAAGGTTACAGGGTGATGGCAGCGATCAGTCGGCCATAGTCGGCCTCTTTTGCGTGGGTGGTGCGGCGGTAGGAGTAGAATCGCGCGGCATCCGAAAAGGTACAGTGCCGTGTCCATTCCGCATGGCCCACCCCGGCTGCGCGCAGACGGTTGAGGCCAAAACCCGGCAGATCGAACAACATCCGGTCGCCATCGCCGTTGATAAAATAGCGGGCGTAATCGGGATCCTCAACCATGAAGCTGTCCATAAACTCGGGTCCGACCTCGTAGGCGCGCTGGCTTATGGTTGGGCCGATGACGGCGGTGATATTCGCGCGCTTTGCGCCCAGCCCCTCCATCGCGTCCACGGTGGCATGCAAAATCCCGTCCAGCGCACCGCGCCAGCCAGCGTGCGCTGCACCAATCACGCCCGCTTGCGGGTCGGCGAACAGCACCGGCTGGCAATCCGCTGTGAGCACCGACAGCGCGATGCCCGGTGTGGCCGTGACCAACGCATCGGCGCGCGGCTTGGACGCTTGGGGTGCATCGACGGTGACGGCCGTGGCGGAATGGATCTGATACACGCCGAGCAGGCGATCGGGGTCCACGCCCATGGCATCCGCCACCCGCGCGCGGTTGATCCAGACGATCTCCGCCTGATCCGACGATCCCTGTCCACAGTTGAGACCCGAAAACACCCCCGAAGAGGCCCCGCCGCGACGGGTGAAGAACCCGTGTTTCACGGGCAGCGCATCCGAGGTCAGTATTTCTAAGGTCATGTTTCCAATCCCGGCAGCATGGCGGCACCTTCGGGGACGATCCCGAAAGTCTTGAACAGATTTCCCATTTCCTGCGGGTGCGTCAAGCGGCGATGTGCAGCGATATGCGCGTCCAGCGCGGGCCCGCTCAACGACTGCGCAAGGGCCGTGGCCCGTTCGGTGATGCCCAACCGCTCCAGAAACACGCCCTGCGGCGTGATGCGGCTGGGCGCGCAGGGAGGCACGGCGCGCAGAAGCGCCTCGAAATCGACGTGCGCTGTGAGATCAACCATGCCGGGGGCTGAAAGTGGATCGACCGGGGTGTGATTCTGGACAGCCTGAAGCGTATCGCCAAGACTGCGCCAGTCACCGTAGTCAAACACAAGTGCCGCGCCGCCATGTTCCGCAATGCGGTCGGTTACGCCCGACAGGATCGGCGCAGCTGCGGCGCAATCCTCGACCAGATCGCCGTCTTTCGTATCTTCCATGCGGTGTGCCAGCGCGGGCTGTGGTTGAGCCGGACCCAAGCCATACACAAGTGCGCCGTCCTGCACACCTACCTGCCGCTCGCGCCAGCGGGTGCTATCGCGCACGAACTGGCGGATCGGCAGGGCGTCGAAGAACTCGTTTGCGATGAGGTAGGTCGGCTGCTGGGGCAATGCATCAGTGCTGTCGATCCAGCGCGGCGCATGGCCGTTCAGCGTTGAAGCCTGAACGTCGCGTAGAGCGGGGGAAGCTTCGAGCAGAACGATCTGGGCGGCTTGGGTAAATCCCGGCACACGGGCGCCTGCGCGCACCGCATCCGCCATCAGCGTGCCGCGTCCCGGTCCCAGCTCAGCCAGCGTGAAGGGCGTAGGCGCTCCCTGGTCCAGCCATGCCTGTGCCAGCGCAAGGCCGATCAGCTCTCCGAACATCTGACTGATCTCGGGGGCAGTGATGAAATCTCCCTGCGCACCGAAAGGCGGGCGGGTGGTGTAATAGCCATGCACCGGATGCAGCAGACACATGGACATATAGGTGTCGAGGCGCATCGGCCCGTCGCGCTCGATCTGCGATATGATGAGGTTGCGCAGGCTCATGCCGCGCGCTGTGCCCGCACGATGAAATAGAGACCGGCAGCGATCATCGGCAGGCATAGGATCTGTCCCATGGTCAGGCCGTAGCCGCCGATCTGCCACGCAAGGCCGAGCGGATTACCGGCGTTGATGAACTGCGCGTCGGGCTGGCGCACGAACTCCACCATGAAGCGCGCGATGCCGTAGCCCGCGAGGAACGTGCCCATGATCAGGCCCGGCGATTTGAACGCACCGCGCCGCCACGCGAGCCAGACCAGTACCGCCCCCAGAACCACCCCTTCGAGTGCTGCCTCATACAGTTGCGAGGGATGGCGCGCGCATATGCCGATTACCTCAGGACAGTATTGTGCCGCCTCTGTCGGGAAGGCGACACCCCAGGGGAGATCGGTCGGACGGCCCCACAGCTCGGCGTTGATGAAGTTTGCGAGCCGGCCCAGCAACAGACCGGGAAAGATACCTAACGCCACCAGATCACCGGCGCTGATGCGCGCGATGTTGTGGCGCGCGGTGTAAAGCAGAGCGGCGACAATCACCCCCAGCGCACCGCCGTGGAACGACATACCACCCTGCCAGACCTGCAAAATCTGTGCGGGGTTAGATAGGTAGTAGGCGGGCTGGTAAAACAGTACATACCCCAAACGCCCGCCAAGGATCACGCCAAGAATGACCCATGTCAGCAGATCCTCGATCTGGGCAGGCGTCATCACCGGTTTATTGTCGCGCCACAGATCCGGCGTGTTCGCCGCGCGCAGCACCAGCCGCCAGCCCGCGAGAATGCCCACGATATACGCCAGCGCGTACCAGCGCAGCGCAAAGGTCATGCCAAACAGCGAGACGGAGAAAATCTCGGGCGAGATGTCGGGGAAGGGGATCAAAGCATGCATGTGGTGATTGAGCGCGGCTGGCGGGCGATGTCAACCTTGCATGGAGACGCTCCCGGCCCCATATAGATGTCAAAGTAGTGGAGAGATATGATGCAGACCCGCAACAAGATTTTTGACGACCTCAGCCAGATTATGACCAACGCAATGGGCGTGGCCCAAGGCGCCAAGGACGAGGCCGAGAATGCCATGAAAGGCATGATGGACCGTTGGCTGGCCGATCGCGATTTTGTGACCCGCGAGGAATTCGATGCCGTGCGCGCGATGGCGCAGAAAGCACGCGAAGAGAACGAAGCGCTCAAGGCGCGCCTGGACGCGCTCGAGACCAAGTGAACCGGTGATAGGCCTATCTGCACGATTGGTACCTTATCGGCTTTTCAAGAAAAATCGCCCCGCTTTCAGGTTGGGGCGATTTTTTATGGACAGAAGAAATTATGGATTTTGATCGTTATTCAAGGGTTATCCCCAGAAAAAGGGTTGCCAGACCCTATCGGTACCTCCACCATATATTGTAGGACGCACAGGCAAACACGCGTTTTATAGAGGCGCACCCAAGACCAAGGGGCAAAGATAAGCTCTAACGCTTTGGTGAGAACAAAAAGAGGTGGCACAATGGCCCTGACAGAGCAGTATCTGGAAGACGACGCACATCCGATCGACATCGTCGAGACATTGGCGGAGCACCACGAATGGGCCTTCGACCGCATCTCGGACGAGCAGATCGCGATGGAGGTCGAGGCGCAATGGCGGACCTATCAGGTCACGCTGGCGTGGTCCGCCTTCGACGAAACCCTGCGCCTAATCTGTACCTTCGAGATGGAGCCGCCTGCCGATAAGCTGCCCGCGCTGTTCAGCCTTTTAAACGAGGTTAACGACCGCTGCTGGGCGGGTGCGTTCACCTATTGGGCTGAACAGCAGATGATGGTTTACCGCTACGGCCTGGTGCTGTCGGGCGGGCACGTGGCCTCGGCCGAGCAGATCGACACTATGATAGGCGCCGCCGTAATGAGCGCCGAGCGTTACTATCCGGCCGTGCAGTTGGTGGTTTGGGGCGATAAAACCCCGAAAGAAGCGCTGGAAGTCGCCATTGCAGAGGCCTTCGGGCGCGCGTAATTCTATCCTCCAACATATTCGGGAGGCGACGAGATGGAAAATTCACGGATCGCAAAAGACGGGCTGGTCTTGCTGGGCTGTGGCAAGATGGGCTCGGCCATGCTGGAAGGATGGCTGGCCCGCGGATTGCCTGCGGCATCGGTCTGGGTCATAGACCCGCATCCCTCTGATTGGTTGAAAAATACGGGCGTCCGTCTGAACGCTGATTTGCCGCCGCATCCCGCCATTGTGCTTGTCGCCGTCAAACCTCAAATGATGGCGGAGGCGTTGCCTACGCTGCGCGCGATGGGCAATGGTGAGACGCTTTTCGTAAGTGTTGCCGCCGGCACCCCGATTGCCTATTTCGAGAAGGCGCTGGGCGCACAAACGCCCGTGGTGCGCGCCATGCCGAACACGCCTGCCGCGATCTCGCAGGGAATCACCGCGATTGCGGGAAACGGCCCGGCGGGCACGCAAAGTATGGACGAGGCCGAGCTTTTGCTGTCGGCCGTAGGTCAGGTCGTACGTTTGAGCGAAGAAGCGCAGATCGACGCGGTGACAGGTGTAAGCGGCTCTGGTCCCGCCTACGTGTTTCACATGATCGAGACGATGGCGGCGGCGGGCGTGGCCGAGGGTCTGCCCGCAGATCTTGCGATGCAGCTGGCAAAGGCCACTGTGGCGGGCGCGGGTGCGCTGGCGATGCAGGCGGTTGAGGACCCGACGCAACTGCGGATCAATGTCACCAGCCCCAATGGGACGACACAGGCGGCGCTGGAGGTGCTGATGAACGAGACGGACGGTTTTCCTCATTTGCTGCGCCGCGCGGTAGCAGCAGCAGCGGACCGCTCACGGGAGTTGTTGCGTGGCTGAGATTTCCTTTGATGATTTTGTGAAGGTCGATGTGCGCACCGGGCGGGTGGTCAAGGCCGAAGCCTTTCCCGAAGCGCGCAAACCGGCGATCAAGCTGTGGATCGACTTCGGTGATGAGATCGGCGTGCGCAAAACCTCCGCGCAGATCACCGTGCATTATACGCCCGAAACTCTGGTCGGGCGTCAGGTCATGGCAGTCGTCAATTTTCCGCCGCGCCAGATCGGGCCGTTTATGTCCGAAGTTCTGGTGCTGGGCGTGCCAGATGAGAACGGTGAGATCGTTCTGGTCGCGCCCGATCAGGAGACCCCGGCAGGAGGGCGGATGCATTGACGAAAGTATTGATTGCCAGAGAGTTGCCGGATGATGTTTATCCAGCCCTAGAGGGGCTCGATGTGGTGCGCAGGGACAAAACCTCGCCGCTGAACGGTGATGAGATGCGCGCGGCACTGCGCGATTTTGATGGTGTGATGTGTACGCTGGGGGATCAGTTCTCGGCTGCGGTATTTGCCGATGTGCCTGCCCCGCGCTGCCGGATCTTGGCCAACTTCGGTGTTGGCTATAACCATATCGACGTCTCCGCAGCGCAGGCCGCAGGAATTACCGTAACCAATACGCCCGGTGCAGTGACAGATGCGACGGCAGATATCGCCATGACCCTGATGCTGATGAGCGCACGGCGCGCGGGCGAAGGCGAGAGGCTGGTCCGGTCCGGTGCGTGGGAGGGCTGGCATCCGACGCAGATGCTGGGCCTGCATCTGACGGGTAAAACTGTCGGCATTGTCGGTATGGGCCGTATCGGTCAGGCCATCGCGCGGCGCTGTCATTTCGGTTTTGGAATGGATGTACATTACTTTGGACGAAGCGAGAAATCTGTCGATTTCGATGCAGTTTTCCACAGCGATCTTAAAGCCTTGGCCGGGTCCGCTGACGTACTTGTCACCGCAGTCCCGGGCGGCCCCGAGACCCGACATATGATCAACGCAGATGTTTTCGGCGCGATGAAACCGCATGCGCGTTTGATCAATATCGCGCGCGGGGACGTGGTGGAGCAGGCCGCTCTGATCGACGCGCTGACGCGTGGCGTGATTGGCGGTGCGGGCCTCGACGTCTATGAGTTTGAGCCCGAGGTGCCGCAGGCACTGCGGGATCTGGATAACATTGTGCTGTTGCCGCATTTAGGTACTGCAACTGCGGAGGTTCGTGTGGATATGGGACTGATGGCGGTTGAGAATCTGCAAGCCTTCTTTCGCAGTGATCCGCCCCCGAACCCGGTTTAGCGGTCTCCGACGGCCTCGCGCCAATGGCGGCGGCACAGGGAGATATAGCTCTCGTTGCCGCCGATCTGGACCTGAGCGCCCTCGCGCACGACCTGCCCCTGAGCGTCCTGCCGGATAACCATTGTTGCCTTCTTCCCACAATGGCAGATCGTCCGGATTTCGCGCATCTCGTCCGACAGCGCAAGAAGGGCGGCAGAGCCGGGGAATAGTTGCCCGCGAAAATCGACGCGCAGACCGTAGCACATGGTCGGAATCCCCAGATCATCGACCGCGCGGGCCAGCTGCCAGACCTGTGCATCGCTCAGAAAATGCGCTTCGTCGATGAAAATGCACGCGCATGGCCCTGCTGCGATGCGGTTGGCGATTTTTGTGAACAAATCCTCGGTTTCATCGTAGGTGTCGGCGTCCTGCCCGATACCGATCCGCGAGGCGATGCGCCCTGCGCCTGCACGATTATCAAGCTGGGCGGTGATCAGATAAGGGACCATGCCACGCTCGCGGTAATTATGCGCTGCCTGTAGCAGAACGGTAGATTTACCCGCGTTCATGGTGGAATAATTGAAATAAAGCTTTGCCATATTTCTATTTATGCGGCCTGCAGAGGAGGGTGCAAGGCCATCCGCATCTTATTGACAAGCCTGCGTTTAAATTCCTTCAGGTCTCTCATGCGGCCGCAGGCACACCACCGATCTCAGATAATACCTACACAAAAAGCGGGACCGGACGTTTGGCAAAGGGGCATGCGCAAAATCGGCACAGCGATAGCTGGATTTCGGTAGAGACGAAGAAGAAATTTGAACACAAGAGTGTCGAGCTGCGCTCAAAGCTGTGACGAGGATCAGATGGTGAACGCTAGCCGTGCTTCTGAACGACCACAGACCCCACCGAGTAACCCGCCCCGAACGAGCAGATCAGACCGAAGCTGCCATCCTGCATGTCGTCGGAGTATTTCGAGAACGCGATGATGGACCCCGCGGAAGACGTGTTGGCGTAATCCTGGAGGATGTTCGGCTGCTCTCCCTCCTCGGGCGTGCGCCCAAGAACCTTTTTACCGATGAAATCGTTCATGGTCTTATTGGCCTGATGCAGCCAAAGCCGTTTAAGGTCAGAGGCCTGAACACTCTCTTCGGCCATGTGGCTGGCGATATGATCTGCGACCATCGGCAAGACTTCCTTGAACACTTTGCGGCCGTTTTGCATGAACTGCATATCACGCCGGTCCGCTACGCCATCGGGGCGAGAGCGGCGCAGAAAGCCGTTATTGTTGCGGATGTTGTTGGAAAACTCGGTCGCACAGCGCGTTGATTTTATCTCAAAATATGGGCCAGTTGCGTTCTCGGCCCGTTCGATCAGGACGGCGGTGGCCACATCGCCGAAGATAAAGTGACAATCACGGTCGCGCCACTCCAGATACGCGGAGCAAATCTCCGGATTGACGACCAGCGCACTGCGGATGGAGCCAGAGCGGATCATATCTGCTGCTGCCTGAATACCGAAGGTGGCCGAGGAGCAGGCGACGTTCATGTCAAAAGCGAAGCCGTTGATCTGCAACAGATCCTGAATTTCGATGGCGACAGCCGGATAGGCACGCTCAAGATTTGAGGCAGCACAGATGACGGCGTCGACGTCAGCGGCGGTTTTCCCGGCAGCGTCGAGCGCCTTTTTCGCCGCATCCAGCGCCATTTCCGCCATCACGGACGGCTCTTCATCGCTACGTTGACGCAAGAGAGGGTGCATTACGTTCGGATCGAGAATACCAGTTTTATCAAGGACGTAACGCTGGTTGATGCCGGAAGCTTTGACGATGAATTCTTCGGAGGAATATTCCTTGGCGGGCAGATCCCCCGCTGCAATCGCAACAGCGTTCTCTGAGTTGTAGATATCCACGTAGGCGTTGAAGGTCTCAACCAGTTCGGCGTTGGTGATGACTTCGGAAGGCGTGAAAACGCCTGTGCCTGTGATTGCGGGTGTGTACATCTGGTATTCCTATCTACTTACAGCGGCTTGAACAAGTTAATGCCTGTGGATAACGCGAGGTATAACGAGGTGCCTTAGGGTGTTGCGAGCTTCACCAACTGTTCCATCAAGCCGTAAGATTAAATTTAGCTGATGTTGTACAAATAGGCGATTGGAAAAGGTCGATGAACCGTTTCGCAACGCGATAGTATACGCCTCGTGAACCTTCTGCCATGACCGTGCACCCTCACCCCTGAAGTGACTTTACCCCGATTTCATCCTCTGCCTGCGCCTTGATCGCCAGCGCGGCGGCGTAGGCCCCGGCGGCGGTCGTATAATAGGGGATCCGGTCAAACAGGGCGATGGAGCGGATCGACTTGCTGTCCTCGACTGCCTGCGCGCCTTCGGTGGTGTTCATCACCAGGTGGATCTGCTCGTCTTTCATCATGTCGGTGATATCGGGGCGACCTTCGTAGACTTTATTCACGATTTGGCAGGGTATGTCGTGGTCCGACAGCCATGCGGCGGTGCCGCGGGTGGCAACGATGGTAAAGCTCTGATCTATCAGGATGCGGGCAGCGTCTAGCACATCTGCGGTTTTGTCAGCGTCCTTGATCGACAAAAACGCGTTGCCGGTGCGGGGCAGCATTGTGCCGGCACCCATCTGTGCCTTCAGAAACGCGCGCGGGAAGTCACGGTCCCATCCCATGACTTCACCGGTTGAGCGCATTTCAGGCCCAAGGATTGTATCGACGCCGGGGAAGCGGGCGAAGGGCAGCACCGCTTCCTTGACCGAGAACCATGGCATGTTCGGATCTGCCAGCGTCATCGGATCGCCAAGCGGCAGCACATCGTCATAGGCTGCATTGGCGTCATAGGGGGCGCGCAGCGGGAAGTTGCTGAGCGGCTCTCCCGCCATGATGCGGGCGGCGATGCTGGCGATAGCGGAATCGGTCGCCTTGGCGACAAAGGGTACGGTGCGCGAGGCACGGGGATTTACCTCGATCAGGAAGATCTCCTCGGTCCCTTCGTCGTTGCGCTTCACGGCGAACTGGATGTTCATCAGGCCCACGACATTGAGCGCCTTTGCCAGCGCCTTTGTCTGGACCTCGACTTGTGCGATGATGTCGCGTGACAGGGAGTAGGGCGGCAGCGAACAGGCGCTGTCACCGGAATGTACGCCCGCCTCCTCGATGTGCTGCATGATGCCTGCAACATGAACATCGGTGCCGTCGCTTAGCGCGTCAACGTCGAGCTCGACTGCGCCGGAGAGGTAGCTGTCGAGCAGCACCGGGCTGGCGCCGGAGACGACGACCGCTTCGGAAATGTAGCGCTCAAGACCCGCCTGATCGCGCACAATCTCCATCGCCCGACCGCCCAACACATAGGAGGGGCGGATCACCAGCGGGAAGCCGATATCCTTTGCAATCTCGAAAGCCTCAGTATCGGAATGGGCAATGCCGTTGTGTGGCTGCCTGAGGCCCAGCGTTTTCACCAGATCGGCAAAACGCTCGCGGTCTTCTGCAAGGTCGATCATGTCGGGCGTGGTGCCGAGGATCGGAATGCCTTCGTCGTGTAGCGCTTGCGCGATTTTCAGCGGCGTCTGGCCGCCGAACTGGACGATCACACCGTGCAGCGTGCCATTTTCCTGCTCTACGCGCAGAATTTCCATCACGTGCTCGAAGGTGAGCGGCTCGAAATACAAGCGGTCCGAGGTGTCGTAATCGGTGCTCACAGTCTCGGGATTGCAGTTGACCATGATGGTCTCATAGCCCGCATCGGTGAGCGCATAGCAGGCGTGACAGCAGCAATAGTCGAACTCGATCCCCTGGCCGATCCGGTTAGGGCCACCACCGAGGATGACGACCTTTTTGCGGTCGCTCGGGCGCGCTTCGCACTCTACGTCGCCCATCATCGGGGTCTCGTAGGTAGAATACATATAGGGTGTTTGCGCCTCGAATTCGGCGGCACAGGTGTCGATGCGTTTGAACACTGCGTTCACGCCAAGGTCGCGGCGTGCCTTACGTACTGCTGTTTCGGTTTTACCGGTCAGCGTGGCAAGGCGGGCATCGGTAAATCCCATCATCTTGAGCTGGCGCATGCCATATTCGTCGGTTGGAAGGCCTTCGGCGCGCACGACCTCTTCGGCCTCGACGATCTCGCGGAAGCGGGCCAGAAACCAGGGATCAAACATGGTGGTGGCGTGAATGTCCTCGTCCGACATGCCGTGGCGCATTGCCTGAACGATGGTGCGCATCCGGTCGGGGGTGGTTTTCGAAATAGCTTTGGTGATAGCCGCCTTGTCGGGCGCGCCGGGGATGTCGATCTCGTCAAATCCAGTGAGGCCGGATTCCATCGATGCCAGCGCTTTTTGCAGGCTCTCATGGATGGTGCGGCCAATGGCCATCGCCTCGCCCACAGATTTCATTGCCGTGGTCAGGTATGGCTCGGAGCCGGGGAATTTCTCGAAGGCAAATTTCGGAATTTTGGTGACGACATAGTCGATGGTTGGCTCGAAGCTGGCGGGCGTCACGCCGGTGATGTCATTGTCCAACTCGTCCAGTGTGAAGCCTACGGCCAGCTTCGCGGCGATCTTGGCGATGGGAAAGCCGGTCGCCTTGGAGGCCAGCGCGGAGGAGCGCGACACGCGGGGGTTCATCTCGATCACGACCATGCGCCCGTCGGCGGGATTGATCGCCCATTGTACGTTGGAGCCGCCCGTCTCGACCCCGATTTCGCGCAGCACGGCGATGGAGTGGTTGCGCATGATCTGGTATTCTTTGTCCGTGAGCGTCAGGGCGGGGGCCACGGTGATGCTGTCGCCGGTGTGGACGCCCATCGGGTCCACGTTTTCGATGGCGCAGACGATGATGGCGTTGTCGGCGGTGTCGCGGACCACTTCCATCTCGAACTCTTTCCAGCCCAGCAAACTCTCGTCGATGAGGATCTGACCCATCGGCGAGGCGTCCATGCCGGAGCGGCAGTAGAACTCATAATCCTCGCGGTTGTAGGCCACGCCACCGCCGGTGCCACCCATGGTAAAGGCAGGACGAATGATCGCGGGCAGGCCGATTTCCTCCAGCGATTCCAGCGCGATGGCGACACCTGCGGCAAGGTCTTTCTTGCCGTTGGCGTCCTTGGGTGCGGTACAGATCGTCGCCTTGGGGTTTTCGATGCCCAGACGGTCCATCGCTTCGCGAAACAGCTTGCGGTCCTCGGCCATCTCGATGGCTTCGCGCTTCGCGCCGATCATCTCGACGTTGTATTTTGCCAGAACGCCCATTTCTTCCAGCGCAAGCGAGGTGTTCAGCCCCGTCTGCCCGCCCATCGTCGGCAGCAGCGCGTCGGGGCGCTCTTTCTCGATGATTTTGGCAACGATCTCCGGGGTGATCGGCTCGATGTAGGTGGCGTCGGCGAGGCCCGGATCGGTCATGATGGTGGCGGGGTTTGAGTTGACGAGGATGACGCGGTAGCCCTCCTCTTTCAATGCCTTGCACGCCTGCGCGCCGGAGTAGTCAAACTCGCAGGCCTGCCCGATGACAATAGGCCCTGCACCAATGATCATGATCGACTTGATGTCGGTTCTCTTTGGCATGGCGTCAGGCCCCCTATATCTTGGCAAATTTGTGTGGTTATAGGCCGATGACGGTGGGGTGCAAGGTGGAATCAGGCGGTGCTGCGGTCAGCTGTCGAGATAGGCGCGCACCGCAGCCTCAAACTCTCGTGGACGGTCAGCGTGCAGCCAGTGACCGGCCTTTGGCAGCTTGGCAAAACGGGCAGCGGGGAAGAACGATTTTATAACCGGGCGGTGCTCAGGCAGGACGTAATCGCTGTCGGCGCCGGTGAGGAAAAGGGCGGGGTTCTCGAATTTGCCAGAAACCTCGGGAAAGCCGATGATTTCGGGCATTTGCGCTTCCAGCACATCCAGATTGAGCCGCCAGCGTTTGCCCGCCACATCCAGCGATTGGGTGAAAAAGCTTTGCAAGGCAGGCTCGACCCCCAGCGCGCCCAGCTGTTCAGCGGCTTCCGATCTGCGGGTGACAACGGACAGGTCCACCGCGCGCATGGCGGCGATGTGATGGGATTGGCTGTGGCCGTAGCGGACGGGGGCAATGTCTGCCACGATCAGGCGGCGCAGCAATTCGGGATGCCGCAGCGCCAGCACCATCGCCGCTTTGCCGCCCATCGAGTGGCCGCATAAATCGACCGGACCGCCGATTTGCGCGATCAGCTCCGCCAGATCGTTGGCCATGTCGTCGTAGCTTTGGGTTGGCTCGAACGGGCTTTGCCCATGGTTGCGCATGTCGGGTGTGATTACATGGCGCGTATCCGACAGCCGTTTGGCCAGCACGCCCCAATTGCGCCCCGAGCCATAAAGGCCGTGGGCGATGATCAGCGGCGGGCGGTCGGCGATGCTTTCGCCAAATTCGGTAAAGCTCAACATGGGTCCAAGTCCTAGCGCCATTGCGGCGCGGGGGCCAGCGCCTTAGA
>Ga0306910_1000017_pt1 | contig 169452 bp, 163 predicted proteins | sample AntRauMFilla2698_FD_190438 | JGI IMG/M metagenome (GOLD analysis project Ga0306910, IMG submission 190438) | Saline lake microbial communities from Rauer Islands, Antarctica - Metagenome Filla 2 #698 (v2) (version 2) | ecosystem: Environmental > Aquatic > Non-marine Saline and Alkaline >... | reverse complement strand
ATCCTCGGCTTGGGACGCCTCCGATTACGCGGCCCATGTGGCGCAAATGACGAATTCCTCCTCGCCGCAACCGCCCAAAACCTCCGCAAATTAGCCAAGATCTTTCCTGCACCGCAGCAAACGCGCAAAGCCTGATAAGAAAGGCACTCGCGCCCGCATCTGGATGCTACTTTCTGCGCCTGAAACACGTTGTTTTTCCACAGAATCGGCGGAGAGCTGCCGTTCGCCGCACATGGCACGAACGGCAGCTTCAGGTGTCAGCTGGCGTCTTTGAACTCGGCGTATTCGCCGCGCACCTGCACGGTCACAGTAGCATCCGAGCTGTCGCGGTTGCGCCAGAACCAGCCGTGTTCGCCGTCGAACGCGGCGACGATTTCGCCTTCGTTGCCGGTGGAGCCGCGGCCCTTCTCGTAGGTCACCGACTGACCGCCACCATGACCATGCATGTCGAAGTTCACGCGCCCGCCTTCAACGAGCATCCGGTATTCCACCGTCTGGCCTTCTTCCATCACCAGCTTCCATTCGGCACTGTCACCAGGTGCCAGAGTGAAAGTGATCTCGTCGCGCCAGACCTCGACCTCCTGCGCGTGTGCCGCGCCGACGAAGAGCCCGAAGATGTCGTTCATCAGGCTGGACTGCTCTTCTCCCTCAAGCTCCATCAACCTGTCGGCCTCGGCCTCCTCTGCGAGCTGGGTCTTTATTTCTCCCATCTCTGCCAGGCCGAGGACTCCTCCGATCCCGGTCGGGTCGATGTTGTATTCGGCGGGCAGAACGACGGTTACAAGGATCGCGACGGCGCTGACTGCCGCGATAGCGGTGGAACGGAGGAGCTGCGCGGAGCTTGGCAGCTCTTCAAGGCTCGGTTTTTCTGCGTTGAACATTTGGGTCTCCAATTTTCTCAGGTGGCTACGAAATAGCCGGTGATTTGCAGGCCCATGAGGATGAACCCCATGGACATCATGACGACGTTGGCGGTGTAGGCCTGGCGGAAAAAGTTCGGGGATTTCCGCCAAAAGCCCATCACGATGAGGATCACGGCGAGCGCCATGATCTGGCCAAGCTCGACGCCCACGTTGAACGCCAGAAGATTGGCCAGCAGCCCCTCCGAGGCGATTTCGTAGTCGAGGATCTTGGTGGCGAGGCCCGTGCCGTGGAATAGGCCGAAGATCAGTGTCGCGGCCTTGGTGTTGGGCTGAGACCCGAACCAGCGCCGGTAGGCGCCCAGATTGTCGAGCGCCTTATAGACGACCGAGAGGCCTATGATAGCGTCGATGATGTAGGCGTTGATGCCCCATCCGAACCAGACGCCCGCCAGCATCGTGGTCGAATGCCCCAGCGCGAAGAGGCTGACATAGATGCCGACCTCCTTCATCCGGTAGAGGAAGAAGACGACGCCCAGCAGGAACAGGATGTGGTCATATCCCGTGACCATGTGCTTGGCACCGAGATACATGAAGGGAATGATGTTCACCCCCCAGATTTCCTGAATGTAGCCCGCGTCACCTTCGGTGACATTGTGGGCAAGCGCGTGGCCCGTGCTTGAGATGAGCGCCGATAGCGCAATGAAGGACAGGATCGCGATCCGACGCGTGCCGGGATCGGTCCAGCCCCGATGGACTGTGTTCATGGGTTGAACTCCGCATATGTGTTTGATGATCGGATGAAACGCGCCGAGGGCGCGCGGTCGATCAGACGCGCGGAGGTCGTTCGATCTGTTCTGTCCGCAACGTACTCGCCGTGGCCGAACCGAGCCGCCATGAGGTCCTGTAGATGTCGAGCGGCTGCGACGACAGATCGGGGCGAGGCACAACCGCCTGGCTATGGTCGTGATCGACACTGTCGTGGCTGTGTCCGTGCATGGCCCAAGCCAGGTCCTCTTCCAGACCATGCGAATGCCCATGCTCGGCGATCATCTCGGCATGCTCCTGAAGCACGTCGAGGATTGCGGGCGCGTGCGAGGTTGTAGGCATGACCGACCAGACAAGAACGGCCGCGCAGAGAAGCGTCGCGAAGGCGGCCTTTCCGATTGTTCGTAAACTTGTCATCAATACTGCCTGTCCGCTCGTCTTTCATGTGATGCGTCGCGGCACCATCTTGTTCTATCCCCCAGGGGAGGATAAGAAATTCATATGACAACTAACCCTGTTCATGCAACCCATCCCGCCCTTATCGCTCGGCTGAAACGTGCTGACGGCCACCTGCGCGCCGTGATTGATATGATCGAGGCGGGCAAGCCATGCCTGGAGATCGCCCAACAGATGCAGGCGGTCGAAAAGGCTGTCACGAATGCCAAGCGGGCGCTGATCCATGACCATATGGACCATTGCTTGAACGTCGAAGGTTCCGAAACAGATCGCGCAGAACTGCGGACGATCGCCAAATATCTCTGAGGCCCGCCATGCTCGATATCCTCTCCGACCGCACCTACCGCCATCTGTTTCTGGCGCAGGTCGTGGCGCTTCTGGGAACCGGACTCGCAACGGTCGCACTTGGTCTGCTTGCCTTCGATCTTGCGGGCGACGGGGCCGCGCTGGTCCTCGGCACGGTCTTCACCATCAAGATGGTGGCCTATGTGGGTATCGCTCCCATTGCCGGGGCATTCGCGGACCGGGTGCCGCGCCGCGCTTTTCTGGTGACGCTCGATCTGGTGCGCGCCGGCGTTGCGCTGGCACTCCCTTTCGTGACCGAGGTCTGGCAGGTCTATGCACTGATTTTCCTGCTGCAATCGGCTTCTGCCGCCTTTACGCCGACCTTCCAGGCGACGATCCCGGATGTTTTGCCAGAAGAGGAGCGCTATACCCGCGCGCTGTCGCTGTCGCGGCTGGCCTACGATCTGGAAAACATCGTCAGTCCGACGCTGGCGGCACTTCTGCTCACGGTGATGTCCTACAATTCGCTTTTCCTCGGAACAGTTGTAGGTTTCGCGGCCTCGGCCCTTCTGGTTGTTTCGGTGCTGCTGCCCAGCCCCAACCCGTCCGAGCCACGCGGAACCTATGATCGGACCACACGGGGTATCCGCATCTACCTTGCCACGCCCCGCCTACGCGGCCTCTTGGCGCTGAACCTCGCGGCAGCGGCGGCAGGGGCGATGGTGCTGGTTAATACCGTAGTTCTGGTGCGCGGCTCACTTGGCCTGTCGGAAAGCGGACTGGCATGGACAATGTTTGCCTTTGGCGCGGGCTCCATGACGGCCGCGCTGGTCCTCCCACGCATTCTGGATGCACTACCTGACCGGGCCGTGATGTTTGGCGGTGCAGGGTTGATGGTGGCGACACTTCTGGGGCTGGCGGCAACGGTCGTGGTGGCCGGTCTCGGCTGGTCCATCCTTCTGGGGGCATGGTTGCTGGTCGGGATCGGATATTCCGCCGTCCTCACCCCGTCTGGCCGATTGCTGCGCCGTTCCGCCCATGCAGGGGATCGCTCTACGCTGTTCGCGGCGCAATTTGCGCTGTCCCACGCCTGTTGGCTGGTGACCTATCCGCTGTCCGGATGGCTACTGACGGCCTATGGCGTCGTTCCTGCGCTGGTTGGGCTGGCCCTCATCGCGGCTTTAGGGATGCTCGTAGCGCTGAATCTGTGGCCATCCGGCGACCCCGTGGAGCTTGAACACACCCACGACAACCTGCCGCTCAGTCATCCCCACTTAAATGGGCATCGCAGGCACAGCCATGCCCTGGTTATCGACGAAAGCCATCCCCGCTGGGCTACGCATTTTTGAAGGTAGCAAGCCGAAACCGTGACCGGAGAAATTTCGCTTCTGCTTTTAGTGACATTGATATCCATCCATAGAGCCGCATCGGTCAAATCGAATTGGGAGGGGATATTCGCCACATCGAGTTTGAGAGTCCGCTTCTCTAATTGGGCGTTTTGGTCAAGCTCGTTTTCCTTCTTTCTTGTGGATCATTGTCACTCATCCGAGTCACGCTTCTCTTCGCAGTCTGGTTGATGCCATAGCGCATCGCTGCACGCATGTGTCGGATTGGCAGTGGAGAGCCTTGCTTTGGGACGCGCTTCTCGTTGCGCAGCAGCTATTTTCGGCTTCTTCCACAGACCTCGTCCGGTGAGGGACGATCCCGTTCGGCTTTGGAGGGTGGCGGATCAGATCATGCTGTGCCCTTCACCTCTGCCGGACGGAACTCGGTGCCATCTGCCCACATTCTATGCAGCAGGACGGCCAACTTTCTGGCCACCGCGACAACGGCGCGGCGGCGTCCTTTGGTTCGCACCAGTCCTATGCCCCAAGATTTGATCTGAGAGCCTGCCATCGTGCGCATCAGTAGGGCATTCGCTGCCGCATAAAGCGTCGCTCGAACATCCCGGTCTCCGGCTTTGGAAATTCTGCCGGGATTGTCATGCTCGCCAGATTGATAGCGCCTTGGTGTCAGCCCAAAATGAGCGGCAACCGTCCGAGACCGTTTGAAGCGCGCAGGATCGTCAACGGCAGCCTTGAAGGTCAGCGCGGCAATCGGCCCGACACGCGGAACGGTCATCATCCGGAGGCAGACCTCATCCCGGGCGGCGGCACGTTTGACACGGCGGTCCAGTTCAAGAAAGTGCTGATACAAGACCAGGCTCCAGAAACCGATTCGAACCTACGCAACAATATTTCGTAGTCCTTGATAGCGAAGGTGCCTGGAACGTTTATACTATACAGGCCATAACAACGTCCGTTTTTCCAATCCTTCCTTGGATTCGTGAACCGAGAAAAAAGATAATAAAAATGTCGCTTGGGTCGAAATTTCGCTAACGCAGCATTCAAAAAAAACGGCGGACGCCGGACCTTCGCTGCACTTGCGAGCCAATCTGGCTGCGAAGATGAAAGCTGCCATTCAGGCGGCCTCGAGGCAAAACTTTTCTCCGCCGCGCTGCACAGTGGCTTGCGTCAACAGGGGGTTCATGGAGCGAGCCTGATGGGCCGACGGTGGGTCCAGCGTCCCCCTTGGGGGGCAATCCCTCTCAGCGATAATCTAATCATGCCTGGGCATAGTGATATAGATGTTGGGGGCGCCGATCTCTTAGTGATCCGGAAAACTGCTCCTGTAATATCTTGGGCTTAGACGTGCGGCAGAGCAATGTGAAGTGCAGGCGTCATTTTCATGCTACCAGGTCTGTGAATCCGATGATTGATCCAAGTCAGTTCTTGAAGCCCGGAAGGGCCTATGCACGCTTCCATGGCGATGTGCCAATAAACTGAGGAGAGATGCCATGAGACATTCGAAAAATTTCGCGGTTGCAGCCGTTGCCACGCTCTGCCTGACCGCCGTTGCGGTGCCGGTGGTCGCGCAGCAAACCCAGATGCAACCAGGCCAGATGATGGGTGGCGGAATCGGTATGATGGGTGACCATGGTGGGATGGGCATGATGATGGGCGGAGGTCAGAACTATGCCATGGCCACGTTTGACACTAACAAGGACGGTACGCTCAGCCCTGAAGAAATGACAGCCGGCATTCAGGCCGAAATCAAGACGTATGACGCTGACGGCAACGGTACGCTTTCGCTTGAGGAATTTGCGGTGATGCACGCGGCTCATACGCGACCAATGACCGTGCGCGCCTTCCAGATGCACGACCCTGACGGCGACGCACAGGTGACGGAAGCCGAAATGGCTGCAATGGCCGCGATGATGGAAAGCCACAGCGGCTGGCAGCATGGCGATATGCAGGGCAGACATCGAGGCATGATGGGCGACAACTGATGCGCAGGTTTCGCCGTCAATCGCGCCAAGCGCCGGTTGGCGGGGGCAGTCTCATGAGTAATTGTAGGAGAAAACAATGATGAACGACTACGGCATGGGGAATGGAATGGGCTTTGGCTGGATCTGGGCGATCGTGTGCATCGTACTGGTCGGGCTCGCTATTGCGGCGCTTCTAAAATACTTGCGCAAATGAACTGAAAGGACTTCCGATGGACTACACGATGAATCGCCTGATACCGGACGCCGGTATTGACGCCGTTGACGCCCGCGCTCGCGATGCGTTGACCGATCACGGCTTTGGCATCCTGACCGAGATCGACGTCCGGGCGACGATGAAGAAGAAACTCGATGTCGAGATGCCAGCCTATCGAATCTTGGGCGCCTGCAACCCGAAGATGGCGCATCAGGCGATCGGGATCGAGCCGCGGGTCGGCGCGATGCTGCCTTGCAATGTCATCCTGCGAGAGGTCGAAGGCGGCGTGGAGGTCAGCGCCATCGACCCGGTGGCGTCGATGCAGGCGATAGAAAACGCTAAACTCACGGCCGTTGCAGGAGAGGTCCGCGACCTTCTGGCGAAGGCCGTCGCGGCGATCTGAGATGAGCCTGCGCGCCGTCATCCTGGCAGCGCTGGCGATCCTCGGGATCGCCTTGCTCAGCGTGTGGCAGTTCGCGCCATCGGTGTTCACCGAGGTACGCGGGCTGATGGACGCTGAGCGTCTCGATAAATTGGTGGCCCGCGCTGGCCTCTGGGGTCCTGTCGTGATCGTCACGCTGATGACCGTTGCGGTCGTGGCCAGCCCGATCCCGAGCGCACCGATCGCGCTCGCCGCCGGGGCTGCCTACGGACATCTCTGGGGCACGGTGCTGGTCGTGATCGGCGCCGAGCTGGGGGCGCTGATCGCCTTCGGTCTGGCGCGGTCTCTGGGGCATGACGTCTTGCGGCGGGTGTTCGGTGATCGGGTCGATGCCGGTTTGCTCGGCTCGCAGACTGCTTTGATGGCGACGGTCTTTGCCAGTCGGCTGATGCCCTTCGTGTCCTTCGACATGATCAGTTACGCGGCGGGGCTCAGCCGACTGCACGCTTGGCGCTTCGCGGTTGCGACACTGGCCGGGATCGTTCCGGCGAGCTTCCTGCTCGCCCATTTCGGCGGGGAAGCGGTGAGCGGAGACCTCCGCCGGGCGACATGGGCGGTGCTTGGCCTCGGCCTGATCACCGGATTGCCGCTGCTCTGGATCGCGACCCGACGCAAAACTCAAAAGGAATTCTGATGGCGGACGCCTACAAGAAAAACAGCATCACCTTGCCCGGCGCAGTGGCCATGGGCACTGGTGTTATGATCGGCGCTGGCATCTTCGCGCTGACCGGGCAGATCGCGGAACTCGCCGGGCCGCTCTTTCCGCTCTCGTTCGTCGTCGGTGCCATCGTGACCGCGTTCAGCGCCTACTCCTACATCAAGATGTCGAACGCCTATCCGTCTGCGGGCGGCATCGCGATGATCCTGGAGAAAGCCTACGGGCCGACAACAGTGGCGGCAGGTGCCTCGCTCCTTATGGCGCTGTCGATGGTCATCAACGAAAGTCTCGTCGCGCGCACCTTCAGCACTTACACGCTACGGGCGTTCGGCGGCGATGCCGACAGCATTCTTGTTCCGGTTCTGGGCGTCGGGCTGATCGTCATTGCCTATCTCGTGAATGCCTCGGGCACCCGTTCGGTCGGGCTGGTTTCCATCGTCATGGCCGTACTGAAGGTGGGCGGCATCGCGCTGTTCGGTGTTTCGGCACTTTGGGCCAGCGGTCTGACGTTCGAGGCGACGGGTGGAGACGCGGGCGCCACCGGCTTCGTGGCATCGGTCGCGCTGTCGATCCTTGCTTTCAAGGGCTTCACCACGATCACCAACAGCGGTGCCGAGATCACCAAGCCACATCAAAACGTGGGGCGGGCCATTGTCCTGTCCATTGGGATTTGCGTGATCGCCTATCTGCTTGTCGCCTTCGCCGTCGGCTCCAGCCTGCCTCTCGACCGCATCGTGGCAGCCAAGGACTACGCGCTTGCCGAGGCGGCCCAGCCCGCCCTCGGCCAGACCGGCTTCTACCTGACGGTGGCGCTGGCGCTGGTGGCCACGGCGTCAGGTCTGATCGCCAGCGTGTTCGCGGTCTCGCGGATGCTGGCGATGCTGACCGACATGAAAATGATCCCCCACAGCCATTTTGGGATGCCGGGCACGATCAAGGATCATACACTGGTCTACACCGTCGTGATCGCAGGCTTCCTGACGGTCTTCTTCGACCTCAGCCGCATCGCCTCGCTTGGCGCGTTCTTCTACCTGGTGATGGACATGATCATCCACTTGGGCGTGTTCCGGCATGTGCGCGAGGAGATCGGCGCGCGGGGTTGGGTGCTGCTGACGGCCATCGTACTCGATGCCGTAGTGCTGACCGCCTTCGCCGTGATGAAGTGGCATTCCGACCCGCTGATAGTCGTGATTGGCGTCATCGGCATGGCGCTCGTGTTCCTCTTCGTGCGGGTTTTCCTCGCGCGCAATCCGGTCAGGGAAGACGCTCACGATGACCATTGAGAAATGGCTTGAGCTTCCAATGACTGGAAGCCTTAGGCTGAGAAACAACTGAAAGGCTGGCACCTCATGGACCACGATCACCCACACGCGGCACCCGAAATCCCGTCGGAGACAGAGACTGCCAAGGACCCGGTCTGCGGGATGACGGTCGCGGTCAAGCCCGACGGGCGGTACGCGGAGTTTGGGGGCGAGACCTTCCATTTCTGCTCCGAAAAATGCCAGACGAAGTTCAAGGCCGACCCTTGGCACTATGCGTCAGGCCGCGCTGCGGGCAAGAAGAAGGCAGCACCCGCCGACGTTCAGTACACCTGCCCGATGCACCCCGAGATCATCCGCGACGCGCCCGGAGCCTGCCCGATCTGCGGCATGGCGCTGGAGCCGATGCTGCCAACCGACGAGCCCAGCGAGGAGTTGACCGACTTCACCCGCCGGATGTGGATTTCGGCGGCTGCGGCGGTGCCGCTGATCGTGCTGACCATGGGCGGGCTGGTCGGCCTGCCGGTGCGCGACTGGATCGGGCATCAGATGGCCAGCTATCTGGAATTCGTGCTGGCCACACCGATCGTGCTTTGGGCGGCATGGCCGTTCTTCAAGCGGGGCTGGGATTCCGTCGTGAATCGATCACCAAACATGTGGACGCTGATCAGCCTTGGGGTGTCGGCGGCCTATCTCTATTCGATTTTCGCGACGTTCCTGCCGGGCCTTTTCCCCGAACAATATCGCATGGGCCAAGGCGTCGGCACATACTTCGAGGCGTCAGTGGTGATCGTTGCACTGGTTTTTGTCGGCCAGGTGCTGGAACTTCGGGCGCGCGAACGCACGGGCGACGCGATCCGCGCGCTTCTCGACCTCGCGCCAAAGACTGCGCGGCGTATCTTGCCGGACGGCAATGAATACGACGCGCCGCTGGAAAACATCATGGAAGGCGACCGGCTGCGTGTACGCCCCGGCGATGCGGTCCCGGTGGACGGAACGGTGATCGAGGGGCGGTCAAGCTTGGACGAAAGCATGCTGACCGGAGAGTCGATGCCCGTCGAAAAAGGCCCCGGCGATGCTGTGACCGGGGCCACGATTAACAAGAACGGCTCTCTGGTGATCGAAGCGGGTAAGGTCGGCGCTGATACCGTTCTGGCGCAAATCGTGACCATGGTGTCGAACGCGAAGCGGTCACGTGCCCCCATCCAGGGCCTCGCGGACCGGGTCTCAGCCATATTTGTGCCAACGGTCGTGGGAACCGCGATCTTTGCGTTCGCCCTTTGGATGATCTTCGGGCCGGAACCAGCGCTGGTCTTCGCCATCGCCTCGGCAGTGTCGGTGCTGATCATTGCCTGCCCCTGTGCGCTGGGACTGGCGACGCCGATCTCGATCACTACGGCGGCAGGGCGTGGGGCGCAGGCGGGCGTGCTGATCAAGGACGCAGAGGCGCTGGAACGCATGGCATCTGTCGATACGCTGATCGTGGACAAGACCGGCACGCTAACCATGGGCAAGCCGAAGCTGACTGACACATTGGCGCTGGGGGATTTGGCCGAGGCGGACCTGCTATCGCTGGCCGCGGCATTGGAACGCGGGTCCGAGCATCCTCTTGCCGAAGCGATTGTCGAAGGGGCCGAAGCGGCGGGCGCCGCACGGCAAGAGGCCACCGATTTTGAGGCGGTCACTGGCAAGGGTGTGCACGGACTAATCGGCGGTCGCGCCGTAGCACTTGGCAACTCGGCGATGATGATGGAGATGGGTCTGGACACGGGCGCGGCCGAGGCACAGGCCGATGCCCTGCGAGCTGAGGGCAAGACAGCGATGTTCATCGCGGTCGACGGGGCGCTGGTGGGGATCGTTGCCGTGGCCGACCCGATCAAGGACAGCACCGCGCAGGCGATAAAGGAACTACATGCGCAGGGGCTGCGCGTCATCATGGCGACGGGCGACAACGAACGCACGGCGCAGGCGGTGGCGGGCAAGCTCGGCATCGACGAGGTGCGCGCGGGTGTCCTGCCGGAAGACAAGAAGGACCTGATCGACCAGTTGCGCAAGGATGGCCACAAGATCGCCATGGCAGGTGATGGGGTGAATGACGCGCCTGCGCTGGCCGCCGCTGACGTCGGCATCGCCATGGGGACCGGGGCCGACGTGGCGATGGAAAGCGCAGGGATCACGCTGCTGGGTGGCGATCTTGTGGGCATCGTACGGGCCCGCAAATTGGCGCGGGCGACCCTGCGCAACATCAAGCAGAACCTGTTCTTCGCCTTCGCCTACAATTCCCTTGGCGTGCCGATCGCGGCGGGGCTGCTCTATCCTTTCACCGGTCTTCTGCTCTCACCGATGATCGCGGCGGCCGCGATGAGCCTGTCTTCTGTCTCGGTCATCACCAATGCGCTGCGGTTGCGGCGAATCGATTTGTGAGGAAATGGCAATGGCTGAAAAACCGAACCGCTGGGAAAACGTCTACCAAAGCAAGGCTGAGGCCGAGACGAGCTGGTTCGAGGATCGTCCGCAGGTCTCGCTCGACCTGATCGCGGCGACAGAGGCGACCAGCGACGCCGCCATTCTTGACGTTGGCGCGGGGGCGTCGCGGCTCGTGGATTGCTTGCTGGAACTGGGCTATCACCGGATCACTGTGCTCGACCTGTCGGACTCAGCGCTGGCAAAGGCCCGCGCGCGACTGCCCGAGGATGTGCCCGTCGAGTGGGTTGTGTCGAACATCCTCGATTGGCAACCGCCAGGGCACTTCGATGTCTGGCATGACCGGGCAGCGTTTCATTTCCTCACCGATGTCGCCGATCAGCAGGCCTATTTCGAGGTCATGGATCGAGCTCTTGGCCCCGGTGGCCATGCCATCATCGGCACATTTGCGCTGGATGGACCGGAAAAATGCAGCGGACTGCCGGTTGCCCGCTATGACGCAAGGCTGCTCGCGGAACGGCTGGGTCCGAACTACCGGCTGATCCAGTCCTTGATACACGATCACCACACGCCTTGGGGCAGCATGCAGCGGTTCCATTTTGGCTTGTTCAGGAAAACTTGATCCATCAGCCAGTCCGCTGACCCGCGTCTGGGGCCAGTTCAGCGTCGGCTTCCGCAGCGAACACTATTTCCGCGCATACTCGCGAACGGCCTGAAATAGTTCATATACTAACTTTCAATTTGGACCACTCAAGTGAGGCTGCTCATCGGAAGTTTGCCACAGGCGGGAGGATCAGCTTTGATCTTCGTGCACATTCAGGCATCGAAGAGGTCGCCTACGAGAGAGGCCGTGGCCAGACAGCAGGAGATGGCAGCATCACAGCGCCCTTCGCAGGCGACCACAGCTGGTTCTGGCGCAACCGCGACAAAACTGACCGTAGGGTAACGCTGAAGCTGCGCGGCGATTACAGGGAGATTGTGCGCCCGTAGGAAAGTGTTGGCCCCTGCCTCGTGGCAGGGGTCATCTCACGATCAGCTAACATTGGGCGTATCGTGCGTCTGCCTCAATCAGCCAATATTGTTCTACTCATCTTCAAAGTTCTTATAAATGAATGCTTGACCTTACCCCTGCTGGAACGGCTATCGCTGCGAAAAAGTAAAGTAAAAACATAGGTATTGATGAGGCAAACAATTGCAGTGGTGACGATAATACTTATTGCTGGGCTCGCCTACGCTATTTGGACCGCTGTTGGTCAGAGTGTTCAAAATACGCCCGATACACCCGTTGCCGGTGGTGAAATGGCTGACGTCGCAGTGCCGGATACCCTGACGCAAAATGCGCAAATCGGAAAACGTGCCTTCGAGGCAAACTGTGCGTCCTGCCACGGCACAAACGCCGCAGGACGCGAAGGAGTAGCACCACCCCTTGTCCACAAAATTTATGAGCCAAGCCACCACGCTGACGAGAGCTTTCAGCGGGCGGTGGCATCGGGTGTGCGCGCGCACCACTGGCCGTTCGGAGACATGCGTGCGGTTGAGGGTCTGACACGCGGCGAGGTCACACTGATCACCACCTACATTCGGGAATTACAACGCGCCAACGGAATCAACTGATGGCCTATGAGGACGAGAAAATGAAAAATATAATACTTGCTGGCATGATTGCCTTTTGGGCCACAGGCGCTGTGGCGCATTCGGCCATGGACGAGACGACACCGGCCAATGAGGCGGTTTTGACTGACGCTCCATCCGAAATTGTCATGAACTTCTTGCACGATATTCGCCTGACAAAGGTGCGCCTGACACAAGCTGATAACCCTGCCGTCGATCTGGATCTGAGTGCCTACAAAGGAATGGAAATAGATTTCACTGTCCCTATGCAGTCCGTGGGAAGCGGGACCTATGTGATTGACTGGCGCGGATTGGGGGCTGACGGCCACGCGATGACTGGCTCGTTCAGCTTTGTTGTAGAGTAACGATGCCTGATATCTGGGGGCAGGCAGCGATCATCATCAAGGTTGCGCTTTATCTTGGCGTGTTGACAGCAGTCGGAAGTGTCATCGTCGCATTGGTATTCCGGCTGGAGCGCTTGCGAGGGGTGGCGCTGGTTTTTGCGGTGGTCGGCCTTGTGGCTGCCGCGCTGTCCTTTTCGTTGAGCGGTGCTAACCTGACCGGTGACGCAAGTGGCATGACAGATCCGGAAATGCTGGGGCTTCTCTGGACCACGTCCGTCGGGACAGCATTTATGGTCCGGCTGATCGGTCTGGGGCTGCTGATCCTTGGTCTGTTTTTAGGTCGGGGCGGGCTATGGCTCTCGGCCGTTGGTGGCCTTGTCTCGCTCTGGTCGTTTGTTCAGGTGAGCCATGTATCGACCCGAGAAAACGTGCTCCTTGATATCTCGCTTATGCTGCACCTGGTTACCATCGGCTTTTGGATCGGGATTCTGATCCCGCTAAAGCGGCTGGCATCGGCTGAGGCCACATGGCCCGAGGCCGCTGATCTCGGGCACCGGTTTGGCATCCTCGCGAAGATCATGATCCCTGTATTGATTGTCGCGGGAGTGTATATGAGTTATGTCCTTGTCGGTTCGTTCAAATCGCTGGTGAATACAGGTTATGGGCAGGCCCTGATCCTGAAGGTCGTATTTGTCGCCGGGTTGCTTGCCTTGGGTGCCGCTAATAAACTGCGGTTCATCCCGGCTTTACAGGCAAAAGACCCGCATGCGGCAGGCCATCTGTAAAAATCCATATCCGTTGAGTGGGGGGTGATCCTCGCTGTTATCGGGACGACAGCGCTTTTGACGTCCAATCTTACTTTGCCAACATGAGGTTCACATGAACAGACGACAGTTTCTCGCTTCGGCTTCGGCTCTCGCTCTCCTTCCGCGCCAAGTAATGGCAGCACAAGATCCGCTGCGGCTGAAGGCTGAAGCGGTCGTTCAGCAGGTCCTGCCGGAGGGCGATGGCATGACCGCGATGCTTGGGTTCAACGGCGCGATGCCCGGGCCTGAACTGCGGGTGCGCCGTGCGCAGCGCGTTACTGTGGAAGTCGAGAATGGATTGGACGAAGGCACGGCGGTCCACTGGCACGGAATCCGGTTGGAGAACAAGATGGACGGGGTTCCTGTTTTGACGCAGAGCCTTATCGATCCCGGCAGGACCAAAACATACAGCTTCGTGCCTCCGGATGCAGGAACCTATTGGTATCACTCTCACTACATCTCCAATGAACAGGTTGCACGGGGCATGATGGGGCCGTTGATCGTCGAGGATGACGTGCCGCCGGATGTTGATCACGATATTACTGTGCTTTTGTCGGATTGGCGGATGCAGGAAGATGGCAGCCTTGTTGAAGAATACAGCGACATGCATAGTGTCGCCCACGGCGGATACATGGGGAACTTCGCGCGCGGGTTCCTGTCCAAATCTACGGTTCAGGTCGGGGATCGCGTCAGATTGCGGATGATCAATGCGGCTACAAACCGTATCTTTCCGGTGCAGGTCACTGGTGTGAGCGGATCAATCATGGCCTATGATGGCATGGCCTTGGCTGTGCCGCGCCCCCTGACACAGGTCATTCTGGCTCCGGCGCAGCGTGCCGATCTGATTGTCGATGTAGAGGCCGATGTCGGTTTTGATATGGTCATCCGTGACGGACTATATCGCTTGGCCGACCTTGCAGCCGAGGGCACAAATACCGATAGGATGCCAAGCCCGATCACAGCGCTGTCACCGCCTGATCTGCCGATACCTGACACGCCAAGCCAGCATTTGACGCTGACAATGATGGGTGGTGCGATGGGCGGACGGCACGACGGCGATAATATCTGGGCATTCAACGATGTTTCCGACTTGCAGGAAGAACCGTTTGGGACATTCCAGCGGGGCGAGACCGTCAGGATTACCATGGTGAACGATACGTCGTTTCCGCATGGTATCCACCTGCACGGTCATCATTTCTATGAGGTGGGCGAGGGCGATGCCTTGGGCGATCTGCGCGACACGACACTGGTGGATGCAGGGGCAAGCCGCGATATCATCTGCGTCTTCGATAACCCCGGGCGTTGGCTTTTGCACTGTCACATGCTCAGCCATGCTGTTGGCGGGATGCGCACATGGGTCAATGTCGTATGAAATGGCTTGCGCCACTCCTGATTGTCTTGGCCACTGCCGCTGGCGCGGATCACGAACTGGAAAACCGGGATCTATCTGCGGGAAGCGCTTTATACGATCAGCACTGTGCAGCATGTCATGGCGCAGACCTCGAAGGTCAACCTGACTGGCAGTCGCCCGATGCGGACGGGGTGCTGCCCGCTCCGCCCCATGATGCGAATGGCCATACGTGGCACCACGATAATGCCCTCCTGTTCAATTACACAAAACTGGGTGGGAAAGGCGCACTGGCCGCATTGGGCATCAAGGATTTCAACAGTGGCATGCCTGCCTATGAGAGTGTGATCCCCGACGGTGATATCTGGAATATCCTCGCCTATATTCGATCAACCTGGCCCGCGCGGGAGCGCGATATTCAGGCAAGCAGAAACCCGCCTCACTGACGCAAGAGGGCTGTGTGAATCCTACGCCGAGAGTGATTCCTCTCGGCCCTGCACCAGATAGTCTTGCATGGACCCGTGACGATGACGGATGAGTCGACCAAATCGGTATTGCCCCTTGACCTTCCATCCACTGGAAGCCCTATCTCTTGATTATGTCAGATCAGGAGTCTCATTATGAGCAGCGAAAATTCATTCACCTTTTACGTCCGCGAGATGAATTGCGGCTCCTGCGTGGGTCGGGTCGAAAAGGCGCTGCTTTCCGTGCCGGAGGTGCAAGAGGCTACAGTCAACCTCGCCGCCGAGACTGCCACTGTGGTGGTCGGCGATAGTTTCGATATGGGTTTGATCGCCACAGCGCTCGATACCGCAGGGTATCCAGCCGAGTTGCAAGCGTTCCGCTTTTCTGTCGAGAATATGTCCTGTGCGTCCTGTGTCGGCCGTGTCGAGCGCGCCCTTGCAGCCGTTCCGGGTGTGGTATCCGCTTCGGTGAACCTGCCGCAAGAGGAGGTGACCGTTCAGGCACTGGGTGTATCGGCGGCCTCGATTGCACAGGCGGTAACTGTTGCGGGTTATCCTGCGAGTGTGATCACGGATAAGGGCAGCGTCGATGTTACCCAAGAGCGAAAAGCGGCAGAAGCGTCACATCTCAAAATCATGACGCTGGTTGCGGCGATTTTGACGATGCCTGTGTTCATTCTCGAAATGGGCAGTCACATGGTCCCCGCGCTGCATCACTGGATCATGAACACGCTGGGCATGGGGCTCAACTGGGGCATCCAGTTTGTCCTGACGACCATCGTTCTGGCGTGGCCCGGACGGGATTTCTACCTAAAAGGCTTCCCCGCATTGTTCAAAGGCGCGCCCGATATGAACTCGCTGGTGGCGCTTGGCTCGTCCGCCGCTTGGGGGTTCTCCACTGTCGCACTTTTCGCACCGTCGCTTTTGCCTGCTGGCACGCGCGTTGTCTATTTCGAGGCAGCAGCGGTCATCGTCACCCTCATTTTGCTGGGACGGTTTCTTGAGGCACGGGCGAAGGGACGCACGGGACAGGCTATTGCCAAGCTGGTCGGCCTCAAGGCAAAGACCGCCCATGTGGAACGGGACGGCGAAGTGATTGAGCTGCCGGTGGATGAGATCGTTGTCGGTGATCTGGTGCAGGTTCGGCCGGGCGAGAAAATTGCTCTGGACGGAACCGTGGTCAAAGGCGCGTCTTACGTAGATGAAAGCATGATCACGGGCGAACCTGTGCCTTCCGAAAAGACCGAAGGCGCAGGTGTGGTGGGCGGCACTGTGAACGGAACCGGCGCGCTGGTGTTCCGCGCGACAGCCGTTGGCAGCGATACGATGCTGGCTCAGATCATCCGCATGGTCGAAGAGGCACAGGGAGCCAAGCTGCCCATTCAGGATCTGGTCAACCGGATCACGCTATGGTTCGTGCCTGCCGTGATGGCAGTGGCGGCGGTGACGTTTCTAACGTGGCTGCTGGTGGGCCCCGATCCCGCGCTCAGCTTTGCGCTGGTCGCTGCGGTGGCGGTCCTGATCATCGCCTGTCCTTGCGCGATGGGTTTGGCCACGCCCACGTCGATCATGGTGGGCACGGGGCGCGCGGCCGAACTGGGCGTGCTGTTCCGGCGCGGCGATGCCTTGCAGTCGCTCAGCAACGTGCAGACAGTTGCTTTGGACAAGACCGGCACACTGACACAGGGCCGTCCGGAACTGACCGATTTGACAGTGACGGACGGATTCGAGGAAGCCGATGTTTTGCTGCTGGTAGCCTCGGTTGAGGCCACATCGGAGCATCCGATTGCGGCGGCCATTCTACGGCGCGCTGAGCAGGACGGGCTGTCCCTTGCATTCGTCGAGGAGTTCAACTCCGTCACGGGCTACGGGGTCAGCGCCGTCATAGAGGGGCGCAAAGTCCTTGTTGGGGCAGACCGCTTCATGATCCGTGAAGGAATCGCACTTGACGATGTCGAAGGTGTGGGAACGAAGCTGGGCCAAGCCGGCAAGACGCCGCTGTATGCTGCCATTGACGGGCGTCTTGCCGCCAACATCGCAGTGTCGGACCCGATCAAACCCAGCACAGCCGAAGCGATTTCTGCCTTGCATGCCTTGGGGCTCAAGGTCGCCATGATCACCGGCGACAATCACGCGACAGCCAATGCGATTGCTGCGACACTTGGCATTGATACGGTTGTGTCCGAAGTGCTGCCGGAGGGCAAAGTTGCAGCAATCCAAAAGCTTCAGGCAGGGGACCGCAAGGTCGCATTCGTCGGGGACGGGATCAATGATGCGCCCGCTTTGGCTCATGCGGATGTTGGCGTGGCGATCGGCACCGGCACTGATGTTGCGATCGAGGCGGCGGATGTGGTGCTGATGTCTGGAGACTTGAAAGGCGTGGTGAATGCGTTGCACATCAGCAGACGAACGATGCGCAATATCCATCAAAACCTGTTCTGGGCGTTCGGGTATAACGCCCTGCTGATCCCCGTCGCTGCGGGTGTGTTTTATCCCCTGTTCGGGTTGATGTTGTCGCCTGCACTGGCGGCGGGGGCTATGGCGCTTTCGAGTGTATTTGTGCTCTCTAACGCGCTGCGCCTGCGCTGGATCGCGCCGACGCTCTCTGAGAGCCGGTCAACAGGTACCAAACGCCGCAAATTCGCGCCAGCAGCAGCGGAATAGGAGACAACCCATGAATATCGGTGAAGTATCGAAGAAGGCGGGACTGCCGCCCAAAACGATCCGCTACTACGAGGATATCGGCCTGATCACACCCCTGCGCGATCCAAACGGGTATCGCAGTTTCCGTGACAGCGACATGCACAAGCTGGCGTTTTTGGGCCGCGCGCGCGCCCTGGGGTTCACCATCGAGGATTGCCGTAATCTGTTGGCGCTATGGGATGATCAGGACCGCGCCAGCGCCGACGTGCGCGCAATCGCCAAAGAGCATCTGGCCCAGATCGAGAGCAAGATCGCAGACCTCGCTGCCATCCGCGATACGCTGTCCCATCTGGTGCGGGAATGCGCCGGTGACGGGCGTCCTGATTGTCCAATCCTGAACAAACTCGAGAAGTTTTCGACGTAATTATGGAACCCTCCAGCGCTGGAACGGGGTTCTAACCCGATACACGCAATTTATCTGGAGGTTATTTTCATGTCCTATTGGCGCTTTTTCGCGATGATCATCACGTCGACGGTGGTGATGTATGGCCTGATGTATCTCAATACCTACGCGCTGGATCACGTCTTTTTCAGCGAAACACGCAGCTACATGGCGCTCTATATGGGGGCGGTGATGGCAGTGATCATGTTGGCTTTCATGCTGGGCATGTACACCAACCGCAGCGCCAATATCGCTATCCTCATCGGGAGCGTGGCGATCTTTGCAGCCTCATTGTTTCTGGTGCGCAGTCAGACAACTGTCGATGACACATCGTGGATGCGCGCCATGATCCCACACCATTCCATCGCGATCCTGACTTCCGAGCGGGCAAATATCTCCGACCCGCGGGTGCGCCAGCTGGCTAACGATATCATTGAGGCGCAACGGCTGGAGATTGCAGAAATGAAGGCGCTGATCATCGATCTGGAAGGCGGCCCAACCGCGACACCTGAAATCGACGGCAAGTGAAGGAGACTGACATGCCCAAAGATCAAAACACGAAAACCGCAGAGCTTTACCGTATGGTCATGCCAGACCACACTTGTCCCTATGGCCTGAAGTCAAAGGACCTATTGGAGCGGCAGGGATATGAAGTCGAAGATCATCATCTGACGACCCGGGATCAAACTGATGCTTTTATGGAAAAGCATGACGTAAAGACCACGCCACAGACTTTTATCAACGGCGAACGGATCGGCGGGTACGAGGCCATGCGCATCCACTTCGGCCTCGACAAGCCCGAGGACGAGCAATCCGATACTTCCTATCAGCCCGTAATTGCAATCTTTGCGGTCGCATTCCTTATGGCACTTGGCCTGTCGTGGTATAGCTTCCAAAGTATCGTCACGGTGCAAGCGTTCGTCTGGTTCATCTCCATCTCGATGTGCTTTCTGTCAGTTCAAAAGCTTCAAGACATCGAGAGCTTTTCCACCATGTTTTTGAACTACGACTTGCTCGCGAAACGCTGGGTTCCCTACGGCAAAGTCTATCCGTTTGGGGAAGCATTTGCCGGGATCGCCATGACTGCTGGCACGCTGTTGTGGATCGCTGCACCGGTGGCGATCATCATCGGCGGCATCGGTGCCGTATCGGTGATCAAGGCGGTCTACATCGACAAACGGGAACTGAAGTGCGCCTGCGTAGGCGGTGATAGCAACGTGCCGCTTGGTTTCATTTCCCTGACGGAAAACCTGATGATGCTTGGCATGGGGTTCTGGATGCTGATCAGAATGCTGTAGTTACGCCCGGAGAACGGTGGCGTCGGCAAATGGGCGCCACCCTTTTTAGAAAGTTGAAAACCTTCCAGCGCTGGACGGATTGACAGAGCTTTACAACTGGCCCACACGAGAGGGATGACGTTGAGAAGTTCCTTAATTGCACTGCTCAAAACGCTCGCTTGCGCGGCGTTCGCTTTTGCATTGGTGCTTCTCCCACCGAGCGCTTCGCACGCGTCTTCAAACATGCATGACAGCCATCATGCGGTATCTGACAAAGCCGATCACAGCGGTATAGATCATAGTGCGACGGCTGTGACCCAATCAGAATGCGGCGCTTTAGCAAGTTCGGATAGCAAGGATCATGTAGGCGGTAAATGTTGCAGTGGTATTTGCAGCTCTGTTGTCCTCGGTGAGATAGGCACTGTTTTTGTGAGGCAGTCCACAAGTGGCGGCTATCTGCCGCTCAATCCACAGATGAACTCTGTCGCGCAGTCCGGCTTCTTGCGCCCTCCCCAATTCCTGATTTGATCCGGAGCTCTTAACGGAGCTTTTCGTCTCGCGTGTCAGTGTGCGCGGTTCTGAAATCCATCAATCAGGCTCATCTCATGAAAATTCAACTCGTTATGGGGGCTTCGGCCCTCGCACTCGGCGCATGTGCTCAAGATATCAAGCCGTTGCCATATACCCAGACACCGTTGCCAGTTGTGACTGCCCAACAGTCCGTGACGAACGCGGCAGTCGTGTCCCCGATCAGATATCAGGACCCGCTTGCGGGATACACCTATCGCGGCCCGACTGGCCCGCGCGACTGGCGGACGGTCAACGAAGAACAATCGGAGGGTAACTGATGCGTATCTCGAAACTCCCGTTGATTGCTGGCATCCCATTATTCCTTGGTGCCTGTGCGGTGGCCGTACCGGGCGCCTACACAGAGCCGAAAGCAGGCTTTGCCAATGTGGCGAGCCAGATCACCCCTGCTATTGGAAAACGGACAGTATTTGCCGAGACCCAAGCTGAAAACGAAGCGCTCAAAAAGCAGGTGCATGGCATGGTGCATCGCAAAACGATCTCGGCGGATACTGCGGTGCAGGTGGCTTTGCTGAACAATAAGGGCTTGCAGGCGTCCTATGCGAATGTCGGACTGTCCGCCGCTGATGCGTGGCAAGAATCCACACCGGTCAATCCGATCGTCTCTATAGGTATTTTGGGGATTGGTGCGCCCGAACTGGGTGCATACCGCGCCATAGAAGGGCTGATCCGCGCCAACATTCTGGATGCGACGACACGCAAGCAGCGCCGCGAGATTGCGGACGCGAGCTTTCGTCAGGCGCAACTGGCGGCTGTGAATGATACCTTGTCGCTGGCAAATCAGACCCGCCAAGCTTGGATCACAGCGGTGGCCGCATTTGAAGCTGTGGGCTATCTCAAGCGTGCAAAGGTCACATCAGACGCAGGGTCCGAACTGGCACGCAAGCTGGGGGAAACGGGTGCCCTGAATAAAGCCGGTCAGGCCCGCGAACAGGCGTTCAACGCAGAACTGGCGGGGCAACTGGCAAAGGCGCGGCTGAATGCAGAAAAATCCAAGGAAGAGCTGACACGCCTCATGGGGCTGTGGGGCACGGATGTGGACTATTACGTCCCCGATGCGCTGCCTGCATTGCCGAAGTCTGTCGGCAGGATTGACAATATTGAGGCCAAGGCGCTTCGCAACCGCGTGGATCTGCGCGTTGCAAAATTGGGGCTTGAGGCACAGGCAGCCGCCTTCGGTCTCACGGACCAGACCCGGATTGTCAGCGATCTTGAGATCGTCGCAGGGGCCGAGTTCGAGCGCGAAGCAGGCGAGGACGGGGACACCGAGAAAGTCCTCACTCCACAGGTCGAACTGGAGTTCGCAATTCCGATTTACGACACGGGCAAGGCACGGATGCGCAAGGCGGAGCTGTCATATCTGCAAGCAGCAAACGTGCTGGCTGAGACGGCCGTGAATGTGCGCTCCGAGGCACGCAGTGCAGAGGCATCCTATCACGCGACCTATAAGATCGCGCGCCACTACAGGGATGTTCTGGTCCCCCTGCGCCAGACCGTCGAGGAAGAAGGGCTGCTGTCCTACAACGGGATGATCACAAACACGTTCGAACTACTGACAGATGTGCGCGAGAAGCTGAGCGCCTCTCTTGAGGCGGCAAATGCGAAAGGCGATTTCTACATGGCTCAAGCCGATCTGACAGCTGCCATCTACGGCGGCGGCGCTGGCGGCGGTGGTGGTGGTGGAGAAGGCGCAACGGTTGCCGCTGGTGGCGGCGCAGGACATTGAAAAGGAATGAAGATATGTTTAACAGACGTCAATTACTTGGAGCAGGTGCTGCTGGTGCAACGCTTGTTTCCTCGCAGGCCTGGGGCCAGACCCTGAACATGGGCTTGCCGGAAGCCGCCTTGATGGACAGTGCCGCAACCGCGATCACGCCGCGCCCCTCATCGGGCGTGGACTACAACCCTGTCGTCACTCTGAATGGCTGGACCTTGCCGCACCGCATGAACAATGGAGTCAAGGAATTCCACCTTGTTGCCGAGCCGGTCGAGCGCGAGCTGGCTGATGGCATGATTGCACATTTGTGGGGCTATAACGGCCAGTCCACCGGCCCCACAATCGAGGCTGTCGAGGGTGACCGGGTGCGCATTTACGTCACCAACAAGCTGCCCGAAAACACCTCCGTCCATTGGCACGGGTTGATCCTGCCATCAGGCATGGACGGTGTTGTGGGCTTGAGCCATCCGGGAATCAAACCGGGAAAGACCTTCGTCTATGAGTTCGATTTGGTCAAATCCGGCACTTTCATGTACCACCCGCACGCCGACGAGATGGTGCAGATGGCGATGGGGATGATGGGCATGTTCGTCGTCCACCCCAAGGACCCGACATTCATGCCCGTGGACCGCGATTTCCTGATCATGCTGAACGCGTTCGACATCGATCCGGGCACCTATGTGCCGCGGATCATGACGATGGCGGATTTCAACCTGTGGACCTGGAACAGCCGGATTTTCCCCGACATCGACCCGCTGGTCGTGAACAGGGGCGACAAGGTGCGCGTGCGTGTCGGCAACCTCACTATGACAAACCACCCGATCCACATGCACGGGTATGACTTCAAAGTGACCTGCACGGACGGTGGCTGGGTGCCGGAGAGCGCGCAATGGCCCGAGGTCAGCATCGACATCCCCGTGGGCGCGATGCGGGCGTATGAGTTCACCGCCGATCACTTGGGCGATTGGGCAATCCACTGCCACAAATCGCACCATACGATGAATGCCATGGGCCATGATGTGCCGACATTCATCGGGGTGGACAAAAAGCAGCTGACGCAAAAAATCCGGACCTTCCAGCCGGATTATATGCCGATGGGCACGGCCGGTATGGGCGACATGGGCAAGATGACCATGGAACTTCCCGACAACACTATTCCGATGATGAATGGTTGGGGACCGCACGGCCCGATCGAGATGGGTGGCATGTTCTCAGTCGTGAAAGTCCGTGAAGGGATCGGAGCGGACGATTACGAGGACCCCGGCTGGTATGAAAATCCTCCAGGCGAACAGGCGTATGAATGGACCGGTGAGCTGCCGGAGTTCGCGTCCAACACCAGCCCTAAAACCATTCTTACACCGAAACAAACGCAAAAGGGCTAAGTCGGACTTTTGCTCGAAACATCAACAAAACTATAGGGAAAACAGATGAAAAATCTTCTTTTGACGACCGCGATTGCGTTTACTTTTACCGTGCCGGCGTACGCTTCCGGCACTCATGGTGGTGCCCATGATACAGTAAAGGTTGAAGAAACCGAAGCCCATGGTGCAGATGGCCACGGCGATAACCATGCGGCAATGATGATGATTGGGATGCCCGGTGACGCCACAAAAGTAGACCGGACCATCAACGTCACCATGGTGGAGACCGATGACGGAAAAATGCTGCTTGAAGGGGATGAGATGACCTTCGAAAAAGGCGAAACCATCCGGTTTGTTATCGAGAACAAGGGTGAGCAGGAGCATGAGTTCGTCCTTGATACGGTGGAGCGCAACGCTGCCCACAAGGTCGAAATGGCCAAGATGGCGATGGAGCATGACGATCCAAACCGCATCACCCTTGATGCCGGCGCGTCGGGCGAAGTGCTCTGGACATTCTCAAATGACGGCGAATTCGAGGCTGCTTGCCTCATGCCAGGGCACTACGAGTCCGGTATGTTTCGTGCCGTTGCTGTTGGAGACCAAATGGCAAAGGTCAGCATGACGATGGCACCAGCGGAGGTGCAAGTGGCACAGGCTGATGTCGAATACACCAAAGGCACGGTTACAAAAGTTGACGTAAAAGGTGGCAAGGTGACAATTGATCATGGTCCATTGCTGAACCTCGATATGCCCGGGATGAAGATGGTGTTTCGTGCAGATGAAGAGATCATCTCGAAGCTGTCCGAAGGGCAAAACATAGAGTTCGTGGCCGAACCAGTCAAAGGCAAGCTGACCGTTACCCAGTTGAAGTAACGCACAGGGGAGGCGGTGTTTTGTGTCGCCTCCCGTCGTTCACACAAGTTGGAGCGGGGTATCATTGCCGCCTCGAAAGCCGGTTTGATGGAGCATGAAATGAATTTTGGCGATTTAACCCTGGGCTCTACCCGGCATTGGCTGAGCATTCGACCGTCCGATGCAATTAAGAATGCCGTCGCCACGATCTGACGCCGCATCAAACGGACCAAGGGCTGCCTGCGCCGTGACGGCGTGTTGCTCACGATGTTCAAGCTTGCATGTTGTACTGAGGAAATATGGCGTCGATTTTCTTAAACTTCATTCTCGCAAGGCGACTTTGTCCCGCACGGTGTGAATTCACCCATCGGAAATTTTGCATTTGCAGCGAAAGTCCGCTTCGACGGGTTGCACCGCAGCATCTTGACCATTCGTCGAACGGTTGGTCTGGGCCGGGAGCCGAAGCGTGCTGGCTCACAAATTGAGCAAGTTCAGACGATTCCATTTGCTGCCCGTCTTTTCTTTTCAGAGTAGTCGGAAGTAGGAGGGGCAGCAATCGGTACTAATCCATCAATTGGGTTGTTTTGCCTGATTGAGGGCGGTTTTCACCCGCGCTATTGATCGCAAACGTTGATGTGCGGATAGATCGCTTGTCGGATATGGCTGCGAGTCGATGACATCGCCGCCACCTTCGGGCATGATCCGCCAGCCGAATGCTTCAAGAGCCCGTGTGGCAACAGCTCGGACCGCACGCCTTTTTTCCTGTGCAGGGCCGAGGATGACGACGTATGCGACTTCTTTGGTGAATTTTTGATGGTGATAATAGTCGACCATCAGCGCAAAGTGGTCTGACGGGTATTTGTCTTCGAGCCAGGCGTTGGTGTCGGTCAAGTCATCGCGCAACAGATCGATGCGCTCTCCCGGCTTGAGTTTTTTTTCATACATGATCGCGGTCTCCCTTGGTTGTGAGAAGAACCTTGGCCAAAGTGCACCAATGCAAAGTAATTGCGCCCGGTTTGTTCGTTTTTGGCGTTTCCCGATCCAGGACAGCTCCAGTGGCAGTAATTTTTCCTTCGTCCTTTTCAGATCTGGCCAATGTTCATTGCAGAAATGCGATTTTCTTGAGCTCAGAGCTTCAGGACAAGGAGCATCTGTATGGGAGGCAAAGATGAGTAAGAAGCCGATTTCATTTCGGGAGCGGATGAACCTTGCACGTCCGGATGTGCTCGCAAGGCAGAAACGCAACCGCCGTAAAAGCGCCATTGCGATCCAGCTTCGTGTTTTGCGCGATGCGCAAGGCATGACCCAGGCTGATGTCGCACAGGCGACGGGCATGACCATACAGTACATCGAGAGGATGGAGTCACTGGTCGGGCTGCTTCCAAGCATTGAAGACCTTGAGCGCTTCGCCGTCGTCTGTGGCGGTCGCATCGAAGTGGTAATCTCGCCTGACAAGTCGGATCGCCTAACTGATACATCTGATAACTCCTCATGGGAGTAGTCTGTTCACTCCCTGGAGCGGGCCCTCGCTGCGGTCAGCACCGAGGTCCGGTGTGCGGGACAAACTGCGCTTTCGCTGCGGCTGCACCGATGGCAGGTTCAAGTCTTTTGCTGGGTTAAAGCATCCAACAACAGATGAACAAGGCCATGCTTTGGGGCATTGGCGGGCCAGACGGCGAAGACTTCGATCGCGTTCAACTCCCAGTCGGGGAGGACATTTTGCATGAGCCCAGATGCCAAATCGGCATCCGCCAGGAAGTCTGGAATGATGGCAAGCCCGGCGCCTGCACGGGCCAGCCGATAGAGAGCCTGCGCGTCATTGGCAAAGACCTGGGGCTCCGGCTTGATGCTTTCGCGGTTTCCGCCCGCTTTGCTGAATGCAATGGGCGCGCTGTGCACCGGCGTGAGTGCCAGCCAATCCCAGCCAATAAGGTCTTTGGGATCAGCAGGAACCGGTTGCGACGAGAGGTATTCAGCGGAGCCGACCAACTTGCGCTTGACCGAAAACAGTTTGCGCGAGGTCGCGGAGCTTTTTGCCTTCGGCCCCATACGGATCGCAATATCGAAGCCGTCGTCGATGAGCGCACGTCGTGTGTCCGAGAAGTCCAGAAGCAATTTGATCCGAGGGTATGCACTGGAAAACGACGCGATCTGCTCCGTGAAATGCGATTGTGACAGAACGGATGGAATAGTGACGCGAAGCTCGCCGCTTGGCGCAGTTGCGGAAACCGACAGATCAGCCAACTCGCCTTCGACGGCCTCCAGCATCTTGTGCGTTGCAGCCAGAAGCCTGTGGCCCTCGGGCGTCAGAGTCAGCTTTCGGGTCGAGCGATAAATCAGCGCGACGCCAAGGCTCTCCTCAAGCTGCGAGATATGGTGACTGATCACCGAGGGCGACAGCCGCAGCTCCCGAGCAGCGCCACGGAACGATCCGTGGTCAATCGTCTTTGCGAAGATTGCCATCTGGCGCAATCGGTCAATCATAGCGTCAGATATCCGAACAGTTAAATCTATCTATCCTATCTTATGCGGGTATCAAGATTTGTCCATCTTGGTGGCAGAAGGCACGCAGAACGCGCGACGCCGTTAATAACCGACCAGGAGATACATCGATGAACGCTTTCCAAAGAACTCTCTCAGTGGCCTCGCTTGGCCTGACAGCCATCGTAACCAGTGCAGCCGCAGACGACATGGCTAACGTGCAGACCTTCTACGATCTGCTCAGCAATCCCGGCTCCGAAACCCACGTGGCGGCGTTCCTTGGCGCGACGTCCGAGAGCTGGGAAAGCTTAGGCGACTACTCCGGCGAGAACGAGGGCCGCGAAGGGTTCGTCGGTCAGATGGGGTTCTTCAGCCAACTGATTCCTGATCTCGACTGGTCCGTGCAGGCGATGCATCAGGACGGTGATTTCGTGACCGTGCGCAGCCGCGCGACAGGAACGCCGACAGGCCCGTTTTTCGGCGTGGATGGTGAGGGGCGCAGCTTCGACATCCTGACCATCGACATCCACGAATTGGACGATGGTGTGATTGTCCGCACCTATCATGTCGAAGACTGGGCCAGCGCGTTGCAGCAGCTTTCCGGTCGGTGATCTCACCCCCCAACAGGAGTATCAACATGCACAGACGACAGCTTCTTGCCGCATCCGCTGCCGCCGCGACCGGGATTACCCTTGCAGCGCGGGCAACCGCGCAGACCACCGACGATGGAACCCAAGCCTCTTTTGACACAGTCATGGCCTTCATGGAGGCTATGGGCGGTGGCGACATGGACAGCATGGGTGCGCTTATGGCCGACGACATGGTCTGGCAGAACGAAGGCGACCCTGCCCTGCCATGGATCGGCACATGGGAAGGCAAGGAGACGATCTTTGGTTTCCTCGGTTCGTTTTCACAGAATGTGCAGGTGACCCACTGGGAAAACCAGGATGCTTTTGCCTCCGGTGACACGGTGGCCGTGTTTGGTCGGATGAAATTGCTGCTGACAGGCTCTGGCGCAGAAACAGATGAGTTCACCTTTGCTTTGCGCGCCAAGGTGCGCGACGGACAGGTCGTGCTGTGGAACTGGTTCGAGGACAGCTACGCCGTGAGCCAAGCCTTTCATGCAACCTGAGGACACGGATCAACGCCGCGGCCGAGACGTTAAGGAGAGAGAGATGCCCAGACTTCGACCCCTGATTTTTGTCTCGGCCGCAGTATCGCTGCTCATCGCAGCGGCACCCGCGTCCGCGCAGGATGTAGCGTTCCCGATGCGCGATGGTGCGCGGCCGGAGACGACGAGCGGTGTGCCACATGTCCAGATTGGCATTCAGCCGGTCCCGAAACTGTCGGAGGAAATGCTGCGTCAGGTCACCGACTTTCCCGGAGTCGCTCTTGGGGCGACCCGCGTATCACTCCCCGGTGCCGTTGGGTTCCAATTGACGGGCGACGTCTCGATCGCACAACCGCAGGCCATCGTTGGTGGCCGAGAGTTTGCGCATCTTCACCCCGACGGCAGCCTACATGCCTCATTGCACCCGGAGACAGCCCGCGCCGCAGTGGAGGCCGGTTGGGCCGTCGCTCATCCTTGGGCCAATCAGCGCGCAGGTTGGGAGGGTTTCGTGATGATCTATACCCCAGTCACCGAAGCGGAATTGGACGTGGTGCTTCAATTGGTCCGAGGGTCGTATACCTACATCACTGGCGAGGCCTTGCCCGAAACGTAGCGATAGCAGCCAATGGTGCAAAGTCCAGCACAGGTCCAATTGGGCTCGAAGCTACCGTTGATCTTATGATCAGGTCAGTGTCAGTGAAATCAGCAGGAAAAGACCAAGGCACCAGGACTTTCTAAAAGCAGCCAGAGGATCGTTCATCGACCACGGCTTCGGTTGATCCCAACTGGCGCAAGATAACATCATGACAGAACCCATCGGCATCCCGCGCCGATCTGGCCCCCACTCAGGTGGGGTCCTTTACGAGTTGGGTGAAGTTGAGGAGGCGGCTCACTTTTTGTCAAAAAAGAAACTTCAGAGTGAGAATCTGCCGCCGAAAATAGCGGCCCGAGAACCCGTCAAATCTTCATGCCGATAAAATATTACTCCTGGTGATATTTTATTTGACAGCTCGGTTCGAATCTTGTAGTTAGTAAGCGTGAGGATTGTTCATCCAAGGAGCAGAACCCGTCTGGAGTTGGGGCCATGAGCCCTGTGGAGACCAATGGTCTCCGTCTCAATCCCGTTCGTCGGCAGGGACCGCGGCAGCGCGCCGCACCCGCTGGGCTCGGGTGCGGCATGTTCGAGGTAAATCGTCGCTGAACTGACCTTCTTCCCAATGGGCACCGGCACTTCCGCCGGTGGGTTAGAAGGATACTTTAGGATGAGCAAACGAAATCGTCACCAGCGGCGTCGCCGCCGGTCTGGCAGGAACTACGGGTGGCTTTTGAAAGTCATCGTCCTGTTGGGCCAGGCAATACAATATGTTGTTCGTTTTTGGTTCTGGTTTATGGGCCTTGAGTGAGCGGCGACCTAGAAAATAGCCGATCGGAGGGAAAGATGTCTGATGTAAAACGACCAATGATAAATGACGCCCTTCGCCTGATCCGTCTCTATCACGGATACTCACAGGCAGAGTTGTCTGAAGAGCTTGGACTGTCTCAGTCGATGATCTCGGAAATTGAACGCAGCGCCAAATCGGTCTCGATTGACGTTCTGGAGCGTTACAGTGAGAGACTTGGGGTGCGTATGTCGCAGCTCATGTTCTTCGCTGAAGAACTCGAAGGCGAGCCGGTTCAGAAGCGTGGAAAACTCATCGTCGCAAATCGCGTATTGAAACTACTGGAGGCATTTTCTCCAAGGGAGACTTCAGGTGCGGCGCAATAGTAAACCACCCCAGTATGAGAGATATGATCTCGAGCGTTCTCCCTTTGCCCAGCAACCAACTCAGCGCGATGTCGCCGCCTTGTTGGGCGAAACTAAGGCTGATCTCCAGCGATTGATCAACTACAAGGACGAGTTCATCGTCCGTCGACAGGAGAAGATTGGCGGGAAGGTTCGCGATCTTGCCTATCCCGTGTCGAGATTGCGCGGGGCGCATGAGCGTCTCAAATTTCATCTGAACAAGGTCCGTCAGCCCAATTACCTGTTCAGTCCGCGCAAGAAACGAAGTCAGCGCGATAATGCGGAGCTGCATCTTGATCAGGATCAGTATCTGACGCTCGACTTGAAACAGTTCTACCCCTCAACCACCGAAACGATGGTTTATCGTTGGTTTGTGGACGAGCTCGGTATGTACGAAGATGTCGCAGGGTTACTAACTCGCCTGAGCACAGTCGACGGCATAGTTTCCTTCGGATCACCTTTGACACCCGTTCTCTGCACCTTAGTCCACCGGCCGATGTTTGATAATATCTCCGATATATGCGACGCGCGAGGGTTGCGACATTCTCTGTGGGTTGATGATCTGACCGTTTCTGGGAAATTCATTCCGGGTAAGGTTGTCACCAGCATTAGGGAAGCTGTTCGAGAGCGCGGCCTTCGCTCACACAAGATCAATTATAGATCTGGAAACCGCCCAGTTATTTTAACCGGTATTGGTGTCGTGGGTCGGAATCTTCTTTCGCCCAACTCGCTGAATCTTAGGATTAAAAGGTATTGGAAGGATTTACATGAAGCGGAGACCAATGAGGAGAAGGTCGCATGCGCGCAACTCCTAATGAGCCAGCTCGGTACCGTCCGCCACATAGTTGGTCAAAAGTCAGACGTTGGGATGCGTGCCGCAGATCAGATGAACATGCTCAGGCAGAAACGAAATAAGTGGTTGCAGGAAACGTCGGTAAGTTTGCCAGCTCCTGAAGAGACAGAAACTGCATCGGCAGATACTGAAAACATTCCTTTCTGAGATTGAGATTATCAGTCCGACTTCTTACGCTTTGCCACAATCTCGAAAAGCCTAACATCAATAGGCCGCTGCAATGCCATCGCCTCGTGCGCCGGTGCTGTCATCCACGTCTCCAATTCCGCAGGATCGATCAGCTCACTGGGAAAGCGCTGTTGGCCAGGATCGAGCTGAACCGCGCGACAAAACCCGTCAGTCGGCCCCTGCATCGCGTTGTGAAGGGCACCTCAATTTTTTGACTATTTTCGTATCGGCACGAGCGAGCAGGGAGCTGACGGTACGATGTGCACCCCCATATTTTCGGCTATAGTAAATCTATGATAGCGGATTTCCGCTTTCAGCCTGCGACGGGTACAGGGCCTACCGTCCCCATGCAGGGCGTGCCCCCGCCCTGCACCTCTGGCCGCAGCGGGGTTGGGCTCATTAGCCGGTCGGCATGACAGTCATTTCCGGAATGTTCGAGCGCTCGGGCTGGCTCAACGCAAACATCACTGCGTTTGCCACGTCCTCGGGCTTGAGCTTGTCCGGCTTAGGTTCGGAAAAGAACGCCGTGTCGACCATGCCGGGTGCGATAACGGTACAACGTCCACCCCACCCGCGCATTTCCTGCGCCATATTTCCGCCATAGCCATGCACGAACCATTTGGATGCGCCATAAATAGAGCCCGGAATATGCACCTTCCCCGCAACAGAACCGGTCAGCACGAGGTGGCCGCGTGTCTTGCGCAGCTCCGGCAGGCTCGCCTTCGCGGTATAGAGGAGCGCCATGATGTTCAGGTCAATCAACTTGCGCCATTCTTCCGGATCGCCGTTCTCGGTCCCCGGCGTGTCAAGACCCATGCCTGCATTGGCAAAGGCGCCGTGAAGCCCCCCGAAATGCTCAACTGTGGCAGCAATCGCGTTCTGCTGTTCAGTAAGGTTGGTGGCGTCTCCGGACACAACAAGGCTCGCGTCACCAAGTTCGGCATGCAGATCGGCGAGCTTGTCCTCGGATCTGGCCATCAGTCCGACATTCCAGCCCGCGGTCACGGCCGCCCGGGCGGTGGCGGCGCCAATGCCACTGGACGCGCCGGTTATGAACAGTGTCTTGCGGTCAGTCATGAGGTACTCCTTTTCAGTATTGGTATCAGCTAAGCCCCCGCGCGCGATCGTCCACCCGCGCAAGGCCAATGCAATCAAACGGTTAGATAGGTTTCCGATTCACCGTTGGCCAGAGTGCGGCAAGACCTACATCGAAACCAGCGTGCGCATACTGGGATTATGGGCTCACCAGTTCCGATTTGATGCGTACAGACAGACTATTCCTAAATTCTATTATTTCTGCTTCGTCTTTTTCGCATCTGGCCAACATTGATTACGACAGAAGCAAACAAGCAAAGGACATCGAGAAAACCAACGATAGCCGTCGAAGCTGCGGCACACCCTCCGAACCAAAATCTTGACGTAACAAATAACAATTTTGGAGGTGACCTATGAACTCGATAACCCCTTTCGACCTGCGCCATGCCGTGTCGGCACATCGCAGCCCTGTCCACGAATACGTGGCTCAAAACTGGCCTGCCTTGCGCAACGCCGCCGCGCTACTCGGTGGCCAGCGCGCGGCCCAGGAGGCCGATCGCCTTTTCGATGACCTAACGACTCACGCGACGATCGGCATACATGCCAAGCGGCGCCTCGAACGGATGATGCGCCGTCTCGAGCTCGACGAAGATATCGTCAGCGAAGACGTGCTCCTAAATGTAATCAATCCGTTTGATCCGGTGGTCGATCAACTCTGCCTGCTGGCTGACGGTTTGAGGCATGCGTCTGAAGAAGCCAGCTATATCTGCGGATTGTCGTGATCTTAGCAAGATCCCACCGCCACCCGCTTCCCCAACTCCCAGTTCAAACTACCAAGGAGAGTCAGCGATGACCCAAGCTATGAAACAAGCGCAATTCGAAATGATCCCCGCACTGGAAGACCATCTCAGAGAGAACGGGGAAACCTTGTCGGAGTTGCTCTGTGCATATGCCGATGTCAACGCGATGGCGGCACTGTCGCTGCTGCGTGACAGTAGTCCCCAGCCTCGTGATCACCAACGGGATCAAGTCGAGATCATCAGGGCCTGCCTCGCGAAGTTTGGCGGTGCTGATATTGGCGATCGTCCGGACTTCGATGCAGCGGTTCGCTGGCACGGTGCGCGTCTGGACGAAACTCTGTCCCTGATGAGGGCCTGAGGGAGCCGCAAACAGGATTATTTCGCCCAATTGTCACAGCCGGCTCACGGAGAGTGCAGTTAGCTCTGCACGGTTTACGAAAAGTTCTTAGTAGGACAGTGACTGACGAATCAGCATCGAAAGCACGGTCAGTCATGCAACCAGAAACAAAAGAGAATGTGATGAAACACACGCGACTGCACACCTACTCAAGAGCCGAATTTGTCAAAGGGAGTTTCAAAAGCTTCGGTGGCAACAACCCCATAGCCGGACATTTTGCTGTCTGTGATTTCGCTTGCGTCACGGAGACGAGGTCAAAAGGGAATTTATCGGCGATGATCTGATCAGTCGCAATAAAATGGCATCCGCTTCGATCTGAAACGGATGCCGAGTTGGGATGAGATCCACCCTTAGTCTGTAGCCGACATAGAGACCGAAAACGGTCCAGGCAACAACGGATCTCTGTCCCGCCCGCAAATTCAAAGAAACCGAAATCTGTCGATTTCGGTAATGGAGATCCTATGTCCTAGGATGTAATCGACCACGATACGTTTGCCTGCTCACCACCCAAGCTCGCGAAATCTCCAATGATTAAGTTGGATGATATTCACGGGGTTCTGCCGTTTGATGGGGTGCGCAACCCCGGTTCCCGCAGTTCGACGTCACACCGGGTCTGGTTGACCTATAAAACCCCCGCAAACAATTGGAAACTCAAGGTCGGAATCTGCGAAAGTGCGGCTGAAGCCGCTGTGTCAATGGAGTTCCTGATTGACCCTGATATCTATGATGTCAGATTTCAGCCACTTACCGTTCGTTTTCAGTGTGATGGGAAATCACGTGAATACACTCACGATTTGCTAATCACGCTCAGGAATGGGCATCGTCGCCTTGTGTTCGTCCGCAACCAAGCGAGCTTGGATAAGCCAAAAACCTGGCGTGAAATTGCGGCCATTGGTCGAGCGACACCGCCGTCTTCTGCAAACGACATGATCGTGGTTAGTGCGGCGGACTACTCTCGCCAGCGGCGTGAAAATCTATTCCGGATGCATGAGCTCATGCAGCAGATCGATACTGAGGCGGATGATCTCACCCTGTCAGCCATCGAGGGCACGAAGTCTATCTGGCAAATGAGGGATATATTCCCCCATGTTGATCTGCCACAGTCGCGAGTCTTCCGTGCTTGTTATCGTCTCATCGCCCGCAAGAAATTGATCGCCAATTTGGATCACGTCATCCACGAGACTTCGCGTGTGGAGGTGGCGGCATGAGCCTTGTCCCACAGTATAATTATCCAGCGGGCACAGAGATAACACTCTACAACGAAAAAATGTCAATCTGCGCCATGCAAGAAAATGGCTACGAGATGCTCAATCTGGAGACGGGTGAGGTTGGTGTTACCTCATTCTCCAAGTTTGCCGAACTCCAAAAATCCCCAGCCATGAAGATTGGGGCTGACGCCGGATTGCCATCTACGGAGCTGGAAATGCGCCTCGGGAACCTGAAGGTGGCGGAGCAGCTTGCCCCGCCACAGCAAGAACGTGGGCAGTTTCATCATGCCTTCTGTTGCGCAACGGCGATGCTACGAACCAAGCTCCGCCGAGAACACGGCGTGCCCGACCTTCGTCTTACAGGGGCGTTGTTGAACGATGCAGACAACCGCAAATTTATTTGCAAGGTTGCGACAGAGATCTTTGGTAAAAAGGTCAGGCCTAAGGGCTTTCGCGGAGGCCAGAACAACGAGTGGGTTCTCTATGACGGTCGGACAATCCTGAAATATTTGCAAATATTTGACAGGCTCGAGGTTGATGACGACGTTATCGCAGCACTCGCAACTCGAGATCATCTCAAGGGCAACAACACCAAACGGATTGATTGGACACTCTTGCAGTTGATGACCCAAGCTTGGGAAGAAATCGGTCTGGACCTCAAAGGTCCATCCGTCTCGAACGTGCACCATCATCTGGAGATGCTGGTATTCGAAGAGAACGGCCGTCGCATTCGAAATGGGCTGGCTAAACTTGTCGTCCCTTCACACAAAACGTTGAAACGTCACCAACAGTACTTACTCAACCCAACAGAGTTTTTGGTCGCGACTAAGGGTGAGCGCCATGCGCTCAACAAAAGGGGCAGGGGTAGTACAGATCTGCGGGGATTATTTCCCGGGGAGTTGGTTGAAGCCGACGAATGCAAGCTGTCGCTGATATCGTCTGCAAAAGAACGTGGGTATTGGGAAAATCTGTCGAATGAAGACCAACAAACCCTCGAAGAGATCGACAAAGAAATCAGAACTCGTCTGACCTTGCTTGTGATGATTGATGTTGCCACCAGAATGCCGCTGGCTTGGGTCGTAAGCGACAAGCCCAAGGCGGAAGCCACACTTGCGCTGTTGAGGATGGCGACCCGAGACAAGACAAAGGAAAAAATTAAATACGGGTGTGAGGGCGACCCAGCTCCGGCCATGGGCTTGGGTTTAGTTAAAACTGACAACGGCGTAGGGCTTCGAAACAAGACAGTAGTTGAGGGTCTTTTGGGGACCACCGCAATCTACGCTGCGGTGAGAGCATACGCATCGGCAGACAAGCCCTACGTCGAGCGCCTGATCGGTACGACCGAATCGCTGCTCATCAAATTGATCCACGGCTATACTGGTCGGAAAGCGGGGGAGCTTCCTGGCTACGACTCCAATGCCAATGGACTTCTCGATATTGATGAGCTTTACGGTATTCTGACCCGCTTCTTCATTGATGAATACCCTTCTTTGCGGCACATGGGTGTCGGGATGGGCGGCAGACGCCCTGCCGAGGTTCTTAAGGAGCTGAACAAAACACGCGGTCTGTTCAAAATGATGGATGCTGATCAGCGGCGCATTCATCTGGGTTGGAAATTCGAAGTCACTCCGAACGATGAGGGTGTCCGGGTTCTCTCTGGTATCTGGTTTAACTCGCCTGAGTTTCAGGTGGCCGTTGATGATCACGCGGTATCGAAGGTTTCAGTTTTCGTTGATCCAGAAAACGTAAACGATGCTACCGCAATCATTCCTGGGGTCGCGCGCGAGTTCAGGCTCCAACTTCAAGTGACGGCCTTCGCCGATCTAACGATTCCCGAGGTTCTTGAGCTCACTGAGGCGCATCGCAGAGAAGATCCTGCCATCACGGAAATTTACGAAGACCGGATCGCATCAACTCGACGTCAGAGGTTTGACCTACTCAAACAGATCGGTGTCGAACGCAGGTTGACCCGGAGCCACTCGACTTTCGAAGAGTGCCGTATAAAGGCGCGGCACGTTTTTGCTGGTGCCCGTATCGTTCGGGCGCCCGAAGGTGGTCAAACTGTTCGTCCGGGTGACCTCACTGCCAGCATGCAGGGTCCGGGAGTCTTTCTGATAGGCGACGGGAACGCAGCAATCGATCATCAGGAAGCCAACCACTCTGAAAGCCCAGCTGTTCAACTCGACGGTGGAGTGACTTTCAAAGGCAATGATGGCATAACTCCGGCCGGGCCAAAATCTGCTGAGCCACGCGATTTAAGCCAAGTACCGCTCGGTCGTCCAAAGAAGGGCGGTAAGTTCTCATGACATTTGTGAACGAGGAGAAGATCGCAATCGTTAAACGCCTCAAGGCACCTCATTTGGAGTTTCCACGTGCAAAGACGCTAAAACTGGCCTTCCAAAAATGCGTAGAGGAGTACTATTTGCACCAAGAGATCCAAGACATGGAGGTCCGTGGGTTGATTGTCACCGGGCAGTCTCGGGTGGGAAAATCACGCGAGCTGAAGAAGCTGATCCGGGACTTCAACGCGAGTGAAACCCTCATGCCAGACGGGCGGCCTGCGAAGATCGTCAGTTTTCTTCTTTCGGGCCGAGTGACGTTCAAAGACTTGGGGATAAAGACCCTTACAGCCCTTGGGTATGATCTTCAGCGCAACCGCACCCAAGAGTATATCTGGGAGAGAGTGATCGACCAAGCAGCTGGTCAAGGCGTCATAGGAATTCACTATGATGAATGTCAGCACGTCTTTGGTGAAGGTTCGAAGTCGAACAGGATATTTTTGGACAGTTTCAAGTCGATGATGAAAGAGCCACGCTGGCCATTGATGATGATTTTGTCCGGCGTGCCGTCGTTGGCTGAATACATTCAATCGTATGAACAGCTCGATGCACTGGTGGACCCGGTGCATTTCACAACAATCAAGATTCGACGAGATCAGGAGCAGCTGACCAAACTTCTATTTGCTTTCGCCGATGAAGTGGACATTGAGATCGAGCAAATTGTGACTCAAGATTTCTTGGCCCGTCTCGACCATGCTTGTTCGCATCGATGGGGTCTTGTCATTGAACTCTTGATTCAGACGCTGGCCGAAGCAAAAGTGGCGGGGAAATCTCAGTTGGACGTTCAAGATTTCGCCGCTCAGTTTGCCTTGAAGAAAGGTCTTCCAAAACAATATTCACCTTTTACCGCACCGGACTTTTTACAGGCGTTCGACCCGCAAAGACTACTTGCGCTTAACGGATGAACCGACATGTGACAGGATACCCATCGAAGAAAATCAGGCCCGCCTTTTGGCGGGTCTTTTTTTAAGCCAGCTTTGCATACTTATGGGTCAAAGGTGCACCCTTATGCTGTCCTCTGCAAAGTGGCGCGCCATAACAGACTGATAAAAAACATTTTTAATCAAGGCTTAAAAGCCGCACTAAATGATTCGTGCATTCATATGCCTCATTGGCACTCAATTGCCAACATTCGACAGAGCTTCGAAGTTTTGCATCCGCGAAGCACTACCGGGTCTGTATCAAAGACTATCGTCCAGCGCCGCGAGAATAGCGTCGCCCATTTGCGTGGTGGAGATCGGCGTGCCGCCTTCCTCGCCCATCAGATCCGCAGTACGGGCACCCTCAGACAGCACTTTTTCAACAGCCGCTTCGAGGCGAGCGGCCTCGTCGCCCTGATCGAAAGAGTAGCGCAGTGCCATGGCAAAACTCAGGATGCAGGCGATCGGGTTGGCTTTTCCTTGGCCTGTGATGTCGGGGGCCGAACCGTGCACGGGCTCATAGAGCGCCTTTGGGCGACCGTCAGCGTTGGGGGCGCCCAATGAGGCGGAAGGCAGCATGCCGAGGCTGCCGGTGAGCATCGCGGCACAATCGCTGAGGATATCGCCGAACAGGTTGTCCGTTAGGATCACGTCGAACTGCTTGGGTGCGCGCACCAACTGCATAGCGCCGTTGTCTGCATACATATGGCTCAGCTCGACATCGGGGTAATCCTCGTCGTGCACCTTCTGGACGACTTCGCGCCACAGTATCCCGCTTTCCATCACGTTGGCTTTTTCCATCGAGCAGACCTTGTTGCCACGTCGGCGGGCCAGCTCGAAAGCGGAGCGTGCGACGCGGTCGATCTCGCTTTCGGTGTAGCGCTGGGTGTTGATGCCGACGCGCTCGTTGCCTTCCTCGAAGATGCCGCGCGGCTCTCCGAAATAGACGCCCGAGGTCAGTTCGCGTACGATCACGATATCAAGGCCTGCCACCAATTCGCGCTTGAGCGACGAGAAATCTGCTAGTGCGTCAAAGCATTGTGCGGGGCGCAGGTTCGAGAACAGGTCCATCTCTTTGCGCAGGCGCAGTAGGCCGCGCTCGGGCTTCACGCTGAAATCAAGGTTGTCGTATTTTGGGCCACCCACGGCACCCAGCAGCACGGCATCCACCTCCATCGCACGCGCCATCGTGTCGTCATGCAGCGGCGTGCCATATTTGTCGTAGGCCGCACCGCCGACCAAATCATGCTCGACATCAAAAGCCAGATCCCGTTTGGCGCCGAACCAGTCGATGATGCGGGTAACCTGGCCCATGACCTCGGGGCCGATGCCGTCACCGGCGAGGATCAAAAGGGTTGGATTTGCCATGGGAAATGCTCCTGAAATTTGCTCAAATTGGCGTAGCGCGCGCAGGCTGGGGCGTCAAGGATTGCCGCGTCTGAGGTCAACCCACAGCAGGCTATGACGGCTTGCCTCTGCTCTGGTGACGATACCCTGATCAATCACCCGCCAATCCATTGAGGGCAGAAGATAATCCACCTGTAATCCCTCCGGCATCTTATCCGAAAAGACCGCAGTAGGTGTATCGCCGAACGGATTTTGCAGCTGGGGATGATCCAGCAGCCCGTTAATCGCACCGGGCATCCCGCTGCCGCGCTTGGGATCGACGTTGGCCGTCCCCAGCAGGACGAAGGGCGCGGTATCGGTCCGCTCGTCGAGATAAGAGCGCCAGAAGGCCACCTCGTCATGGTTGCGGCGTTTATTACGACCCTCGTTACCATCATACAGCGGCGGGGTTGCGTAGAATGTCATCAGCCGGAGGGGGCCGTGATCCGGCGTCTCGACCGGAACGATCCAGTGACCCCGAGACGAAAGCCTGTGAGCGGCGAAAACGGCCTCACCACCGAAGGGTCCATCGTTCATGACAGGATAAAGGTGATCTGGGAGATCGCGCCACAGCAGGGTGGTGTAATCCTCCACCGCGTCTTGCAGAACAGGAAAGCGCGACAGGATCGCCATGCCGCCGTTGCCGTTGAAGCGGCCGTATCCGTGTGCATCATCGGCGTCGCCCAGCCTGCCATTGCCGTTCAGGTCAAGCCCGCTGGCCAGACCCGCGTTTGGTGCGGCGGTAAAGCTGTGGCCATAGGACAGGCCCGCCGCAGCGAGATGCGCAACCAGCGCGTCGAGTGCAGTTTGCTTTAGATCCCAATCAATACCCTGAAGTGCGATGATATCAGGTTTTACGCTCTGCACCATTTCGGTGAAGGCGGCGATTTGCGCGTCCTCGCCTTTCAGAATATCGCGCAGAAGGAGGCCGGGCCCCTTGCGGGTCAATTCCGCATTGAAGGTGGCGATCCGCAGAGTATCGGCCTGGGCGGGCGGTACCGCCCAAGCAAGCACCAGCACAGCCAACATGGCCAGATTGATCAGGTTGCCTGAAAGCCTTCCGCGGCCTGCTGGGCATAGGCGCGTTTGCGCTTTTCTGCGATCATTTCGGCGATCTTGCCCATGGCAATGCCGCGCATGATGATGCTTGCCGGTAGAAAGGCCCATGCTGCAATTGTCCAGATAAGGGTTTGCGGATCCTGCAATGTGATAGGGTCTAGCAGACCACTGGCAAGTTTGACCACTGCCGGCACGGCAAATGGCAACAGAAAACCGAGCGCGATATTTACGCGCGCATCTCGCTGGAGCCGCTCCAGCACATCACCGCCGGCAGTTGGATCGAACAAAGGGAGATTGACCCAAACGTTGAACGCGCCCGACCGTGCGGGCCAGTTGAGGAATCGTACAAGCACCAGAAACGCAGCCATTGCAACAAGTGTGATCAGATAGGCCAGACCCGCAGCAGTGCGCACGAAGCTTATTGTTTCATACGAGGCGTCCTGTGGGAGCATCAGAACGACCATGCGCACGGGTGAGTAGGGAAAATCCATGGCGTTACCCACAATTGTTCCGATGGACGTGAGTGCAACCGTAAAAACGCCGGGGTCCGTCACGCCTTTCATGATCGCGCTCAGGAGGAAGACGATCACAAACAGCGTGGCAAATCGCAGCCGGTTAAACGGGGCGGCGTCACGGAATTCTACGATGCTGGGAAACACTGAATTATATTCGACAAAGGTCAACACCGCAGCCAACAGCGCCACAAGCAGGACAATCTGCGTCGAATCGCTGGACAGACCCGGCAACACGAGTGCCGGCGTCATGATCAGGGTCGCCACCAGAAGCCCACGCGCCGCAGCGCTGGTTATACGTACTATCAACGTTCTATCCCTTTCAAACTGGCCAGCCGCGTTTGCCGCGTGCTTGTCCCAACTTGATGCCTTCGGGTCGGAAGGACTGCCTCATTGTTGTCACAATCGTGCCTTCTTTCGCCTTAGTTCTCAAGACTATTGCGTCAGTTGACCCGAAGGATGGGGCGTTTTGAGGGAAGGGGTGGTGCGTTCTTGCATCATTTGCGCGGCGCAAATATGGCAACCGCAACATCTTGTGGGCAGGGTAGGCCCGCCCACAAGGAAACCCGCTTAAATTTTACGAAAAGCTAAATAAAAGTTAAGCGCTCACTTTCACCACAGGGCTTAAGTTGTGATGAATGAGGTGTTTACACCCAAGGGCGGCTTTGCGCTGCCGCTGTCTCAAATGTGTCGATTGAAGCCGCTTTCTCCATCGTTAGGCCAATATCGTCGAGGCCGTTCATCAGGCAGTGCTTTTTGAATGCATCGACCTCGAAGGTGAACACATCGCCGTCCGAGGAGGTGATGGTCTGGCTCTCCAGATCAATCTCGATCCGTGCGTTGGCACCTTTTTCCGCATCCTTCATCAGTACATCAACCTGCTCCTGTGGTAGCACGATGGGCAGGATGCCGTTCTTAAAACAGTTGTTGTAAAAAATATCTGCGTAGGAGGGCGCAATCACGCAGGTGACGCCAAAATCGGCAATCGCCCATGGCGCGTGCTCTCTCGACGAGCCGCATCCGAAGTTATCGCCCGCCACAAGGATCTGCGCATCGCGGTATTGGGGCTTGTTGAGCACGAACTCGGGGATCTCGTTTCGGTCATCGTCATATCGCATTTCGTCAAACAGGTTCACGCCAAGGCCGGAGCGTTTGATCGTTTTCAAAAACTGCTTGGGAATGATCATATCGGTGTCGATGTTGATCAGGGGCATAGGCGCGGCGATACCGCTGAGGGTGGTGAATTTGTTCATGTTAAAGAACTCCTAAGGTCAGGATACAGGATCTGTGTTGGAAACCGAGAAAAGGCCGGACACGGCATTGCGCGTCCGACCTCGTGAATAAAAATGCCGGTGTTACGGACCGAATTCAGGCGGCGCCATCTTCCCGTGGTCCGCGCAGCAAGGGCCGCAGCGTCAGCATTGCGATCCCTGTCGAGATCAGCTCCACCCCGAGCACGATACCCGGCAGCGTCACCGAAGCGGTGAACAGGTTTAGCGCGATCATTACCGCCAGTGCGACGGATACGACCCCCGAAAGCGCCAGAAACAGCACCCTGTCGCGGCTGCGCCGCTTCCACGCCAGATAAATCTGCAAGACGCCTGACCCCATGAAGAGAGCGCCAAGAAGAACGGTCAGCGATAACATTCCGCCAAACGGATTGGCTACGAAAGACAGACCCAAAAGGATGCTTGAAACACCGAATGAGATATTCCAAACTCTGTCCTCCGGATCTCGCAATGCGTGGACGATGTGGAAACCTCCAGCGATTGCGAAGGCCACCCCGACATAAAGGGTCGCGGCGAGCGAAGCGGCAAAGGGTGAGAAAATGGCCCAGATGCCGCCCAGCAGGAGCACAACACCCGAAAGTGTGAAAAAAATGCGATTGGTCATTTGATGCCTCCGGAGAACTCAAGTGTACTCGAACAACGTTGGGACCCGCATGCGGGTTCCTGTCCAGTGCGTGATGCATCCCGATGACCACCGCCAGCCCTACATCATTTCGCGCACATCAGTGAGCTTGCCGGTGATCGCAGCCGCTGCGGCCATCGCGGGTGACATGAGGTGCGTGCGTCCGCCGCGGCCCTGACGGCCCTCGAAGTTGCGATTGGACGTGGCGGCGCAGCGCTCTCCCGGTGCCAGCTGGTCCGGGTTCATCGCCAGACACATGGAGCAGCCCGCCAGACGCCATTCGAATCCGGCATCCTTGAAGATGTCGGCCAGCCCCTCTTCCTCTGCTTGTGCCCGGACCAGACCGGAGCCGGGCACGACCATCGCCCGCATGCCTTCCTTGATTTTCTTGCCCTTCAGGATCGCGGCCGCAGCGCGCAGATCTTCGATCCGGCCATTGGTGCAGGAGCCGATGAAAACGGTGTCGATGGTGACATCCGTCAGCGGCGTACCGGCGGTCAGGCCCATATAATCAAGCGAGCGCTGGGCTGCTGCGACTTTGCCGCCCGCGAAATCGGACGCGGCGGGCACGGTTGCCGTGATCGGCAGCACATCCTCTGGCGATGTGCCCCATGTGACGACTGGCGCGATATTCTCGCCCTTAAGCGTCACGACTTTGTCCCAATGGGCATCGTCGTCTGAATAGAGCGTCTTCCACCAATCCATCGCCGCTTCCCACTGCGCACCTTTAGGTGCGTGGGGGCGACCCTTGCAGTATTCAAACGTCTTGTCGTCCGGCGCGATCAGGCCCGCGCGAGCGCCTCCTTCGATGGCCATGTTACAGACGGTCATGCGACCTTCCATCGACAGATCGCGGATTGCCTCGCCGCAGTATTCGATCACATAGCCGGTGCCGCCTGCGGTGCCTGTCTCCCCGATGACGGACAGGGTGATGTCCTTGGCGGTGACACCGGGGCGCAGCTTGCCGGTGATCTCGACCTTCATGTTTTTGCCCTTACGCTGGATCAGCGTCTGGGTGGCCAACACATGCTCGACCTCAGATGTGCCAATGCCATGGGCCAGCGCGCCGAATGCACCGTGGGTCGCTGTGTGGCTGTCGCCGCAGACGACCGTCATGCCCGGCAGTGTCCAGCCCTGCTCGGGACCGACGATGTGCACGATGCCTTGGCGGACGTCTGAAACGGGATAATAGTGGATTCCGAAATCCTTGGCGTTCTTGTCCAGCGCCTCGACCTGAATGCGGCTGTCTTCGGTCATGGTGGCCGCGTTGGCACGGTCGAGCGTGGTGGGCACGTTGTGATCTGGCACGGCGATGGTTTTGTCGGGTGCGCGCACGGTACGGCCCGTCATGCGCAGGCCCTCAAATGCCTGCGGGCTGGTTACTTCGTGCACCAGATGGCGGTCGATGTACAAAAGGCAGGTGCCATCGTCGGCTTCATGGGCGACATGCGCGTCCCAGATTTTATCATAGAGCGTTTTGGGGGACATAGGTCCTCTCCCTTGGCTGGTGTTGTGGTGATTTTGAAATCGTACAGCGGCGCGGCCTGCCGTTATAGGCGGGCCAGCACGGTATGCGTCGCGCCGTAGAAGCGCTCTGTCAGGCGCGCGCGATCTGTCTGGTTAAACACGTGTTTCATGCTATCTCAGATACAGCGCATTGCGATATGCCGCAAGGGTTGCGGGGCCTGCCCCTTCATGCGACGATTCGTGTCTACAAGGAGAGCCTATGCAAGACCCCCTCGATCCGTTCGCCGAGTTTCTGGTGACACTTCAGGCCCTATGGACGAATGCGATCGGATTTCTCGGCGGGGTGGTGCAACCGGGATGGCGGCAGAATCAGGTGATCATCGTCATCGTGCTGGCGTTGGTGGCCTGGCTTTTGCACCGCAGCACGAGCACTTTGCTGGAAAACTGGGTCCGCTCACGCGACGGGTGGGAGAAGTGGCAGCTGCGCGCGATTGTCCAGCTTAAGCGGAGACTGGGGCTGATCTGGTTCTCGGTGTTGGCTTGGGCGATTTATCTGGTGATGCAGAATGTCACATGGCCGTCGCGGTCCTATCTGATCGGTGTCGCTGCGACACTGGCCATCGTTTGGGTGGGCATCGCCTTTGCCGCGCGTCTGGTGCGCAACCGTTTTATGCGGCGTCTGGTGACGTGGTCGCTGTGGATTTACGCCACGCTTTATTTGCTGAATGTCTCGGACGATGTGGCGGTCTTTCTCGATGGTCTGGCAATTGAGATCGGGCAATTTCGCCTGTCGATTCTCACGCTGATCACCGCCGTCGTCGTGATCGGAATTCTGGTCACTGTGGCGCGCATCGCCTCGACCACAGCGGCCAGTACGATCCGCCGCAACGAGGATATCAGCCCGTCGATGCAGGTTCTCGCCGTCAAGGGTGTGCAGCTGGCGATGTACGGCATCGCCTTCTACATCGGTGTGAATGCCGTCGGGATCAATCTGACAGGCCTTGCGGTTCTGTCGGGTGCCATCGGTGTGGGCCTTGGTTTCGGTCTGCAAAAAGTGGTGTCGAACCTGGTGTCGGGTGTGATCATTCTGCTCGATAAATCGATCAAACCGGGGGATGTGATCAGCCTTGGAGATACCTTTGGTTGGATCCAGACGCTCGGCGCGCGCTATGCCTCGGTGGTGACGCGTGACGGCAAGGAATACCTGATCCCGAACGAGGATCTGATCACCGGACAAGTGGTGAACTGGTCCCATTCCAACGATTTTGTGCGCCTCGATATCTATTTCGGCACAGCCTACGGCGATGATCCGCATGTGGTCCGCAAGCTGGCGATTGACGCTGCCGGCTCCGTGCCGCGGGTGCTGAGCCATAAAGCGCCAGTGTGTCATATTGTCGGGTTCGGCGACAGTTCCGTCGATTATATCCTGCGATTTTGGATCCGGGATCCCACCGGTGGCCTCACCAACATTCGCGGTAACGTCTATCTGGCGCTGTGGGATACGTTCAAAGAAAATGACATTTCCATCCCCTTCCCGCAACGTGAGGTGAAGGTGCTGAACAAGGACACGGGAACGCAAACGGAGTAGGCGGTGTTGTGTCTTCAAAGGAGACACAAATGACACATCAACTTACACTGCGCTCGAAGGAACAACTCACGCCGGATACGCATCGCTATGTTTTCGACAAACCGACCGGTCTGGAGTTCAAGGCGGGACAGGCGACCGAGCTGACCATTCTGAAAGAGGGATGGAAAGACGAGGGCCGCCCCTTCACCTTTACGTCACTACCGGATGAAGACGGGCTTGAGTTTGTGATAAAAAGCTATCCCGACCACGATGGCGTAACCGAACAGTTGGCCCTGCTTGAGCCGGGCGACCAAGTCGAAATCACCGAACCGTTTGGCGCCATTCAGGACCACGGCCCCGGTGTCTTCATCGCGGCGGGTGCGGGCATTACGCCCTTCATTCCGATTCTGGAAAAACATGACGCAGGCGGCAACATGGACTGCACGCTGATATTCACTAATGAGACCGAGAAGGACATCATTCTGCGCAAAAAGTGGGAGAAGATGGCGGGATTGAAGACCGTCTTCACTGTGACAGACGATAGCGCACCGGATGTGGCTGAGCAGAAGGTAGACAAAGAGTTTCTTAAGAAACACCTGACCCGTTTCGATCAAACGTTCTATATTTGCGGGCCAGGTGGCTTTGTGGACGACGTGCGCGACGCGCTTAAAGACCTTGGTGCGGATGCGGATAAAATCGTCACAGAAGAAGGCTGGTGAGACTAGGGCTGGCCCATGTCATTGTAATATGGCATGGGCGTTGCTAATTTAGAGCATACCCCAGCGCCGGGGGCCCGTCGGCGCGCCAAAAGGAGGACAATGTCCTGTCTACGCAAACTTACGCAGCTTCCCCTGCGCACGCTGGTGCGGTCGTAATGGCCGGTCAGAAAAAAGCCACCAGCGATCTGTTGCTGGAAACCGTTCTTGCCTCGCTTGACGATGATAAGGCCGAAGATGTCGTGCAGATTGACCTGCGCGGCAAAACCGAGATCGGTGATCATATGGTTATCTGTTCGGGCAGATCGACACGTCAGGTCAGCGCGATTTCGGAAAAGCTCGCGCAGCGGGTGAAGGACGAGTTCGGTCATACTGTTCGGGTCGAGGGCAAAGGCACAGGCGACTGGGTTTTGATCGACACCGGCGACGTGATCGTTCACGTTTTCCGCCCTGAAGTACGGGAGTTCTACCAGCTTGAGAAAATGTGGCTGCCCCAGCCCGATGCAGCGCCCGACGCCGCATCCTGAACGCAGGTGAAGCTGCATATCTGCGCTGTGGGCAGGCTTCGGGCCGGTCCTGAAAAAACGCTGATAGACGATTATCTCAAACGCTTCGACAGAAACGGCCGGGGGCTATCCCTTGGCCCGGTTTCTGTTCTGGAAGTGGATGACCGGAAAGGGGGTGGAATGGCGGGTGAGGCGGCATTGCTGCGCCGTGCGTTGCCAGACGGCGCCGTCATCTGTGCATTGGACGAACGCGGGACAGTCGAGACATCACCCCTATTTGCGAAACGCATCGAGAACTGGCGCGATGGCGGCTGTAGTGATCTGGCGTTTATTATCGGTGGCGCGGACGGTACCGACCCTTCCCTGCGCGACGAGGCGGATCACACGATGTCTTTCGGTGCGATGGTTTGGCCGCATATGATGGTTCGTGTGATGTTGGCCGAGCAGTTATACCGCGCGTCCTCGATCTTGTCGGGCGGGCCCTATCACCGGGTCTAGCGCAGCTTTACCGTTTTTGCGTTCGGCGACCAACCCGTCACCGTATCATGCGCTTCGATCACCACGGTATCGACATCGTCTGAGATGCGAATACCAGACAGAGAGCGGGTGAAGGGCTGTTCGTTAACGTGCGGATGCGCAAGCGGACGCTCCCCCAAAACATTGCCGTTCATATCCTTGATCCGCCAAATGTCGGCATAATCATCCCATCCCATATCCGTATGGGAAATGGTCACATCAAACGTGTAAGTGCCACCGGAGTTTGATATTTTGACGTTCTGCACGACAGCGGGATCGGCGAAAGCGGGTGCCGACAGTGCGGCAATAATCACAAGAGTCTGTTTAATCATTTTCATTATCCAAAGTGTTTCTAAGATATACCTGCTCATCCGTCCTCTTCCAAGAGGACCCTACGAGACTGTGATGCAAACTCCCGCCGCCAGATGACACTGGTTGTTATCAGTGCGGCCGCGATCAGCAAAACGGGCCCTGCCAGCCATGCAACGGCGGCCAGACCAAAATAGATTGCCCGCAGTCCGCGGTTAAAGCTTCGCGCGGCGGCGATGTTCAATTCGGCCGCTTTTCGGGCGTATTGCGGCCCTTTGGGATCGTCGGGATCATTCGGGGCGGCCCCCACAAGCACGGAGCAGTACCCGAACAACCTGTTGGACCACATGAATTTCAGGAAGGCGATTGTCAGGAATGCGACGATCACAAGAAGTTTCAGTTCCCACACAATCGCAGGGTCGCGCGCATCGGTCAGATCGGCTGCGACTCCTGCAACCTGTTCGGCATTGCCGATCAGCGCCAGTGTGCCGCCGATGGCGATCACACAAGTAGAGGCAAAAAACGATGTCCCTTGCCGCAGAGTGCCGATGGTTTGCGCGTCAAAAATCCGGACTTCGCGTTTGATCATCTGCATCATCCATTCGCGCCGGTAGTTTGCCATGATCAGCGAGGTCGACGGTTTCTTAACGCTTGGATGTTCGATCCGCCACCCGATGCCCATCCAAAGGACCAATAGAACAACGAGCCCGGCCAGATCGAGCAGTGAAAGGAATGAGAGGGTGTCCATTGGAATCATGAGAAGTTTCTAGAGAGTTGCCCCACACAATGCCAGACTGCGACGTGGGCTGCGAAAACTTCAGTTCTGCGAGATCGGATGTCCAAGCCCGCACGATTGTTCATCTTGCGTATTGAGCCTTCACTTCTGATTGCACATCATCCCTTATAGGAAATGTAAACCTTATAGTAAATGTAAACATCCGCCGATAATGTTCAAAAACGGCCCATTGGCAATGCCACAAGGGCAGCCGCCGATCACTGGTTGCATTTTTGGTGGATTGGTAATAATACTTTACCAATATATTATGAAATTCGGTTACGGAGCGTCTGATATGGAAATGCCTATCCCAAACCAAACAGTGCTGGCCCGCAAGGCCCGCGTGGTCGAGCGGCTCAGCGCGGTTCTGGCGGAGGATGCCGTGATCCATGACGAACGTGAGACGCGGGCCTACGAATGTGACGCTCTCACGGCGTACCGTTGCCCGCCCATGGTCGCTGTGCTGCCCTCCACCACCGAAGAAGTATCGGCGGTTCTGCGCATTTGCTATGAAGAAGGTGTGCCTGTCGTGCCGCGTGGCTCTGGTACGTCTCTGGCGGGGGGCGCGCTGCCAACCGCCGATTGTGTGATTCTGGGCGTGGCCCGGATGAATGACGTCATCGAGACCGACTACGACAACCGCTTTATCAAGGTCCAGACTGGCCGCACCAACCTGAGCGTCACCGGCGCGGTGGAGGAGGACGGATTTTTCTACGCCCCTGACCCCAGCAGCCAGCTGGCCTGTGCCATCGCGGGTAATATCGCGATGAATTCAGGTGGGGCGCATTGTTTGAAATATGGCGTCACCACCAATAACCTCATGGGTGTCCGGATGGTGATGATGGACGGCGAGATTGTCGATATAGGCGGCGCACATCTGGATGCGGGCGGGCTTGATCTGCTTGGCCTCATCTGCGGCTCCGAGGGGCAGCTGGGTGTCGTCACTGAGGCGACCCTGCGCATCCTGCACAAGCCCGAGGGCGCGCGCCCCGTGTTGATGGGTTTTGACGACAGCGAAGTCGCGGGTGCCTGTGTGACCGACATCATTAAGGCGGGCGTGCTGCCGGTGGCGATCGAGTTCATGGATCGGCCCTGCATCGAGGCGACCGAGGCGTTTGCCCACGCAGGCTATCCCATGTGCGAGGCGTTGCTGATCGTCGAAGTCGAGGGCTCGGACGCCGAGATCGACCACCAGCTGGACCTGATCATGGAGATCGCGCGCCGCCACAATCCAGTCGAGCTGCGCCAGAGCAAATCTGCCGAAGAAAGTGCTGCGATCTGGTTGGGTCGCAAATCGGCCTTCGGTGCGATGGGCCAGATCAACGACTATATGTGTCTGGATGGTACGATCCCGGTATCGAGTCTGCCGCACGTGCTGCGCCGCATCGGCGAACTGTCGCAGGAGTATGGTCTGAAAGTCGGCAATGTTTTTCATGCAGGCGATGGCAACATGCATCCGCTCATTCTGTTTGATGCGAATAAACCCGGCGATCTGGAGCTGTGCGAGGAAATGGGGGCCGATATCCTCCGGCTCTGCGTCGAGGTGGGTGGCTGCCTGACCGGCGAGCATGGCGTGGGCATCGAAAAGCGCGATTTGATGCATGTGCAATACGCTCCAAATGATCTGGAAGCACAGATGGCCGTGAAAGATGTGTTTGACCCCGGTTGGTTGCTTAATCCGGCCAAGGTATTCCCGCTTGATGCGTCTGACGCGCGCCGCCAATTTCCCATTGCCGCAGAATAATACGCCCGCTCGAACATCAAGGCCAGATTTAATGCACCTTCCCCAGACCGAGGCCGAGCTGGCCGATCTGATCCGCGACACTAAAACCCCGCTTGCTATCAAGGGCGGCGGCACGCGCTGTCTGGCGCTGGAGGGGGAGCCGTTGGGCACTTCTGGTCTAAGTGGTATCACGCTCTATGAGCCCGGTGCGATGACCGTGGTGGCGCAGGCAGGAACGCCCGTGGCCGAGATCGAGCGCGCCCTGGCAGACGAAAATCAGCGTCTGGCGTTTGAGCCGATGGATCACCGCGCCCTGATGGGTAGCAGCGGGGAGCCGACGATCGGGGGGATAATGGCCGCCAACATCAGCGGCCCGCGCCGCATTTCCGTAGGCGCTGCACGGGATTTCCTGCTGGGCGTGCGGTACGTTGATGGCATGGGGCAGATTGTCAAAAACGGCGGGCGCGTGATGAAGAACGTCACCGGCTATGATCTGGTTAAATTGATGGCAGGTGCCCACGGTACCTTGGGTGTGCTGAGCGAGGTGTCGTTGAAGGTGCTCCCCCGTCCGGAAACACAGGCGACGCTCGTGTTGCACGGTTTGGACGATACGGCTGCCATCGCCGCACTGGCCCGCGCGCTGGGCAGCCCGTTCGAGGTGTCCGCCGCCGCCCATGATCCGGCAAAAGCCGAGACGCTGTTGCGGCTTGAGGGCTTTGCGCAATCGGTGAAGTACCGGGCAGAACAGCTGATATCTGTGCTGGGCGGCGAAATAACATTGGAAGAAGACAAGCCTGAGCGCTGGGCCGCCTGGCGTGATGTGGTGTCGTTTGCCGGGTCTGATGGAGATGTCTGGCGCGTGTCGTGCAAGCCTTCGGACGGCCCCGCACTGGCTGCGAAATCTGGCGCGACGGGTGTACTGTATGATTGGGCGGGGGGGCTTGTTTGGCTGCTGACGCCCAAAGGTCATGATTTGCGCGCGGCGCTCGGGGCGTTTGACGGTCATGCGACGCTGGTGCGCGGCTCCAGCCAGCCACGTTTCCATCCCGAAGCGGCGGGGGTTGCGCGCATCACGGCAGGCTTGCGCGCGCGCTTTGATCCGCGCGGCTTGCTGAACACAGGCCTCATGGGATGACGCTTTTTGTATTGTTTCTGATCGTATTCGTGGGTGGGCCGGTTGCATTTCGTGCGCTGACACACGGGGGTACTTCACCGGCGGCGTTTCGGCGGCTGGCCATGTTTACCGCGCTTTGCGCCGCAATTGGTCTCACCATGCGCTACGGTTTTTCTGATCTATGGGGCCGCAATCTGTTGGTGACGGGGGGCGGTATCGCGTTTATCTGGGGCGGCTGGATCGGTGTGCTGGCCTACGGGACGCAAGTATTGAGGCGGATGGATCAGGGCCAGCGGATGCGCCGCTGGACTGCCGTGATGGGTGCCGCAGGAACAACTGTGCCTTGGTTCGGGCTGGCGAGCGCCAGTATGATCAGCGGCTGAAGGGATAATATGCAAACGACATTTACCGAAGACCAGCTCAAAGAGCCCGGCACTGCACGCGCCAACGAGATCCTGCGCGCCTGTGTGCATTGCGGGTTCTGCACCGCGACGTGCCCTACATACCAGGTGCTTGGCGATGAGTTGGACAGTCCACGCGGCCGTATCTATCTGATCAAGGATATGCTCGAGAATGAGCGTGTGCCGGACGCAAAGACGGTCAAACATATTGACCGCTGCCTCAGTTGCTTGGCCTGCATGACGACCTGCCCTTCGGGCGTGCATTACATGCATCTGGTTGATCACGCGCGTGATTATATCGAGCAAAAATACAAACGACCCTTTAGCGACCGCGCCTTGCGCTGGATCCTTGCCCGGATCCTGCCCTATCCCATGCGGTTCCGCGTTGCTCTTATGGGGGCTAAAATGGGTCGGCCCTTTGCGCGGTTTATGCCCGATGCCCGACTGCGCGCGATGCTGGAGATGGCGCCTAAGGTGATCCCCCCGGTCAGCCGCAACGACGATCCACAAACCTTTGCGCCCATAGCACCCAAGCGGATGCGCGTCGCGCTGATGACCGGCTGTGCGCAAAAGGCGCTCAATACCGACATAAACGATGCAACCATTCGCCTGCTGACACGCCTTGGCGCCGAAGTGGTGGTGGCCGAAGGAGCGGGCTGCTGTGGCGCGCTCACCCACCACATGGGCAAAACCAGCGAGAGCCATGCAACGGCGGCAAAAAATATCACAGCATGGACGCGCGAGATGGATGCAGGTGGCTTGGACGCCATCGTGATCAACACTTCCGGTTGCGGCACCACGGTCAAGGATTACGGCCATATGTTCCGCAATGAGCCGCTGGCGGCGGATGCCGCGCGGGTGGCAGGTATTGCACGCGATGTCTCCGAAGTGCTGATGGAGCTGACCGCCACCGATGCGGACGGCAAAGAGTGGCAGCCCGCGCGCGACTGGATCGCTGGCACTGACGCACAGCCGCTGCACGATCGCCCCGCCGAAGGGATGATCGTCGCCTACCATGCTGCCTGCTCGCTCCAGCATGGCCAAAAGATAAAGACCCACCCCAAGACATTGCTTAAAAAGGCGGGCTTCACGATTGTCGAGCCTGCGGATGCGCATCTGTGCTGTGGCTCTGCGGGGACCTATAATCTGATGCAGCCGGAGATTTCGAAGCAGCTGAAAGACCGCAAGATCAAGACGCTGGAAGCCAAGAAGCCCGATGTGATCGCTGCGGGCAATATCGGCTGTATGATGCAGATCGGTTCCGGCTCGTCTGTCCCAATCGTTCATTCTGTCGAGCTGCTTGATTGGGCTTGGGGTGGACCAAAGCCGCCCGCGCTTATCGGCGGTTTTCCGCAGAATGACGGTATTCCCCGCCTGCGCTAAGACGCTGCCCTAATTTTGCCTTATCCGGCCGTTAGCTCGACGGTCTAGGTTAATTTAACTGGGGGTTCGGTTTTGCGCAGATGGATAGCCTTGACCATTTTTGGCCTGTTTCTCACCTCCGGTGTGGCGGCCCAGGATGTGGGGCTCAAGCGGCTCGACAATGGTGACGATGCCAAGGCATGGGAAGCGGTCGGGCGGCTCGATATTGACGGAAAAGGGTTTTGCACCGGGGCGCTGATCGCGCCCAAACTGGTGCTGACCGCCGCGCATTGCATGTTCGACAGCGAAACCGGTGCGCTGATTGACAAGGGTCATATCGAGTTCCTGGCAGGCTGGCGGAACGGGCGGGCAGGAGCCTACCGGGATGTGGCCCGCGTGGTGATCCATCCGAAATATATCTATAATGACACGCTGTCATCCGACCGTGTGCGCAATGATCTGGCCCTGCTGGAGCTGGAACAACCGATCAGGAGCACGTCGATCATTCCGTTCAAAACTGCCGCACGTCCGCGCACGGGCGACCGTGTCGGCGTGGTGAGCTATGCGCTCGACCGGGCAGAGGCGCCCTCGCTGCAAGAAGTTTGTGCCGTGCTTGCCCGACAGGGCGGCGTTTTGGTAACGTCGTGTTCGGTGGATTTCGGTGCAAGTGGTGCGCCCATTTTTGTGTTCGAGAATGGCGAGGCTCAGATCGTTTCAGTCGTCTCCGCCAAGGCCGAAGTGCGCGGCGAGGCTGTCTCCCTCGGGACTGCTCTGGGCCAGCCGCTGGCCGAATTGCAAGCTGAGCTTGTCGCCGGTCGCTTTATCTATCTTGGTGCCAAGCCGGGTGAGCGTCGTATTCGCGTCGGCGAGAAAAACGGCGGGGGCGCAAAATTTGTATCTCCGTAGTCTGATAGTCCTGGCGGTCGTTTGGGCGATTCCCGCGTGGTCCGATACCGCCCTTATTGGGCTGAAACGGGTCGAGCAGGCGTCGCCGTGGAAAGCGGTCGGGCGTCTTGATACAAGCAGTGGCGGCTATTGCACCGCCACACTAATTGCCCCCGATCTGGTGCTCTCTGCTGCGCATTGCACCTTTGATGGCACTGGCAATCCGCTGAAGCCCCAAGATCTGATTTTTCGCGCAGGCTTCCGCGATGGTCGCGTCGAGGCGGAGCGCAAAGTGGTTCAGATCGCGCGTCCCGAGGCCTATCGATACAAGGGCGGCGATGCGGTCGCGCGTATTGCCAATGACATCGTGCTTTTACGGCTGCACACGAGCGTCGCAAGTCACATCATCTCTCCTTTTGTCGTTGAACAGGAACCATTAGTTCGTGGTGAAGTTAGTGTTGTGTCCTACGGCCGGGGGCGCGACAGCCTGCCCTCACTGCAAAACACCTGTTCGGTGCTCAACAGTTTTCAGGGCGTCATGGTGATGGATTGCAACACGACATTCGGCTCCTCCGGTGCCCCGGTGTTCCGGCGGGACGGGCGCCAGATCCGCATCGCCTCCATCGTATCAGGCTCGGTCGAGATCGAGGGCGTCCGGCGGACCACAGGCATGGCGTTGCCCGCCCTTGTCACACAACTCAAATCGCAGTTGATCGCGGAAGGTGCGCCGCCGCCTGCCCGCATCAACCGTTTGAGCGTGGGTACGCGGGCCACAACAGGCGCGAAATTCGTCCGTCCCGGCGGCTCTTGAAACCCGAAAATTCGTCCCCAAATTGAACTTATCAGAACGCCTATTCAGGGTTTTGACATCAACCTGTAAGGGCCTGTCCAGTTGTGGAGGGTCCTGACATAATCGCTCAAACATGAGGATGAACTATGCGTAACTTTGATTTTGCACCGCTGTACCGCTCCACGGTCGGCTTCGACCAGATTGCCAATCTGATGGACCGCGTGCTGACCGCCGAGACGGCCCAGCCGACCTATCCCCCCTACAACATTGAGAAGCTTGAGGATGACGCCTACCGCGTTTCGATCGCAGTCGCCGGCTTTGCTGAGGCTGATCTGAACGTCGAAGTGCGCGAAAAAGCGCTGATCGTTTCCGCACGCAAGGCGGATGAGGACGAGGGCAAGACCTATCTGCACCGTGGCATTGCAACCCGCGCGTTCGAGCGGCGCTTCCATCTGGCCGATCATGTGATCGTGACCGGAGCGACCCACGCGGACGGGATGCTGCACATCACGATGGAGCGGCAGGTGCCCGACGCGCTGAAGCCCCGGCAGATTCAGATTGCATCGGACCGGCGCACTATTGGCAAAGACGTCGTGGATTCAGCTTCGGTGAACTGATCCAAACCTGCTTCCAGACGAAGGCCCGGCGGTTCCCTCGCTGGGCCTTTTGTGTTTTGCGGCAGCGACCGACTGAGCATTACAAATTATAAACCTGTCGCTGTCATGGTCCTGCCAGATAACGGTACAGGAGAACCTGATGAGCATCTGGTCATGGATGGGTGGCGCAGTCTGCGGACTTTTTACGGCGACGACACTTTGCGCGGGGGCGATCACCCTGCTCGAAACGGGAAGCAAGCCGCGCACTGCGTTGATCGCCGCGCCTTCCCCGATCGTAGCGCGCTCCGCCCCAACGGCCCCGTCCAGCCTGTTTATTGGGCGTCAGGGAAGCAGTCTGTTTGCCGAAGTGGAGCGGGTTGAGCCGGTCATGGCTTTTACTGGCGCGCGCGCTGCGGGCATGTCCGGCACTGCTGTCACGGTGATTCGCCAGATTATAGAGCAGGCCGAGTCAAGCCGTGCGGGCTATGACGCCGTTCAGCACGGCGCGCGAATCAAAACGCCGCGCCCGCCCACCCAGATGACTGTGGCCGAGATATACAAATGGATCGACGATACACCGGGACAGCCGCACGCCATCGGCCGCTACCAGTTTATCCCGTCCACACTGCGGCGCGTCATGCGCAGAATCGATGCCTCGCCTGAGCAGCGGTTTTCGCCGGGTTTGCAAGACAAGCTGGCGGATGTTTTGCTGACCGAAGCCGGGTATCACGAGGCCAAGCAAGGGGAGATGACCCGGCGCGTATTCATGAACAACCTTGCCAAGATTTGGGCGGGGTTGCCAAACGACACGGGCCGTTCGCATTACCATGGCTATGCGGGAAACAAGGCGAGCATGTCATGGGCGCGATTTGATGCACAAATGGCGCAGGTGTTTGCGCAGTGATGCGCAGGTCGCTGTCAGAAAACTGCTCCACACGGCCCATGGCAATGGCCGCCATGGCAGCCAGACGCGTGGCTTCGGTTGTAGATTGTGGACGTCAGCTGGAGTGGGGATGCAAATCACTCGGTGATAATTCGTTCAGCCCGAAAGATCGGCGGGGTGGCACGTCGCGAAGTCAGCCCTAATCTTTCGGTCGGCTCGGCACCCTATCGAAATTTGCCTCGTCCTGAGAATTTTCGCACAGCACTATTTGAGCTGAGATCATTTTCACAGGAAAGCGCGGAAGTGATGGCTGGGGGAAAGATTTGTTCTCGGTGGTGGGTCTGATGCATCCGGCTGACGTGTTGCACCATAAGTGGCCAGTAGTGTGCTGCTCCCAAGCTCATGTTGATTAATGAAACTCGTCAATTGATCGCTATCTTGACGAGATGAAATAATATATTATAACATAACTCATTGACGAAGGTAGCACTCGTGATTGCTGGGTGGCTTTCAGATCAAATTGAACACACTGTTGAGGTCTTATAAAATGAACGCGAAATTACTCACCGCTGGGCTATGCGGGTTGGCTTTGGTCGGGGGTACGTCCGTTACGGCCCAAGAAACCGGCTTCACATGGGAGGGCAGTGTCGAAGTAGGGATCGACAGCACGGTGCAGGCCGATGATTCTGCGGCAGAAGTTACGGATACATTTCTGTCATTCGAGGCCGCGTTCGAGTCTGCTTTGAGTGACCACATCACGGCCTTCGGCGGGCTCGCTTTTGAATCGGTCACTGATGCAACTGATAATCGCGCCTTTGACGACCTTGGCCTCTACGTGAGCGAATTGGGTCTACGTTTTGCGTTTGGTGAGACATTCGTTTCAGTCGGTAAGCTCAGCCCTGTTTTTGCGGTGGCGTGGGACGCGGCACCGGGATTCTACGGCACATCGCTGGCAGAGGATTACGAGCTGACCGAGATGATCGGAGTGAAGATCGACACGCCGCTGGGTACAGGCGGGGGGGCACTTTCATTTGCAGCGTTCTACATCGATGACACTGCACTCAGCAGCAGCATCGGGACCAAACGCGGGCGCAACTCCGCAGCGACCGGGGGCGTCGCGAACACCGGCAAATTCGACAATGTCTCGTTGCAGTACAGTGTCGCATTCGGCGAGACGACCACATGGATCGGCGCGCGGCATCTGTCCGCTGGGGCGGGGGATGTTTCCGATGAAACCGGTATTGTCGCGGGCGCGTCTCACAGCTTTGGCAGTGGATTTGAGATGATTGGAGAAATCGCACATTTCAATGGCGCGGCCGGAATCGGCGATGATGCGACTTATGCGACCTTGGGCGGCGCTTATCCGGTTCAGGATTGGATGTTCTCAGCGACGGCGACTTTGGTAGATACTGCCGCCGATACTGACAGCATGATCGCAATTGGTATTGATCGCTCCATTACGGACACAATTGAGGTAAGCTTTGGTGTGGCACGGTTTGACGTTGGAAGCGAAAAATCGACTGCCGTGGGTCTGTCTACCGTGATCTCGTTCTAACGGTATTTTAAAGATCAACAGGCTGACAAAAAACACGTCAGCCTGTTGAAACTACTTTTAAATCACACGCTCATGCAGATGTATTTCATCTCAAGATAGTCTTCGATCCCGTGATGGCTGCCTTCGCGGCCGAGGCCCGATTGCTTGACCCCGCCAAACGGCGCGACTTCGGTCGATATCAGGCCCGTGTTCACACCGACGATCCCGTATTCCAGCGCCTCGGCCACTTTATAAACGCGGCTCAGATCCTTGGCATAGAAATAGCTGGCCAGACCAAAGATCGTGTCGTTCGCCATCGCGATCACATCGTCGACGGTATCAAACTTGAACAGCGGCGCGAGGGGGCCGAAGGTTTCTTCCTGCGCGACTTTCATATCCTGCGTCACACCCGTCATGATCGTTGGCGGCAAGAAATTTCCGTCCATTGCGCCATTTTCGCCCAACAGCACGGTCGCCCCTTTGGCGCGCGCATCGTCGATGTGCTCTTTGACTTTCTCGCCTGCGGCGGGGTTGATCAGCGGCCCAAGGGTCACGCCTTCCTCAAAGCCATCACCGACCTTGAGTTTCTCAACGGCCACTTTCAGCTTTTCTGCGAAGGTATCATAGACACCGGCCTGCACATAAATCCGGTTGGCGCAGACACAGGTCTGGCCGTTGTTGCGGAACTTGCACAGGATTGCGCCTTCGACGGCCGCATCCAGATCGGCGTCGTCAAACACGATGAACGGCGCGTTACCGCCCAGCTCCATCGAACATTTCATCACCTGATCGGCGGCCTGCTTCATCAGGATACGGCCTACTTCGGTCGAGCCGGTGAAGGTCAGTTTGCGCACGGCAGGGTTTTCGCAGAATTCCTTGCCCGCTTCCGAAGAAGACTTGGTCGGCACGACATTAAACACGCCCGCTGGGATGCCAGCACGCTCTGCCAGCACGCCCATCACAATCGCGCTCAGTGGTGTTTCGGTCGCGGGACGCGCAACAAACGCACAGCCTGCGGCAAGCGCGGGTGCCGCTTTGCGTGTGATCATCGCGTTCGGAAAGTTCCAAGGCGTGATCGACGCAGCCACACCGATAGGCTGTTTGATCACGGTGATCCGCTTGTCCCGCTGGTGGCCGGGGATGGTCTCGCCATAGACCCGCTTTGCCTCCTCGCCGAAGAACTCGATGAAGGACGCGCCGTAGGCAACTTCGCCCTTGGCTTCTGCCAGCGGCTTGCCCTGCTCGGCGGTCAGGATGGCGCCCAGATCGTCCTGATTTTCCATCATCAGATCGAACCATTTGCGCATCACCGCCGCGCGCTCCTTGCCGGTCCACTTGGCCCATTCCTTTTGCGCCGCTTCGGCCTGCGCGATGGCGCCCGCCACTTGTGCGCGGCTGAGGTTGGCGACTTTAGCCACCACATCACCGCGCGCGGGATTCACGACGTCGAATGTACCATCCTCGCCCTCAACCCACTTTCCACCGATGTACGCGCGCGTTTCCAGCAGGCTAGGATCTTTGAGCATTGATTTCAGATCTGTTGTCGAAGCAGTCATTTTCCACTCTCCTTGAATTCGTCTGGGAACCCAAACCAACTCTGGCTATGATTGTCCAGTTCACTTTGAGAGGATTTGCGCGATGAACCTGGATGATGCCTATGCAAACGGCGCCTATATCGAAGGGGCTGATGCCTATCCCGACCGTTGGGCGCGCGAAGCGCAAAGCTTTCGCGAGAGCCTTGGCGCACGGGCGCAAACGGGTGTTTCCTACGGCCCCACCGCGCGGCAGGTGTTTGACTTTTTTCAGCCCGAAGGGGTCGCGCGCGGTACGATGATTTTTGTGCATGGCGGCTATTGGAAGGCCTTTGACGCCAGCATGTGGTCTCATCTGGCGGCAGGCGCGCTGGCGCGGGGATGGGCGGTGGCGATGCCAAGCTATGATCTATGTCCCGACGTGCGGATCAGTGATATCACCCGCCAGATCGCAGCGGCGGTGACGAAGGTTGCGGAGCGTACCTTTGGCGGGCCTATCGCGCTGGCCGGTCATTCTGCCGGGGGGCAGTTGGTGTGCCGGATGACAGACCCGCTGATCCTGCCCTCCGATATCCGCGAGCGGATCAAACAGATTGTTCCGATTTCACCTGTCGCCGACCTTGGGCCGCTGATGGACACGAGCATGAATGAAATTCTGCGCATTGATCCTGCTGAGGCGCAGGCCGAAAGCCCGGTGAACATGCAGCCGCCTCACGGTCTTGATGTGAGCATCTGGGTCGGCTCTGGTGAACGGCCTGCATTTCTGGAGCAGGCGGAGCAGCTGGCCCGCACATGGGGCGCGCGTCGCGTGATCGAAGAGGGCAAGCACCATTTCGATGTGATCGAGGGCCTCACAGATCCCGACGGCCTAATGGTCAAGGCGCTTCTGGGTCTCAAATAAACTGGCAGATGCTTCATGTCCGTGAATTTATGTTCGGGGCCGCGACCGTTTCAGGGTCCGTGAATGTGATACTTCTGTCGGCAGGGGCAGGCTGCACACAGCAAGTGTTGCTGATCACTTCGCTACACGACGGACAACAGGAAAACCTACGCGGATGATTGCGGCCAGGATGCGATTTATAGGCGGGATAAATTGAAAAGACATTTCATGATCGAGGAAACCGGCTTTCCGGATTTGGCGGGGATGATACTGGTAACGATCAGGGCACTTCAAGAAATTGGCAGCTCTGCGGCGATTTCTGAATTGGATGAAAAGGTCGTAGAATTGGAGGGCTGCTCCGAGGACGAACAATCCCATATCATGGTCGATGGTATCAGCCCGCGTCTGAATTACTACCTTGCGTGGGCGCGGACCTATCTGAAAAAGGGTGGTGCGCTTGAGAATTCAAGCAAAGGGGTATGGTCGCTTACGCCACAAGGCTCCGCAAATTCAACCTATGATGAAACTCGGAAGATCCGGAGTTGGCGTCGGCGTTCTCCGCGTCAATCTGGTTTCGTTTCAGTTCTATTTTCAATGCAAACGGTATAAAGGCGGTGTCGCTGCTGGTGAAATCAGGGATTTCAGAGGGGCGATGCAGGGCAGGGCGGACAAGGGGCTTTTCATCACAACGGGCCACTACACTGCACAAGCCAACGAAGAGGCGACACGCGTTGGCGCAACAGCGATTGATCTCATAGACGGTGGCAGGCTGTGCGAGCTACTCAAACTCAACAATCTGGGAGTGACGACTGAAATGGTTGAGAAGGTGACGATTCACCCAGAGCGGTTTGCAGAAATTTAAGATAATCGCCTCATGCGGCCGGCGCTCGTCTGGCTCAAAGACCTGTTTTACCGCACCCGTGCTACTTGGCCCGATGGCACACAGACCTATATTCATAGCGAAATTCACGGCGGGTATCTTGTAGACAAAGTGATCGCGATCAACGCACTGTAGGCCCTTGAGGCGAAATTGCAGGCTGTTACCGGGCCATGATCGGCGATTAGACCGCTTGCCTGTAGAGCCGTATCGCGGTGGCCCATCGTCGGATGGCGTTAGAGAGGAGATAATTATGGCTGGACTTATCAGGCTGATGGTCATCGGTTTCATCGTGCTGAGCGTGATTTACGTTTGTCTGTCGCTCTATTCGCGTAGCGTGCGCAAGGGAAAGCTGCGTGCAGATTGGCACGAGGAGCAACCCGATCAAAGCCTTGATGCGTATTTGGAAGAAGGATTGAAAGAGTACGATAAATCGCTGCGCCGCAAATTGATCCTTTCCGTCTATGTTATTCCGCTGATCCTTGTGTCAGTGGTCATTTACCTTACAAACTTTGCCTGAAGAGGGTCGCGCATGCTTTCGCTTTTCCGTTGGACATTCTGGATCACCGTCTGGGCGATCGTCGCGTCGTTCTTTCACTACACGCTGCCGCAGGTCGATATCGTGCGGGTGACCGACACCTACGAAAGCCGCGAAAACCCCACAAGCTTTACTCTTTTCTGGGCACCAGCCGATATAGGCCCTGACGGGAACGAGCTGGCGCGCGACGTATTTTTTATCCAGACGCGGCGCGCAAAAGGTGATGTGATGGTCTACCGCAACGAGGATACGGGATGGGGTTGGCCGCCGTATTTCAAGTTTGATACATCCAACCTTCAGGCCGAGGCGAGCGATCTGGCCTCCACCGCCGCCGAGCCGCGGTACGTTGCGATCAAGCATTACGGCTGGCGGAACGAATTTATGTCGATTTTCCCGAATGCGATTTCCGTGCGTGCGGTGGACGGGCCGGATGCCGCCAAGGGGATCCCTTGGCTCAACATCATCATCCTGACAACGCTGGCGGCTTTGGTCTATGGTATCTGGGTGCGTTGGCGCCGGTTCCGTAAGTCACGTATCGACCCGAGGGTGGAGGCGATGGAGGATGATTTCGCCGATGCAACGGGGGCTGTTTCAGGCTGGTTCGGATCCTGGCGCAAGAAGCCCTGAGCGGGCGGGAACGGACCAGGCGCGCCCGCTGTTTCAGTCGGCGGGCTGGACCATCCGTCCCATCCGCCGACCGCCCAGAATATGCACATGCAAATGCGGCACTTCCTGCACTCCGTGTTCGCCCGCGTTGCTGATCATGCGAAAGCCTTCATTCGCGTCCAGCGTGACGCCCTCCATCCGGCATACCTCGCCGATTGTGCGGGTGTAATCGACGATCTCCGCCTCCGACGCATCGCGCGCAAAATGATCATAGCTCACGTAAGGTCCCTTCGGGATCACCAGCACATGAACCGGCGCCTGCGGATAAAGATCGCGAAAGGCCAACGTGTGCTCGGTCTCTAAAACAGTTGTGTTCGGGATTTCCCCCCGCAGGATCTTGGCAAAAATGTTCTGGTCGTCGTAGGCATAGGCCATGGCGGTGCTCCTTAATCGGCAAACAGGTAATCGGTGCTGGTGATCTCACGGGCCTTGTCAGGCCCCACGCCCAAAAATCTGGACAGCTCAACGGCATTAGCGTCGGGCGAGGCAGTCTCGCGGATGCGGCAATGGTTCTCGAACTGCGCATCGCGGATCGCATCGCTCTCAAAGATCATGTCGTTGCGGATCGTGGGCAGAAGGCGGTCCAGCGTTTCTTGTGATGTCTGCTCCCCTGCCAGCCCCACGCGCATGGCGTGGCCGATCAGATAGTCTTCGGTAAAACCGCACTCAATCTCAAGTATGCGCGTGACCGACCGGTCGGATGCGAAGTCTTCGAGCAGATCGAGATTGCTGGGGTCCATGCAGACGATCAGGCGGTCCGTCTCAAAGTAATCGAACAGCATCCGCATAAGCGCGCGGCGGTGGCGGGTCCGCTTGCCCAGTGTCTTTTCGATGCCGCCAAGGGCGGGCAGGGGCGTGTCCTCTTCGTTGAACACATATTCAATGGCGGGTACATTCGTGGTCTGGCGTATGCGCTCCAGCACCCGCTTGGCTACGTGCCATTTCTTACAGACCACAATAAGCAACTCACGCTCGCGGCCCAGCGTGCTTTCCGTCTCCCAGAAACGGGTCGAGAACCGCCGCCCGATGCGCCCACGCCCGGTCAGAAACTTGAACAGGCTGCGTCCCTCATTGCTGATTTGAAACTGCACGCCTTGGGCAGAATACAGCAGGCCCAGCCGCCGCTTGAGGTCCTGTGCATCCGCGCTGATCTTGCGCGCAAACAGATAATTCTGACCCAGTAGCAGATCATAGTGATCGTTGTAGAACGTTACCGGCATCCCGTAGTCGGTGAACATCAGAAACGTCAGCGTTCGCGCGTGGATCTCATTTTCAGGGACCATATGGCGCACCAAGGTTTGAAAGAATGTCTCATCCGGGATCCAGGTGGAGCGGAAAAACCGGATTACATCGCGCCGCTTTTTACAAAAGTCCAAGATCCATTCGATGGTCTGGCGACGCAGGCACCACCACTGGCTGCCGATCTGCACCTGAATGTCGGCGGGTATCTCACGCGTGAGGCCAAACCGTTTCTGGAAATGGAACATCGCGTAAAAACGCTTTTTCTGCGTGCGCTCGTTGAACCAGTGGCGATAGATCAACCTTTCTTGGGTCCATCCGGTCTTGATCCAGTCGCTTTCGAAGTAGTCGAAGCTCTCGATGAAATCGCCATCGTTATTGTCGAGGTAGCGGTGGGTGTATTCGGCTGACTTGATCGCCATACAGTCGCCCGACAGCATGTAGAAATGCGTGGCGCGCGGAAAGGCTTCCACCGCTGCCTCCACAGCATAAAGTGTGGCCTGCACGAGCGACCACTCCCCCCAGCCACAGCGGATACGTTTGGTCGCAAAGGTCACGTTTGGGTTGTTTTCGAGGGCCTTGCGGATAGCCTTGTAATGTTCCTTGTCCGCGTTCGCGTCAAAATGGATCGACATATAGTCACCCACAGCGGTCAGGCGGTCCGCCTGCTTGATGATGGCGTCCGGGTCTTTATGACACAGAAGGATGTAGGCAATCTTCGCCATTCAGAAACAATAAACTCTTTGCACACTCGATTGTTTACACAGTTAGTGATGAACACTCATTGAATAAACACCAATTATTTGCTTTTGTAGCCCAAAAGCTGTCCTAAGAGGCGGCGCATTTAGCGAGAGCAGGAGTGACACGGCATGGGTTTTCCCGGAACTTGGATGACCGAGAGTGAGAGCGTGGTCTACCGCGTGGTGCCAAAATGTGCCTGCTCGACCATTGGCCAGATCATGTATTATTCGGATCACGGCGTGTTTTTCGATGGTGATATCCATGATGCAAAGGGCGGTCTGCACAAATGGGCGCTTGACGCCAGCCAGGAACCCATCGCGCGCAATGTGCAAAACCACAGCTCTTATGCCTTCACCTGCGTACGCAACCCTTACACACGAATTCTCAGCTCATTCTTTGACAAGATCTGTGGGATCCAGCGGAACGGCAAACGCTACCGTGGCAATTTAGTGCCACTGTTGACCCAAAAATACGGGATCGAGGTTGGTGGCGAAGATGGCAAGCAGGAGTTTGACCAGATCGCCAGTTTCCGCCGCTTTCTGCTGTTTGCCCGTGATACCATCCGCTGGCGGCGTCCGATGGACCCGGACATTCATTGGTCCGGCATGGCGGGCCACGTGAGCACCTTCATCGTGAACGGCGGCACCTACGATAAGATCGTCTGGACCGAGAAGTTCAACGAAGGCATGCGCGATGTGCTCGACGCGGTCGAAACACCCCATCCCATCGATCTGGCCGCCATTCCGCGCTTCAATGAGAGCGAAGGCCACGGGCCCAAGCGGGCCCACCCGGTCGAGGATTACTTCGACGATTTGTCGATGCATCTGGTCTACGAAATTTATAAACGCGATTTCAACCTGTTCAAATACGACTTCGAGACTCCGGCTAACAAAATGCCCATCGGCGAGATTGACCTCGACGAGGTACATGCAAAGCTTGGTGATTAACTTCTCACCGGCAGGCCAAAAATGAACATGAATTACAATCGGTTGCCTGTCCTGTAAACCATCGTCGCCGACCTATATGGACATTCTGCGCCAGCTTAAGTCTAGTTCGTCCACCAGTTAATCACTTGCAGAAAGGCCGCCCCGATGGCTTATGTTTTCCCCACTCCCCCACAGGCCAGCCTTGCCGTGCAAGGCACCGATGCCCGCTTTCCGGTGCGCCGCATTTTTTGTGTTGGTCGCAACTATGAGGCGCACGCGCGCGAGATGGGCAACGACCCCGACCGCGAGCCGCCGTTTTTCTTCACAAAACCGGCCGATGCCGCCTGTGATACGCCCTGCACCATCCCCTATCCGCCGCTCACCAATGATTTGCATCACGAGATCGAGTTGGTGATCGCCATCGGCAAAGGTGGCGCCAACATTGCGCCCGCTGATGTGATGGATCACATCTGGGGCGCTTCCGTTGGCATTGATCTGACGCGTCGCGATCTACAAGCCGAAGCTAAGCAGACCCGGCGCCCTTGGGACTGGGGCAAGGCGTTCGATCTCTCGGCCCCCATCGCAGCGCTCAAACCCATCGCCGATGTGCCGAGCCTGACCAATGGGCGCATTTGGCTGGCGGTGAATGGCGAGGTGCGTCAGGACGCCGATATCGCCGACCTGATCTGGTCCGTCGCGGACCATATCGCGACACTGAGCCAGTCGATGACCCTCGCGCCCGGCGATCTGGTGATGACAGGCACGCCCGCAGGCGTGGCCGCCATCGTCGAAGGTGACGTGATCACCGGCGGCGTTGAAGGCGTCGCGGAGTTGGAAGTGAAGATTGGGCCGCGTGCTTAGTGGCGCGGCTCCGGTCCCCATGCGTTGGGGACCGGTACTGATTTAGTGCAGTGGAACACGATCAAAACGATCCACCCGATGATCGGTATGAACCATATCAGCAACCACCATCCCGTGCGGCCGATGTCATGCAATCGCCGGATCGAGACTGCGATCGACGGCAAGAACATCGCCAGCGATGTGACCAAGCCTACCGGTCCCGCGTCAACTGCGCCGATGGAGGCATCGACAGCGCCTGACGCGATGCTGATCAGGATCGACCAAAGCGTCCACCACCAGAATTGTGAGCGGGTCGAGCGGCTTTTGAAATCGACATAGCGGGCAAAGCCGTCTTTGAGCGCGCCCAGAAACGTGTTGGCATCCGTGCGGGCGGGATCGTCTCTTTCGCCCATTGGCGCGCGCGGGGGCATCGGGGTTGTGCCGGAGTTCGCGCGTCCATAGGGCAGCCAATCCTCCATGCCCTCCTGCCAGACCAGTGTATCGCTGCGTACAGTGCCAGCCGCCACCAGCTGGTCAAACTCTGCCTCGCTGACCGGCCCGACAGAGGCACCCTCGACTGCGTAATACCATTCAATGCTCATAATACTGGCCGTTCCCCATGTGAGTCTGTTCAGCCTAGCGGTGCTGCGGGATTGCTGCAACGTCCACGATCATGTGACGTTGAGGTCCTGCCAGCAGGGCATCACGTCAGTCTCGGTAGAGGTCGCCTCAAAGACCGCACGCGCGATGGCGCGGCTGAGACACAGGGCGGCGGCATGACCGGTCAGCAGCACATCGGCAGCGGGGCGCGCGCCGGTGCTGAGCGCAAACACCAGATCCCCGTCATTTGGGGTATGCGCAGGCACACAGGCACGCGCAATCCCGTCGTGCGCGGCAACCGCGACGCGGTGGCACTGCGCCTTTGTCAGCGCGGCATCGGTCGCCACGATGGCGATGGTGGTATTGGTACGCTCCGTCATCGCGCTCATCTTCCGGCTGTCTCTGCTAAGGCCCAGACCGCTGGCAGGATCAGGGCCCAGCCCGCCAAATTCATCGCCCATCTCGAAGGGTGCCGCGTAAAAATGGCGATCCCCCGGCGTGGTCACGGCGCCCACTGGATTGGCCGCGACCAAGGCGGCAACCGTGCTGCCACCGGGCAAACGCAGCGAGGCGGTCCCAAGCCCGCCCTTGAGCATCGCGGTCAGCGCGCCGGTGCCTGCGCCGACGGTGCCGATCTCGAACGTCGCGCCCGCCGCGCGGTAGGCGGCAAGGCCGAGGGCGCGGTATGGGTTCTCGGCCCAACCCTTTTCTCCGCCATTGAGCAGATCAAACAGGATTGCACCGGGCACCAGCGGGATTTGCGCCGTCCCGACGCGAAAACCGCGCCCGTCCGCGCGCAGCCCGTCCATCACGCCCGAACAGGCATCCAGCCCGTAGGCAGAGCCGCCCGACAGCACAAGTGCATCCACCGACGCGACGGTTTTGTCAGGGGCCAGCAGATCCGTCTCGCGCGTGCCGGGGGCACCGCCCATCACCGCCACGGAGGCCACGAAAGGCGCATCGCCCACCACCACGGTTGTGCCGGATTTCAGGCTGTGGTCCTGCGCATTGCCGACGCGCAGGCCCGCGATGTCGCACAGGCTGTTTGTAGGGCCGGGTGTCAATGCGTCAGATCCTTGGCTTTGGCGCTGCGGTTTCTGCGTCGCCGGTGTTTGGGGTGCCTTTGGGCTCTATGAGCAGGACGTGACATTCCTCGATGGCGCGGGGCCGGTGTTTCACGCCGCGCGGCACGACGAACAGTTGTCCTTCGGTGACAGTGTGGCTTTCGGTTTCGATATCCATCGTGAATTCGCCTTGCAGCACGTAAAACAGATCATCCGTGTCCTCGTGCAGATGATAGGGAAATTCGCCCGAGAACTTAACGACCATGACGTCGTTGTCATTGTAATCAGCGACGACATGCGGTTCCCAATGACTGGAAAATTTGTTGAGCTTGTCGGCGAGGGTGATTGGTTTCATTGGATCAGACCTTTGATTTCGGGCAGCACAGGTGCCGCAGCGATGAGGGATTTGGTGTAGGGGTGTTGTGGATCGTTAAATAGATCTGAGGTCGCGCCTTGCTCGACGATCCGGCCTGCCTGCATCACCAGAACACGGTCGGTGATGGTGCGCACGACGCTCAGATCGTGTGAGATGAACAGATAGCTGAGGTTATGCGAGGCGCAAAGTCCGGCCAGCAAATCAAGGATCTGCGCACGCACCGAGACATCCAGCGCGCTCACCGCTTCGTCGAAGACGATCAGATCGGGGCGGATGATCAGGGCGCGGGCGATGGCGATACGCTGGCGCTGGCCGCCCGAAAATTCGTGGATGTATTTGTCGGCGTCGGCAGGGGTCAGGCCCACGGCAGTCAAGGCTTCGTCGATGGCGCGCTGTCGCGCGGCACCGGTGGGGGGATCGTCCAGAAGGTGAAACGGCTCGGTGATCTGGCGGGCGACGCGGTGGCGGGGGTTAAAGCTGCTGTAGGGATCTTGGAAAACTACTTGCATGCAGCGCCGCACGGCGAGGTTGGGAGTGTTGCCGGTAAAAACCGGCTCTCCGTTCAGGGTGATACTGCCCTCCTGTACCTGTTCCAGCCCCAGCAGCGCGCGCGTCAGGGTGGATTTGCCACAGCCGCTTTCGCCGACCAGCCCCAAACGCTCGCCGCGCGCCAGTGTAAAACTTACGTTGTCCACGGCGCGAAAGTGACCCGGTTTGCCAAACAGCGTCTTGCGCGGCGTGCGGTAATCGCGGCTGACGCCCCGCACCTCCAACAAGGGCGCATCGGCCTTTGTCTGTGGCAAGGTCACCCTATGGGAAGACGCGGCAAATAGCATCCGCGTATAGGGATGCTGCATGTTGTGAAGCAAGGTAGCGGTATCGCCTTGCTCGACGATCTCGCCGTTCCGCATTACCACAATACGGTCGGCCATATCCGCCACGACGGCCAGATCGTGGGTGATCATCAGCAAACCCATCCCGTCTTCGCGCGCCAGTCGTGCGAGCAGGTTCAGGATTTGGGCTTGGGTCGTTACATCGAGGGCGGTCGTCGGCTCATCAGCGATCAGCACGCGGGGATGCCGCGCAATCGCCATGGCGATCACGACGCGCTGGCGCTGGCCCCCCGACAGCTCGTGTGGGAAACGCGACAGGGGAAAGCGGTCCTGCGGCAGGCCAACCCGCGCGAGGGTTTGCGCCGCGCGCTTCATTGCTTCTGCTTTCGACGTCCGCTCGTGGATGAGGATCGTCTCGGCCACCTGCGCGCCAATGGGCTGCACCGGGTTCAGCGCGGTCATCGGCTCCTGAAACACCATGCCAATGTCATTGCCGCGGATGGCGCAGAGCTGCGGCTCGGTCAGGGTGGTGAGATCCTTGTCGCCCAGCATGATGCGCCCCGAACACTGCGCGCCTGTGGGCAACAACTGCATCGCGGCCAGCGCAGTCATGGACTTCCCCGAGCCGCTCTCGCCGGTGATCGCGACAATTTCGCCCGGAGCGACTTCCAGTTTCACACCTTTGAGGATGCTGTAGCTGTGAAACCGCACGTTGAGGTTCTGGATGCTGAGCAAGCTCATGTGCGGGTTACCCGCAGCCGCGGATCAAGATAATCGCGCAGCCCATCACCCATAAGGTTGAGCCCCAGCACGGTCAGAATGATGGCAAAGCCTGGCATCAGCGCCATATGCGGCGCGATGCTCACCATCGTCTGGGCATCGGCGAGCATCCGGCCCCAGGACGGCGTAGGCGGCTGTGCACCGAGGCCGACATAACTCAGCGCTGCCTCGGCGAGGATGCCCAACGAGAACTGGATGGTGCTTTGCACGATCAGCAGATTGGTGACGTTGGGCAAAATATGCTCGACCGAGATGCGCAGGCTGGATTTGCCCGACACCCGCGCGGCGAGGATAAAGTCACGCTCCCAAAGGCTCAGCGCCGCGCCGCGCGTGATGCGGGCGAAGACGGGGATGTTGAAGATGCCGATGGCGATGATGGCGTTGATGGCGCCCGCGCCAAAGACGGCGGTGATGAGGATCGCGATCACAAGGCTGGGGAAGGCGAACACCAGATCATTGCCGCGCATGATGACTTCATCAACGAGCGACCCACGCCGCGCGGCGGCCCAGAGACCAAGCGGTATGCCAAGCGACATGCCGATGCCCACTGCCACCAACGCAACCGCAATTGACGTGCGCGCGCCGACCATGATCAGGCTGAGAATATCGCGGCCGAAATGATCGGTGCCGAGCAAGTGGATGGTGTTGGGAGATTGCATCCGGTCGGCGATGCTCAGAACCGCATAATCGAATGGCGTCCAGACAAACGATATGAGCGCAGCTGCGATAAAGACAGCAGAGAGCAGCGCGCCAGTGATCAGATTGCGGGTCATGCGCGCGCCCGCAACCGGGGATCGACGGCAGCATAAGCCAGATCGACGCAAAAATTCACGAAAATCACCGCAAAGACCAGCAGCATCGTCACGCTTTCGACGACGATCAGGTCACGGGCCGAGATCGACTGGAAGATCAGCCGCCCGAGACCTGGCAGGTAAAATACCTGCTCGATGATAATGCCCCCCGCGAGAAGAAAAGAGAATTGCAGGCCAATGATGGTCAGCACCGGGATCATCGCATTGCGCAATCCGTGCCGCCACAAAGCCTGCCGCGCGCTAAGCCCCTTCGCCCGCGCGGTCCGCATGAAATCTTCGCCCAGCACATCGAGCAGGGACGACCGCATCACCCTTGCAAGAATCGCAGCTTGGGGCAGGGCGAGTGCAATTGCGGGCAGGGTCAGTGAGCGGAGTGCCTCGAAGGTGCCCTCGTCCCAGCCCGCGAATCCACCCGCCGCGAACCAGCGCAGCTTGATCGAGAAGAGCAGTACCAGCATCATGGCGAACCAGAAATTCGGCACTGCAACACCCAGTTGTGTCGCGCCCATCACTGCAACATCGCCTGCGCGTCCACGGCGGGAGGCGGCATAGATTCCGGCGGGAAAGGCGATGAGCGTAGAGAGCGTCAGTGCATAGATCGCCAGCGGCAGAGAAACCCACATGCGTTGCGCCACCATATCCGCCACGGGGGTCCGGTATGTATAGGAGGTGCCGAAATCTCCAACCAGCATACCACCGACCCAATTCAGATACCGCTCGATCTTGGGCACATCCAGGCCCAGTTCTGCGCGCAGCGCCGCAAGGGTTTCGGGCTGTGCGTTCATTCCTAGCATGAACGACGCCGGATCACCCGGTGCAATTTCGATCACGGCAAAGATAACCAGCGATGCCACGGCAAGGCTGATCACAAGCGAAAGCAATCGTTTGAGGGTATAACGCAACATCCATTCAAGCGTATGCCCTCGCTAAGGGGTGGTCCAGCGGGATTTGTGTTCTTTGCGATTGGCACAAGGGTGAATTGGTTCCGTTGATTTGCGGTCACTTCTTTGTGTCAATCCCGTGGGAACGTTTAAATAATTCAGACAGTTATCTCGGTGAAGAAGCGGACATTATCCTATGTTTGCTCTACGAGGAGTTATCTAAAATGAACAAGTTCGTAAAACTGACCGCCGCATCGATTTTTGCAATGTCCGCAGCTGCACCCGCTTTTGCTGCCAGCCACGCAGTTGACATAAGCACAGTGACCTGTGGCGAGTACAACGCGATGGGAGAAGCTGACCGCGACAAGCTGGCGGTGCTGGCTGTGCAGGAAATATCGGGCATGACGGGCGGATCCATTGTTGCGGAGGATGGTGCGATACGCGGAGATGAGACTGCCGCGACATCACCGGGGCAGGAAAGCGCCGCGCAAAACGAAAGTGCTGTTACAAGCAGCGATGGCGCCCCGGCGGGAACATCAACGATTACGGCGGGCAACGACGAAACGATGATGGCCGAAAAGGTAAGTCTGCTCAATCTGACCTGCGAGCGGTTTAGCGACGTCACCTTGATCGACGCAGCCTCGGGCAACGACGGCAAACGCTGATCGCCGTCGACTGGAAGAGAAATAAGCAAAGAGAGGTCGCGGTAACGCGACCTCTTTTCTTTTGAAACAGCTCTCCTACTTCGTAATCGTGAATACACCACGCTTCATAGGACATGAAATTTTCCGCGGCTCCAGCTATGGGCGGTGGCATCCGTTGCGGGTGCCGCGCGTGTCGACGGTCATGGATCTGAGCCGCGCGATGGGCTGGTTGCCGCCCGAGCAGTTCATCAACTCACCGCGTGCCAAGCCGAAGGCGCTTGAGGCGTGGCACGACCCGGATTACATCGCTGCGTTGCAGCGGGTTGAAGCGGTGCAAGCAACGTTGCCAGACGATCTGGCACGCTATGATATCGGATCTGTCACCAACCCTGTGTTTGGCGAGATCTTTCGCCGCCCGGCCACGGCGGCGGGTGGGTCGATCCTCGCCGGAGAGCTGTTGGCCGAGGGGGGTGTGATCTATAATCCCGCAGGCGGCACGCATCACGGGATGCCGGGGCGGGCGAACGGATTTTGCTATCTCAACGACCCGGTTCTGGCGATGCTGTCGATGCGGCATCATGGGGTCCGGCGCATCGCCTATCTGGATATCGACGCGCACCATTGCGACGGCGTTGCGGAGGGATTTACCGGCGATTCCGACTGTCTGATGATTTCTGTCCACGAGGAGCGGCTGTGGCCGCGCACCGGATTGATTGATGACGATGCGGGGGGCAGTGCGATCAACCTGCCCGTGCCGCGCGGATTCAACGACGCCGAGATGGCATACGTGCGCGACACCCTTATCCTGCCTAAGATTTCTGCGTTCAAACCTGATGCTATCGTGTTTCTATGCGGTGCCGACGGGGTGGTGGATGATCCACTGGCCCATCTGGGGATGAGCAACAACGCCCATTTCGACGTGCTGCGCGGTCTGATGGCGCTGAACGTACCCCGTCTGCTGGTGCTCGGCGGTGGAGGATACAACCCGTGGACAGTTGGACGGATGTGGACCGGGATCTGGGGTATCCTGAACGGTCATACCCCGGAGCAGCAGGTTCCGAAGGGCGCCGAGGATGTCTTGCGCGGGCTGACCTTCCCGGGCAACAGGCGTGGCCGCAATCCGTCTGAGCATTGGTTCACCAGCCTGAGGGACGCACCGCAGGCGGACGCAGCGATATCGCCAGAAGTGCGTCAGCGGGTTGAACTGCTGGCACGTCGGCCTCTGCCATCTTGACCGCGCGAACGACAGGTGGGCCCGAGGGCGTCAGCGCCAGAAAACCGATGACCAAGGCGAATGTCATTACGCAGGCCGCATGAAGGGCACCAATGGTATTGAGCTGACTTCCAAAGGGCTGCTTGCGGCTTTTGTGCTGCAGCTTTTTCTGGGCGACTTTCGCACCGATCCAGCCACCCCTGCGGGCGTAGGACAGCAAAACGACCTCGGGTGTCCGCTGCTGCTTGTCGATGGCGAATTGTTTGTCAGCGGCGAAAGCGCGATAGGCATGCAGGTTCGCGAAGGCGAGATAGATCAAGATCACAGAAAACAGTATCATCGCGGTTCGTCCGGTTGTCGTTCGGTGTATAGACAAGCCTAAAGCAGAAAGGCCCCGTTGATCGGGGCCTTTGTTGGGTCTTTTCAGGGCAGCACTGCTATTCGGCCCAGCTGACCGCGGTGAGGTCATTGGCCTGTGTCGGCGCGTCCTTCCACAAACCCTGCAAGCCAGCCTTTGCCACAGACAGGGCAGCGAGCTGGAACAAGTATCCGTTAACGTAATCCTGCGCGATGATCGTCTGCGCCTCGCCCAGCATTGCGGTACGCATGTCTGGATCAGTCGTGCTGTTGAGGGTCGTCATCAGGTCTTGGAACGCTGGGTTGTCGTACTGGAAGTAATACTCGGGGTTGGCGTAGATGTTGATGTCCATCGGCTCGGTATGGCTCACGATGGTGAGGCCGAAGTTCTTGCCGTTGAACACGGATTCAAGCCATTGTGCCCATTCGACATTGGTGATCTCGGCCTTGATGCCGACCTCTGCCAGTTGTGCCGCGATGATCTCGCCGCCGCGCCTGGCGTAGGAGGGAGGCGGCAGGAAGAGTGTCGTCTCGAAGCCGTCAGCAAACCCGGCCTCGGCCAGCAGGGCACGGGATTTCTCTGGGTCATAGGCGCTCATCCCCGTCAGATCGACGTATGCTGGATTGTGCGGGGCGAAATGGGTGCCGATCGGCGTGCCATAGCCGAACATCGCGCCGTCGATGATGGCCTGACGGTCAATGGCGTGGGCCAGCGCCTCGCGTACTTTGATGTTGTCGAACGGTGGCTGCTTGTGATTGGTGGACAGGATGGTTTCACCCTCGGTCGAGCCGACGAGGACCTGGAACCGCGGATCAGCTTCGAACTGGGGCAGGTTCTCGGGGGCGGGGAAGCCGGAAAAGACGTCGACATCTTCTGCCATCATCGCGCCCAGAGCGGCGGTTGGATCGGAGATAAACTTGAACGTCGCGCGGCTAAGGATCGCGGGGGTGCCCCAATAGGCGTCAAAGCGCGACAGTTCGATCTTGTCGCCCTGGGTCCAGCTGTCAAACTTGAACGCACCGGTGCCGATGGGGGATTGCTTGATGCCCTCAATGCTTTCAGCGGCTACGATCACCGCATCGCCCCACGCGAGGTTGAACAGCATGTTGCCGTTCGGCTCTGACAGTTTGATCTCGACGGTGGCGGGGTCGATCACGTTGACCTCCGCGATGGCTTCATATAGCACCTTTTGCGCATTGGCACTGTCCTCCGCGCCGATCCGGTCGAGCGAGAATTTCACATCCTCCGCATCCATCGTGGTGCCGTCGTGAAAGGTGACGCCCTCGTTGAGGGTAAAGGTATAGGTCAGGCCATCCTCGGAAATCTCCCAGCTTTTGGCGAGGCCTGGGATCACGGCGCCGGTGCTGTCGAAACGGGTAAGCCCCTCGAAGACATTGGCATACAGCACTGAATCGATGGCGCCGGCGGCGGCACTTGTCGGGTCGAGGTGCGGCGGCTCAAGCTGGATGGCGACGATGATGTCGTCTTTTGCGATAGCGGCACCGGCAAGCAGGGCGGCGGCACTGACGCCAAGTGCGAGTGATTTGAACATGAGAGACTCCCTCGTTGTGTTTTCGAAATCGTAAGTGACGATGCACACGATGGCTAGGACAAACCTTGCGGCAACGCGGTCGCTGGGGTACGCGTGCCGCCTTTGGCGCTGAGAGGGTTTGATATGGCGGTTTTGGGTGTGGATTTCGGGACCTCGAATTCGGCGGCGGGTGTGGCGCGGGACGGTGAGCCGTATCTGATCGCGCTTGAAGCGGACCAGATGACCCTGCCCACGGCGGTATTTTTTGATTTCGACGCCAAGCGGATGCTGATCGGATCGGCTGCGGGCGAGGCGCTGCTGGCGGGGGAGGAGGGGCGTTATATGCGGGCGCTCAAAAGCCTGTTGGGCGCACCCCTGATGCGGGAAAAGCGAAACCTGCTGGGCGAAAAGCTGGATTTCATCGACGTGGTGGCGCGGTTTCTGGCGCAGGTGAAAGCAGCGGCGGAAAAGCAGACGGGCGAGCGGTATGACCGCGCCCTGTCCGGGCGTCCGGTGCGGTTCCACGGTGAGGATGCGCGCAATACACAAGCGGAGGTGGATCTGCGCGAGGCGTATTTACGTGCAGGGTTCAAAGATGTCGCGTTCATGTATGAGCCGGAGGCGGCGGCGCTGGCCAACGCGGGCGTGCTGGCGCAGGGCGATCTGGGGCTGATCGTGGATATTGGCGGCGGTACGTCCGACTTCACGCTGTTTCGCAACGGAGCTGATGCGATTGATATTCTGGCGAGCTATGGCGTGCGGTTGGGCGGGACCGATTTCGACCGGATGGTGAGTTTGGAGACGGTGATGCCGCTGCTCGGGCGCGGCAGTGAAATCCGCCATGCCTTTGGCGGCGAGACCCATACCGCCCCCACGACTATCTTCAACGACCTTGCCACGTGGCAGAAGATCCCGTTTCTTTATGCCCCTGACAGCAGGCGGCTGGCCAAGGATCTGGCGCAATATGCGGTGGAGCCGGAGAAGCTGGGGCGGCTGGTGTCGGTGCTGGGCGACGAGTTGGGGCATGATATCGCCTTTGCCGTGGAGGCGGGGAAGATTGCGGCAAATGGCGCAGGCGTGGGCGAGATTGATCTGGCCGTGGTTGAGCGGGGACTGCGTGTGCCGCTGGGCGACCGGCTGGTGGAGGAGATGTTGTCACCGATGGCGGCTGAGATGGGCGAGGCGGCGCTGGCTTGTGTAGCGCAGGCGGGTGTTGAGCCGGGTGCGGTGACCCATCTGGTGTTTGTAGGCGGATCGAGCTTGATGCAAGTGACGCGCGGGGCGCTGAGCACGGTGTTTCCGGGCGCGCAGGTGCATCACGGCTCGGCACTCACGGCGATTGTGGACGGGTTGAGCCTCGCGTCGGCTACTGCGTTCGATTGAGAGGCTTCAGTCCTTCGTTAGCAGGAGCGTTTCCAATGCTGCACCCATGACGCACGCGCTGTCGATCATATCGTCCACGCCGATCCATTCGTCGGGTTTATGCGCAAGCTCCAGCACGCCCGGACCGTAGGCGATGCAGTTCTTGAGCTTACCGATGCGGTCGATATGTTTTTGATCGTAGGTGCCCGGCGAGGCGACGTATTCCGGCGCTTTGCCCATCACATCCTGAATGGCCTGCGCGACGGTGCGCACGACTGGCGCGTCGCGGTGTGTCATGGAGGGCAGGACGGAATTGATCTCGGTCAGCTCATAGTCGAAATCGGGGCGTGTGCTGCGCAATCCCTCCAGCAGCGCCGTGACTTCGCCGCGCACCTGATCCAGCGGCTCTTCGGATAAAAACCGACGGTCGATGGTGATCCGGCAGCTGTCGGGGACGCAATGCGACGGCAGGCCGTCGAAATCGGCATCTTGCTCGCGTGCGCCGCCGTGGATGGAATTGATGTTCATCGTCGAGCTGCGCGCCCCTGCGGGCACCACGGGCATGTCTGTCGTGCGCAGGGCCATGGCGGGGAAAAGCTTGTTCTCGAACTCGGACAGAACCGCACCCATGTGGCGTACAGCACAGTCGCCAAGAAACGGCATGGAACCATGGGCGATCTCGCCCTTCGTCTCGATCTCGGCCCACCAGCCGCCGCGGTGGCCAAGGCAGATGCGATCCTTGTTCAGAGGTTCGGGGATGATGACGTGCTGGACGCGGGTCGGGTTGAAATATCCCTGCTCGGCCAAATAGGCGACACCGCCGTAACCGCCCGATTCCTCGTCTGCGGTGCCGGAAATCTCGATGGCGCCCGCAAAGTCATTGTGAGTCTCCAAAAATGCTTCGGCGGCGATGATCGAGGTGGCCAGCCCGCCTTTCATATCGCATGCGCCGCGCCCGTAGATCTTGCCGTCCTTCAACTCGGCGCCAAACGGATCGAAGGTCCAGCCCTGTCCGGTCTCGACCACATCGGTATGGCTGTTGAAATGCACACACTCGCCGCTGCGCGTGCCTTCGCGCCGCGCGATGATGTTCCAGCGGGGGTATTTCGTGCTGTCGCCCGGGGTACCATGGGCGCGAATAAGGGTGGTCTCAAAGCCATGTGCCTTGAGCCTGCGGTCAAGGTATTCGCAGATTGCGAGATAATCCTGCCCGGGAGGATTGAGCGTCGGAATACGGATAAGATCCTGCGTGAGGGTAATCAGATCATCACGTTTTGCTGCGATGGCAAGGGAAAGGGGCGTCATGGCGCGTCTTCCTTTTGTGCGTTTATTGCGGAAATGTCCTGTGGTTGCCCTATCATTACCTCTGCGTTGGGCAGTGCAAGGCCTGATCGACCTGCTCGGCGGTGGCTCCGGAGCGCGTAGTGTGATTAGAGGGAGCCGAAGATGAATAGACAAAGGAACGGCATGAGCGAAAGCGGAGTAATAGCGCAGCCAGTGCAGCGTGCGCTGAAAATCTGGGCCGCAGTGCGGGACGGTTTTGTGCAGATCGGCGAGACCAATTTGGCGCTTGTTTCTGCGGGTGTCGGCTTTTTCGGGATGCTGTCGATATTTCCGGCGATCGCCGCATTGATCGCAGTGATGAGCCTGTTGTCGAACCCTGATGTGGTGGTTGCGCAGCTGGAGCGTATGCAGGGGTTGCTGCCGACCGATGTGTACAACATTTTTCACACCCAGATCGTAAGCCTCGTGACGACGAGCCCCGATACGCTGGGGTGGGCGGGGGTTGTCTCGCTTGCGGCGGCATCGTGGTCGGCGCGCGCGGGGGTGGCTGCGATGATGACGGGTCTGAACGCGGTCCACGGAGAGAAAAACAGAGCGACTGCCTCGCATTATCTGCGCGCGCTTCTGCTCACATTTGCTCTTGTTGGAGTGGGTGTGGTCGCTCTTGTGACCTTGGTGATTGTCCCGGTGGTCCTTGCGTTCTTTCCGCTGGGCGGAACGGCAGCGCTATTCGCTGAGGCGGTCCGCTGGGCGATTGCAGTATCTGTATTGTTGGCGGGGGTCAGTGTGCTTTATCGGTACGGCCCCAATCGCGGCAAACCACAGCGAAGATCCATTCGGTATGGGGCCGTCGTAGCAGTCGCCAGTTGGGCACTGCTGTCAGTGGTTTTTTCTTATTACGTCAAAAACTTTGGGAATTATAATCAAGTCTACGGATCAATCGGAGCGGTAATCGCGATGTTGGTATGGCTGTGGCTCAGCAGCTTTGTCATCCTGCTTGGCGCGGTCGTCAATGCACAGGTAGAAAAGCATGTGTACGGTATCAAAACGCCTGATGGCGCATCGCCATTTGATGAACTTCCAGATGTTCCGGCAGAAGAGTTGGTGGACCAGACGCCGAGCAACCCGCTGCCTTAACGGCGGGTACTTGCGCCTGCTTTGATGCCCGAAATAAATGCGGCAATGATGCTCTCAGTTGTTAGTGGCCTTGGGGGACGGTGTGCTATCACCCGCCGCTTGCGGGCCGACATCACTGCAAAACCCAGAAACGCCGCACCTGTGTAGAAAGAGCCGAGGATCAGCGCCGCTGCGAGGGTCGATACGACCGTGGCTAGAAAAATCCACGCTGCCATCGTCCAAAAGACGAGGCCGACGCACAGGGCTATGGTTGCAAAAGCACCAATCCCTGCCGTCCCCGCAGCATACTTCGTTCGGGCGATCATCGGCTCAAACATATCAGCGACGTGCTGTCATCATGCCGATGAGAAAGCCAAGTCCGGCAGCAATGCCAATGGATGTAGCCGGCTGTGTCCGCACAAATTCTTCCGCGTGCAATTGCGCTTCGGTCGCTTTATCGCGCGCGGTTGCGGCGGCAGCTTCTGTCTTTGCAACACCGTAATCTGAAAGAGAATGGGTGAGTTTCGCCAGATCGTTTTTCAACGTGTCGATCTGCGACGCAAGATCGTCGATGCTGGTGTTTTTGTTGCCTGTTACTGAGGAAATGTCTGGCTTGGCCATCTTATGGTCTCCTTGTGATTGGTTTCTTCAATGAGCAAACGCTCATCCGTGTGAAATGTTCCTTCGGCACGAAAAAACCCCACCGTTTCTGGTGGGGTTTGCTCAGATTTTCCAGCCGCTCTGATCAGGCGTGGAGGGTTTCGGTCGAGGAGAAGAACATCGCCTGGCTCACAGCCGAGATCACCTGATCTTCGGTGTAAGGCTTTGAAATTAAGAACGCGGGTTCGGGCTTGTCACCCGTCAAAAGCCGTTCTGGGAAAGCGGTGATGAAAATTACCGGGCGCTGCCCAAGCTCGGCCAGAATATCATTGACGGCTTCAATTCCGGAGGAATTATCGGCCAGCTGGATGTCAGCGAGGATGAGATCAGGAACATCTGCGCGGCCCAATTCCACCGCTTCGTCGCGCGTGCGGGCGATGCCGGTAATCCGGTGGCCCATGTCGGCCACGATGCCTTCAATATCCATCGCGATGACTGCTTCGTCCTCGATGATCATCACGGAACCCATCACACTGTCCGCCATCTCGCGGCGCGCAATAGACACGAGTTCTTCGGCTTCCGCAGTGTCCACGCCGATAATCGTACCGATATCGCGGTACGCAAATCCTTCGATCGTGTAGAGCAACAACGCTTCACGGCTGTTATTGGTCAACTTGGCAAGATGTTTTTGAGCCTTGGCGCGACCGCCTTGTTCGCCTTCTTCCACTGGCGCACCGGCGCTCGCCCAAATTCCGTAAAGAACCCGGAACAAACCTGTCTTTACGTCAGTTCCATCCAGAACCGACCTATCCGTTAAGATCGCCTCAAGAGAGGCCGCTGCAAAATTGTCGCCGCTTGTCTGACTTCCTGTGACTGCGCGCGCATAGCGACGAAGGTACGGAATGAAATTTCCCAGCTGGTCGCTGACGCTCTGGGCGGATTGTGCATCACTCATTCGCGGTGGTCCTTATTTATTCTAATTTCGGGAACCAAACGCATTTATGGCGCGTTAGGTTCCCGTTGAGGGACAAGTTTATGTAAATTTTTTGTGGTCGAGGTTAAATGACGGGACAAAGGCAAGATAGAGCACGTGACGGGGTGATCGACGAAAATCTCCGGCGCGTATATGAGGAAGCGGTTGAGGAAGGTATTCCTGACCGCTTTAAGTCATTGTTGGAGCAGCTGAAACAGCAAGACGGCGAGCAGGGCCGGAACGGATGAGTAAAGCTTCACCTACGGCTCAGGCCGATCCGCGCGACGAATTGGTCGAGCATCTTCCTGCTATGCGCGCGTTCGCAATTTCATTGACCCGTAATGGCGCCATTGCGGATGACATGGTTCAGGATACCCTTGTCAAAGCATGGACGAATATCGAGAAATTTCAGGTCGGCACGAACATGCGAGCGTGGTTGTTTACCATTCTGCGAAACACGTATTATTCGTCACGCCGCAAAGCTAAGCGTGAGGTATCTGACGTCGACGGTATCTTTACCGAAAGTCTGGCTGAGAAGCCTGCTCACGACGGGCATTTGCAGATGAATGATTTTCGGGTCGCTTTAGCGAAATTGAAAGACGAGCAGCGTGAGGCTCTGCTGTTGATTGGTGCGTTGGGCTTTTCTTACGAAGAAGCGGCAGCAACGTGCGGTGTCGCCGTCGGGACGATCAAAAGCAGAACCAACAGAGCGCGGAAACAGCTGGCAGAGTTAATGGGCCTGAACGAAGACGAAGCGATGGAAATGACCGACGATGCAACGATGTCGGTGCTCTCTGCATCGAAAGTGTCCAGTTTCTAGACCATGACTTCGGGTTTTATGAGTAACAGCCTTTTTGGTGGGCTGGCCTTTAGGGTTTTGTTGTTCTTATCGCTGGCTTTGCTGCCCATAGGTTTGATTGCTGTTATTCAGACCAAACAGATCGCGGATCAAAGCCAGCGTTCGGCCGAACTTTCATTAATCGCTGTGACAGAGCAAGCCGCCGGGACAGAACGCACTGTTCTGCAAGAGGCGCTTGGAGCGGGGCGTGCCCTTACGTCTGTCGTAAAACTTGTCCGCGAAGATCCTATTCGCTGTTCTGATTTTCTCAAAAGCTACAAAGACGAAAGCACGATATACCGCTTGGTCGGCTTTATTGCTGCGGATGGTCAAATGGATTGCTCCTCGACCCACCAGACGTTTGGCCTGTCCGACTCTCCCCATTTAGCTCAGGCCATCGCGCGGTCCGAGAGCATGGTCACAGCGAGTGCGCGCGGCGCAATATCGGGCGTTGCGGTTGTTATCGTCACGGTACCTGTTTTTGAAGATGAGCAACTTATCGGGTTCGTGTTCATTTCGATCGGCCAAGAGGCGCTGAAGGGTGCCGACCTTGATACGACCGAAAGCGCGCCTTTGGCACTGGTCTCTTTCAATGACGCGGGCGATATTTTGACCGAGGACTACAAAGGGGAACGGCAAGGCGTCGTGTCGGAAGAGATGCCAGCCAATTACGATCTGGCGCAGCTGACAGGGCCAACACGACAAGTATTTTCAGCAGTTAACCAGAATGGCGTCGAACGGGTCTATGCCGTGATACCCCTTGTGCAGAGTACCGTTTTTGCAATGAGTGTTTGGCCACAAGACACAGCCTTGCTCCAGACCGACTTCTCCGGTCGGGCATCGGCGCTTTTGCCGATATTCATGTGGATGGCCAGCCTCATCGTTGCGTTCTGGGCGCTCAACCGCCTTGCCATTACTCACATTCGGAAACTTGGTCGTCAAATGCGTCACTTCGCACTCAACCGGACCTTGCCTCGCAAACCGTTGGGCGAGCGTGTACCGGCTGAAATCGTTGCGATGGAGAAATCTTTTCTTGGTATGGCGAATTCGATCCTTCAGGACGAGGCACGGCTGGAGGATAGCCTGCGAGAGAAGAACATCCTTCTCAAAGAGGTGCATCACCGGGTCAAGAACAACTTGCAGCTCATTTCGTCGATCATGAATATGCAGATCCGGCAAGCGCCGACAGAGGCGAACCGCCGGGTCCTGCAACGTCTTCAGGATCGTATCCTGAGTTTGGCGACGGTTCACAAAAGCCTGTACCAAGATAATGAAATGACCCGCGTAGACGGTGGGCTGTTGCTGCGCGAGATCGTTGCGCGCAATCTGGCTGTCGGCATGGAGCCGAACGCGAGGATCGAGGTGACCGAGGACTATGACGAGATCATGGTAAGCCCGGACGATGCAGCGCCGCTTACACTGTTGGTTTCAGAGGCGGTTACCAATGCCTTGAAATATGTGCCGCAACATGGCGGTGGAAAGGCCGTGATCACTGTCAGCCTTAAGTATACCAGCCCTGAAGCTGCGCGCCTGAGCGTTGTGAATACATCCGGCGGCACCCCTCCCGAGGAAGGCACGGGCCTCGGCTCAAGATTGATTCAGGCGTTTTCCCGGCAGCTGAACGGTAACCTGCATATAACCGAGAACGATGGCACCTATCAGCTCGATCTCGATTTCCCGGTTCCACTTAAAGATAAGGATGTCGTGGACTACTAAGTGGCCAAAATGTCGCAATGCGCAATTGCATGGAACCGACGGGGATGTCGTGGGGTTAGACACGTGAAAGCTTAGAAAAAGGAGGCGACGATGACGACAGAACTGTTTCTCGGCGGCCTCATGATTCTGACGATGGTGGCTGGAATAGTGATTGCGATGACTTCGACCCGCAATGAAGACGGCAACCACTTTGACGAGCGGCGTGACCCTCGCAAGGACCGTAAAAGCCAGTCGCATACTAAGCGCGGTTAGGATTGCAGAGCATAAGGCTTGATAAATTAGCCCTCCCGATTGGTTCGGGGGGGCTTCTTTTCGGCAAACGGGTTAGAATACCGGAGGTGTGAGGGCGCTCACGATCTCGCATTCCTCATTTCCGATGTTGCGGAACCTGTGTGGCAAACGACTGTCGAATAAATAGCCGTCGCCCGCTCCTAGTACCTTTACCGCGTCGCCCACTGTCAGCTCGATCTGGCCGCGCGTGATGATTCCCGCTTCCTCGCCATCATGAGCCAAAAACTCGGGTCCGGTATCGGCGCCGGGCGGGTAAGTTTCATGCAACACCTGAAGCGAGTGTTGCCGCGCGTTGCCCAACTGCCGCAGGGAGACCTGACCGGGACCGTCGGGGGCCACTTGGGTAAATTCATCGGCGCGGTAGAATACTTTGGGGCTGTCAGCCTCCTCGATAGAGCCGAAAAACTCGGCCATGGAGACCGGAATTGCGTCCAGCAAGCTTTTGAGAGAAGCGACTGACGGAGATGTTTTATCCGTCTCAATCAAGGAGATCGTGCCGTTTGTCAGCCCCGCGCGCGCGGCCAGTTCGCGTTGTGATAATCCGCGTTGCGTGCGAATTTCTTTGAGCCGCTGTCCAATGTCCAAGAGTCATGATCCTGCGTGAGGGATGTGCGTGGCCCGTCCGAAAATGACCAGCGGCAATTGGCCGACATGACCACTCAACCGGGAAAAAAACAAGTGTCTCGATTATCAAGATTGACAATTAAATTAAACAAGAAGAGACGTTTTGTTAAACGCGGGAAGTCCGCGCCGGTCCTCTAGCCTATGAAGGAACAGACCATGTCCAGCACAGTGAAGCGCGCGCCCCGCAAATCCAATAAAAAAATGCCGCAGATCTCGATTGTCGAACCTGCGGCGCCCAAGACCTATACGAATGAGGATCTGATCCGCCGTCGGGAGGCCGCTGTGCCGCGCGGTGTCGCCTCTGCGGCGCCGGTCTATGCATCCTATGCCGAGAATGCGGAGCTTTGGGATGTGGACGGCAAGCGTTTCATCGATTTCGTTGGTGGCATCGGAGTTTTGAACACAGGCCACCGCCATCCTGGCGTGATCGCCGCCGCGAAAGCGCAGGAAGACCAGTACACGCACACTTCGTTTCAGGTCGTGCCCTACGCACCCTACATCGAGCTGGCGGAAAAGCTGAACAGCCTCGCCCCCGGCGACGCGCCCAAGAAGACACTTTTGGTAACAACGGGTGCCGAAGCTGTCGAGAACGCAGTGAAAATCGCGCGCGCCGCCACGGGCCGTCCAGGTGTCATCGCCTTTACCGGCGGATATCACGGTCGCACGCTGCTGACGCTGGGCATGACCGGCAAAATCAGCCCCTACAAAAAAGACGTGGGTCCTTTCCCGTCGGATATTTTCCGTGCGCCGTTCCCGAATTTGCGTGACGGGATCACTGTCGAAGACGCGTTGACCGGCCTGAAGAATCTGTTCCTCACCGATGCGCAGCCAGAGCGGATTGCCTGCATTATCATCGAGCCGGTTTTGGGCGAAGGTGGATATACGCCGGTACCGTTTGAGATGATGACAGCGCTGCGCGAGATTTGTGACCAGCATGGCATCATGTTGATTGCAGACGAAGTGCAGGCCGGATTTGGCCGTACTGGTAAATGGTTTGCGATCGAACATTCCGGCGTCGTGCCAGATCTGATCACCGTCGCGAAATCGATGGCGGGTGGGTATCCGCTGGCGGGCGTGATTGGCCGTGCCGACGTAATGGACGCCATGATCCCGGGTGGTCTTGGCGGTACATATGGCGGCAACCCCGTTGCCTGCGCTGCTGCTTTGGCCGCGATTACAGCGATTGAGGACGAGAACCTTCTCGCGAAGTCCATCGCGATGGGTGACAAGCTCAAGGCGCGCTTTGCCGAAATCGGTGCCCGCGCAGCGCCTTACCGCATGTGGGATATCCGCGGCCTCGGTGCCATGGTTGCCGTTGAATTTGTTACCGATTTCAACTCCGCCGCGATCGACGCCGCGCTGACAAAGCGTATTATCGCCCATGCACTGGAGCGTGGTTTGTTGCTGCTGAGCTGCGGGATGCACGGCAACGCGATCCGCGTGATGGTGCCGCTGACGGCTTCAGAAGAAATCGTAGACGAAGGTCTTGCGATTTTTGAAGAAGCGCTGGCCGCTGCGGTTGCTGAGGGTTCTGCGTAAGCAAGATCGCCAGAAATTTTGATTTTCAGCCGCGCGAGGGGAAACCCTCGCGCGTTTGCGTTAAGACGCAACGCACAAGGTAATAATTTATTACTGCTTCGATACGGAGACATCAGGCCATTGGCCACTGCCAGAAAAGCGCGGATTAGTGGACGAAAACTTAGCCCACCGGTAAATTGTCTGCTCTAGTCCGCAAGGCAGAAGATACCATTGGCAAAGCTGCGGAACTCCCTGCCGAAGCCAAGAATCCGGCGGTCGAAAAGGATTACTGCCCCAATGCCGGAACTGGTCGTGACAGGGTAATTACAAAGTGTAGATCAACAGGGGCGACACGTAGTCTGCGTATGGTTATGCCGCTCCGTCGCGAATGGCATCGGTGATCGGTGAATGGGATGTCGGCGGACGCAAACGCCGAGACGCGAAAATTGATCCGCAGACCTTTCGTAGATACGTAGAGCACAAGCGCCGAGCACATAACCAGGATAAGCATCGCATCGACCAATTCCTGCGGGAGTGATTATGATCACCCTCCCGATCCATGTCTCGCGACGCGACCTAGATCGATATGTTGTGCTGTTTCTTCTATCTGTTCGCGATCACGGAACTCGTTTTGACGGTGATTGTAAAACAGGATGGACGCTCATTCCGGCAAAACCGCGGTTACTAAAGGTGGCACTCGTATGATCGTCGTAAGTTTTCGGGCAGGTGGTCCCAAATTTTGAACGCTCGCTGGAATAGGATGGCTGGGCTTTCCTTTCCGATCCAAACAGCAAGTGATCTGACATGTTTTGGCTATATTGATCAACTGCGTCCGAACGGCCTTGGGCCGAGCCGTAAGTCTAGCTGGAAGAGCAGGACAACTCCAAAGCTCACAGTTTGCGGCAGCGTCAGATCCTGATGAACGGTTCGTTGGCGGTCGGGACATGTTAAGGTGAGAGAAGACGAGGGAGTGCAATGGCAGCAAGATCTGGCATTTTGAGTTTCGCCCTAGAGAAAAGAACTTAGAGCCATGTTTCAATCGAAAGATGTTCTGGTGAGCTGATCGCGTTTGTATCGTAACGTATCGATGATTTGCTGACTTAGCGCATCCGCGAGACAAAGTAATTAACCCAGCCTGCGATGCGCACATGCTGCATCCTGCGAGGCTGTCGGTTTGCGTCTGGCGCGTAAGTGGCTTTGGTGCCGCTTCAGATGTACGCCGGCGGCTCAAAAGTATCTGCGCTGGCGCGCGACCAGCGGTCTTTATAGCCCATGTGATCGGCTGCATCTTCATCCACCAGAAACCGCATGGGTAGATAGGGGAATGCCTGGTTGCCCTGTACCATCGACCGGTCGGATTGTCGCTGCATCAGGTGGTGGGGCAGAAAACCACTCGGGTCTGTCAGCCCTGCAGCGCCGGTCATTTCACCCAAAGCCGCAAGAGTGTTGCGGTGGAAGCGCGCAACACGTTCTGATTTGTGTAGAGGGTCAAGGGCGCGGGCACGCAACGGGTCCTGTGTGGCCACGCCGACAGGGCAATGATTTGTGTGACAGGCCTGCGCCTGAATACAGCCAATCGCGAACATGAACCCGCGCGCAGAATTACACCAGTCAGCCCCCAGCGCCAGCGCCCGCGCGATGTCAAAGGCCGAGATGATCTTGCCCGCTGCCCCCAGTTTGACCTGATCGCGGATTCCCGCGCCGCGTAGCGTATTGTGAACGAACGTCAGCCCCTCGACCATCGGCATACCCACGTGGTTGGCAAATTCGAGAGGGGCGGCGCCGGTACCGCCTTCGGTGCCGTCGACCACGATGAAATAGGGAACGATACCAGTCTCCAGCATGGCCTTTACCATGCACATGAACTCGCGTTGGTGCCCGATGCAGAGCTTGAACCCTACAGGCTTACCGCCCGAAAGCGCGCGGAGTTGGCCGAGAAAATGCATCATCTCTAACGGTGTCGAGAAGGCGGAGTGGGAGGCGGGCGAGACGCAATCCTTACCCATAGGAACACCGCGTGCGTCCGAGATTTCTTTGGTGATTTTTGCCGCCGGCAGAACGCCACCGTGGCCGGGTTTGGCCCCCTGAGACAGCTTGACCTCGATCATTTTGATCTGGTCGCTCGCGGCCTGCTCGGCGAATTTTTCCGGGCTGAATGTCCCGTCAGAGTTGCGACAGCCGAAGTAGCCCGAGCCGATCTCGTAGATCAGATCGCCACCGCCCTCGCGGTGGTAGCGGCTGACCCCGCCTTCGCCCGTATCATGGGCGAACCCGCCCGCTGCCGCGCCTTTGTTGAGCGCGGAGATGGCATTGGCCGAGAGCGAGCCGAAACTCATCGCCGAGATGTTGTAGATGGATGCGCTGTAGGGCTGCTTGCAGGCTTGATTACCAACGGTGATGCGGAAATTGGTATCTTCGATATGTTTGGGCTGCACCGAATGGGTGACCCAACTGTAACCACCTTCGTAGACACGCTTTTTGGTGCCGAAGGGCCGTGCATCTTCCTGTCCCTTGGCACGTTGATACACCAGCGATCTGGCATCGCGGCTGAACGGTTCCTCGTCGTGGTCATCCTCCAGCAAGTATTGCCGGACTTCGGGCCTGATGCTTTCCAGCAGAAACCGCAGATGCCCGAGCACGGGATAGTTCCGCAGGACCGAATGTGAGTTTTGCCGCACGTCATTCAGGCCCAGCAGCGACAGCGCTGCAAGGATCAGAAACGGGATCAGAAACCATGCCGACCAGACGAACAGTGCTATCAAGCTGAGCACGCAGAGCACTACAACCCCTGCGAAGGTACTGAAACGTGTGAGGTTGGATAATTTTGGCATTCATGCCTCCGGCTGGTTGCGCAATCTCTAGCGTTCAAAGGTGTAGAGCGCATTAATGCGCAGCTTGGCAAGGGTGGCGGGTCAGGATGACGCGGGGGGAATCTGCGTAAGCTGATGAAGAAAAACGGCTATTTCGACTAAATCTTATGCAAATAACATATATTAAACAAGGCGGTGAATATATGTTGAACGGGTTATAACAGAGCGCTTGCTCATTTCAGGAAAGCTGCCTAGGCTTTATTGAGATTTCGGAGGAGTTGCGCTGTTGGCGTTCTCTCGTAACCGGAACGGGAGGTCCGACGTCGATATGTTTTTGCGCTGAGCGCGGCCAGTTGACGACATCCCTCCTTTGCAAATGGCCGACGCGAACACGCTTCGGTTGAGATAATAATGGGAGAATTCATTATGAAAATGTTCAAGACAATGACCGTCGCGGGGGCCTTTGCGGGTGCCATGCTGGCGGGCACTGCGTCCCTTGCGCAGGAAAAATTCATCACCATCGGCACCGGTGGCCAGACGGGTGTTTACTTTGTTGTGGGTCAGTCGATCTGCCGTTTGGTGAACCGCGGTTCCGCCGAGCACGGATTGAAGTGCACGGCGCCTTCCACAGGTGGCTCCATCGCGAACATCAACGCGATCAAAGCGGGCGACATGGACATGGGCGTGGCCCAGTCCGACTGGCAGCACCATGCGTATAACGGTTCCTCGACTTTCGAGGGTGACCAGTTTGAAAAACTGCGTGCGGTGTTTTCTGTACACGGTGAGCCGTTCAACGTCATCGCGCGCAAAGACAGCGGCATCAAGACGTTTGACGATCTCAAAGGCAAGCGCGTCAACATCGGCAACCCCGGCTCAGGCCAGCGTGCGACGATGGAAGTCGTGATGGATGCCAAAGGCTGGACGCTGGACGACTTCTCGCTCGCATCCGAGCTGAAGCCGGCCGAGCAGGCCGCAGCACTTGGCGATAACAAGGTGGATGCGATCATCTACACTGTCGGCCACCCCAACGGCTCCATTCAAGAAGCCGTGTCGACCATCGACGCCGAGCTGATCTCGGTTGAGGGGCCCGAAATTCAGGGTCTGATCGACAATAACCCGTTCTATGCCGCAGCGACCGTTCCCGGTGGCATGTACAAAGGCACGGACATGGATGTGAATACCTTTGGTGTGAAGGCGACATTCGTGACCTCTTCGGACGTGGACGAAGACACGATCTATCAGACGGTAAAGGCTGTGTTCGACGACTTTGAGCGTTTCAAGCGCCTGCACCCAGCGTTCGAAAATCTGACCGAGGAAGCGATGATTTCCGAGGGTCTGTCCGCTCCTCTGCACGACGGCGCCGTGAAGTACTACAAAGAGCGTGACTGGATGGAATAAGCCCTCTGCGGCTTTGACAAACGGGGTGGCGTCTTGCGCCACCCTGACGGCCTTACGCTCCTGCGCAAGGACCTGCACGCGCCGGAAAGGCGCGGCATTCAACAAGGGACAATGCCATGACAGATCAACAACAAGCCGCCGCTGTGGAAGCTGAAGCTGCCGGACGGGGCGGGCTTGACCAGCGCGAGTTGGACGAGCTGGTTGCCTCTTCTGATACAGGCGGCCGGTCTGTCGGAGGCCCTGTCGGGATCCTTCTGATGTTGACCGCGTTGGCGTGGTCTTTGTTTCAGCTTTATATCGCGTCTCCATTTGGTTTGTTCAACGACACTTTGGCGCGCTCAATCCACCTTGGGTTTGCGGTTTTCTTGGGCATTCTGGCCTTTCCCGCAGCGCGCACGAAATTTCAGATGATACTGGGCGTTGTGGTGCCACTGGCGCTGGCGGGTCTGTTTATGGTTTCGGCCAAAGACGGTGTTGCCGTCTGGTGGATCCCACTGCCCGCCATTGCTGTCGCGGCAACGGTGATCCTTGGGTCGCCTAAGACGCGCATTCCGATCTGGGAGTGGGCGCTGGCGATTACGGGCGCGCTCGCTGCTCTTTATTTGTTCTTCTTTTACCGTGACATCGCGGACCGCGTCGGCGCACCGATCTTGCAGGATTATGTGGTCGCTGTGATCGGCATCACGATTCTGCTGGAGGCGACGCGCCGTGCGCTGGGCCCGGCACTTATGATCGTGGCGTCCGTGTTTTTGATGTACACGGTGCTGGGGCCTCAAATGCCCAGCATTATCGCGCACAAGGGCAACTCCCTGTCGGAGATCGTGAACCACCAGTGGATCACGACCGAGGGCGTTTTCGGTATCGCGTTGGGTGTCTCGACGTCGTTTGTCTTCCTCTTCGTGCTGTTCGGGTCTCTCTTGGACCGTGCGGGCGCGGGCAATTATTTTATTCAGGTCGCGTTCAGCCTCATGGGCCATATGAAAGGCGGACCAGCCAAAGCGGCGGTCGTATCCTCGGCCATGACCGGTCTGATCTCCGGCTCTTCCATCGCGAACGTGGTGACCACGGGGACGTTTACGATCCCGCTGATGAAGAAGGTCGGGTTCAGCTCTGAGAAGGCTGGCGCGGTCGAGGTTGCATCGTCGGTCAACGGTCAGATCATGCCGCCCGTGATGGGTGCGGCGGCGTTCCTGATGGTGGAATACGTCGGCATTCCGTACCCTGAGGTCGTCAAACATGCGTTCCTGCCTGCAACGATTTCGTATATCGCCCTGGTTTATATCGTGCATCTCGAAGCGCTCAAGGCCGGGATGGAGGGTTTGCCCCGCCCCGTCGCCCCCAAGCCGTGGGTCGCCTGGCTGATGAGCCTTGCCTTCACCGTCGCCGTGATCTGCGCGCTGAGCTATGCGGTGTATTTCCTGATGGGATGGATCCGGCCCGCGTTTCCTGAAACGGCCGGTTACATTATATTCGTTTTCCTGACTGCTGTTTATGTAGGTCTCTTGTATGTTGCGTCCCGCGAGGCGCCGCTTAAGCTGGACGATCCGAACGCGCCGGTGACGCGCCTGCCGATCCCTGGGCCGACGGTGCGCTCCGGTCTGCACTTCATCCTGCCAATCGTCGTGCTGGTTTGGGCCTTGATGGTGGACCGCCTCAGCCCGGGTTTGTCGGCCTTCTGGGCGACCTGCTACATGATCTTTATCCTGCTAACACAGCGTCCGCTGATGGCGATGTTTCGTGGCGAGAGCCAGTTTGCCAACGATGTAAAAGAAGGTTTCTTTGATCTGATCGACGGACTGGTGACCGGAGCACGCAACATGATCGGCATCGGCATCGCGACGGCGACCGCCGGTATCATCGTGGGCGCAGTGAGCCAGACAGGTGTTGGTGCGGCTCTGGCCGATGTGGTCGAGGTGCTGTCGGGCGGTAACATGCTCGCTATTCTCGCGCTGACGGCAGTGCTGTCGCTGCTTCTCGGGATGGGTCTGCCGACAACGGCCAACTATATCGTGGTCTCCGCGCTTCTGGCGCCGGTGATCGTTACGCTGGGCCAGCAAAACGGTCTGATCGTACCGCTGATCGCCGTTCATCTGTTCGTGTTCTACTTCGGGATCATGGCGGACGTGACGCCGCCTGTGGGTCTTGCCTCCTTTGCCGCTGCCGCTGTCTCGGGCGGTGATCCGATCAAGACGGGGGGCATCGCGTTCTTCTACTCACTCCGCACGGCGGCGCTTCCTTTCCTGTTTCTCTACAATACCGAACTCCTCTTGATAGACGTGACTTGGGCGCAGGGTATATTCGTCTTCATTGTCGCGACCATCGCGATGCTGCTGTTTGCCGCAGCGACTCAAGGGTGGTTTTTGGCCAAGAACCGTTTTTATGAAAGTGCTGCTTTGCTGCTGATCGCCTTTACTCTGTTCCGCCCCGGATATTGGATGGACATGGTGTCCCCGCCGTACATGGAGCGGGATCCGGTCGAGATCGTCGATGCGGCCGCTCTTACCCCGATGGGAGATGAATTGCGCCTGCGCGTCGCGGGTTTGGACAGCTTTGGTGACCCGATCGAATTTGTCGCCCTGCTGCCCATCGTCACGGATGGCACCGGTGAAGAACGGCTTGAGGCCGCCGGTCTTGAGTTTATCGAAAATGATGGACGTATGGTGATCGATAACGTCGTGTTCGGCTCTCCTGCCGCCAGTGCGGGCCTTGATTGGGATCAGGAAGTGCTGCGCGTGCTCAAGCCGGTACCACAGCCGAGCAAATACCTCATGTTCATTCCGGCGCTTTTGCTGCTTGCTGGTATCGTAATGTTGCAACGGGGTCGCAACGCGCGCGCTCCCAAAAAAGCGGCGGCAGCGTAAGATTATCTGCGCTGTCCCGACATATCCGCGACGCAAGTCCGTTACGGCACGGATCGCGATGTGCTGTTTCGTTCCGTGCGCGAAGGGCGTAAGGAGGGATCCAAACGGCCTGAGCCGTGGTTCCCGGAGTGAGCAGATATGACCCCTTTTGCAATTGCCGGCGTACAAATGTACGTCAACGCCCTACACCCTAACGTCGATGGTATGATCCAGCGGCTCGATATTCTGATGACGCGTTTCCCGTGGACGCAGATGGTGCTGTTTTCCGAATTGGCGGCTTTTGGCCCCCTCGATCAGTATTCATTGCCGCCCGAAAATGAGGCGTTGGAGAAATTTCAGGCCGCAGCCGTCAAGCATGGCGTCTGGCTTATTCCCGGATCAATGTTCATCACCGATCCTGAAGACGGGCGGATCTACAATACTTCGGTGGTGATCAATCCGCAGGGCGAGATCATCCGCCGCTATGCCAAGATGTTCCCGTTCCGGCCTTATGAGGCCGGTATTGCGGCAGGCACGGATTTCTGTGTGTTCGACGTGCCGGATGTGGGCCGCTTTGGCTTGTCGATCTGTTACGATATGTGGTTCCCCGAAACCACGCGTCAGCTGACGAGCCAGGGTGTCGAGGTGCTGTTGCATCCCGTTTTGACCGGTACCACCGACCGCGACGCGGAGCTTGCCATCGCGCGGGCAACTGCGGTGCAGTTCCAATGCTACGTTATAGATGTGAACGGCCTTGGCGCCGGCGGCGTGGGCAAATCCTGTGTCATCGACCCGACGAGCCAGGTTTTGCACCAGTCAGCGGGCCAAGAGGATATGTTCCCCATCGAGATCGACCTCGATATGGTTCGTCGTCAGCGTGAAACGGGCATGAAAGGTCTGGGGCAGGTTCTCAAATCCTTCCGCGACCGCTCGACCGATTTCTCGGTTTATGACCGGGCAAGCGGTACAGACTCGTACCTTCAGACGCTTGGGCCGCTTGCGATCCCGCACAAGGGGACCACGGCGGGCCTCGATATGATGGCACCCGCCATGCGCGTGCCCTACACACCGGACGCTGCGGGCGAAGACAGCCTGCCGGGCTTTGCGTTCAAAGTGCCGCCCGCCTTTCCCGAAGAACCTATGCCGAACCCGACAGCGGGCACTGCCGTGCCCATTGAAGAGCCGGCACCCGTCGCAGCGCCAGCCGCTGCGATTCCAAATCCACCCGTAAAACCCGGTGTCCTCACCGGCACACCGGAGAACGATACATCCAGCGGCTAGGCCGCGCTGTTGGGCAGGCGGGGCACAAAGCCCTGCCTGCCTCTCGTCGCAAAGGCCCAGCTGCGCAGCACATTGCGGAGAACGACCGATGCATTCGATGAGAGACTATTCATCTGCGATCCAATTGCGCTCTGACCGGTGGAGCGCTTTGCGTGAAGCCACCGGGGCGCTGACCCGAAACCCCAGCGCGGGCGAGACGGCACAGTTGCGCACCCGTGTCACCAGCCTTTTAGAAGCGCTGGAGACTATGGAAGCGTACTGGGCCTTTCCCGGAAAACACGCGTTTAACCTGCTGCGGCGGCATTTTGAGCAGGGCAAGATGGACGACGTCAGCTTTGCCGTAAACCGCATCACCCGCGCGCTGACCACGGGAGCGTACCGGCGCCGTTCGATCCCGCTGGAGCGTGACAGCGTCGATCAGGAAGAGCAGGACGACGAGGCCCACCACAGCCCCGAGATGCGCGCCCTGTCCAAGCCCTATTTCGAAGTGCTGATCGTGGACAGCGTGAACGAGCATCAGGAGCGCTGGCTCAAGGCGAACGTCACGGGCATGCGCCGCCCCGAAGACCAGTTTATCTATGAAGCGGTTGTCGTTCCTTCGATCGAGGATGCGCTGATCGCAGTGCTGTTCAATCACAACATTCAGGCCATCGTTGTGCGCCCCGGTCTGGTTTTGTCATCCGAGAATGCAGAAGAAATCCTGACCCGTTACCTGGCGCGCGCAGGCGGACGTGAAGAGATTGATGCGATCCCCCCCGAGAATTATGGCCCCGAGCTGTGCCGCATGATCGCGCGTGTCCGCCCCGAGCTGGATGCCTATCTGGTGACCGAACGGTCGGTCGAAGATATCGCCGGTCTGGATCTGGGTATCTGTCGGCGGGTTTTCTATAACTCCGAAGACTTCATGGAGTTGCACCTGAACATCCTGCGTGGCGTTCAGGCCCGCAATAAAACCCCGTTCTTTACCGCGCTGGTGGAGTATTCCAAGCAGCCCACGGGTGTCTTCCACGCAATGCCGATCAGCCGCGGGAAATCCATCACCCGCTCGCACTGGATTCAGGACATGGGTGCGTTTTACGGGCCCAACATTTTTCTGGCAGAGACATCCGCCACGTCCGGCGGTCTCGACAGCTTGCTTGAGCCCGTAGGCCCGATCAAGGAAGCCCAAGAGCTTGCCTCGCGCGCGTTCGGATCAAAGCAGACGTTTTTTGCCACCAACGGCACGTCGACCTGTAACAAGATCGTCGTTCAGGCACTGTTGAAGCCCGGCGATATCGTGCTGGTGGACCGTGATTGTCACAAGTCGCACCATTACGGCATGGTGCTGGCGGGCGCGCAGGTGAGCTATCTCGACAGCTATCCGCTGAGCAAATACTCGATGTACGGCGCGGTGCCGCTGCGCGAGATGAAGGAGCGGCTGCTGGAGCTGAAGGCGCAGGGCAAGCTCGACCGCGTTCGGATGCTGCTGCTGACCAACTGCACGTTTGACGGGCTGGTTTATAACGTCGAGCGGGTGATGCAGGAATGTCTGGCGATCAAGCCGGACCTGATTTTCCTGTGGGACGAAGCATGGTTCGCCTTTGCCCGCTTTAACCCGACGTACCGCCAGCGCACGGCGATGAACGCCGCCAATGTCCTGCGCGTAAGGTTCAAGACCGATGCCCACCGCGAGGCCTACGAGGCGCAGCAGGAAGAGCTGAAGGATGCGGATCACGAGACGCTCCTGAAGACGCGGCTTATTCCGCCGCCGCACGCCCGGGTGCGCGCCTATTCCACGCAATCGACGCATAAAACGCTGACGTCACTGCGGCAGGGCTCGATGATCCACGTCAACGATCAGGACTTCAAGGGCGAGGTGGAGCAGAGCTTCCACGAGGCCTATATGACCCATACCTCGACCTCCCCGAACTACCAGATCATTGCTTCGCTTGATGTGGGGCGGCGTCAGGTTGAGCTGGAAGGCTTTGAATTTGTCCAGCGCCAGATCGAGGCGGCCATGTCGATGCGCCGCGCGATCAGTGACCACCCGCTGCTCAAGAAGTATTTTCAGGTCCTTACTGCCGGTGACATGATCCCGGAGGAGTACCGCGAAAGCGGTGTCACCAGCTATTATGACGCCGAGCAAGGCTGGACCGATCTGTGGGATTGCTGGGAGCGCGATGATTTCGTGCTGGATGCGAGCCGCGTGACCCTGTTGGTCGGTGGCACCGGATGGGATGGCGATACGTTCAAGAACAAGGTCTTGATGGACAAGTACGGCATCCAGATCAACAAGACGTCGCGCAATACGGTCCTGTTTATGACCAACATCGGCACGACGCGCTCGTCCGTCGCCTATCTGATCGAAGTTCTGGTCGAGATCGCTAAATCGCTGGATGAATTGAACGACGATGCGTCGGGCATGGAAAAGCTGGGCTTTGACAAGCGCGTCAAGAACCTGCTCGAAGATTATCCGCCGCTGCCAGACTTCAGCCGCTTTCACAAAGCGTTTCTGGAGAGTGGCAACAGCCGCGAGGGTGATATTCGCAAGGCGTTCTTCCTGTCTTATGAAGATAAAAACTGCGACTATCTGGAACTCGACGGATCGCTCAAAGATGCGATGGACCGGGGCGAGACGATTGTTTCGGCCAGCTTCATCATCCCCTATCCGCCCGGCTTTCCGATCCTCGTTCCCGGACAAGTCGTCAGTCAGGAAATCCTGTCCTTCATGCGTGCGCTCGACGTGAGCGAAATCCACGGCTACCGGCCCGATCTGGGCCTGCGGGTCTTCACACAAGAAGCGCTCGAAGAGGCAGGCGCGATCCCCGCGCCCGTCCGAAAATCAAAAAAGCACGCTGCTGAATAGACATACTTAAATACCAAGATAAGGAGCACCAAAATGGCTACCGTTCTTAGAAACATCTCTGAAATCCGCCGGTTCTTTCACCGCAACGAGGACCCGATCTATTTCATCTCGGCGACCAACTTTAACCTGCTGGGCCTTGATGAATGGGTGAAGAATTTCAAATATATCTGCTACATCGACTGTTACGGCGGCAAGCATCCGAACGTGTTCTGTCCGTCCGAGCAGCCGCACGCGGAATTCCAGTCCATCGAGGACATCAACAACTATCTGCTCCAGCACAAGGAAGTTATCGACTTCATCAAAAAGCGCGGCGGCAAGCCCAAGTTTGTGTTCCTGATGTTCGACGAAGAGACGGAGCGTTTGTCCAAAGAGCTGGGTGCGGATGTCTGGTTCCCCAAGGCCAAGCTGCGCAATTCAATGGATAACAAGATCGCGACCGTGCGGATCGGCAACAAGGCGGGCGTGCCATCGGTGCCGAACACGCTGGCCGAGGTCACAAGTTACGAGAACCTGCGCGAGACCTGTGAGAAGGCGGGGCTGGGTCATGATCTGGTGCTGCAATCTGCCTTTGGCGATAGTGGGCACACAACGTTCTTTATCAAGAACGAAGCTGATTTCCGCCGCCACCAGTCCGAGATCATCGGCGAGGGCGAGATCAAGATCATGAAGCGGATCAGCTGCCGTGGTGCTGCGATCGAAGCCTGCGCGACCAAAGAAGGTACGATCGTCGGTCCGTTGATGACCGAGCTGGTCGGCTTTAACGAGCTGACACCCTATCGCGGCGGCTGGTGCGGGAACGAGATCCTCTCGACCGCATTTCCGCCAAAGGTACGCCAGCAGGCGCGCGATCTGACCTTCAAATTCGGAGAGCAGCTGCGCAAGGAAGGCTACCGTGGGTATTTCGAGCTTGATTTCCTGATCGACAAAAAGACCGGCGAGCTTTGGCTGGGCGAGTTGAACCCGCGCATCACTGGTGCCTCGTCCATGACGAACCACGCCGCCTTTGCCCATGCGGATGCCCCCCTGTTCCTGTTCCACCTGCTGGAGTTCTCGAAGAAGAAGTTCAACCTCAACGTAGACGAGCTGAACGGTCGGTGGGCTGAGCCAGACAACATCGACAGCTGGAGCCAGATGGTGATCAAACACACCAAGGACAGCGTCGATATCTGCTCCGAAGCGCCGGAGACAGGTATCTATAAAATGCGCGAGGACGGCTCGGTCATCTGGGACCGTTTCGACTATCACCGCCGCGCGGTGGAGAGCGAGAACGAGGCGTTCTTCCTGCGCATTCTGCAGCCGGGCGACTACCGCTACGAGGGGGCCGACATCGGTATCCTCGTGACGCGCGGGAGGTCCATGACTAAAAGCTTCCAGCTCAACGAGCGGGCGAAGAAGTGGATCCACGGGATCAAAAGCCAAGTGGAGGGCACACCGCTGCCGACCGCGTCAGCCGCACCCGAACTGTCCGATCCGGCGTTCAAAATCCTGTAAAACCCAAGTCTGTACGAGAGGCCGCTATGTATTGGCGCGCGATTTCAGAGGATTTGCCCGGTCCCAAGTGGGCCGGGCTTTTCCGTGAATATTGGTCCGATTATCGGGCATGGTGGCTCAAAGAGGGAGAGACCGCCCGTCCGACCTATGCCGAGGGTCTGCGCGCAATAAAAACCCACATGCCGGAGATGCTGTCGCTCTATGAGGAGCTGTGCGAGCTGGCGGGTGGCGGCGATCACGCCGCGCGCTTCCTGAGTTTCTACACCCCGCCGCCTTATCTGGCCAGTTGCAGTCAGGCCGTCTGGGGCGGCAAGCAGCCCGTTTTGGTGCGGAATTACGATTACAATCCCAAAGCTTTCGACAGCCTCGTGCTGCGCACCAAATGGATGGGACGTGCGGTGATGGGCACCTCCGACGGTCTCTGGGGGTTGGTGGACGGGGTCAACGACAAAGGCCTGTCGATCTCGCTGACGTTTGGCGGACGGCGCGTGGTGGGCGAGGGGTTCGGCGTGCCGCTGATCCTGCGTTACGTGCTCCAGATCTGCGAAACGGCGGAGGAGGCGGGCGCGGTTCTGGCCCGCGTCCCGACGCACATGAGCTATAACGTCACGGTGCTGGACCGCAAACGCAACTATCTGACCGTGATGATGGCCCCCGACCGGCCCGCGATCGTGACCTATGCGGCGGTGGCGACGAACCATCAGGAGAGTGTGGAGTGGATCAGCCACGCGCGCTTTACCGCCACGGTCGAGCGTGAGCGATTCTTGCTGCAACGCCTGCGGCTGCATCAGGATCCTGAAGAGAAATTCATCGGCGCGTTTTTGAAGCCGCCGCTTTATTCTACGGCGTTCCGTCATGGGTTCGGCACGCTGTATACCGCTGTCTATCGACCTCGAAAACACCAGATGGAATTGCGTTGGCCCGGCGTCGTCTGGCCCCTCTCGCTCCGGGATTTCGAGGAAGGTGCGCGCGAAGTGACCCTTCCGGGGGTGCCGTGATGGCGGGACCGCTGGCATCGCTGAAAGTGATTGAGTTTTCCGGGCTGGGGCCTGCGCCGCTGGCGGGGCAGCTGTTGGCGGATCTGGGCGCGGATGTGATCACAGTGGACCGCAAGGTGGCGGCTGCCGACCCAACGGATATCAACCGACGCGGCAAGCGGTCGGTTGTTCTGGATCTCAAATCCGATGAGGGGCAAGAAGCCGCGAGACGATTGATTGCAGCCAGTGATGTGTTGATCGAAGGATTTCGACCCGGCGTGATGGAGCGGTTGGGTCTGGGCCCAGAGACCTGCCCTGACGATCTGATCTTTGCCCGCATGACGGGATGGGGGCAGGAGGGGCCTTGGGCGCAAACGGCGGGCCACGACATCAATTATCTTGCGCTGACCGGCGCGCTGCACGCGATGGGCGATGCGGACCGTGCGCCGATTCCGCCGCTCAATCTGGTGGCGGATTACGGCGGCGGCACGATGTTTTTGCTGTTGGGCATTCTGAGCGCGGTGATCGAACGTGGGATCTCCGGCAAGGGGCAGGTGGTGGATGCCGCCATGGTCGACGGTGTGCCCGCGATGATGGGGCTGATCCATGCAATGTTGGCGCAAGGCAAATGGCGCGAGGACCGTGGCGCAAATTGGCTCGACGGCGGTGCGCCGTTCTATCGCTGTTATACCTGCGCTTGCGGCGGGTTCATCTCGGTCGGCGCATTGGAGCCGCAGTTTCATGCCCTGCTGTTGAAACAAGCAGAGCTGCCGCCGGAGCATCAGCAGACCCAGAATGACGCGGCACATTGGCCGGAGCGCACATCGACCTATGCTGCGGCGTTCTTGCGCAAAACCCGCGACGAATGGGCCGCTATATTTGACGGCACGGATGCCTGCGTCGCCCCCGTCCTCACCTTTTCCGAAGCGGCGCTGCATCCGCATATGGCTGCCCGGCAGACAATCGTTTCACTGGAGGGTATTGAGCAGGCAGCGCCCGCGCCACGCTTCAGCCGCACACCTGCGCCGCCGCTGCGTGTGCCCACGGCCCCCGGCAGGGATACGGACGCGATTCTTGCCGATCTTGGGTTGGACGCCGCTGCGCTGCGGAAACCCGAAATATGAGGCAGTTACAATGTGTGTGGCACTTTCCCCGCAATGTACTATGTCATGCGGATGGCTGAGATCTCAAAAATTACACGCGGCCCGCTGGAGGGCGTGATTGTCTGTCCGGTGTGTGATGCGACTTACCAATTGCAGCGCCCTGATGTGGGGCAGCGTGCGGTTTGTACCCGATGTCACACCGTACTGATCGCCCCACGGCGAAAGGCAGGCATGCAGATTATTGCGGTGTCGGTCGCGGTTGCCGTGCTGATTATCGCTGCCAGTGTTTTCCCGTTTCTGTCAATCTCGGCCGCCGGGCGCACGAATGCGGTGTCAATCCTCGATGCCGCGCTGACCTTCACAGAAGGGCCGATGCTGGTACTGGCGCTGCTGACGGCGGGGTTTATCATCTTTGTTCCGTTGCTGCGCATGTTACTCACGATTTATGTCCTTATCCCCGTTGTGCTGGACCGTCCCGCCGCGCGCCACGGCATCCGCGCCTTCCGGCTGTCCGAGGCGATGCGACCGTGGTCTATGGCTGAGATTTTCATCCTTGGCTGCGCTGTTGCGCTGGTGAAGGTGGCGGGGCTTGCGACAGTGACGTTCGGGCCTGCGTTTTGGATGTTCGGTATTCTCGTTGTTCTCGTGATTGTTCAGGACAGGTTTTTATGTAAGTGGTCGGTATGGAACTCTCTGGAACACCCCAAAAAATTGTAACGGCCCGGGCGGCCGGTCTGGTGTCTTGTACCCGCTGTACGCGCGCATGGCCTATTGAGACGGAAGTCTGTGGGCGCTGCGGCGCACGCCTTGTATCGCGGGATGAAACCAGCCTGCAAAAAGTATGGGCGCTATGGATTGTCGGGCTGATGTGCTATGTGCCTGCGAACATTTATCCGATGTTGCGCACCCAGCAGCTGTTCCAGGTGGATGAAAGCACCATCATTGGCGGCGCTGTCGAGCTTGCGCATTACGGCTCGTTCGGGATTGCGGCGATTATCTTGATTGCCTCGGTTGTGATCCCCCTGGGAAAATTCTGGGCGATCGCTTTTCTTGCGGTGAGTGTCAGACAGAAGGGCGGTTTTGCCTCACACCACAGGCTGTTGATGTATGAGGTGGTCGAGTATATTGGTCGCTGGTCCATGATCGATATCTTCGTGGTCGCCATTTTGTCGGCGCTGGTGCAACTCCAGGGTCTCGCATCCATCACACCGGGGCCTGCCGCGTTCTTCTTTGCTCTCTCCGTAATTTTTACAATGCTGTCTGCACAGGCGTTTGACCCGCGCATGATCTGGGACGCACAGACAACCGACGATGAGGCTTCTACACATGACTGACACGCCACCCCCTGTCGAAATTCAACCGGCGGCAAAGCGTGCCCTGTCGGGCGCGTCCTTCATCTGGATCATACCGCTTTTGGCGCTGATCGTAGCCTTTGGCGTGGCTTGGCAGTCCTACAGTGCCCGCGGTCCGGTTATTATCGTCAACTTCTCCGATGGTGCAGGCATTGCTGCGGGCGAAACAAAGCTCAAATATCGCGATATCGAGGTGGGCACAGTCGAAGAGGTCGGCTTTAGCGAGGGTCTGAATACGGTCGAAGTCCATATCAGGTTAGAAAAGTCAGTTGCAGACTATGTAGATTCCAGTTCTGTTTTCTGGATCGTACAGCCAGAGGTGACTGCGCAGGGGATCAGTGGTCTCAGCACCGTGCTGAGCGGTGTATATATCCAAGGATCCTGGGATACAGAGATCGGCACGGCAGCGACTGAATTTCGCGGCTCTGACGTGGCGCCACTGATCAAGCCGGGCGACAGCGGGCTACAGATCACGTTTCGCACAACGCCCACGGGCACTCTGACTGATAACGCTCCGATTTTCTTTCGGGGTATTCAGGTAGGGCAAATGGGACGCGCCCAGATTGGCCGTAGCGGCGCCTTCGCTGTGTCCGAAGGGATCATTTATGACGAGCACCGGAATTTGATCAGCTCGTCCACCCGTTTCTGGGACACCTCCGGTTTCAGCTTCTCAGTTGGCCCTACCGGCGCCGAAATTGACTTCTCATCGCTTTCGACCCTAATCGGGGGCGGCATTACGTTCGATACATTCGTGTCGGGCGGCGATCCGGTGAGCGATGGACAGGTGTTCGAGATTTTCGATAGCAAGGAAACCGCGCGCAGCAGCCTGTTCACCACATCCGAAGTCGACCCTTTGCAGATCAGTGTCATTTTTGACGAGAACGTCTCCGGCCTTGCCGTAGGCGCCCCCGTGGAGTTGAGCGGATTTCGTGTCGGATCGGTCGAAAGCCTGTCGGGCATCGTCGATTCCAACCGGTTCGGCGACAGCCGCGTGCGCCTGAACGTGATGATGTCGATCCAGCCGTCGCGTCTTGGATTGCAGGGCGAAGCATCGCCTGCTGCTGCGTTTAGCCTGTTGGAAGATCGCGTGGCAAATGGCCTGCGCGCCCGGCTTGCATCCGCCAGCTTGTTGACGGGCGGTTTGAAAGTCGAACTGGTGGAAGTGGAAGACGCACCTGCCGAACAACTGACGCAGACCGGTGCAGAGCTGCCGGTGATGCCAACCACCCAGAGCGAGACCTCGGATGCTGCGGCCACAGTTGAGGGCGTGTTCACGCGGATCAACAACTTGCCCATCGAAGAGCTGCTGAATTCTGCGATTAACGTGATGAACTCTGCGATTAACGTGATGAACTCTGCCGAGACGCTGATGTCGAACGGGGATTTGCAAAAAGTGCCCGCAGACGTAAGCACGCTTCTGAGCGATTTGTCGGATATCGTGACGTCGGATGACGTAAAGAATATTCCGGTGGCTCTGAATTCCACACTGACGCGGGTCGAAGGACTGGTCGCCGAGCTGGAGCGGCAGCGGATCGCCGAAGTGCTGGGCACGACGCTCACCGCGGCTTCGGAAGCGGCTGACGCTGTGACGTCTTCGGTGGCGGGTGTGCCCGAGCTGGTGAACGACATTCAGATCGTCGCCGAAAAGGCTGCGACGCTTGAATTTGATGTGTTGATCGAGGAGCTGACCTCGCTCACCTCCTCCGCCGAGGCGTTGGTGAGCAGCCCTGAGACCGCTCAATTGCCTGCGGCACTGGCAGGTGCGCTGGACCAGCTCAACGCGACCTTGCGTGAATTGCGCGAAGGGGGTGCGGTGCAGAACGTGAACCAGACACTTGCTTCGGCGCGTACGGCTGCCGACAGCATTGCCGTGTCCGCGCGTGATCTGCCTGACGTCATCAACCGTCTCAACGCGCTTTTTGCACAGGCGGGCCGCACCATTGATGGCTTCAATCAGGGCGACGCGCTGAGCCGGTCTGCACAGGCCGCGTTGCGCGACATTCAACAGGCTGCGGGCGCGCTGGAGAAACTGGCGCGCACGATCGAGCGAAATCCTAATTCTCTGCTTCTGGGAAGATAATATGACATTGATGAAACCACTCGCCGCCGCCGCACTGGCCTTGTTGACTGCCTGCGGGACACCCGACCGGATTGCGGTGCAGTCGCCCGCAATCACGGAAACCGTGCGCATCGGCTTTGCCTCGGTCGAGGTAAAGGACGTCTCGCTGCCAACCTACGCCTCCGCCGACGAAGTGGCGCAGCAGGCGGCGGATGGCGCATTGATTACATCTGATGTGCTCTGGGCCGACGCACCCGAGCGTGCCGTAGGGCTGGAGTTGAGCCGGAACCTTGCCAAGCTGACACAGCGGCGCATCGCGTCCGAGCCGTGGCCGTTCGAGCAGGAACCCGCAGCGACGCTCGACATCCGATTTACCGACCTGATCGCGGGCACGGACGGTAATTTCCGCGCGGCGGGCCAATATTTTGTTGGTGTTTATGAAGGGCGTGAGCGTTCGGGTTTATTCGAGTTGAGTGTCCCGTATGATCCCGCTGGCGGACCTGCCGCGATTGCGCGGGCGCGCGGCCAGATTGTACTCGACCTTGCCAAATTTGTCGCCCGCGAGGGATTGCGCTAAGGCGCTCCCTTGCACGGGAAGCGTTAGCGTCTTACATCGCTGGCTATGGCACAGGTAAAATCATCATCTAAATCTGACCCGAACTATAAGGTCATCGCTGAGAACCGCCGGGCGCGGTTCGATTATGCGATTGAGGAAGATGTCGAATGTGGCATCATGCTCGAAGGCTCCGAGGTCAAGAGCCTGCGGATGGGTGGATCCAATATCGCCGAGAGTTACGCAGCCGTGGAGGATGGCGAGCTGTGGTTGGTGAACAGCTATATCGCGCCCTACAAGCAGGCCAAGACCTTTGGCCACGAAGAGCGGCGGCGCCGCAAGCTGCTGGTGAGCCGCAAACAGCTGGCCAATATGTGGAACGAGACCCAACGCAAAGGGATGACCCTTGTGCCGCTGGTGATGTATTTTAACCATCGCGGCATGGCCAAGATCAAGATTGGCATAGCCAAGGGTAAAAAGCTGCACGACAAGCGTGAGGATGCGGCGAAGCGCGACTGGTCGCGGCAGAAGTCCCGTCTGCTCAAGGATCACGGCTGAGACCCTGAAAACAGACGCTCCCGGGCGCGTGATTTTCGACTTTGCCTTGCTCCGATTTGTCTGTCGGAGTAGGCAGAAGGCAGACCCGAGAGGAAGCTTCAATGACTGATGATCCCAAAACACTTGTGTCGACCGACTGGTTGGCCGCGCATCTCAAGGACCCCGATCTGCGGATTCTGGATGCCTCGTATTATCTGCCTGCCGAAAACCGCGATCCGAAGGCGGAGTATGAGGCGGGCCATATCCCCGGCGCGCGTTTCTTTGATATCGATGAGATTTCCGACGCCCGCTCGGAATTGCCGCATATGGCACCGCCCGTCGAGAAGTTCATGTCGCGGATGCGGGCGATGGGTGTGGGCGACGGCCATCAGGTGATCGTCTATGACGGTGCGGGCATCATGTCAGCGCCGCGCGTCTGGTGGCTGTTCAAGCTGATGGGGCAAGAGAATGTTGCCGTGCTCGACGGTGGTTTGCCCAAATGGATTGCCGAGGGGCGTGAGACAGAGGACATGCCGCCGATCCCGCGCGACCGGCATATGACCGTTCGGTTCCAGAACCATCTGGTGCGCGATGTGACACAGGTGGCGCATGCCTCCAAGCTGGGCACCCCGCAGATTGTGGATGCCCGGTCGGCGGCACGGTTCAAAGGGGAAGCGCCCGAGCCACGTGAGGGGCTGCGCGCAGGGCACATCCCTAAATCGCGCAATGTGCCGTTTGCGACGCTGCTAAATGACGATCAGACGATGAAATCCCCCGATGAGACCCGCGCTATATTCGAGGCTGCCGGTGTCGATCTGGGCAAACCCGTTGTGACCACGTGCGGATCAGGCGTGACAGCGGGGGTTCTGGCGCTGGCGCTGGAGCGAATGGGACACCACGAATGGGCCCTTTATGATGGATCATGGGCGGAATGGGGGATGTTCCCCACCGTGCCTGTCGCCACCGGAGACGCGTGATGTTCGAGACGTTAAAGCCGCAACCTGCCGATAAGATTCTGGCGCTGGTTCAGATGTACCGCGGCGATCCCCGCGAGGATAAGGTAGATCTGGGCGTGGGCGTCTACAAGGACGCAACCGGCCTCACCCCCGTGATGCGCGCCGTCAAAAAGGCCGAGCATCAGCTGTGGGAGACACAGAACACCAAAGTCTATACCGGCCTCACGGGTGATCCCGCCTTTGCCGATGCTATGGTCGATCTGGTGCTGGGCGATGCCGTGGCACGGGAAACTGTGGCGGCTGCGGCGACGCCGGGCGGCACGGGTGCTGTGCGTCAGGCGTTTGAGTTGATCCAGATGGCACGGCCCGAGGCACGTGTTTTCGTCTCTGACCCGACCTGGCCGAACCATCTGTCGATCCTGTCCTATCTGGGGATCGAGACGGTCCCCTACCGTTATTTCGACGAAGAGACGCGCGGCGTGGATTTCGACGGGCTGATTGCCGATCTCAAGGGCGCCAAGGAGGGCGATGTGGTCCTGCTCCACGGGTGCTGCCACAACCCGACAGGCGCGAACCTCAATAGCAGCGAGTGGGACGCGGTGATTGCCTTGCTGCTGGAAACTGGTGCGACGCCGATGATCGACATCGCCTATCAGGGCTTCGGCGAGGGATTGCAGGAAGATACCGCCGCCACGCGCAAGGTCGCGGCAGCGGTGCCAGAGTGTATCATCGCGGCGAGTTGTTCAAAGAATTTCGGCATCTACCGTGAACGGACCGGCCTGCTGATGGTCGTGAGTGACGATGCGGGTGCGCGCAAGCTCAATCAAGGTACGCTGGCCTATCTGAACCGCCAGAATTTCAGCTTTCCGCCCGATCATGGTGCGCGGCTGGTGACGATGATCCTCACAGACGATGATCTGCGCGCCGATTGGCAGGCAGAACTGGAGGAAGTGCGCCTGTCGATGCTGGGGCTGCGCAAGCATTTGGCGCAGGAATTGCAGCGGCTTTCCGGCTCCGACAGGTTCGGGTTTCTTGCACAGCACCGCGGTATGTTCTCGCGTCTGGGTACAACGCCCGAGATGGTCGAGAAGCTGCGGACAGAGCACGGGATCTACATGGTTGGTGACAGCCGTATGAATATCGCAGGGCTGAACGCGCAGACTGTGCCGGTCCTTGCCAGGGCGATCATCAACGCGGGCATCTGATCGCTCTCTCCAAATTACATAAAGGCGCAGCTGCCAATAGGTGGCTGATCATGGGTTTTCGGACAAAGAGAGGCTCCGGTAAAATAATCTGCCGGGGCTTTTTGACTGATACGGATTGCTCCGGGCACTTCGGGCCGGAGCCTGAGAGGTGCCCAGTGGAAAAGTCAGGTTCGATAGGGCGCGCGTGGTGGATCTGGTAATTTTGGTTGCTTTGAATGCTTATGAACCAAATCGACACCGAGACGCAGTGCCCGTTGGACTGGTGTCTTCGCCTTGCGCTTACTGTCCAGTCCGGATCCATACACAGGCTCCCTAAGAAGCCGCACATTGCTGCGTTTCACCACATGCGAATGGTTGTCCAAGGCAACAGACATTTGCGTAGCTGACTTGCCCTCGCAAGGCGTGTGGATGATCCGAAACCCGGACGGCTTTTCTTCGTACCCACTCGCAGCCCTTTATTCGCCGTGGGGTCTAATGGAGGTGAACTCTCCGGGGCGGTCGATATAGCGAATATCACAAAGGCCACGCCCAAACGCTTAGTCCACAGCACATTGACAGATATCTCGCAGGTTCTGTTTTTCTGTCTGCGATGACAGGGCATCTTGCGAACATCATCGAAACTATGGGGCTCCGCCCGCCATTCGAACGCGGCCAATACCCACGTGTGCTTATCAACACTACGTTGAGCGTCCTCGACGCGGCAGGTGGTAGGTGCTGGTGAGCTTGTTGCAGTGGCCGGGCGGTGGTGCCGTGGGTTTGGTCCTTTGAAGCAGTGATTTCACGAGTAGGCGCAAACCCAAAGTTTCCACAATCTTGACCAGCGCAAGTGTTGACGTTGGCTATTGGCAATTCTGGTGAGTTTTCAGCTTTCAATCATAGCTGTGGTGCGGTCTCGACCATCCTGCTTTTGATCCTTTACTGGATCAGGTTGGCCCTATTGAGGCGCCGACGTTTGCTGATTGTCGTAAGTTGGAAATTGGTGCTCATCAGAGCGAGAATACTGCCGCGACAGCAACAACTCGTTACCGATAAAGGCCTAACGAACAAAAGCCTACCGAGATTTCTCTCGGTAGGCTTTGCTGTAGTGTCCCGACAACCGCAATGACCTTATAAAAACGAGCGAGCCATTACGTGTGAACCGTTACCGGTTCAGCTGCGGGTGAAGTCAGGATAGGCTTCCATGCCCAACTCGGCAGTGTCGAGGCCCTTGATTTCCGCTTCTTCGCTGACGCGGATGCCAACGGTTGCTTTCAGGATGTACCACAGGATCCCGGAGACCACGAAGGTGAACACACCGTAAGCCACAATGCCGGTCAGTTGGGTCATCAGGCTTGCGTCACCGTTATAGAACACGACTGCAATGGTGCCCCAGATACCTGCGAACAGGTGGACGGGAATTGCGCCGACCACATCGTCGATCTTGAGCTTGTCAAGGAATGGCACAGCGAAGACCACGATCGCGCCACCGATACCACCGATCCAGAGCGCACCGAACAGCGAGGGCGCCAGAGGCTCGGCCGTGATGGAGACCAGCCCGGCAAGGCAGCCGTTGAGCACCATCGTTAGATCGACCTTTTTGTACAGGATCTGCGTCAGCAGGAGGGCCACAACGGCACCAGCGGCAGCGGCCATGTTGGTGTTCGCAAAGATGCGGCCCACGTCTGTGATGTCACCGACCGTACCGGCGGCCAGCTGTGAGCCGCCGTTGAAGCCAAACCAGCCCATCCACAAGATGAAAGTACCCAATGTCGCCAGTGCCAGATTGGAGCCGGGCATGGGATTGACGCGGCCATCCTTGTATTTGCCCAGGCGTGGCCCGAGGATCAGTGCGCCTGCGAGAGCAGCCCAGCCACCAACGGAGTGAACAACAGTGGATCCGGCGAAATCGCTGAAGCCCATCTCAGACAACCAGCCGTCGCCCCACTGCCAGGAGCCGGAGATCGGGTAAAAGATACCTGTCAACACGACCACGAAGATGAGAAAGGGCCACAATTTGATACGCTCCGCCAGAACGCCCGACACGATGGAGGCAGTGGCGGCGACGAACATCAACTGGAAGAAAAAGTCGGAGGCCACGGAAGCATAATCAAGCGAGGCGTCTGCTGCTGCAAGGCCTACAGGCTCCAGTACGGTAGGCACGAAATTGAAGGCGAAATAGCCGTTGAAATCGCCCGGGTACATCAGGTTAAAGCCGACGAGCCAATACATGATCGACGCAATCGAGAAGAGCGCGATATTCTTGGTGAGCTGCATGGTCACGTTCTTGGAGCGGACAAGGCCCGCCTCAAGCATGGCAAAGCCTGCGGCCATCCAGAACACCAAAAAGCCGCCCACAAGGAACAGCAGGGTGGTCATCAGATAAGGACCGATTTCATCGAAACTCGGCGCAACCTCGGCTGCGTCCTGGGCCAGCGCAAACGTCGGCAGCAGGGCTGCGGCGGCGCTCAGCGGAATAAGATACTTCTTGTTCATCGTTATTATCCTTGAATTAGATAGCGTCTTCGCCGGTTTCACCCGTGCGCACACGCACGGCCTGCTCGACATCGAGCACGAAGATCTTGCCGTCGCCGATCTTGCCGGTCTGGGCAGTTTTCGAAATCACTTCGACCATCTGGTCGGCGACACTGTCCGCGACCACCAGCTCCAGTTTGACTTTCGGTACAAAGTTCACGACGTATTCCGCGCCGCGGTAAATTTCGGTATGGCCTGACTGTGCGCCAAACCCCTTGATCTCTGTGACCATCAACCCGCGCACGCCCGCTTCGGTCAGCGCTTCGCGGACCTCTTCGAGCTTGAACGGTTTGATCGTGGCAATGATGAGTTTCACCGGACTGTCCCCTCTTATATCGCAGGCTACCCTGCACAATGTGACCACAGCCAACGGGATAAATGCGGGTAATGGGAAGTGTTGGAGCGACTCAAATCGGACAAACACGGATTGAATTGCATATTAAATGTGCATAAATAAAAAAATGCACAAATATTAATCATCAATAAGAGCCGATCACGGTATTCAAGCGCTAAACAAATCCCGCTTTGCGGTTTATGATGCGGTAAAACAGCAGGCGAGCAGGCCCAGATACATGAGTGATTCACCCAAGCGAAACCGCCCTTTGGTGGCCGATAAACGGTATGCCGGAAAAGCGAAGCCAGCGGCGAAAGCAAAGCCTGTTGCCAAGGTAAAATCTGCCGCTAAAGCACGGCGGGCGCGCAAGCCTGCTGCACCGCGCCGTGGCGGGGTACTGGGTTTGCTGAGTGCGCTGGTGCGGTGGGTCATGCGCTTGATTTGGGTGATCACCTCGCGGACTGTTCTGGTCGGGGCTGCGGTGCTAGCGTTGATCGTCGGGTATTTCTATACCACGTTGCCGCCGGTCGAAGAGCTGCTGGATGGGCGGGCGAACGGCTCTGTCACGATGTTGGACTACAACAGTGAAGTCTTTGCATGGCGCGGGGACCAGTTCGGCGGTGCGGTCACAGCGGAGAACGTGTCGCCCCATCTTAAGAACGCAGTCATCGCCACCGAGGACAAACGGTTCTACCGGCACTTTGGCATCAGCCCGCGCGGTATCGCCTCGGCGGTGCGCATCAACCTCAGCGAGGGGCGCGGACCACTGTCTGGTCATGGCGGCTCGACCATCACACAACAGACCGCCAAGCTGTTATGTCTGGGGGAGCCCTACGATGTGACCTCCGGTCAGACCGAGCGCGAGTACGAGCAGGAATGTCGCCGCGGCTCGCTCAAGCGAAAGGCCAAGGAAGTGGTTTATTCAATGGCCATGGAGGCCAAATACTCGAAGAACGAAATCCTGTCGATCTATCTGAACCGGGCCTATATGGGCGGCGGTGCCTTTGGGGCGGAGGCGGCGGCGCAGCGGTTTTTTGGCAAGCAAGCTGCCGTTCTGGATCCGGCGGAATCCGCTATGTTGGCCGGATTGCTCACCGCACCCAGCACACTTTCGCCGACCTCCAATCTGGAGCGGTCGCGCAACCGTGCCGAGACTGTCCTGCGGCTGATGAACGAGCAGGACTTTCTCAGCGATGAAGAGACAGCGATCGCTCTGGCCAGCCCCGCGACGCTGTCCGAGGCGGCAGAGGCCCGCGCGGGCGGTGACTTCGCCGACTGGGTGATGTCCACCGGGCCCGAGTTTTTCACCCGCGATACCACCGAGGATGTCATTATTCGCACCACGCTGGATCAGCGGATGCAGCAGGCGGCGGTGGACGGTTTGAACTGGGTCTTCGAGAATAAGGTTCGGGAAGGGAGCGAGGCGCAGGCGGCGATTGTCGTGATGAGCGCGGATGGTGCCGTGCGCGCCATGGTCGGCGGCCGTAAAACCCGCGCTGCGGGCTCGTTCAACCGTGCGACACAGGCACTGCGCCAGACGGGTTCGGCGTTCAAACCCTTTGTTTACGCAGCTGCGCTCGATCTGGGGTATTCGCCCGAAGATCTGGTCGATGACAGCCCCTATTGCATCAATATCCCCGGCTCGGGCGAGTGGTGCCCGCGCAATTACACCAACAGTTTCTCGGGTCAGGTCACGATGAGCCGGGCGCTGGCGCAATCACTCAACATTCCGGCGGTCAAAATATCGGAATCGGTGGGCCGTGAGACGGTCAGCACTGTTGCTGCGCAATTCGGCATCAAGAACGATCTGGCTGCGGGACCTGCACTGGCGCTGGGTGCGTCGGAAAGCACGCTGATCGAGATGACCGGAGCCTTTGCAGGCATCCTCAACGGCGGCTCCTCGGTCACACCCTACGGGTTGATCGATTTGCGGCTGCGCGGCGATCCGGAGCCGTTGATGGGGACGGGCGGCGGCATTGGAGAGCGCGTGATTCAGGAAGGTGCCGCGGGTCAGTTGATCTACATGATGGAGCAGGTCGTCTCGCAGGGGACGGGACAGCGCGCGCAATTCGGCGGACGGCAGTTGGCCGGTAAAACGGGTACAACCTCGGCGGCCAAGGATGCGTGGTTCATCGGGTTCTCTGCCGATTACGTCGCCGGTGTCTGGATGGGCTATGATGACAATACTCCGCTCAAAGGTGTGACCGGCGGCGGGTTGCCTGCTGAAATCTGGCGCGAGGTGATGATGCGGGTCCATGAAGGCGTGCCGGAACGGCCGTTGCCTATGGTGCTGCCCGCGCCCGCGCAGGTGGTTTTTCAGGGTGACGTGAACGGGGTGGCGCCGTGGTCGCAAGCGCCCGCGCCACAGGCACCCGCTCCCTCACGGCCGACAAACATTATCGATCAGGTATTACAGGATATCTTTGGCGGTGGCGGAGGCTCGGGTCAGGATCAGGGTTTTGGCCGGTAACTTGGTCTTTTCCAAAAACGACCGAAAATCGGTTAGGCATTGCCCGCTGTTAACCAAACGGATGCCTGATACCTGTAAGGATAATGGTGCGATACGTTGCCGTGCGCAACGTTGCGGTATTTTGGGCGGATGTAGATGCAGACCGATATAATCATGCGCGGGCGCGAAGAATTACGGACGGTGCGCAAGCGTAGCCGTTCGCTGTATTGGACGGTGGGTCTGTTCTCGGCCTTTGCTAATCTGCTGATGCTGACTGGCCCGCTTTATATGTTGCAGGTCTATGACCGGGTTTTAGGATCGGGCAGTCAGGAAACGCTGGTCGCGCTTTCGATACTTGTCCTGTTCCTTTATAGCGTCATGGGAATTCTGGATTACACGCGCGGGCGGATTATGGCGCGCGTGGGCGCCCGGTTTCAGGATGATCTGGACCGGCGTGTGTTTGACGCCGTCGTGCGCAAGTCGGCAGTGGCTCCAGACACCCGAACCAATGGCAGCCTTGCCGATCTTGAAGCAGTGCAGCGCACGATCACTTCGCCGGTCCTGATGGCGGCATTTGACCTGCCGTGGACGCCGATATTCTTTGCGGGCATTTTCGTATTCCATGTCTATCTGGGCTATCTCGCGCTGGCAGGTGCCGCCGTATTGGTCGCGATTGCGATCGCTAACCAATATCTGTCGCGCGGTGCGCAAGCCCGTGCGGGTGTCGCGGGGCAAGAGGCTGCTGGGATGGCGGACCAGATTCGCACCGAGGCAGAGATGGTTCAGGCCATGGGCATGCGCGAAGCGGCATTTACCCGCTGGCAAAAAGCGCGAAGCAGGACACTGGCGGGTCAGGTGCGGGCTGCGGATGTGGGTGGCACATTCACATCCATGACCAAGTCGATCCGGCTGTTTTTGCAGTCTGCGATGCTGGGGCTTGGCGCTTATCTGGTGTTGCAGAACGAGCTGACGCCGGGCGCGATGATTGCCGGATCTATCTTGCTGGGGCGTGCGTTGGCACCGGTCGAGATGGGGCTGAACCAGTGGCCGATCGTACAGCGCGGGATGCAAGGTTGGGGAAACCTCGCCGTGTTATTGGGTGCCGTGGCGCCCGAAGGACAGCGCACGGCGCTGCCTAAACCGCGTGCGGCTTTGGTGGCAAAAAACCTGACAGTTGTGCCACCGGGGGAAAAGCAGGCTTCGCTTAAATCAGTTTCTTTCAAAGTTGAACCTGGACAGGCAGTCGGTGTGATCGGCCCGTCCGGTGCGGGAAAATCCACGCTCGCGCGCACCCTGACCGGTGTATGGCGGCCTGCGGGTGGATCGGTCCGCCTCGATGGTGCAGCGCTTGAGCACTACGGCTCAGAGACCTTGGGCCACCATATCGGTTACCTGCCCCAGCGGGTATCGCTGTTTGATGGCTCGATTGCGCAGAATATCGCGCGATTGGCGGAGGTGCCGGATGATGCAAAGGTTGTCGCGGCGGCAAAGATGGCAGCTGCTCACGAGATGATTTTGGAGCTGCCGCAGGGGTACGATACGATTGTTCAGTCGGGTCAGGTGCGGCTCTCTGGTGGGCAGATGCAGCGCATCGGGCTTGCGCGGGCGCTCTATGACGACCCCGTAATCCTTGTTCTGGATGAGCCGAATTCGAATCTCGATAACACCGGGTCCGAAGCGCTTAATCGTGCGATCCGTACGATGAAAGAAACCGGACGTTCGGTGCTGATCATGGCGCACCGCCCTGCGGCCATTCAGGAATGTGATACTCTGATGGTGCTGGATGGCGGTGTGTGCGTGGCGTTCGGTCCGAAGGATGAGGTGTTGAAGGGAATGGTCAAGAACCACCGCGATATTCAGCGATCTCCCAACGGGAGAGGTGGCGTGGTATGAACACGAACAATCAATGGACGGCGCGCCGCCCAGTCATCATCGGATTAATCGGGATCGCAGTGTTGTTCGGGGGCTTCGGGACGTGGTCTGTGATGTCGAACATTGCGGGGGCAATTGTATCGTCTGGCCGGATCGAGGTGGACCGAAACAGGCAGGTCGTACAGCACGATACCGGCGGAACGATCTCCGAAATTCTTGTGGATGAGGGGGATCTGGTCAAGGCCGGAGATCTTTTGCTACAGCTGGATCCCCAGCAGGCCCGGTCCGAGTTGACCCTGATCGAGGGTCAATTGTTTGAGCTGATGGCGCGCCGCGGGCGGTTGGAGGCACAGCGCGACGAAGCGGATCAGATCCGCTTTCCCGCAGATCTGATGAAGGCGGGCGAGGCGAATGCCGACGCGCAGGAGTTGATGGAGGGTCAGCGCAACCTTTTTGACGCCCGCCGCGACAGCGTCGCGCGCGAGATCGAGCAGCTGGGCAAGCAACGCAATCAGATGGAGGACCAGATCGTTGGCATCAGGGCGCAGGAAACCTCACTGGCCGCGCAGCTCGATCTGATCGAGCCGCAGCTGGTGAACCAACAAAGGCTGTTGGACAACGGGCTGGCGCAGGCCGCGTCGGTGCTGCGGCTGGAGCAGGAAAAGGCGAGCCTGACAGGGGAGATCGGGCGGCTGATCGCGTCACGCGCGCAGGCCGAGAGCCGTATCACGGAGATCGAGATTGTCGGCCTGAAACTCGGGACGTCCGGGCGTGAAGAGGCGATCACCCAGCTGCGCGAAATCCGGTTTCGGGAGTTGTCGCTGGTTGAGCAGCGCCGCGCCTTGCTGGCGATGATCGACCGGCTTGACATCCGCGCACCTGTGTCGGGCATCATTTACTCCATGCAGGTGACCACGCCGCGCTCCGTTATTCGCGCTGCCGAACCGCTGATGTATCTGGTGCCTCAGGACCGCCCGCTGGTGATCGCGGTGCAGGTTTTGCCAACGAACATTGATGAAATATCGGTCGGACAGGAAGTGAACCTGCGGCTTTCCTCGCTTGACCAACGCACCACGCCTGAGCTTAAGGGAACGGTTGTTCTGATTTCGGCAGATGCGCTGGATGATCAGAACACCGGGGCCAGCTATTTCCGTGCATAGATCGCTCTGTCGCCCGGTGAGGTCGAGCGGTTGCCGATCGGGGCGCAATTGCTGCCCGGCATGCCGGTAGACGCGTTCATAAAAACGGGCGACCGCTCGCCGCTCACCTATCTGCTCAAACCGGTGACAGATTATTTTGTGAAGTCGTGGCGCGAAAGTTGAAACCTGCTCTTCCGTGTCCTCTTCAAGGCGGGTAGCGTCGCGCTAACTCAACATTTCAAAGGAACGACACCATGAGCATTTCACAGCGCCTGTCAGACAAAGGGATCACTCTGCCCGAAGCGTCAGCCCCGGCCGCCAATTATGTGCCATTCGTGCAGGTCGGCAACACCGTTTATGTCTCTGGTCAGATCTCGCGGAATAACGACGGTCTGATCCTTGGCGTGTTAGGCGACAATATGACGGTCGAACAGGGTGCCGCAGCAGCAAAGACCTGCGCGCTCCAGTTACTCTCTCAGGTTCAAGCGGCCTGCGGGGGCGATATCGACCGTCTCAAGCGGGTGGTGAAACTCACAGGTTTTGTGAACTCGACGAAAGAGTTTACCGACCAGCCTGCGGTCATCAATGGCTGCTCGGACTTCTTGGTCGAAGCGCTGGGCGAGGCCGGGCGCCACGCGCGGTCCGCTGTATCAGCGGGTGCGCTGCCGCTTGGCGTGGCGGTCGAGATCGAAGGGATCTTCGAGATCGCATGACACCTCTTGCGCCGACACCGGGGTTTTTTGATCGGCCCTTCGCGCACCGTGCTCTGCATGATGTGGCGCAGGGACGCCCCGAAAACTCCCGCGCGGCGATACGAGCGGCGATTGCGGCGGGCTATGGCATCGAAATCGATGTCCAGCTCAGCAGCGATGGTGTTGCGATGGTATTCCATGACAACGCTCTCGAGCGCCTTACAGGTGTTGAGGGACACCTGCGCCTGTCAACGGCCAGCGCGCTGAAATCCACGCCGCTGCTTGGCGGATCCGAGGGAATTCCTGACCTCAACGAAGTGTTGGCTTTGATAGGCGGTCAGGTGCCGCTGCTGATCGAGATCAAGGATCAGGACGGTGCGATGGGCCCTAAGGTGGGCGCCCTCGAGCGTGCAACCGCCCGCGCGCTGCGCCGCTATAAGGGTGACGTTGCGGTAATGTCGTTCAACCCCCATTCGATCGCCGCGATGCAAATCCTGTGCCCTGACGTTCCGCGCGGGCTGACCACGTCTGCCTACCGCGCGGAGGAATGGCTTTTGCCGGAGCATTTGCGCACGGTTCTACGTGCGATCCCTGATTACGAACGTGTCGGTGCAAGTTTCATCAGCCACGAGGTGAACGATCTCGACCGCCCGCGTGTCGCCGAGCTTAAGCAGGGCGGCGCGCTTGTCTGTTGCTGGACTGTGAAGACGCCGGAACAGGAGGCCCTGGCCCGACGCGTAGCGGAGTGCATCACCTTCGAGGGCTACCTGGCTGATTTGAGCGCTTGAACATCGCGCGCCGCGTGCCACCTTTAGCACGCAAAGCAGGAACAGGAATATCAGCATGAGCGCGCAAGAGGTCGAGATCACGATCATCCAGTCGCTGTCGGAGATTGACGCCGCCGATTGGGACGCCTGCGCCTGTCCTGAAGCTGCGCAGGGCGCGCGCCCGAATGATCCGTTTACCACGCACCGCTTTTTGAAAGCGCTGGAAGACAGCGTCAGCGTGGGTGCCGGGACTGGCTGGCAGCCACAATACCTGACGGCGCGGATCGAAGGGCAGATTATCGGTGTCGCCCCGCTGTATGCCAAGTCGCACTCGCAGGGCGAGTACATCTTCGACCACTCCTTCGCCCACGCTTATGAACGGGCGGGCGGGCGATACTATCCCAAACTTCAGATCGCTGTGCCACATACGCCCGCCACGGGGCGGCGGTTTCTGACGCGCGAAGGGTTTGAGGAGGTCGCCTTTGACGCTTTGGTGCAGGGCGCGGTGCAGTTGACGCAGAACAACAATCTCAGCTCGGTGAACGTTACGTTTTGTACGGCGCAAGAGGCGGAGCGCGCGGAGGCTTTGGGCCTGATGAGCCGTAAGAGCCAGCAGTTTCACTGGCGCAATGACGGATACGCCGATTTCGACGATTTCCTGAACAGCCTCAGCTCGCGCAAGCGCAAGAACATGCGCAAGGAGCGCGCGACTGCGCAGGCGTTTGGCGGGACGATCCATACGTTTACCGGCGACGAGATATTGCCCGAACACTGGGACGCTTTCTGGATCTTTTATCAGGATACGGGCGCGCGCAAATGGGGCACACCCTACTTGACGCGCAAGTTTTTCGATATCGCACAAGAGGTGTTGCGCGATGACATGGCGCTGGTTCTGGCGAAGCGCGAGGGGCGCTGGGTTGCGGGGGCGCTGAACTTTATCGGTGCGGACGCGTTGTATGGCAGGTATTGGGGCTGTATCGAGCATCACTCGTGTCTGCACTTTGAGTTGTGCTATTATCAGGCCATCGATATCGCCATTGCGATGGGCCTTGGCACGGTCGAGGCCGGAGCCCAGGGCGAACACAAGCTGGCGCGAGGATATCTGCCCACGGCGACATGGTCGCTGCACTGGATGCGCGATGCCGGATTTGCCCGCGCTGTGGGTGATTATCTGGCGGCAGAACGCGCCGCCGTTGATGAGGAAATCGAGGTGCTGACCGATTACGGCCCCTTCAGGAAAACACAAATCGAGGAACAGGAATGACCGAAAAATTAAGCGCCGAGACACGCGGCCCGCTGCTGAGCCCGCTTTTGGAAAATGGCTGGGAAATGACAGACGGCCGCGATGCCATCGTTAAAACCTTTGAGTTTAATGACTTTGCCCACGCCTTCGGATGGATGACCAGTGCGGCGATCTGGGCCGAAAAGTGGGGGCATCATCCCGAGTGGTCCAATGTCTACAACAAAGTTACCGTAACCCTGACCACCCATGACGTGGACGGACTGAGCACGCTCGACGCGAAACTGGCACGGAAAATGGACGGACTTTAACGAATGGAGACGCTGAATAATTTAATGAGCGCCGAGATCTGGCAGGGTAAATCTGCCGCAGATTTGTTGACACTGGAATTTCTGGCCTCGGCGGCAGGGTCGGTCCTTGGGGCGATAACGATCCTGTTCGTCGGGTGGACAATATCGGCGTGGGTGCAGGGCCGTATTGTCAAGCTCAGCCGGAAGAACAAGCATCTCGACGATATGCTGTTCGATTTCTTGGCATCGATCGCGCGCTATATCGTCATGGGTTTTACCATCCTGTTTGTGCTCAACACATTCGGGGTGCAGACCACCTCTGTCGTGGCAGTCATCGGTGCGGCGGGTTTGGCTATTGGTCTTGCGTTGCAGGGCACGCTATCTAATGTCGCAGCGGGGGTCATGCTGATCCTGTTCCGCCCCATCAAGATCGGTGATTTTGTCGAAGTGTCGGGTGAAATGGGCACGGTCAAGGAAATCAGCCTGAACTTCACCGAGCTGGCGGATCTGAGCAACGTTCAGGTCATTGTGCCAAACGCGCAGGTTTGGGGCAATATCATCACCAATTATTCGACCAACGGGACGCGACGTGCGGAATGGACCTTTGGCGTGGGATACGGCGTAAACCTGAAAGCGGCGGAGGATATCATCCGCGAGACGATTATGGCCGACGAGCGTTCACATCCGGAGCCTGCACCGTTCATTCAGGTGACAAACCTTGGTGGCAGTTCAGTCGATTTTCTCGTGCGGGTGTGGTGTGATGCCTCGGTCTATTTTGCCTATCGCGCCGATATGACCCGCAAGGTCAAAGAGGCGCTTGATGAGGGCGGGATCGATATTCCGTTTCCAACGCGTACGATTGTTCAAGCTCAAGCGAGCTAAGGTTTACGAGGCTTCACCTCAACTCATCGCTATCATAAGTAAGCCGGGCCGTATTTCAGCGGCCCGGCTTCTATCTCACATATTTTCAAGCAGGCTCTCACCGCCCGATACTTCGCAAACGCCGGGGTTTTCTTCGGCCTGAAGCAAAGTCACCTTGCCATCATCGACCAGCATCGCATACCGCTTGGACCGCGCGACCAAGCCTGCGGGTGCTGCGTCAAAATCCATCCCAATCGCTTTTGTAAACTCGGACGAGGCGTCGCCCAGCATCGTGATACCGGCAGCCGTGGCGCCCGTCGCCTCACCCCATGCCTGCATCACGAAGGGGTCATTGCACGATACGCAGATGATCTCATCCACGCCTTTGGCGTCGAACTGATCTTTTGTGCGTACAAAGCTGGGCACATGGGCCGAGTGGCAGGTGGGTGTGAAGGCTCCCGGTACGGCGAACAGGACAACTTTGCGGCCCTTCGTCAGATCGCTCATTTTGACGGACGCGGGGCCGTCGTCTCCCATCTTGACCAGCGTGGCATCGGGCAGGGTATCGCCTTGGGAAATTGGCATGGTGTCACCTTTCATGTGATTGTGTTTGTCCTTGTCCAAGATATAGGGTCTGCGCACAAGCAAGCCAGAGCAATAAGGGGAGATTTACCATGCAGCATATCGTCGTGACCGGGGCGGGGCAGGCGGGATCCTCTTGTGTGGCAAAGCTGCGCAATGACGGGTTTGAAGGCAAGATCACCCTGATCGGTGCCGAGGCGCACCCGCCTTACCAGCGCCCGCCGCTGTCCAAGGCTTATCTGATGGGCAACATGGCGCTGGAGCGTCTCTACCTGCGGCCCGAGAGTTTTTATGCCGAGCATGATATTGATCTGCGCCTTGGCGTGACGGTAGAGGCGATTGATACGAATGCGCAGCGGATCGTCGTCGATGGTGCGCCGCTTGTCTACGATGATCTGGTGCTCGCCACAGGGTCTGTCCCGCACCGCCTGCCCGCGGCGATTGGTGGCGCGCTGGACGGCGTGCATGTGGTGCGCGGTCTGGCTGACGTGGATGCGATTGCGCCGCGCTTTGTGGCGGGTGCGCGGGCGCTGATCGTTGGCGGCGGCTATATCGGGCTTGAGGCGGCATCGGTCGCGGCAAAGCTGGGGTTGGAGGTCACGCTGGTGGAGATGGCACCGCGCATTTTGCAACGCGTCGCATCGCCCGAGACCTCCGCCTTCTTTCGGTATCTGCACCAGACCCACGGCGTCATGCTGCGTGAGGGGGTCGGCCTTGAGCAGCTCACCGGGGAGGGGGCAGTGAGTGGCGCGGTGCTGACGGACGGTGCTGTTCTTGACGTAGATTTTGTGATCGTCGGTGTGGGCATTGCCCCCGACACCGCGCTGGCTGGTGCCGCCGGAATCGCCCTTGATAACGGTATTGCCGTGGACAGCCATGGCCGGACCAGTGCGCCGCACGTCTGGGCGGCTGGCGATTGCACCTCGTTTCCCTATCGCGGGGGTCGCATCCGGTTGGAAAGCGTGCCCAACGCGATTGACCAGGCAGAGATCGTGGCGCAAAACCTGATGGGCGCGGACAAAGAATACGAGGCTAAGCCTTGGTTCTGGTCGGACCAGTATGATGTGAAATTGCAGATCGCGGGGCTCAACACCGGCTACGACCGCGTCGTGACGCGCGGTGCGGCGCCGGGTCCGGTGTCATTCTGGTACTATCAGGGGGATACTCTGCTGGCTGTCGATGCCGCGAATGATCCGCGCGGCTATATGGTTGGCAAACGGCTGATAGAGGCGGGTAAATCGCCTGACGCGGCATTTATCGCTGATGCAGAGACTGACCTGAAATCACTTCTGACCGCATGAGGATCATTGCGGGAAATTTTCGCGGCACGATCCTTGCCGATGTAGGGAAGGGAGATTCGGCGGCGCATCTGCGCCCCACCTCGGACCGCGTGCGCGAAAGCCTGTTTTCGATGCTGACCCATCTGGATGTCATCCAGGGTTCGCGCGTGCTGGATCTGTTTGCGGGCACCGGCGCGCTGGGGCTTGAGGCGCTATCGCGCGGCGCGCGGGAGGTTCTATTTGTCGAAAACGGGCGCGTGGCGCAAAAGCTGATTGCGCAGAATGTCGAAAAGATGCGGGTTGAGTCGGCGACCACGCTGATGCGCAATGATGCGACCAATTTGGGCGCATGGCCCGCCGCGCCCTTTGATCTGGTGTTTCTCGATCCGCCTTATGGCAAAGGGATGGGGCAACAGGCGCTGGCGGCAGTGCGCGCGGGCGGTTGGCTGGCGCAGGGCGCGACCGTCGTCTGGGAGGAGAGCGCGCCGATGGAAGCGCCCGCAGGCTTTACCCGCACGGACCGTCGCAAGTATGGCGACACCCATGTCACGCTGTTGCAACTCGACTGAGACGATTGGCAAAACGTCGGTATTGCGCTAAACTTCCCGAATGGTTGACGCAACTTCGTCCGACTTTGGTCGGCAACATACTGTCAGAAAAACCGCAGATCTGCCCAAGCCGCAGCCGTTTGGCGCGCCGGTTCTGATCAGTGACTGCATCACCCCGCTGTGCGGCGAAACGGTCCTGTCGCTGCTCCTCAAACGTATGGCGCGGCGCGATCTGGACGGTTAATAGGTCGGATGGAACTTGCCTGCGGGCGAGAGCGTGAAGATCTCGCAGCCGTCATCGGTCACGCCGATGGAGTGTTCGAACTGTGCCGACAGTGATTTGTCACGGGTCACGGCGGTCCAGTCATCGGCCAGCGTCTTTGTCTCGGCGCGGCCAAGATTGACCATCGGCTCGATCGTGAAAAACATGCCGGGCTCCAGCACCGGCTTTGTCCCCGGCCTGCCATAATGCAGGACATTGGGCGGAGCGTGAAACACACGGCCCAGCCCGTGGCCGCAGAAGTCTGTGACGACCGACATCCGGTGTCCTTCGACAAACGTCTGGATTGCGTGGCCGATATCACCAAACGTATTGCCCAGTTTCGCCGCCTCGATCCCCTTCATCAGGGCCTCGTGGGTGATGTCGATCAACCGCTCGGCCTTGCGGGCCAGTTTGCCGGCGACGTACATACGCGACGTATCGCCAAACCAGCCATCAACAATCACGGTCACGTCGATGTTGACGATATCGCCGTCTTTAAGCTTTTTATCGCTCGGGATGCCGTGGCAGACGACGTGGTTGATCGAAATACAGCTGGCGTGCTGGTACCCTTTGTAGCCTTTGGTGGCCGACAGGGCACCCGCGGCCATGACCTTTTCTTCGATGATCCGGTCCAGTTCGGCGGTGGTCTGACCTACGGTCACATGCTCGGCGATCTCGTCCAGGATGGTCGCGGCGAGGCGCCCTGCGGCGTGCATTCCGGCGAAATCGCTTTGCTCGTGAATGCGAATACCGTCTTTAGTCGTGCGACCCTTGTGTATGTCTGTCACAGGTCTCTCCATCTTGTGTTTGTGCCTGTCTATCGCGCGGGGCGGCCAAGGGCCAGAGGGGCCGCGACGGTAATGCCCTGCGTCGAAATTTGCGTGCCGATGCACAGGGTTTCAACGCCCGCTTTTGTCGCATCTGCATGGGCGGCAGCGTATTTCGGGTCAATGTCGTGCGCAATATCAACGAAGGCGCAGTCGGTGCGCTGAACCAGATAGAGTAGCACGGCGCGGTGGCCCATACGCGCGACCTGTGCCAGATCGTTCATATGTTTGGTGCCGCGCGCCGTGACTGAATCCGGGAACTCCGCAAGCGCGGGCGTGCGGCAGAGCGTGACTGACTTCACCTCGACATAGGCATCGGGCAGGCCATCGCCGCGCAACAGGAAATCCACACGGGAGTTTTCACCGTACTTCACTTCTGGCTGCACGGCAGTATAGGCTGAAAGCGCTGCAATCTCGCGCGATTCCAATGCCACGCGCAGCACACGGTTGGGGAGCGAGGTATCGACGCCGGTAAAATGTCCGTTCTCGTGATCCACCAGCCGCCAGCCGTAGTTCAGCTTTTTCTTGGGATCGTTATTGGGTTCGAGCCAGACCAACGTGCCCGGCTCCGCCAGCCCCATCATCGAGCCGGGATTGGCGCAATGGGCCGTAATCTCTGTCCCGTCGTCCAGTGTACAATCGGCCAGAAACCGTTTGTAGCGGCGGATAAGGCGGGCGGGGACAAGATCGGTTTGAAAGCGCATGGCAACTGGCTATAGGGTATCACAGCAAGGCTCAAGGAGAGGCACATGACGAATCCAACCGCAGCAATGTTGGTCATCGGGGACGAGATCCTTTCCGGGCGGACGCGCGATGCAAATATGCACTTTCTCGCCGGGCAACTGGCGGAGGCGGGTATCACGCTGGCCGAGGTTCGGATCGTCGCGGACGAGCATGATGTGATCGTGAGCGCCGTGCGCGCCCTCGCGGAGGCGTATGACACCGTATTCACCTCGGGCGGCATCGGCCCGACCCATGATGACATCACCGCCGATTGTATGGCGGCCGCTTTTCATCAAAGTATTGACGTGCGCGCTGATGCCCGCGCGATCCTTCAGGCCCATTACGATAAGGCGGGCACCGATCTGAACGAGGCGCGGTTGCGCATGGCGCGGATCCCCGAAAACGCGGCGCTGATCGAGAACCCTGTATCCGCGGCACCGGGCTTTATCATCGAAAACGTGCATGTGATGGCAGGCGTGCCGAGCGTGTTCAAAGCGATGGTGGCCAGCGTGCTGCCAACCCTGACCGGCGGTGCGCCGCTGATCAGCAAGACCCTGACCGTGTACCGCGGCGAGGGTGACATCGCCGGGCCGCTGGGCGCATTGGCGCAGGCTTATCCGGGGCTGTCGATGGGCAGTTACCCGTTTCAGCGCGATGAAAAATACGGCGCCCACATTGTCGTGCGCGGGCCTGATGCCGCGCTGCTGGATGAGGCGATGGACAAACTCACCGAGGCTTTTGCATGATGCCTGGTGCCTCAGCGCTCTATGCGGTCTGCGAGGGCACCTGGCCCGCTGCGCGCGTTTGGGACGCGGGGCCGTGGACGCTGCGGGATGGCGCGGGCGGGGGTAAGCGCGTGTCGGCGGCAACGGCGCGGGCAGCAGTCTCTGAGCCTGACATCGATGACGCCGAAGCGGCTATGCGAAAGATGGGTCAGGCGCCGCTGTTCATGATCCGCGCTGGCGATGAGGCGCTGGACGCGATGCTGGATAAACGCGGCTATGCGCTGATCGACGAAGTCCAGATGTATGTGGCGCCGGTCGAGATGCTGACGGATACACCCATCCCGCGCGTGACCTGTTTCAACATCTGGGAGCCGCTGGCGATCATGGCGGAAATCTGGGCGGCGGGGGGTATCGGGCCTGCGCGCCTTGCCGTGATGGAGCGCGCAAAAATCAAAACCGGCATCCTCGCGCGCTGGAACGAGAAACCCGCAGGCGTCGCCTTTGCCGCCGTGCATGATGGCGTGACGATGGTCCACGCGGTCGAAGTGCTGGGTCACCAACGCAAACAGGGGGTTGCCCAGTGGATGATGCGCGCGGCGGCCTTTTGGGGTGCGAAACACGGTGCGCGTCATCTCGCCGTTCTATGCGTCACTGCGAATAAACCTGCAAATGCGCTCTATGCCAAGATGGGCTTTACCCCCGTCGGCACGTATCATTACCGTCACCTGTCCGAATAAAGGAGCCACACCATGGCCGATGAAGCCCCCACCGCCCTTGACCTTCCGATGGTCGACCCGCTGCCGCCCGCGACGCAGAAATACTTCGATATCTGCACTGAAAAGCTGGGGATGATCCCGAATGTGCTGCAGGCCTACGCTTTTGACATCGAAAAGCTCAACACATTTACCGCCCTTTATAATGATCTGATGCTGGGTGACAGCAATCTGACCAAGCTGGAGCGCGAGATGATCGCGGTCGTCGTCTCGGCCGTGAACAAATGCTTCTATTGCCTCACCGCGCATGGTGCGGCGGTGCGCGAGTTATCGGGCGATCCGATCTTGGGCGAGCAGATGGTGATGAACTACCGCGTTGCCGATCTTGAGCCGAAAACCCGCATGATGCTGGATTTTGCGGTCAAGCTGACCGAGGCACCCGAGATCATCGAGGAGGACGACCGCGAGGCACTGCGCGCGGCAGGCTTTAGCGACCGCGACATCTGGGACATCGCAAGCGTGGCGGCGTTTTTCAACATGACCAACCGCGTCGCGAGCGCGTCGGACATGCGGCCCAACAAGGGCTATCACGCACAGGCCCGATGAGAGGCATCTTTTGCGCGCTGTTGGTGGCGATAGCGGGAACTGCCCACGCGGTTGAGCTGCAATTGCCCGCCACTGCGCAACAGATGGCGACTCGTGACACCGCCGAAGACAGATATTTTGCGCCGATTGGTCCCTATGCCGAAGGTGCGTTGCCGACGCAGATGATCGAAGGCGCGGTCACGCGCAGCACGTGGCGCATCGATGTGGCCGGGCTGACACCGCTCCAGATCATCGCGCCCTTGCGGGAGCAGCTGACGCAGGCTGGGTTCAGTCTCGCCCTTGATTGTGCGGCGAATGAATGTGGTGGCTATGACTTCCGGTTCGAAACGGAGGTGCTGCCTGCGCCCAACATGTACGTCAATATCCGTAATTATCACGTCGTCACCGGTCTGCGTGAGGGTGAGGCAGTTACAGTGATCGCAAGCGCGTCGAGCGGTGCATCCTTCATCCAGATCATTCAGGCAGGGGTTGCAACGGGTTCTGCTGCTCTCGCGCCGCCGCCTGCTTTGCAGCCCTCTGATCTGCTGGAGGCAGGCCATGTGGTGCTGGAAAGTCTCGAGTTCGACAGCGGCACAACCGAACTGGGGCAGGGGCCATTCGCAAGCCTCGAAGCGCTGGTCGACGTGCTGCGTGCGCAGCCGCAGATTCGCGTCGCGCTTGTGGGTCACACGGACAACATTGGCGGTCTGGACGCAAATACCGCCCTGTCGGTCAGCCGCGCCGAGGCGGTGCGCAGGCATCTGGTGGGCCGCTACGATATCGCTGCGGATCGCATTGATGTGGATGGCATCGGTTATCTGTCGCCGCGCGCATCGAACCTGACGGAGGATGGCCGCGAGGCGAACCGGCGTGTCGAGGCCGTTTTACTTGCGGAGTGACCGCATATCCTAAAACGAAAAAACCCCGATAACGCTTGCGCGGCACCGGGGTAAGTTTCACCGAGGGGAGATGGTGTTTGTCGTCTGGCTTACCAGTCGCTTGGGCCTTTTTCGGCAAACGAATGGACCAGAAAGTCGATAAAGGCGCGCACCTTCGGCTGGGTAAACCGGCCGGGTGGGTAGACCGCATAGATGCCTTGGGTTTCCAGCGGCAGATCGGGAATTGCGTCCTCGATCAGACCTTTCTCCATGGCATCCGAATAGAGAAAGCTGGGCAGATAGGCGATGCCGAGGCCAGAGACCGCCGCGTTGAGCAGCGATTGCCCGTCGTTGACCGAGAGCCAGCCCGCCGTGCGCACCTGACGCTTCTCGCCCGAGGGGGCGGTCAGCTTCCAGACATTGCCGCTGGATTGGTTCGAATAGTGCAGTAGCTTGTGATCATTCAGATCGTCGATTTTCTCGGGCCGTCCGTATTTCTCGAAATAGGCGGGCGAGGCGATCATGCGTTTGGTCGTCTCGGTCAGTTTGCGGGCGCGCAGGGTGCTGTCCTCCAGCTCCCCGATGCGTACCGCCATGTCAAAGCCTTCCGAGATCAGCTCGACGTAACGGTTGTTCAGGACCATGTTGACCGTGATATCGGGGAAATCCCCAAGGAATTCTGACAGGACCGGCGACAGATGGTTGACCCCGAAATCCGTCGCCACGGAGATGCGCAGTAGGCCCGAGGGCGCCGATTGCATGGACGTCACCAGCGCGTCCGCCTCGCCCGCGTCGTTCAGAACCCGGCGCGCGCGGTCGTAATAGGCGAGACCGATTTCCGTAGGCGACACACGCCGCGTCGTCCGGTTCAGCAGACGGGCACCGAGGCGGGCTTCAAGCGAGGACACATGCTTGGAGACGGCGGATTTTGAAATCCCCATCTTCTTGGCAGCATCGGTAAAGCCCCCCTGATCCACAACCGTGGCGAACGCTTCCATTTCCGTAAGGCGGTCCATTGCCGTCCCCTTCCATTCATATTTCGAGGATCAGCAATGAAGGGGGAATGGGGCGCAAACGGGGCAGGGGTGGGACAGTAGCAAGGTAATTGCACAACCGTTGCAAGGCGGGAAACAGGGGAACAGTGTGTTTCGTGTGGGATCAGAGCCACTTTTTCCGGCGTGCCACCACAAGCAGGATGAAGGCGAGCAGGGTCATGCCGACGCATAGAATGGTAAACGCCCATACGTTGCCTGTGCCCGGCATGCCGCCCAGGTTCACGCCAAACAGACCGGTGAGAAAGCTGATCGGCAGGAAGATCCCCGCGCCCACCGAGAGGATAAAACTGTTGCGTGCCTGTTTGCGCGCGACGTCCAGATCGTGATCGTCTTGCACCGCGCTCAGCCGGTCGCGCAGCGCGTCAAGCTCCTCCACCGCCATGGTGGTCCGGTTGGCCAGTTCGCGCAGGGCCGGGTGATCATTTTCAGGAATGAGCGGAGTTTGCGCCAGACTGTTGAGTGCGGCGCGCTGCGGATCGAGGTAGCGGCGCAGGCGGATCACGCGGCGGCGCGATTGGGTCAGCTCCGTCGGGATGGGGGTGTTTTCATCCTCCAGATCGGCTTCGAAGAACTCCGTCAGCTTGCCGATGGCGCTTACTTCCTCCTGCACCCGCGCGGTAAGGCGGGTGACGAGGGCGGTGACAAATTCCGCAGGCGTGGGCGGGGCCATCTGGGCGGCGGCACTGCGCCTGATCTCGTCGATTGCGAACACGCGGCGCAGGCGCACGGTGACTACAGCGCCATCCGTGATCCACATCCGGATCGACACCATCTCCTCCGCCTGTTGTCCGGCATTCAGATTGATACCGCGTAGGTTGAGGATCAGCCCGTCGAGATAGGTATCACAGCGGGGCCGTGTTTCGGGCTGCAAAAGCGCACCTGCGGCGATGTCTGGCAGGTTCGTCTCGCACCAATCGGCCAGCTTGGGGTCGGACAGATCAAAGTGCCACCAGCGATAACGCGCGGGGCCGGTGAGACTGTGGGTATCGGGGACGGTCGTACTGCCGTCCTCCGTCACGTCGAAAACACAGATCGGCATGGCGCATCCTTTTTGCTGTGGCTGCGCGAGTGTCTACCCCGCTTGCGCGTGTGGCAAGCGGGGTCTGACCTTACAGTGTCGCGGCCAAGCGGGTGCCTTGATCAATGGCGCGCTTGGCATCCAACTCGGCCGCGACATCCGCACCGCCGATGACGTGACACGCGATGCCCTTTGCCTCCAGCGCATCGGCGAGCGAGCGGTCCGACAGCTGGCCTGCACACAGTACAACGGTATCGGCGGGAATGACCTGCGGTTTCTCACGCCCTTCGCCAAAGGAGATATGGACGCCTTCATCGTCGATCCGCTCGTAGTTCACGCCCGCGAGCATGTTCACGTTTTTCATCGTGAGCGAGGCGCGGTGGATCCAGCCGGTCGTCTTGCCCAGCCCCTTGCCGGGCTTGGAAGGTTTGCGTTGCATCATCGTAACGGAGCGAGCGGGTTTGTGCGGCTGTGGCCCCTCAGGGGCGAGGCCCGCGCGGTGCTCCGCCGTGTCGGCCACGCCCCATTCGACCATCCATTCCGGCAGGTTGAGGGTCGTGCTGTCGCCGTCGTGGACCAGATGCTCGGACACGTCAAAGCCGATGCCGCCCGCGCCAATCACGGCCACGTGGGCGCCGACCTTTGCGCTGCCGTTCAGGACATCGACATAGCTGACCACATTGTCCCGGTCCTGCCCCTCGATCTGTGGATCGCGCGGTACGACGCCGGTGGCGATGATGACCTCATCAAAGTCGCCCAGATCGTTGGCGGAGACCTCTGTTTCCAGCTTCACGGTGATCCCGTGATGCGCGACCATCGTGCGGTACCAGTCGACAAAACCCCAGAACTCTTCCTTGCCCGCGACCTGTTTGGCGAGGTTGAGTTGCCCGCCAATTTCGCTTGCGCGGTCAAAGATGGTGACGTTGTGCCCGCGCTCGGCGCTCGCGATGGCGGCGGAGAGGCCGGCGGGACCAGCACCCACCACGGCAATCTTCTTGGCTGCGCTCGTCGGTTCCAGCACCAACTCCGTCTCGTAGCACGCGCGCGGATTTACAAGGCACGACGAGATCTTGCCGCCGAAAGTATGATCCAGACAGGCCTGATTGCAGGCGATGCAGGGCGCGATCAGATCGGCCTTGCCTGCCGCCGCTTTGTTCACGAAATCCGCGTCGGCCAGCATGGGCCGCGCCATCGAGACCATATCGGCGCAGCCGGTCGACAGCACTTCCTCCGCCACTTCGGGCGTGTTGATGCGGTTGGACGCGATGAGCGGGATCGACACCTTGCCCATCAGCTTTTTCGTGACCCAGGCAAAGGCCGCGCGGGGCACGGAGGTGGCGATGGTGGGGATGCGCGCCTCGTGCCAGCCGATGCCGGTGTTGATGATCGTCGCCCCCGCCTTTTCGATCTCAACTGCCAGTTGCACGACTTCGTCATAGGTGGAGCCGTTTGGCACCAGATCGATCATCGACAGCCGGTAGATTACGATGAAATCAGGACCGACAGTTTCGCGGACGCGGCGCACCACCTCGATCGGCAGGCGCATCCGGTTCTCGTAAGACCCGCCCCAGCCGTCTGAGCGCTTGTTGGTGTGGGTCACAAGGAACTGGTTGAGGAAATACCCCTCCGATCCCATCACCTCGACGCCGTCGTATCCCGCCTCCCGCGCGCGACCCGCACAGGCAGCGATGTCGGCGATCTGTTTTTCGATGCCCGCCTCGTCCAGCTCGGTCGGTGGGAAGGGCGAGATGGGGGATTTGATCGCGGAGGGGGCCACGCATTTGGGACCGTAGGCATAGCGGCCTGCGTGCAGGATTTGCATCGCGATCTTGCCATCCGCCTCATGCACGCGGTCGGTGACGATCCTGTGATTGGCCACGTCCTCGTCGCTCACCATCATGGCGGCGCCGGGCAGGACCGAGCCTTCCATATTGGGGCCGATCCCGCCGGTCACCATCAGGCCGACACCGCCGCGCGCGCGAGTGGCATAGAATTCGGCGACGCGGTTCCAGTCCTTCGTTTCTTCCAGCCCGGTATGCATGGACCCCATCAGAACGCGGTTTTTCAACGTGGTGAAGCCCAGATTGAGGGGCTTAAGCATATGAGGATAGCTGGACATGTGGATCCTTTTTTGAGGGGCGCGTGTGTGTGGAGCATGGCGGTGGCCTTGGCCGATGTCATTAAAAACGCGGCGTCAGCGAGCTTTCGGTGCACTGGGGGGTGATGTAGTGTAGTGGTGAGCCAAGCAAAGAGATGGACAGACGCATGACCCCGCAAGAAATCGAAAAACTGCCTTACCGCCCCTGCGTGGGCGTGATGCTGGTGAATGGGCGGGGCGAGGTTTTTGTGGGCCAGCGTCTGGACCAGAATGTCGAGGCCTGGCAGATGCCGCAGGGCGGTGTGAACGTGGGTGAGGATCCGCGTGATGCTGCGCTGCGCGAGCTGGAGGAGGAGACCGGGATCACCCGCGATCTGGTGCGTTTCGAGGCCGAGACCGCAGGATGGCTGCCCTATGAGTTGCCGCATGATCTGGTGCCGCGCATCTGGAAAGGCCGGTTTCGTGGCCAAGAGCAAAAGTGGTTTCTGCTGCGGTTCGATGGCACGGATGAACAAGTGAACATCCAGACGGCTGAGCCTGAATTTGGCGCATGGCAATGGCTGGCGCCCGATGCCATGCTGGCGGGGATCGTTCCGTTCAAGCGCGACGTCTATACCCGTGTGTTGGCTGAATTCAGGGCGCTTCTTTGAGAGCCACATTCGGCTTGCTTGACGAGACACACCACAGCCCGGCGCGCCGGAGTGGCGTCCTGATCAAATAACCGGAATCCATCCTGCCGCATCCTTTGGTACCACACCGGTCAGTCGCGGATCGTCGTCGATGTCGACCTCGCGTTTGTAGGGGGTAAAGCCGGAGCGTACGTAAAAGTCGAGCGCCTGCTGGCTGTCGTGGGTGCAGGTGTGTACGTGAAACCGGCTGATATCTGCGGCCCAGGCACGGGTGATCGCCTCGTTCATCAGATACCGGCCCGCACCTGTCCCGATGAGCGGGCGGGCAAGGCCGAAGTAGGCAAGCTCACAGGCGTTCTCTACGCGGAAATCCAGCTCCAGCAGTGCTTCGTTCACGCCGTTTCTTGCAAGGGTGAAAAAGGCGATGTCGGGATCATCGAGCATCACCTGCAATTCGGTATCCGACAGCAGGTGCCGCCCGTACCACAGCCAGTCAAGCGTGCCGACACGGGTGAACAGATCGCGGTATTCTGCGAGCGTCGGTGTGATTTGTTGAAAGGTCACGTCCTCCGGCAGGGGCAGCTGCTTAATCGGCGCGGGCGCGTGCATCTCCAGATGGGTGACAATCACGGCCAGTTTTCCTTGCGGGACTGCGTATTCGCCCTTTTCCAGCATATTCAAACCAGTCCTGCCTTCCGAAACTCCTCCAGCATGTCCATCGCGGGGCGTGGCCCGATGTGCGAGATCACCTCGGCGCCGCACAGATTGCCCATGCGCCCGCAGATTTCCAGATCACGGCCCGTCGCGAGACCGTAAAGGAACCCGGCGGCGAACTGATCGCCCGCACCGGTTGCATCCACTGGAGTGATCCGCGCGGGTGCGGCCAGATCGACGCGGGTACCCTCGCGGATCAGGGTCACACCGTCGGCGCTGCGCGTGCAGACCATGATGGGGCAGAGCGCGGCGGTTTTGGCCATCGCGTCCTCCAGATCATCGGTCTGGAACAGGGATTTAATTTCGGCCTCGTTGCCGATGACAAAGTCCAGCTCGTGCTCGATCATTTGCAGAAAATCATCACGGTGCCGCTCGACGCAGAAGGGATCGGAGATGGTGATGCCCGCCATGCCGCCGCCTGCCTTTGCCGCGCGTGCGGCCTCGCGGAAAGCTGTTTTGCCCGCGTCCTCGTCGAACAGATACCCTTCGAGAAACATGATTTTTGCATTGCCAGCCACATCCCCCGGCACATCGACCGAGGAAAGACCGGTGGAAACTCCCAGATAGGTGTTCATCGACCGCTCGCCATCGGGCGTCACGAAGATCATGCTGCGCGAGGTAGGACGATCAGCATCCGCCACGGGCGCATTCACGAAATCTATGCCATTATCGGTCATCGCACTGGCATAGAACTTGCCCAGCCCGTCATCACAAACGCGTCCGATGAACGCGGTGGCAAGCCCCAGCGCACCGACGCCTGCGACCGTATTCGCCACGGCGCCACCGGGGGTTTGCAGGCGGTCGTTCATGGCACCATAAAGCTGCTCGGCGCGGTCCTGCTCGATCAGCTGCATGATGCCTTTTTCGATGCCCATAGACTCCAGAAATGCATCATCCGAATGGCTGATCACATCTACGACGGCATTGCCGATCCCGACGAGGTCGTAAGTTTTCATTCCGTTTTGTCCTTATATGCGCAGAGGTCTTTGATGATGCAGGTCCGGCACAGCGGTTTGCGCGCCTTACAGTGATAGCGGCCATGCAGGATGAGCCAGTGATGGGCGTGCAGCTGGAAATCGGCGGGAATATTGTCCTCGACCGCGCGCTCGACCGCGTCGACGGTTTTGCCGGGGGCGATGCCGGTGCGATTGCCCACGCGAAAGATATGCGTGTCGACCGCCTGTGCGGGCTGGTGCCACCACATGTTAAGGACCACGTTCGCCGTCTTGCGCCCAACCCCGGGCAGGCTTTGTAGTGCTGCGCGAGAGTTGGGGACGATACCCTGATAGTCGTCCACAAGGATCTGGCTCAGCTTGATCACGTTCTTGGCCTTTTGTCGGTAGAGGCCGATGGTTTTGATATGTTCGATCAACGCATCGGGGCCCAGATCAAGCATTTTCTGCGGCGTATCGGCGATCTGAAACAGGGCGCGGGTCGCCTTGTTCACGCCCACGTCCGTGGATTGCGCCGACAGCGCCACAGCCACGAGAAGGGTGTAGACGTTTACATGCTCCAGCTCGCCCTTAGGCTCCGGATCGGCGTCATGAAACCGTTCCATGATGGCGCGGATGGTGTGATAATCGAGTTGTTTTGACTGTTTGCTCATGGCGCAGAGGTATGCGCAGGTTTCGGGTCGCGCGCAAGCGGGCGGCGGCATATTGTAGCCCCATGACACAGATGATGCCCCTTAATGACGATCCCACGCGCGCCTATCATTACGGCGTTATGGCCCGCGCGATCGAGTTGATCGACGCAGCGGACGCACCCTTGAGCCTTGAGGCGCTGGCGGGTCAGATGGGAATGAGTGCGGCGCATTTCCAGCGGGTGTTCTCTACATGGGTTGGTGTGTCGCCAAAACGCTATCAGCAGTATCTGACGCTGGGCCATGCCAAGACCCTGCTGCGCGAACGGTTCACGACCCTTGAGGCTGCCCAGTCAACCGGCTTGTCCGGCACGGGCCGCCTGCACGATCTGTTTGTGCGGTGGGAGGCGATGAGTCCCGGTGAATTCGCCACCGGGGGCGCCGGGCTTGAGATTTTCTGGGGCTGGTTCGAGACACCTTTCGGGCCCGCATTGGTGATGGGCACGGAAAAGGGCATATGCGGCCTGTCGCTTGCCGCAGGTCTGGGGGAGGAGGCTGCGATGGCCGATCTGCTTGCCCGCTGGCCTGCCGCCGTGTTTACCGAAGATCCGATGCGCCTGCGGCCTTGGGTGCTGTCTGCGTTTCAGATGGATGGCACACTTGACCCGGCACCGCTTTACCTCATCGGCGCACCTTTCCAGATCAAGGTATGGGAAGCGCTTTTGCAATTGCCAGAGGGCGGCATCACCACCTACGGCGAGATTGCATCGGCGATTGGCAGTCCACGCGCGGTCCGTGCCGTCGGCACAGCGGTCGGCCGCAACCCAATCGGTTATCTGATCCCCTGCCACCGTGTGCTGAGGAAATCGGGCGAATTGGGCGGGTATCACTGGGGTTTGCCGATGAAGCGCGCGATGCTCGGATACGAGGCGGCGCGGGTCGACGTGCGCTAATGTGCGCGGGTTGCCGCTCATTCCATGCAGACGTCCATTTTGTCCGCAACAAATCACCCCTATAAGACGTTCATTGAAAAGATGCTTCGCCCGAACGAGGCCGAAACAGTAAGGCAGTAGACTATGACTTTTGTGAAATTTCCCGCTTTGGCCGCGATGGCGACCGTTATTGCGCTGGGCGCTTGTACCAATCCCAACGGCTCGATCCTGGCCTCGGCCGATGATCCGAACCAGCGGGCAAAGAACGGTGCCCTGATCGGCGCCGGTGCCGGTGCTGTGATCGGCGCGCTGTCCAGAGGCGACGGTAACCGCGACCAGGGCGCTGTTCAGGGTGCCGTAATCGGTGCGGTTCTCGGTGGTGGTGGCGGTGCCATTCTCGACCGCCAAGAGCGTGATCTGCGCGCCAGCCTTGGCAACAATAACGTGACGATCAACAACACGGGTGACCGGCTGATCGTGACCCTGCCACAGGACATCCTGTTCGCGACAGGCTCCACCAGTGTTCGCCCCGATTTGCAGCGCGACCTGGGCGCTGTTGCGGGCAACTTGCAGTCCTATCCGAACTCGACAATCCAGGTGATTGGCCACACGGACAGTGATGGCGAGGCCAGCTTTAACCAACAGCTCTCCGAGGGCCGCGCAAGCGCTGTTTCTTCTGTGTTGATCAACAACGGCATTTCACCTTCGCGGATCCAGTCGTTCGGTCGCGGCGAGAGCCAGCCGATCGCGAGCAACCTGAACGCTCAGGGCAAAGCGCAAAACCGCCGTGTCGAGATTGTCATTTTGCCCAACTGATCCGGGTAGAACTCTTAGGCAGACATTTAGCCCCGGCGCTTTGAAACAGGCGCTGGGGCTTTTTTACGCCTTGCGTGATACGTGCACAAAGGCTGTGCGCCAACTGCTCTTGAGACTTTCCGATTGTGCCTCACTTTAGGGGGCAACATAGATCTTAAAAGGAACACGCAATGGCTACTCACAAACTTATCGGCATTTCAGGCTCCCTGCGCAAAGGCAGCTATAACTCGCAATTGTTGGCCGAGGCAGCACGGCTGTTTGGAGACGCTGATTATACCGAAGCCGATATTAAATTTCCCCTTTACGACGGCGATGACGAGGAAGCGAACGGTGTGCCCGCCGCCGTTGACGCAGTGGCGCAGCAGATTGCGGATGCGGACGCTGTGCTGATCTCGACGCCGGAATATAACAAAGGCCCGTCAGGGGCATTGAAGAACGCACTCGACTGGATCAGCCGCTCGTCCGTCAAGCCGTGGAATGGCAAGCCGGTGGCCGTCATGTCTGCCGCGGCCGGTCGCGCAGGCGGCGAGCGTGCGCAGATGGTTCTGCGCGGGTTCATGGTGCCGTTCCGGCCGCTCATTCTTCAAGGGCCGGAGATTCATGTCGCTTCCTGCCAGGACGAATTTGACGATCAGGGCCGGTTGAAAGGCGAGATGTATATCAAGGACCTGACCGAGCTGATGGACGGGTTGCGCGCCGAAATCAAAGGCTAAAGGAGATGCTGTGGCCCCTCCATGGGGGTCACAGGTTATCCTCGACGCGGAAGCCATCGGGAATGGTATCACGGCTTTCCAGCACCAGATCGGCCATGACCTGTGCCACCTTCGGTGCCATACCGAACCCGATTTTGAAGCCGCCATTGGCGATAAACTGTCGCTCTCGTTCCGGCCACGCACCCAACATTGGTGCGCGCGACCGGGCGCGGGGGCGCACACCGGCCCAGCGATTGATGACGGGCGCGTCCTTCAATGCCGGTACAGCGGCGCGGGCGGCAGCGATCACATCATCAAGCCGGGCATCCGTGGCGTTGCCCACGTCAAAGCTGTTCTCGGAGGTGGAGCCAATGGCCACGGTTTCATCCGCGTGAGGAATGATATGTACGCCGCCCGCGAAGAGCTGCGGCAGACCACGTGCATCGTATTTCAGCAAGGCCGCCTGTCCCTTGACCCCACTGCCCATCGTGCGCGTGCGACCTTCGCTCAGCGCGCCAAGCCCCGCAACACCAGTGGCCCAAATCACTGCGCCCTGATCGGGTGCATCAGGCTGAATTTCTACACCTGCGGCAAAAAGTGCTGCGACAAGCGCATCACAGGCGCGGCGTGGATGTAAATGCGCGCTCAGCGTATCGTGTATCAGATAACCTTGTGGGCTGTCGGGTTGCCAGCTTTGGTATTTGGCCGGAACGACCTCCCAGATTGCATTCTCACCCCATAATTCAGCGGCTGTTTCCTTGCGGCGCAGCGCCAGCGCATGGGCGGCATCGTCCGCGATCGGTTGCAGGCGCCCGGTGCGACCGTAGCCGGGATCTACACCTCCGGCACTGGTGACCTCACGCCAGAACGCCTCTGCCATCAGCAGGCTTTCCAACTGAAACGCTTTTTTAGCGTTCCAGTTCTCCGGAACATGTGGGGCAAGCGCGCCCACGATCCCGCCGCTGCTGCCTGCGCCTGCGCCATTTGGATCGACGATCTGTACCTTTGCGCCGCGCTGCGCGCAGACCCAGGCGATGGACAGGCCAAAAATCCCTGCGCCGCGAATGGTGATATCGGTCATTGCTCTGCCCCCGGTTTGAGCGCAGATTGCGCCGAACCGACAGATACAGGGCATGACCGTGCAGGACCAGACAGCACAGATAGAATGGCGCGACGGGCGCGTGCCTGTTTCGACCCGATTTGACGATCCTTATTTCAGCCTCGAGAACGGGATGGATGAGACGCATCACGTGTTTCTGGGCGGTAATGACCTGCCCGCGCGATTTGTGGAAGGTTTTCACATCGCCGAGCTTGGCTTTGGCACGGGGCTGAACTTTCTGGTAGCGTTGCAGGCGTTTCGTGCGGCGGGATGCGGCGGTGTGCTGCGGTTCACTAGTTTCGAGGCTTTTCCGATGGCGATGAGCGATCTGCATACCGCTCTGCGTGCGTTTGAGGGTCTGCCGGAGGATCTGACGGACACAGCGACGTTTCCGGAGAATTTAGATGGTCCCGATTTCTCCCTTCGCGTCATAGTCGGTGATGCACGCCAAACGTTGCCCGCGTGGGAGGGTCACGCCGATGCATGGTTCCTAGACGGATTTTCCCCGGCCAAGAACCCAGAGCTTTGGTCGCCAGAGTTGATGTGCGAAGTTGCCAAACATACGGTGGCGAATGGTACGGCGGCGACTTATACCGCCGCCGGTTTCGTACGGCGCGGGCTGACGGATGCGGGATTTGAAGTGAGCCGCGTAGCTGGCTACGGACGCAAACGTCACATGACGCGGGCCGTAAAGGTATGACGCAGAGCAACAATATCCCGCTGGGGATCGGTCTGATGATCGCCACGACGTTCGTGTTCGCGGTGCAGGACGGTCTGTCCCGGCATCTGGCGGGCGAATATAACGTGCTGATGATCGTGATGATCCGCTATTGGTTCTTTGCAGCATTCGTCATCGCCATCGCCAGAAAACGCGCGGGCGGTATCCGTGCGGCGGCGCGCACCGACCAGCCGATGATCCAGATCACGCGCGGCCTACTGCTGAGCCTCGAGATCTGCATAATGGTGCTGGCCTTCACCGTTTTGGGGCTGGTCGAGAGCCACGCAGTCTTTACTTGTTATCCGCTGCTGGTCGCCGCGCTGTCGGGGCCCGTGCTGGGCGAGCGTGTGGGCTGGCGGCGTTGGTCCGCGATTGGAGTGGGGTTTATCGGCGTGCTGATCATCCTCCAGCCGGGGCGTGAGGTGTTTGACGTGCGCGCCCTGATCCCGTTGTTGGCGGCGGCGATGTTTGCCGTCTATGGCTTGCTCACCCGCTATGCCGGGCGGCGCGACAGCACGGCGACCAGTTTCTTCTGGACAGGCACGGTGGGCGCGGTGGCGATGACCGCTCTTGGCGCGTGGTTCTGGGAGCCTATGGTCGCGCGCGACTGGCTTTGGATGGGGTGTTTGTGTCTCACGGGCGTGACGGGCCATTGGCTGCTGATCCGGTGCTACGAAGTTGCAGAGGCCAGTGCGGTACAGCCCTTTGCCTATCTACAGCTGGTCTTCGCGGCGACTATCGGCATCACGCTGTTCGGCGAGACGGTGAGCACGAATGTCGCCATCGGCTGTCTCATCATCGTTGCCGCCGGGCTATTCACTTTCTGGCGCGAACGACAGCAGGGTTGAGCCGATCAGCTCTTCGTAGAAAGGCACCGGCAGCGGATCGCGCCCCAGCCGCGCGCGGTAAATCGGTAGGGATTCAGTCACGCGCATGATATAGTTTTGCGTCTCGCGGAAAGGGACCATCTCGACCCAGTCGACGATATAGATGTCACCGTCGCGCGGATCGCCCATCTCACTCATCCAGCGGATCGGGCGGCTGGGACCAGCGTTATAGGCCGCCGACATCATCACGACGTTGCCGTTGAAACGCCCTGCCAGCTCCGCCAGATACTGCGTACCCAGACGGGCGTTATAGACAGGATCGGCGGTCAGGCGGTCGGTGGTGTGCTGAGGCGCGATGCCGAGGTTTTGCGCAACTTCAAGTGCTGTGGCAGGCATCAGCTGCATCAGGCCGCGCGCGCCGACGCCCGATTGCACAACGGGGTCAAACTCGCTTTCGCGCCGCGCGATGGCGAGGGTCATCTCGGGGGCCATGGGCAGGTCAGCCTCACCCGCAGGGTGCAGCGCGTAATAGGGTGCGGCGACTTCCAGCCCGCGCTGGGCCGCGCGCTTGCCGATCATCACGGCAATGTGCGGCTGGTCGATGTCAATCGCGGCCTGACCCAATAGCTCCAGATCGGGCTCCAGCAATTGCTCGGCCAGATGGGTCCAGAACCGTTCAGCCAGGTTCATCTCACCGGAGGCTTGCAGCAGCAGGCCCGCCTCGAACAGCGGTGCCTTTGCGAGCGGGCTGGTGCGCCAGTCTTGCGCGGGGCGCGCGCCGCGCAGTTTCTCGGGAAAAGGAACGCCCGCCCGCTCGGCGGCGAGCAGGCCGTAAAACGAGGTCTGGAAATTCGCACCGCGTTTGTAAGCTTCGGCCGCGGCTTCGGCCTGCCCCAGATCTTCAAGGGCGCGGCCCTGCCAGTATCCGGCTCGGCCCTGACTGATCGGCGACTCAACCGCGCTGTCGTGACCTTTGAAATGTGTCAGCGCCAGAGCCGGATTATCGAGAAACCGCAGCGCGATATACCCCGCCAGCCATTCAAGATCGGCAAAATCCGACCCTTCGGTGAGGAAGTGCCGCGAGGCTATCGCGTAAGCGCGTGCAGGATCGCCATCGCGCATTTCGTCGCGTGCCAGCGCGCGGCGGCGGTTGCCCCATGCGGCGGGATTGCCCACTGTTTCGATGCCGCCTGAGGCTGCAAACAGCAGATCCTTGGCATCGTCGTATCGCCCGCTGCGGATGCGCCATTCGAACCGCGCGTGATTGACACCACCCGTGTTTTTGAGGGCGCCGGGCAAGGCTTCATAGAGAGATACGGCGTTGTCCGCGCGGGTGTAGAACGCGATGCGCGATTGCGCTGCGGCCTGCGCGGGAGCGCTGGCAAGGCTGAACATCTGCCGCGCCTCGTCAAAGTTGCGCTGCCAGATCATCGCGTCGAGGCGTGCGTCGTGGTGCGGCGCTAGCAGATCGCCGTGCGCGGCCAGAAAATCCGCCTGCGACTGAGGGTTCATCGCCATCGTGCGCCAGGCGATCACCAGATTGGCGTGCGCAAGACCGCCCATTTCGCGGGCAGTGAGCGCGCTCGCGTGTGCCAGAACCCCTTGCGGGGTTTGCGGCCCCATCTGGTCAAAAAACGCGATGATCGCGTCATTTCCCTGCTTGATCACTTCCGGCTCGGAACGGCGGCGCAGATAATCCTCGCCCGGCCAATCGGGCCGGCGGTTCAGAAAATCAGTGATCTGCTCATAGCTGCCTTGCGCCGCGCGCAGACGGTGCCAGGTGATGACATCCCGCGCGACCGCGCCGTCCCGCTCGGCGATTTTTTCGGCAGTGGTAAAGTTTCCGCTGCGCACCGCATCCATGGCCCAACCCAGCGGGCGGGGCCGTTCAGCGGCAGCGGGCAATGCCAGAACACAGCTGAGCAACAGGGCTGTCGAGAGGCGTCTCATGGCTTGCATTTCCTATCTCGTCCGCAGTACAGCCTATGACCATAGACTATCCGCAGGCGGGTTCAATTCACGAAGCTGCGTGGTGGCGGTCCTGTTCTTGCCGACCCTCGGGCGGTGTCACCCCGGTGGCCTTTCGGTCTCCAGCACATAAGGAGCGTGCACATGTTTTCAGGTTCTATGCCTGCCCTCGTCACGCCGTTTCAGGGCGGCGAACTGGATATCGAAACGCTGAAGAAACTGGTGGAGTGGCACGTCGGCGAAGGCTCGAACGGGTTGGTGCCCGTCGGCACCACAGGCGAATCGCCGACCCTCACCCACCGCGAGCATGAGCTGGTCGTCGAGGAAGTGGTCAAGGCCGCAGCGGGCCGTATTCCGGTAATCGCGGGCGCGGGGAGCAACAACACGCTGGAAAGCATCCGCCTTGCCCAGCATGCCGAGAAAGTCGGCGCGGACGGTATCCTGCTGGTCACGCCTTATTACAACAAGCCCACACAACGCGGGTTGATCGCGCATTTCACGGCTGTACATGATTGTTGCGAACTGCCGATCATCATCTACAACATTCCGGGCCGCTCCATCGTTGACATGACCCCCGAAACCATGGGCCAGCTGGCAAAGCTGCCGCGCATTGTGGGGGTCAAGGACGCGACCGGTGATCTGGCGCGGGTGTGCGATCAGCGCATGACGTGCGGCGCCGACTTCATCCAGCTGTCGGGCGAGGACGCCACAGCGCACGGGTTCAACGCGCAGGGCGGCGTGGGCTGTATTTCGGTCACGGCCAATGTCGCGCCCAAGCTGTGTGCCCAGTTGCAGGCCGCCTGCAAAGCGGGCGATTACGCGGAGGCGCTGGAGCTTCAGGACAAGCTGATGCCGCTGCACAAGGCCATCTTCACCGAACCCGGCCTTGTCGGTGTAAAATACGCGATGTCGCGGCTGGATCTGTGCTCCGATGAGGTGCGGTTGCCGCTGACAGGACTGTCGGACGAGACGCGCGCGCTGGTCGATGCTGGGCTGCGGCACGCCGGACTGCTCAACTAGGCTTTTCTTTGCAGGCTCCGCGTGTAGGGTGGCAACATCCACCAACACCGGAGCCTGCCCCATGAACATTCTCCCCCTCATCGCCGAAAGCACCGACGAGCTGACCGCGATTTTTCGCGATCTGCATGCGCACCCTGAGATCGGATTTACCGAGACCCGCACCAGCGGCGTGGTTGCGGAAAAACTGCGCAACTATGGCGTGGACGAAGTGCATTCCGGTTTGGGCAAAACCGGCGTTGTGGCTCTGATCCACGGCAAGCGTAAGGGTAACCGCCGCATCGGCCTGCGCGCGGACATGGACGCGCTGCCGATCCACGAGGTGTCGGGAGTCGACTACAGCTCGCAGAACGACGGTGTGATGCATGCCTGCGGCCATGACGGTCACACCACGATGTTGCTGGGCGCTGCCAAGCATCTGGCTGCGACGCGCGATTTTGACGGCACTGCGGTGCTGGTCTTTCAACCCGCCGAGGAGGGTCTGGGCGGGGCGCGCCAGATGATCGCCGATGGGCTGTTTGAGCAGTTCCCCTGCGACGAGATCTACGGCATGCACAACTGGCCCAGCGGTGAATTGGGGCAGGTCGGTATCTGCAAAGGGGCCGCGATGGCGGGGGCTGCGTTTTTCGATATCACGGTGACGGGAAAGGGCAGCCATGCGGCGATGCCGTCGCACAGCCGCGATGCGCTGATCATCGCGGCGAGCCTTGCCACAGAGCTTCAGACCATCCTGAGCCGCAATGTGCCGCCGCTAGATACCTGTGTGTTGTCGGTGACGCAGATACACGCCGGTTCCGCCTACAATGTGGTGCCGGAGGTGGCGACGCTGGCAGGCACCATCCGCTATTTCAAGGACGAGATTTACGATCTCGCAGCCCAGCGGATGCAGGCAATCTGCGACGGCTTTGCGCTGGCCCATGCGGTAGAGATCAAGCTGGAATTGCGCAATGTATTCGATGTGCTGATCAACGATGATGATCTGTCCGATGCCTATATGGAGGCCGCTCGGGAGATCGTCGGCGCCGACAATATCATCGAGCGTAGCGCGCCTGCGACGGGATCAGAGGATTTTGCGGATATGCTCAAGGTGGTGCCGGGCGCATATTGTGTCGTCGGTCATGCGGGCACGGCATCTTTGCATAACCCTGCGTTCATATTGGACCCCGCGATCCTTCCTATCGGCGCTTCCGTGATGGCGCGGATGATCGAAAAGCGTCTGCCGCTCTAGATCTCGCGCACCATGAAGGGGACCGTTTCGCCCGGAATATTGCGCGATGCGACCTCGCCGTTTTGGACGAACCCGAGGTTTTGGTAATACCGCATCGACACGGGATCGGCATGCGCCAACAGTCTCGTGATCCCCTGCGCCTGCGCCACGGTGAGAAGCACCTGCCACAACTCGTACCCGACACCCCGCGCGCGGTGGTTGGGATCTGTAAAAAATGTGCGTACTTCGCCTGTTGCATTGTCCAGCATCTCAAGGGCGATACATCCGACAATCCGGCTTTCAACTTCGGCCACCCAAAAGGGCCGCCGGGCGAGACGGTCGGGCGTGATGTTCAGCCCCTCTTTGAAAAACTCCATCACGCGCGTGTCATAGCCGTTTGATTTTTTTGATCTGTACGCGAGCGTCGACATGGCGGAGGTATCAGCCGTGACCGCCGCGCGCACCGTTATGTCGGGGAGATTCAACGCTTCCCGTAGTAGAGGCCGACGACGTGCTCAGCCTCTGCAAAGAACAGCCAGCGCGCGGTCAGGACGCCGGCGACATGCGCGATCACGGCGAAAAGCGCCATGATGTGATTGAACGGCACCAGCAGGAACACGATCGGCAGCACCGCCATCAGCAGGATCGAGATAATCCGCAGCTTGTGCGCGTGTTTGCGGCCCACCTGATGCACGAATTCGCGCAGCAGATAATTGGTGCCGGTGTGGGGCGGCTCAAACGCGCGGACGCTGCCGATTGCGCCAAGGCCGGTTGCGGTCGCCAGCGTCGTGCCGCTGTCGGCAAATGCCGTGTCCCCGCGCCACCACGCGGCGATCTGGATGCCGCCCGCCAGCGCCAGCAGGACAATCGCCACCGTGGTCTGCCCCGCCAGAAGCGCGCCGCCCGCGATACACAGCGAAATGAAATTCGCAGGTGTGAGCGGGCTGTTCCAGCGCGGAATTGTCTTGAGCTGGCCGTAGATCATCGAGGTGGTGAAAACCGTACCAAGGGATGCGAGCGCGCCTAAAACTCCCACAACGCTCCAGCGCTGATCAAAAAAGACCAGCCCAGCGCCGTAGACAGCCATGAGCACAAGCGCCGCCACCGCGCACCATGCCTCCCGCGACAGCCAACTGGTACGCCATTGGCTGAATGCCTTGAGCGCGCGTTCAGGGTGGCCAAGGTGGAAGGTTGAGGAGATCAGTCCGCCCACAGCCAGAAGGTACGCGATTGTCAAAAAGATAAACGCATTCAGCCCAGTAGTGGCTGGCATCCCGAGACCAAGAAAGATCAGCAGGCCAAAGCCCATGCCCGAGAAGGTCGAGAAGAAGATGACGGACGGGGCGGGATGCATCAGAGTTTTTCCAGCGTTTTGTCGAGCCAGCTCAGAAAGCCTTTGGTCTGTGTTGCCACAGGTTCAAAGACGGGTGCAAGCAGGTCGGTCGGCGTATTTCGCTGTGCCAGCTGATCCTTTGGGCGGGGCGGCAGGTATTTGTTCACAGGCCGGGTGCCCTGCTCGGGCATCAGGTCAATGCCGCCCCGCTCTGCCACCAGCTGGCTGACGTGGGACGCCGGATCGGCAAAATCACCAAAGTGGCGGGCGTTCGAGGGGCAGGTCCGCACGCAGGCAGGCTCACGGTCGATTTCGGGGAGGTTCTCATTATAGATCCGGTCGACGCAAAGGGTGCATTTCTTCATCACCCCTTCGGCGGCATCCATTTCGCGGGCGCCGTAAGGGCAGGCCCAGGCGCACAGCCCACAGCCAATGCAATCGGCCTCGTTCACCAGCACGATCCCGTCCTCGACCCGCTTGTAGCTCGCCCCTGTGGGGCAAACGGTAACACAAGGCGCGTCCTCGCAATGCAGGCAGGATTTGGGGAAATGCACCAGTTGTGCGGCAGCAGGCGCATCGCGCAACATCGGCGGCTGTACCTCATAGCTGTGGACGCGGTTGAGGAAGGTGCCCGAAGGCTCCGCGCCGTAGGGATCCTGATCCGACAGGGGCGCGCCATAGTTCTCCGTGTTCCAGCCTTTGCAGGATATCACGCAGGCGTGGCACCCCACGCAGGTGTCCAGATCGATCACTAGGCCCAGCCTTTTCTCGGTATGGGAGGGGAGCATCGTCATGGCGCGTGTTCCTTTTCAAAGCAGGTTCGGGCGAAATCCAGCAAATCGACGTTGAAGGCGTCTGCCTCTTCCCAGAAAGGTGCGTGGCCGCTTTGGCCATATTCAATGCTGCGCCCGTTCGGCAGGGCATCCACCGTCTGCTGCGACATGGGCCCCACGATCAGGCGCTCGTGCACGCCCCATTGCACCAGTGCGGGGACGGTGGTTTTCGCCAGATCAGATCGGTAATCCTCGTGCCGCTTGCGGGCAGCAGCGCGAATGTGCGGCGGGCACAGCATGTTGAAGCCTGTCATCGTGGCAAGGTCATCAGCGGCCAGCTGCGTGGAAAAGCAGACTTTGACAAAGGCGATCGTCGCGGCGAGGTTTTCACCCAGCTCGTCGACGTACATACCCGTGGCGCGCACGGCGGTGTCGTTCTCGCGCTGCTCCAGCGCCTCGACGGGACTGTGGCGTCCGGTGGTTACAGACGAGCCGACAAGGCCAAACCCCGCAAGCGCGCCGTCACCGTGGACGCGCAGATAATCCTGCACGACCCATCCGCCCATGGACCAACCGATCAGGAGCGGCTTTTGCAGTGCCAATGTCTCGATGATCGCGTGCACGTCACCGGCCCAAGGGGTCGAGGCATTATAGTGTTCGGCACCGCCCGGTTTGCCAGACAGGCCATGGCCGCGCAGATCGGGAACGATGAGGCGGCAGGCATCGGCCAGCGGGCCAGTGAACTGGCGCGCCCAGCTTTGGTGGGATTGTGACCAGCCATGGATCAGCACGAGGGGAATACCGTCCGGGTTGCCATATTCCGCTAAATACAAGGGAACGCCTTGCCAGCCGGTGACGCTGTGGGTCTGTCGTGGCGAGATCATTTACCGACCTTCCATTTTAGCTCGGACGGGCCTTTGCCAACGGGAGATTTTATCGCGGGCATGGCGGGTTGTGACTGCGCGTCTTTGGGTGCACCGACCTTGCGCAGCGCGACCTTGAGGTCGAACCATGCCGCCTGTCCCGTGATCGGGTCCGAGTTGGCCCAGCGCAGACCATCGCCCTTCGGCGGGAGCAACTCGTGGATGAGGTGGTTGAGCAGGAAGCCCTTGGTGGCCTCCGGCGCGTCCTCGTCCAGCGCCCATGCCCCTTTGCGTTTGCCGATAGCGTTCCATGTCCAGATCGTATTCGGGTTCAGGGCCGCCATTTCCATAACCGGGACCGTGATCGCGCCATGGGGCGAGGTGATCTCGGCCCAGTCGCCATCTGTCAGGCCATGCTGCGCCATCAGATTGCTGGGCAGGTACATAGGGTTGTGGCCATGCAGCTGACGCAGCCACGCATTCTGGCCGCCCCAGCTGTGATACATGGCCATGGGCCGCTGGGTGAGGGCGGTGATGGTATAGCCCTCGTTGCCCTGCTGATCAGTCTCGTACCAGATCGGCAGCGGCGACATCTTCTCGCGGATGCGCGCGCGCAGGTGGTCGGGCGGCTGGCGCTTGCCGTGCCCCTCGGCGGCCAGTTGGAAGCGGCGCAGCGGCTCGGCGTAGAGCGAAAACAGATAGGGCTGGGGGGCGTCGAACAGGCCGATCTTTACCGCCCAGTCCTGATAGGCGGTGTTCCAGGGTTTGTAATAATTGGCGCCCTGCGGGATATGCTCGACGAAAAAACCACCATTGGCGATATAGTTATCGAGCTGGGACTCATTTACATCGCCGCGCCCATTTTGCAGCCCGTTCGGGCCTGTACGCCAACCGGCCAACGGCCCCACGCCGGGGCGACGCTCGTGGTTGATGATATAGTCCGCGTAGTCGGCGTATTTCTGGCTGCCATCTTTGTTGGTGAAAGCGGGCAGGCCAAGGCGCGCGCCCAGATCGCACAGCGCCGACTGGAAGCCTTTGACGTTGCGGTCAGGCTCCACCACGGGCCAGCGGATCGCGTCGGCGACTGCATCCGCTTCGCAGATCGGGCGGTCGAGCAGAGAGATGCAATCATGCCGCTCAAGGTACGTTGTATCGGGCAGGATCAGATCGGCGTAGGCCACCATTTCGGAGCTATAGGCATCTGAATAGATGATCCGCGGAATGACGTACTCACCGTTCTCATCGCGGTCGGTCAGCATGTCCTGCACGCCCGTGGTGTTCATCGAGGAATTCCACGACATATTCGCCATATACATGAACAGCGTGTCGATCTTGTAGGGATCACCCGCATGGGCGTTCGAGATCACCATATGCATCAGGCCGTGGGCAGACATGGGGTTTTCCCAGGTGAAGGCTTTGTCGATGCGGGCGGGGCTGCCGTCTTCCTTTAGTGCCAGATCGTCGGGACCCTGCACAAACCCGAGGTGCGGACCATCCAAGGGTGCGCCGGGGGTGACTTTGCAATGCGGTTTGGGGTGCCCGGTGGCGGGCTTGGGGTAGGGCGGTTTGAACCGGAAACCGCCGGGAACCTCGACCGTACCAAGAATGATTTGCAGCGTGTGCAGGGCGCGGCATGTCTGGAACCCGTTGGCATGTGCAGAAATCCCGCGCATGGCGTGGAAGGACACAGGACGCCCTGTCATCGTTTTGTGATGCTCGCCGCGAAAATCTGTCCACTCGTGGTCCAGCTCGAAGGATTCCTCAAAGGCGACGCGCGCCAGCTCGGCCGCGATGGTGCGGATGCGCGCCGCAGAGATACCGCAACGCTCGGCCACGGTTTCGGGCGCGTATTTATCATCCAGATACATATCGGCCATCTGGTGGAACACGGGGCGGTGCGTGATGCCTGCCGCGCGCCAAGTGGCGGCCAGATCGGGTTTGACGCCGGGCTGGTCGAACGGGGCAGGTTTGCCAGTGTTGCGGTCGATGACCAGCTCTTTGCCTGTTTCATCGCGCAGTTTCAGCCCATATTCCGGCGACTTTTCATCGCCGTTGATCAGCACCGGCGCATCTGTGTACTGCGCCAGATAGTGCAGATCCATTTTGCCCGCTTTCATCAGGCAGTGGATCATCGACAGGATGAACAGACCATCGGTGCCCGGCGTGATACCGACCCAATCATCCGCCACCGCGTTATAACCGGTGCGGATGGGATTTACGCCGATCACGCGCGCGCCCCGCGCCTTAATCTTGCCGATGCCCATTTTGATGGGATTGCTATCATGATCCTCGGCCACACCGAACAGCATGAACAGCTTTGTGTGGTCCCAATCGGGCTGGCCAAACTCCCAGAACGCGCCGCCGATGGTATAGATGCCCGCCGCCGCCATATTGACGGAGCAAAATCCACCGTGCGCGGCGTAATTTGGCGTACCGAAAGACTGCGCCCAAAGCGAGGTGAAGGATTGTGACTGGTCGCGGCCCGTAAAGAACGCGAGCTTCTCTGGGTTGCTCTCGCGGATCGGCCGCAGCCAGCTTTCTGCGATGGTATAGGCCTCTTCCCAGCTAATTTCCTCGAATTCGCCTGAGCCGCGCGGGCCGACACGTTTCAGGGGCGCACGCAGGCGCGAGGGCGCGTTGTGCTGCATGATGCCGGCCGAGCCTTTGGCGCAGAGCACGCCACGGTTCACCGGATGGTCGCGGTTCCCCTCGATATAGGCGACCTTCAGATCGCCCAGCGGATCCTTTTTCATATGCACGTCGATGCCGCAGCGGCAGGCGCACATATAGCAGGTCGTTTTGCGGATCTCGTCGGAGACGTGGGGGCTGAGGTCCAGCGTGGGCTGTTTGTGGGTCATGGTGATCCTCTCCGGTGGCACAGCTGTTTGTCAGGCCTCAAGCAGTGTTTGCGCCTCACGTGCAATGTGAAGCTCTTCGCGGGCGGGCACGGTATAGGCAGGGACATCTCCGGCCCATCGCAACGCCTCAAGGATACGATTGCGTATCAGGGCTGAATTTTCACCAATCCCGCCGGTAAACGCAACTGCGTCGATCCCCCCCATCGCCGCTATCATGGAGCCTGCCTGACGGCTGATCCAGTAGCAAAAGTGTTCAATTGCAAATTTCGCCTGCGGCGTATCGGCAGCCTCAATCGTACGCATGTCGCTGCTGAGGCCCGACAGGCCGAGCAAACCAGATTGGTAATGCAGCAGATGATCCGCCTCCTCCAACCCGCGCGCACCCACCAGACGCAGCACCGCGCCTGCGTCGATCTCCCCCGCGCGGGTGCCCATGGTCAGACCGCCCAGCGGGGAATATCCCATCGTCGTGGCGACAGACTGGCCGTTCGCAATAGCGCAAAGCGAGGCCCCGTTGCCCAGATGCATCGCCAGAAGGCGGGGCGGCAGCGTGCCGCTTTGCGCGGGCAGGATGTGCACCAGCGAGGCATAGCTGATGCCGTGAAAGCCGTAGCGTTGCAGGCCCGGCAGGTCGGGTAGATCGGGCAGGGCATAGCGGCGGGCGACCTGTGGGATGGTTGCATGGAAGGCCGTATCGAAACTGGCGCATTGCGGCAGGTCGGGTGCGCGGGCAGCCACCGCATCGATGGCGGCCAAATGGTGCGGATTGTGCAGCGGTGCGAGGGGGACACAGTCCGCAATGGCGGCGCGCACGGCTGGCGTGATCCGCTGTGCCGTCGTGAGGCCGGTGCCGCCATGCACAACGCGGTGGGCGACACAGCGCAGATCCTCTAAGGCGATGCCACGCTCTTCCAGCGCGGCGAATATCGCGGCCAGCGCGGTTGCGTTATCGGGCAGGGGGACCGCGTGCGTTTCCGCCCCGATCCGCATCTCGCCCGCACTGCCGATGCCCGTGGCCTCGATCCTCAGGATCTCGGACAGCGCCCCGTCAAAAAGCGCTGTCTTGATCGACGACGAGCCGGCGTTCATCACTAGAATGGAGGCATGGCGCAATTGCTCAGACCGCCTGCTCGCGCATGTCCGACGCGTCGATACCCGCCACCTGCACCGGCTGTTTCATCGCATCACGCCGGAAGGGATCGCCCAGCTCCTGATTGATCATCGCCTCGATCAGCGTCGTCTTGCCGTGGTTCATCTGGTCATCCAGAGCTTTGGCAAGGGCGGCTGTGAGTTCTTCTTGCGTGCGCGCAACGACGCCTTGCAGGCCGCAGGCCTGCGCGATGCCGGCATAGGATACCTGCTCGTCCAGCTCGGTACCGACGAAATTATCGTCGAACCACAGGGTCGAGTTGCGCTTTTCCGCGCCCCACTGGTAGTTGCGGAACACGATCTGGGTGATCGCGGGCCAGTCGCCGCGACCGATGGCCGTCAGCTCATTCACCGCGATACCGAAGGCACCGTCACCGGCGAAACCTACGACCGGCACGTCGGGCTGGCCGATCTTTGCGCCCACGATGGCGGGCAGACCGTAACCACAGGGGCCGAACAGGCCCGGCGCCAGATATTTGCGCCCCTCGTTGAAGGATGGATAGGCGTTGCCGATGGCGCAGTTGTTGCCGATGTCGGAGGAGATAATGGCCTCTTGCGGCAGGGCCGCTTGGATCGCGCGCCACGCCATGCGGGGGGACATCCAGTCCGGCTTTGCTTTGCGGGCGCGGACGTTCCAGTCGGTGCCCGGATCGTCCGCCTCGTCGGTCATGGAGGTCAGCTCCTGCGCCCATGCGGATTTGGTCTGCGCAATCATCGCCTTACGGTCGGCGCGGCCTGCATCGCCCGCGATCTCGGTGAGTTTTTCTGTGATCGCTCGGGCCACCTTTGCGGCGTCGCCCACAATGCCCACGGTCACCTTTTTGGTCAGGCCGATGCGATCTGCGTTGATATCGACCTGAATGATTTTTGCGTCGGTAGGCCAGTAATCAATGCCGTATCCCGGCAGCGTCGAGAAGGGATTGAGGCGGGTGCCGAGGCACAGCACAACGTCCGCTTTTGATATCAATTCCATTCCTGCCTTCGAGCCGTTATAGCCCAGCGGCCCTGCAAACAGCGGATGGTTGCCGGGAAAAGCATCGTTGTGTTGGTAGCCCACGCACACGGGGGCATTCAGACGCTCGGCCAACACGCGCGACGCTTCGATGCCGCCCTTGGCCAGCACCACACCGGCCCCGTTGAGGATCACGGGGAATTTGGCATCCGACAGCATGTCGGCGGCGCGGGCAGTCGCGTTCTCGCCCCCCTGCGGGACTTCGAATTCGACAACCTCGGGCAGATCGATGTCGATCACCTGCGTCCAGAAATCGCGCGGCACGTTGATCTGCGCAGGGCCGGAGGCGCGCTTGGCCTGCATGATCACACGGTTCAGTGTCTCGGCGATGCGCGAGGGGTCGCGGACTTCCTCCTGATAGGCCACGCAATCGGCAAACAGGTTCATCTGCTCCATTTCCTGAAAACCGCCCTGACCGATTGTCTTGTTCGCGGCCTGCGGGGTGACCAGCAGCAGTGGCGTATGGTTCCAGTAGGCGGTTTTCACAGCAGTCACGAAGTTGGTGATACCCGGCCCGTTCTGCGCGATCATCATCGACATCTTGCCGGTCGCGCGGGTGTAGCCATCCGACATCATCCCGGCAGAGCCCTCGTGTGCGCAGTCCCAGAACTTGATACCCGCCTTGGGGAAGATATCGGAAATCGGCATCATGGCTGAGCCAATGATGCCAAACGCATGCTGGATGCCGTGGCGTTGCAGTGTTTTCACAAATGCTTCTTCGGTTGTCATCTTCATAGCGGGGGATCCTCAAGGGGTTAATGCGATACCGGTTGGCGGTAATCTAGCGGGTCGCAGGCCGCAGGGTTAGGGCCAGATGTTATACCGGAATATGACCAGCTTTTGGCATGACTTCAATTTCTGACGCAAGCGCGTGCAGGCCGTCCAAAATGCGATTTGCCGGGATCGACGAATACCCCAGACGGTAGAAATGCGCGGGTTGGTTCTCGCTGCCGAAAAACGAATGCCCCGGCTCAATCAGGACGCCACGACTGCGCAGGCGGGCCGCGAGAAGTTTGGTGTCGATCCCGTCGGGTGCCCGCATCCAGAAGGAAGAGCCACCATGCGCCCCTTGCCCCGCGATATGCAGGCCGTTTTGGGCAATACCATCCTCCATCATCTGGCGCCGCTCGTGCAGGGCGTTCCCCATGCGGCGGACCAGCGCGTCGTAGTGGCCCAGCGACAAAAAATAGGCGGCGGTGCGCTGGATATGGCCCGGAGGGTGGCGCAGTACGGAGGCGCGCAGGGCGCGGGCCTCGCGGATGAACGGCTCGGACCCCACCAGATAGCCGAGGCGCAGACCGGGAAACAGCGATTTGGAAAAGCTACCGACATAGATGACGCGGCCATCCGTATCGAGCGATTTGAGCGCAGGCGAGGGCGCGCGGAGAAAAGATGTCTCGAACTCGTAATCATCCTCCACGATCAGTGCGTCAATATCGCGTGCGCGTGCTAGCAAAGCGCGGCGGCGGGCCATGGGCATGGTCGCATTTGTGGGGCACTGATGGCTGGGGGTGGTAAAAATCACGTCCGTGTCGGGCGGGACCGCCTCGGGCGGCATGCCGTCGCGGTCCACACGGACAGGGGTGACATGGCACCGCGACTGGATCAGGATGTCGCGCAGCGAGTGATAGCAGGGATCTTCCAAAGCCGCGCGGCGGCGCTGGGTCAGCAATACCTGCGCTGTGAGCCAGAGCGCGTTTTGCGCCCCCATCGTGATGAGGATCTGTTCAGGCGCGGCAGTGATGCCACGCCGCGGCAGGGTGTGACGGGCGATAAACTCGATCAGCTTGGGATCGTCCTCGTCGTATGTGTCACTGGTCATTGAATAGAAATCACGCTGACCCAGCGCTTGGAGTGCGCACAGGCGCCAGTTGGCATGATCGAACAGGGTTTTGTCCGCTTGTCCGTAGACAAAAGGATAGCGGTACTCTGACCAATCCTGCGGCTTGGACGGGGTGACGCCGCCGCTGAACCGCTGGCCGATGGCGCGGGTCCAGTCGACGGCATCGAGGGTATCGGGACCGGGGGTAAAGCTGGGCGGGCTCGGTGCATTATCGGACACATAATAGCCCGAGCGCCCTTTGGAACTGAGATAGTCATTCGCCAAAAGCTCGGTGTAGGCGATGGTGACGGTGATGCGGCTCACGCCCAGATGCATAGCAAGTTTTCGCGTGGAGGGCAGTTTTTCACCGCGCTGGAACCGGCCCGACAAAATGCCCTGCGCGATCATCTGCTGGATCTGCGACTGCAAGGTGCCCTGTGCGTCAGGCAGAAGAAAGAATGTCTCGACAGGAAGTGCCATGCGTAAAAGCGTATCTTGGACTTATGTCAGTAGCAATCTGGATATAGAGGTTTGCGAAATCAGCAGGCGCTCCGTAGGCCGTCGGGATTGTGATCTGGCAACCCGCTGTTGGGGGCAGGGCGTGATTAGCGGAACCCATAAAAAACCCCGCCGTGTGGCGGGGCTCTTTAAGATAACGATTTAAGCCGGGATCAGGGGCAGGCGGCCACGTAGGTTGAGCCGTCAGGCCGCTGATACGTGCAGTTTCCATTTGATTGCCGATTGATCAGCGTTCCTGCCAGCAACCCGGCACCCGCACCGATGATTGCGCCTTTTGCCCTGTCATTGCTGCCAGAAACAGACGATCCAACGACCGCACCCGCAAGGGTAGTCGCGGCCAGTGTGCCATCCTGGGTTTCGCAAGCCGCGAGCGCTGCAATCATGGGAAGTACCATTAATAATTTCTTCACGTGTCATTCCTCCAGATAAGATTTGATGCCTGCTCCGTCCTAGTGTTCGGGTCGGTTCGATCGTTCGACAGGTCTCCGAATTGATCGGGCACAGGCCCTTCGCTCGGGCGCGGGTGTGGTCGCACCGCCACCACTATGCAAACACACGCCCCATTGCGCAATCCACTGCATCGATGATCTGGTTGATATCGTCTTTGGTCGCGATCAGCGCGGGAGAGAAGCAAAGTGTGTTGTTCTTGCCGGGCAGCGAGCGATTGGTGGCACCGATCACCACGCCCTGCTGCATGCAATCGCCCACCACCGCCTGCAACATCTTTTCCGCCATCGGCGTTTTGCTGTCGCGGTCTGTGACCAGTTCGGCACCCAAGAACAAGCCCTTTGAGCGCACATCACCGATGACGTCGTATTTGTCTTTCAGATCCAGCAGCTTGTCGGTCATGTAGGCGCCCATCTGAACGGTATTGTCCAACAGCCCTTCGCGCTCGATGATCTTCATGTTCTCGATGGCCGCTGCGGGGCCTGCGGTGCAGCCGCCGAAGGTCGAGATATCGCGGAAGTAGTTCATCGGATCGGCGGCGTCGTCCTTGAACATGTTGAACACCTCTTCGGTGGTCACCAGACAGGCGATGGCGGCATAGCCAGAGGCGACCCCTTTGGCCATCGTGACCATATCGGGTTTGATGCCGTAATGCTGGTAGCCGAACCATGTGCCAGTACGGCCAAGGCCGCAAACGACCTCGTCGATGTGCAGCAGGATATCGTACTGGTCACAGATCTCGCGGATCCGCTCCCAATAGCCATCGGGGGGCGTGATGACGCCGCCGCCTGCCGTCACAGGCTCAAGACACAGACCGCCGACGGTCTCGGGGCCTTCCTCTAGGATGACCTTCTCGATCTGATTGGCGGCCCAGACGCCGTAGCCCTCGACCGGTGCGCCGTCCTGCTCAAAGCTGCGGTACTCAAGGCAATGGGGCACGCGGACGAAGCCCGGCGTGAAGGGGCCGTATTGCGCACCGCGCTCGTCCTGACCGCCGGCCGACAGACAGCCGATGGTGGTGCCGTGATAATCGCGGTCGCGGAACAGGATTTTGTGCTTTACGCCGCCATATCGCTTGTGCGCGATCTGACGTACCATTTTGAAGCCCTTCTCGTTCGCCTCCGAGCCGGAATTGCAGAAATAGACGCGGCTGAGGCCCGGCATTTTGTCGATCAGCATCTCCGAGAAGATCGAACCCGGAATCGAGCCTGCGGAGCCTGCGAAATAGTTCAGCTTTATCAGCTGGTCGCGCACCGCGTTGGCGATTGATTCGCGCCCGTAGCCTACGTTCACCGTCCAGACACCGCCTGACACCGCGTCGATGTGCTCTTTGCCGTGCTGGTCCCAGACGCGCATGCCCTTTCCTTCGACAATGATGCGCGGATCAACTGTTTCGTAAGGTTTATGTTGGCTCAGGTGGTGCCAGACATGGGCGCGGTCCGCCTCTACGATGCGGGAAATATCGTTTTCGTTGAATGTTCCGTCCATGGGGCGACCTTTCATCAGGCAGGTGAATCTGGGAAATCGAATACCGGTTTTCCGACCATTACCATATCAGAAGAGGGAATTGCGCAAAAAAATAGTGCCAGAGGACGCCGATGTTTAGGGCCACATCGGGGAACGATATGAATTTGTGCGGTTTTTGGGCCGCGCGCTGCGCGGTGCGGCCCCTTCTGGACATATCAGCCTATTCAAACTGGTTCTTTGTTTTCGCAAGCGAGCCTTCAAACTGATACGACTTTGGGCGCTACGCCTGCATAATGCGCAATTTGGAGAGCTGACCGCCCGTGATCCTGCAAGGCGGGCAGAACAGGGTGCAACAGCCGGGATCCTAGTCCGTTTTGGGTGCAAACGTGTTGCAAGTGAGCAGAGCATCCCACAGGATAACTGCGTCGGCTGTGCGTTATGCGAAATCCGATCCGACGGCCTACCAAACGGGGCGCGGCAAAAAACAAATGGGAGACGTTAAAGATGATGAAGAAAACAGTAAGCGCATTTATCGCGGGCGCGGTCATGTCGATGACCGGTACAGCCGCATTTGCGCAAAACAGCGAGATCACTGTCGGTTACTTCCTTGAGTGGCCGATGCCTTTCATGCTGGCCAAGAACGCAGGCACCTATGACGAAGTCATGGGGATGACGGTGAATTGGGTCTCTTTTGACACGGGCACGGCAATGTCCGCCGCAATGGCATCGGGCGATGTGCAGTTGTCGGTGTCGCAGGGTGTGCCGCCCTTCGTGGTGGCAACCTCGGGCGGGCAGGACATTCAGGCGCTCGACGTCGCTGTGTCCTACTCGGACAATGACAATTGTGTGGTCGCCGCCGGTCTGGAAATCGACAAGGATTCCGCGGGTGAGTTGGCGGGCAAGAAGGTTGCCGTGCCATTGGGAACTGCCGCGCATTACGGTTTTCTGCGCCAGATGGACCATTTCGGCGTAGATGTGGCGAGTTTGCAGGTCGTCGATATGGCGCCGCCGGAAGGTGCCGCTGCACTGGGTCAGGGAGCGGTTGATTTCGCCTGTGGCTACGGCGGCGGTCTGGGCCGGATGAAAGAGTTCGGCAACGTCCTGCTGACGGGTGCAGAGAAAGAGGCGCTGGGTATTCTGGTGTTCGACGTGACATCCGGCCCCGCCAGCTTCGTAGCCGAGAACAGCGATACCGTGGCGAAGTTTCTGAAAGTAACGGCAGATGCCAATGCCGAGTGGGCGGCCAATCCGTCTGACGAAAACCTCGCCATCATCGCGAAAGAGTCAGGTATGGACATTGAGGCGACACGAGCGTCCATCTCGACGATGAAATTCCCCACGATCGAGGAGCAATTGTCGGACGCGTGGCTGGGCAGCAGCGGCGCTACTTTCATGAAAGGCGTGGCGGACGTGTTTGTCGAAGCAGGTTCAATCGATTCCGCGCTTGAAGACTACAGCGGATCCGTGAACATCGGCCCGCTCGAATCTGCCCAAGGCATGTAATCTTCCGAAAATGACGGGGGTCCGGCTTGCAAGTTGGCAAGCCGGGCTTTTTACAAACAACGAGGCGGGGCCAACCTCGCCCTTATTGGCCTTATACTGTGGTCAGAAAGCAGGGACATGTCCGGACTTTCCATTGAAAAACTCTCGATGCGGTTTGATCTGCCGGGGGGCGGATCGGTGCAGGCGCTCAAGGATGTGTCGCTTGATCTGAAAGAGGGCGAATTGCTCAGCGTGCTGGGGCCGTCGGGCTGTGGCAAGACGACACTTCTGAACATCGTCGCTGGATTTCTGGCGCCGACTGAAGGTGTCATGACGCTCAACGGGCACGAAATCAGAGGGCCGGATGCCGAGCGCGGGATGGTGTTCCAGCAGGGCGCCCTGTTCGAATGGATGAGCGTGCGCGAAAATGTGGGCTTTGGCCCCTCGATGAAGGGCATGCCCAAGAACGACAAGTCCGAGATCGTCAACCGTCTGTTGGACGTGGTGGGCCTTCAGGATTTCAAGGAAAAGGCGGTTTACGAGCTGTCGGGGGGCATGCAGCAGCGCGTGGCGCTGGCCCGCTGTCTGGCCAATGACCCAGACGTGATTTTGATGGACGAGCCGCTGGGGGCGCTGGATGCGCTGACCCGCGAGAAGATGCAGAGCCTCGTCCTGAAGCTTTGGAAAGAGACGGGAAAGACAATCATCCTGATTACCCATTCGGTCGAGGAGGCGCTTTTGTTAGGGGAGCGTCTGATCGTTATGGCGCCGCGTCCGGGGCGTATTCACAAGGAATACCGTTTGCCGTTTGCCGAGATGGGCGTTGAGGCCGATCTGCGCGAAGTGAAAAAGCACCCCGATTTCGCGGTCAAGCGTGAGGAAATTTTGGGCATGATCTGGGACATGGAAGAAGAGATTATGGGTCGCTCGGAGGCGAGCGCATGAAAGAAACTATCGGAGGCGAGCGCATGAAAGAAACTATCGGAGGCGAGCGCATGAGAAGAGTTTCGGAGGCGAGCGCGTGACGGGGCTGATCGTATTAGGCGTCTACGTCGGGATTTTTGTCGCTACGGCATTTGTGTTTACGCGTGTGATCGGCGGCGGGCGCAATGATTACAGTGCGCTCAAGACCGTCACATTCGGAGACGAGAGCGCGGTGCGGCCCAACCGTGCGGCAGGCATCATTTCGCTGCTGACGCTGTTTTTGCTGTGGGGCATGTTTACGGGATCATCGCTGATCCCCGGCTTTCTTCATGCGCCGGGCCCTTACGAGGGGCAGACATCGTTCGAGTATACGGTCGAGGCGAATGGCGCGACGGATACGGCGACGGTGACCGTGCTGGTGCATAGCCGCGAGGAAAATCCTGATGCAGTCGCGGTAGAGCCGGGCGATGGTTTCGCCAAGAACGACAGCATCACCGTCGCTCAATACCGCAGCCAGCTGGTCCTGTTTGACCGCAACGACGAGATCAAGCGCAGCGATGGCGCGACGGTGACCGCAATCAACGGCCAGCGCGTGCGCCCCGGTGACCGTGTCGAGATCGAAGGCGGATCGGTGACCATTTCCGACAAGGGCACCCCGAACTTCGAGCCTGACAACGGCTTGCAGATGGAGCCGCTGTATTTGCCGTCGCCGGAGGCCGTTTTTGACCGCACTATCAAAGTGCTCGATGAGGGATTTCGCGGCACGTCGCTGCTGGGGCATCTGGGATGGTCGTTGTTTCGGGTAATTGCGGGTTTTGTTTGCGGTGCTGTGGTCGGTATTCCGCTGGGCTATGCGATGGGGCTGAGCAATTGGTTCCGGGGCTGGTTTGATCCGATTGTCGAATTTATGCGCCCCGTGCCGCCGCTGGCGCTGATCCCGCTGGTGATCATCTGGGCAGGGATCGGCGAGACGGGCAAGATCATTCTGCTGTTCCTCGCCGCGCTCTGGATCATGGCGATTGCTGCGCGGTCGGGCGTGTCGGGTGTGAATATTGCCAAGGTACACGCCGCCTACTCCTTGGGCGCGAGCAAGTGGCAGATCATGCGCTATGTGATCATTCCTAACAGCCTGCCGGAGATATTTACGGGAGCACGTGTTGCGATGGGGGTCTGTTGGGGCACAGTCGTCGCCGCCGAGCTGGTCGCGGCGGAGAAGGGGGCGGGCATGATGATCATGGTCGCGTCAAAGTTCCAGAATACGGACATCGTGATTTTGGGGATCATCCTGATTGGGGTGATCGGCTTTGGCATCGACATGCTGATGCGCGGGGCCGAGCGGATCATGGTGCCATGGAAGGGTAAAGCCTGATCCGACCGGTGGTCGGCAAACGCTCTGGGGGAGCGTTTGAAGCCCTTGCTGGTGCTCTCGCACATCGCGTTGCGATATGCTGCCACACCTTCGCGCAGACCTGTTGGCCTGCGCTTGGCGAAGCCCCGGGGCCAACAAAAGCGCACTGACCAACCCATGCGAACAACGCAAAAAGGCCAGAGCAGATGCTCTGGCCTTTCTCATTCTCTATCATCAATCCCGCTTAGCGTTTCGGCCCTTTGGGCCGTGCGTCGCCCCCGCGCGCAGCAGGCTTTGCGCCTGGCTTTTTGCCCTTACCCGGAGGGGTGAAGCGTTTGGAAGCGTCCGCCGCGCGGTTGTACCCGCCCTCCGGCTTTGCGTCCGCGCGGGGCATACCGCCCTCTTTCGCAGGCTTTTTCCAGACCGCTTTGGCGCCTGACTTTGCTGCCGGCTTGTCGCCCGCAGGTTTGTCTTTCCACACCGGTTTCGCCTTGGGCTTGTCACCCGCCTTCATCGGCGTCCGCTCGGTCTTGTGAGACTTGGGCGGGCGGGCGGCGTCGCGCTTTGGCTTGGCCGGTGCGGCCCCGCGGGGTTTGTCTGCGCCGCGTGGTTTTTCACTGGCACGTGGTTTGTACTCGGCTGGCGCTGCGTCGTCACTGGGCGGTTTGGGCTTGTACGCAGGCTTGGGCGCGTCAGGATCATAGGCCGGTTTGGCCGCGCGCGGTGCAGGCTTGGGGCTTTTGTCAAAGGCGGGCTTTTGACTGCTTCCTTTGTTTTCGGGCCGTCCGGTACGCGGGCCAAAGTCCGGCACCCCATCGAGGCGCGTCAGCGTCACGCCGTCTTCGGCTTTCATATCGGGGCCAAGCGCGTTCACCAGTTTCGGCACAGCGCCTTCGGCCACTTCGACGTAGGAATGGCGCGGCTGCACGCGGATGGCGCCGATGTCGTCCCGGGTCATGTCGCCCACGCGGCAGAGCATCGGCAGGATGGTGCGCGGCTCTGCCCCATCATTGCGGCCGGTGGAGACCGTAAACCAGACGGATTTCCCGAACTCCATGCGCGGCGCGTTTTCCTTGCCATCGCCGGGGTTGGACAGCTCTTCAGGGGCGGACCCGCGTGAGCGGTGCAGGTTGACGAAGGCGGTGGCGAGTTGGGTCGGCGAATAACGCTCGACCAGTTCGGCGACAAATTCCACTGCGTCTTCCGGTGCGGGGGTTGTCCAAGCGTCGTCACCCAGCAGGCGCTCCTGATCTGCGGCGTTCACTTCGGCGGCGGAGGGCGGCAGCGCCCATTCGGCGTCAAGCTTGGCCCAGCCCATCAGGCGCGTCGCCTTAGAGCGCATTTTTGGCGGCACGATCAGGGCGGAGACGCCTTTGCGCCCCGCGCGTCCCGTACGGCCGGAGCGGTGCAGCAGCGTATCGGCATTGGTGGGCAGATCGGCGTGGATGACCAGCTCGAGGTTGGGTAGGTCGATGCCACGCGCGGCGACATCGGTGGCGACGCAGACGCGGGCACGGCCATCGCGCAGGGATTGCAGGGCGTTGGTGCGCTCTTGCTGGGACAGCTCGCCCGACAGGGCCACGACCGAGAAGTTGCGGTTCGTCAGGCGTGCGGTCAGGCGGGCCACGGCGGCGCGGGTGTTGCAGAAAACGATCGCGTTCTTGGCCTCATAGAAACGCAGGATGTTGAGGATCGCGTTCTCGGTGTCGCGCGGGTTTACGGTCAGCGCGCGGTATTCGATGTCGGAGTGCTGCTTGCCATCCGCCACGACCGAGACGCGCTGCGCATCACGCTGGTAGCTTTTGGCGAGTTTTGCGATGGCGGCGGGCACGGTGGCCGAGAACATCAGCGTGCGGCGCGTCGCGGGGGATTCGCCCAAGATGAATTCAAGGTCCTCGCGGAAGCCGAGATCGAGCATCTCGTCCGCTTCGTCCAGCACCACGGCGCGGATATCGGTGAGGTCGATGTTGTTGCGTTTGATGTGGTCACACAGACGGCCCGGCGTGGCCACGACGATATGCGCGCCACGGTCGAGGGTGCGGCGCTCCGTCCGGGTATCCATGCCTCCGACGCAGGTCGCGACAATTGCGCCCGCCTTGCCATAAAGCCATGTCAGCTCACGACTTACCTGCATCGCCAGCTCGCGCGTGGGTGCGATGACGAGAGCCAGCGGAGCGCCCGCGCGGCCGAATGTGAGCTGGTCGCCCAGCAAGGTTGGGGCGATGGCCATGCCAAAAGCCACGGTCTTGCCCGAGCCGGTCTGGGCCGAGACCAGAAGGTCGGCGCCGTCGAGTTCAGGGGCGATAACTGCGTCCTGAACGGGTGTCATTGTGTCATAGCCTTGAGCGGCCAGTGCGTCTGCGATCGTTTGAATCAAGGGGTGTTCCTGAGCGGATAAAAGATAAGTTTTCCTGCCCCTAATGGGTTGGGGGGCGTTTGTACACGGGGCATTTCGTACGGGCGGGTATGCGCGCGAGGCAAGACGGGGGGCGTGGGCATATAAATCGGGGGTGGCAAAATGGTGACTTCCATGTAGAACAAAAGAAGAACAAACTGGAGGGATGTATGATGAGCGATTCTTCTTATGGGCAGTTGGTGAAGCTGGGCGACAAGCGCGGTGTGGCGGATGTGCCACGTCCGGATGCCTGCGGTGGTCGTGCACACGCAGTGCTGAAGGATGCGCTGTCGGCGCGGCCCTTCGATGCTGCGGTGACGGCTTTCGTGCTGGCCTGTCTGCCACGCTCCAAGATGCCAGTGCTCTGGGTGCAGGATCGCGCCTCGCGGCTGGAAAACGGGCGGGTTTACGGGCCTGCGTTGAAGGGGATCAGGTTGCTGCGCGTCGAGGTGAGCCACGCGCGCGATGTGCTTTGGGCGATGGAGGAGGGGGCGGGCTGTGCCGGGCTGGCCGCCGTGGTGGGCGAGGTGCATGGCGCGCCGCCGGTGCTGGATTTCACGGCGACAAAGCGGTTGGCGATGCGGGCAGAGACCTCGGGCGTGCCAGTGTGGTTGATCCGGTCGGGCACGGTCGAGGGGTTGTCGGCGGCGCGCGAACGGTGGCGCGTGGGCTCGCTGCCTTCGCAGGTGCATCCCTACAACGCGGCGGCGCCCGGTGCGCCGGTCTGGGAGGCGGAGCTGTTTCGGGCGCGCGGGCGCAGTCCGGGTGTCTGGGAGGTCACATATGAAGGAGGCCAGAATAGTCTCCGCTTTCTTCCCCGATCTGGCGATGGACCGCTGGAGGAGGATCACGGCGCAGCAGCGCACGCTGCCGGATGAGGCGGTGCCGGTGGTGCTGGCCCGGCAAGGTCCGCACGGGCCGGTGGTGCATGCGGTGAATGCCGCAGGTGTGGCGCGCGGGATCGCATCGGGTGCGCGGGTGGTCGATGTGCAGGCGATCCACCCCGATCTGCACGTGGAGCAGGCAGACATCGAAGGGGATCAGACGCTGCTCAAACGTGTGGCGCTGTGGGCGCGGCGCTGGTGTCCGTGGACAGTGGCGGAGCACGACGGAATTTTGATGGACGTGCGCGGTGCGGCGCATCTGTTCGGTGGCGAGGCGCAGATGCTGCGCGACATGCACGCGCGGTTTGCCATGCAGGGGCTACGGGCGCGGCTGGCGTTGGGGCCTACGCGTGGCGCGGCGCAAATGTTGGCGCGGTTCGGGGCGCAGGGGGTGATCTGTGGTGCGGATGACGTCGCAGAGGTTCTGGCGCCGCTGCCGGTCGCTGCGCTGCGTCTGCCGCGCGCGACGGTTATTTTGCTGGAGCGGTTGGGGTTGCGCACGGTCGGTGCGCTGGCGGATGTGCCGCGTGTGGGGCTGATGCGGCGCTTTGCGGGGGCTGCGGAGGCGGTTAACCCTTTGGTGCTGCTCGACCGAGCGCTGGGGCGATCGGCGGACCCGCTCGATGCTCCGGCGGAGGGGGGGCGCTGGCTGGCACGGGTTCGGATGGCGGAGCCTGTGGTAGACCCGGTGCCTTGGCTGGAGGGGTTGGCGGAGGATCTGGCGGCTCAATTGGCGCAGGCTGAGCAGGGCGCGCGGCGGCTGCGGGTGACGATATACCGTGTGGACGGAGAGTGGCGGAGCCGCGATGTGGCGACGGCGCAGGCGAGTCGAGATGCGCTGCATTTCGTGCGGTTGGTGACGGGAAAGCTCGACGGGATCGACGCGGGCTTTGGGTTCGATCTGATGACGCTGGAGGCGCTGCGCGTCGAGCCTTTAGTGCTGCGCCAAGACCGTCTGGATGGTGGTAGGGACGCGGGCGCTGATGTGGCGGCGCTTCTGGACCGGTTGGCTGCGAAGCTGGGGCCAAGCCGCGTGACATGGGATGCTTGGGTGCAGAGCCACAAGCCGGAGCGGGTGGAGGCGCGGGTGCCGGTTTTGGCGGGGCCGGTGCAGGGCGCGGTGGAGGTGGCGCGGGAGCGGCCCTTGCGGTTGTTCGACCCGGCGGAGGAGGTTGCCGTGCTTTATGCGGTGCCGGAGGGGCCACCGGCGCGGTTTTCGTGGCGGCGGGTCACGTTTTTGATGGTGCGGTTCGAGGGGCCGGAGCGAATCGCGCCCGAATGGTGGCGTGACCGGGCAGGCACGCGGCTGCGGGACTACTACAAGGTCGAGGTCACGGACGGGCGGCGGTTGTGGCTGTTTCGCGAGGGGGTCGTGGGAGATGCGCGCGGCGGCGATCCGCGCTGGTTCGTGCAGGGGGTTTTCGGATGATGGATGGCATGCGCGTTCCGCGACATCCCACCCACCCTCCCACAACGGTCTAGAGATTTTTCAGAGGATAGGGCTGCCACCTGATGCCACAACAAGAAGGACATAAACGCCGGTCGATTGACGATGACGACCCGTTTCACTGGAATGATCCCGGCCCCTATGTGGAGCTGGGCCTGTCCACGTGCTTTTCGTTTTTGCGCGCGGCGTCGGATGCGGTCGATCTGGCGGTGATGGCGAATATGCTGGGATATCACACCATTGGTGTGGCGGATCACAACACTTTGGCGGGGGTTGTGCGGGTGCACGTGGAGGCGCGCACGGCTAAGGTGCGCCCGCTCATTGGCGCGCGGCTGGTGCTTTTGTGCGGGACTGAGGTGCTGGCGTATCCCCGTGACCGGGAGGCCTATGCGCGGCTGTCCGTGCTGCTGTCGAAGGGGAAGATGGTGGACGCCGAGGGCGCGTGGCAGGCCAAGGGCGAGACGCATCTGACGCTGGAGATGGTGGCGGCGCACAGCAAGGGTGTGCAGCTGATCGTGATGCCGCCGGACAAGCTTGATGTATTCGAGGCGGGGCTGGGACGGCTGTGCAATGCGTTGCCCACATTGGGCCACGTAGGCGCGGCGTATTTGTACCGGGGCGATGATGTGGGGCGGATCAACCGGCTGGACCGGATCGCGCGGCGGCATGGCCTGGGGATACTGGCGACGAATGATGTGCTTTATCATAGTCCCGCGCGCAGACCGTTGCAGGACGTGATGACCTGCATCCGCCATGGCAAGACCATTGATACGGCGGGTTTTTTGCTGGAGGCGAACGCGGAGCGGTATCTGAAGCCGCCCGCCAAGATGTGCCGTTTGTTTGCGCCCTGGCCCCATGCGATTGCGGCGACGCGGGCGGTGGCGGATGCCTGCACGTTCAGCCTTGATGATCTGAAATACGAGTATCCGCATGAGATTGTGCCGCAGGGGCGCACAGCGATGGAGGAGCTGGAGCGGCTGACGTGGGAGGGCGCGGCGTGGCGCTATCCGGAGGGTCTTCCTGCGCATGTCCCGGCGCTGATAGAAAAAGAGTTTGCGCTGATCCGGTCCAAGGATATTGCGCGGTACTTTCTCACGATCAATGACATTGTGAAGTTTGCGCGCGAGGTGGCAGTTCCGCCTATCTTGTGTCAGGGGCGCGGGTCAGCGGCGAACTCGGTCGTGTGTTTTTGTCTGGGGATTACGGCGGTCGATCCGAACGAGCATGACGTGCTGTTCGAACGGTTTCTGTCCGAGGAGCGTGACGAGCCACCCGACATCGACGTGGATTTCGAGCATGAGCGTCGCGAGGAGGTGATCCAATATATGTACCGCACCTACGGACGTGAGCGCGCGGGCCTGTGCGCGACTGTGATCCATTACCGCCCCCGCAGTGCCATTCGGGAAGTGGGCAAAGCGATGGGGCTAAGCGAGGATGTGACGAGCAAGCTCGCCAGTACCGTCTGGGGCAGTTTCGAGGGGCAGATGGGGGACGCGCGCGTGAAGGATGCGGGCATGGACCTGTCCGATCCATACCTGCGCCGCGTCATTACCATTGCGCGGCAGATGACGGGAATGCCACGGCATTTATCCCAGCATGTGGGCGGGTTTATCCTGACGGAGCGGCCCCTGACGGAAATGGTACCGATCGGAAATGGTGCCATGCCGGAGCGGTCGTTCATCGAGTGGGACAAGGATGATATTGACGCATTGGGCATCTTTAAGGTCGATATTCTGGCGCTGGGAATGCTGACCTGCATCGCGAAGGTGTTCGATCTGATGGGCGCGCATTACGGCGTGGCGCATGATCTGGCGAGTGTGCCGTCCGACGATGCGGACACCTATGACATGCTGTGTGCGGGCGACAGTCTGGGTGTATTTCAGGTGGAGAGTCGCGCGCAGATGGCGATGCTGCCCAAGCTGCGTCCGCGCCGGTTCTATGATCTGGTGATCGAGGTGGCGATTGTGCGGCCCGGCCCCATTCAGGGCGATATGGTGCATCCGTATTTGCGGCGGCGGCAGGGGCTGGAGGGCGTTGCATACCCGGCACCCGGCCCCGAGCATCCGCAGGATGAGTTGTTAAAGATCCTTGGCCGGACTTTGGGCGTACCGATCTTTCAGGAGCAGGCGATGAAGATCGCGATTGATGCGGCGCGGTTTTCGCCCAAGGAGGCGAACGAGCTGCGCAAGGCGATGGCGACCTTCCGTTCGCGCGGAACGATTGAGCTGCTCCAGCAGAAGATGGTCGGGCGGATGACCGAGCGGGGCTATGACGAGGAATTCGCGCAGCGGTGTTTCAATCAGATCAAGGGCTTCGGGGAATACGGTTTTCCCGAAAGCCATGCGGCGAGTTTCGCCAAGCTGGTCTATGTGTCGAGCTGGATGAAGTGTCATTATCCGGCGGCGTTTGCCTGTGGGCTGCTGAATTCCCAGCCGATGGGGTTTTATGCGCCCGCCCAGATCGTGCGGGACGCCCGTGATCATGGCGTCGAGGTTCGGGCGGTGGATGTGAACTATTCCGACTGGGATTGCACGCTTGAGCCTTGTGAGGACGGGTTTGCCCTGCGTCTGGGGCTGCGGCAGGTGGACGGGATGCGGATGGACGCGGCGCTGCGGATTACGGCCGCGCGGGAGGTGCCGTTTATCGACGTGGGCGATCTTAAGGCGCGCGCACGGTTGGATCGCGGGATCATTGGCAAGCTGGCGGCGGCGGATGTGTTCCGGTCGTGCGGCATCGACCGGCGCGCGACGCTGTGGCAGGCGCAGGGGCTGCGCGATGCGCCGAGCCTCGCGCTGTTCGAGCACGCGGAAGCGGCAGGCGAGGGCTGTGAGCCAGCGGTAGCCCTGCCTGCGATGGCACAGGCCGAGCATGTGGTAGCGGATTACCAGACGCTGCGCATGTCGCTCAAGGCGCATCCGATGGGATTTTTCCGCAGCTCGCTGCGCAAACAGGGGTTCTCCAGCACGCATAACCTCATCCACATGGGGCACGGGCAACGTGTCAGCCTCGCGGGGCTGGTGCTGGTGCGGCAAAAGCCGGGCAGTGCCAAGGGCGTGTGTTTCATCACGCTGGAGGATGAGGACGGGGTGGCAAACCTTGTGATCTGGCCCAAGCTGTTCGAGCATTACCGCGCCCTGATCATGACCGCACGCCTGCTGGTGGTACACGGGCGGGTGCAGACGGACGGGCGCGTGATCCACATTGTCGCGGACCGGTTGGAGGACCGTACCGCGCGTCTGGATGCGCTGGCGGACGAGCGGCTGCGTGCGACCTATGCGCGGGGCGACGAAGTGCTGCATCCGGTGCCGGATCAGGTGGGCGGGCGGCAGCATACGCGCGATGTGCGGGTTATTCCGAAATCTCGTGATTTTCACTGATGTGCACGGGCGAAATGCTGGGCTAAGGTGCGGTACTCAATACAAAGGCACCTCTATGAATAACCCGCTCTACGACACGATGTTCGCGCCACATCTCGGCAAGGGCACGCCCTTTTTGCACCTGCCGGATGGCGCTGTGATCACCCATGATGCGTTCCTGCGCCGTGCCGCGCAGTTCGCGTATGCGATGCGCGCGCTGAACGTCCATGCGGGTGACCGGGTGGCGGTGCAGGTTGAAAAATGTCCAGATATGCTGGCGCTTTATGCCGCCTGTGCGCAGATGGGCGCGATATTCCTGCCGCTCAACACGGCCTACACCGCGGCCGAGCTTGCGTATTTCGTGACCGACAGCCGCGCTGCGCTGCTGGTGGGTGATCCGGCGCGGGAGGGAGAGCTGCAAGGCATGGCCGACGCCTTTGCCAGCCTCAATGCGGCAGGTGGCAGTCTGAGCGATCTGGCCGATGCGCAGGGCGAGGGTTTTGCAACAGTGGAGCGCCACGAAGATGATCTGGCGGCGTTTCTCTATACCTCCGGCACGACGGGGCGCTCCAAAGGGGCGATGCTGAGCCAGAAGAACCTGATCAGCAATGCCGCTACGCTGGCCGCGTTATGGCAGTTTACCGAGCGGGACGTACTGCTGCATGCGCTGCCGATTTTCCACACGCACGGCCTGTTTGTCGCCACCAATGTGATGCTGATGTCGGGCGGGGCGATGGTGTTTCTGCCGAAGCTGGACGTGGACCAGCTGATCGACTGGATGCCGCGCGCCACGGCGATGATGGGGGTGCCGACGTTCTACACGCGGCTGCTCGACGATGCGCGGCTTGACCGCGAACTGGCGACAAAGATGCGGCTGTTCATCTCCGGCTCTGCCCCGCTGCTGGCGGATACGCATGTGGCGTTCGAGGCGCGCACGGGCCACCGGATTCTGGAACGCTACGGCATGACCGAGACGAACATGAGCACGTCGAACCCCTATGAAGGCCAGCGGCGGGCGGGGACGGTGGGCATGCCCCTGCCGGATGTGGATCTACGCATCGCGGATGCCGAGGGGGTTGAGCTGCCGCGCGGCGAGACGGGTATCATCGAAGTGCGCGGGCCGAATGTCTTTCTGGGCTATTGGAACATGCCCGAGAAGACCGAAGCGGAGATGCGCGAGGACGGCTGGTTCATCACCGGCGATCTGGGGGTTCAGGATGTAGACGGATATGTCACCATCGTCGGGCGCGGCAAGGATCTGATCATCTCTGGCGGCTACAACATCTACCCAAAGGAGCTGGAGCTGGTTCTGGATGCACAGGACGGCGTGCTGGAAAGTGCAGTCGTCGGTGTGCCGCACGGTGATCTGGGCGAAGTGCCGCTGGCGGTGCTGGTGCCGCAGGCCGGGGCCGCGATTGATCTGGATGCGGTGAAGGACGCGGTGGTCGCCGGGCTGGCGCGGTTCAAACAGCCGCGCGAATACCGCGTGGTCGAGGCGCTGCCGCGCAATACGATGGGCAAAGTGCAGAAGGTCGCGCTGCGGGCGGAGTACGGCGGATGATTGATCCGGCGAAACAGGCGTTTCTGACGCGGTTGTTCGAAGCGGCGGTGAAGGCTGCGGATGCGAAGGCGGCGCTGCGCCCGTATCTGCCGGACCGGCCAAAGGGCCGCGTGGTGGTTGTCGGAGCGGGCAAGGGTGCAGCACAGCTTGCGGCGGCGTTTGAGGAGTTGTGGGAGGGGCCTTTGGAGGGTGTTGTGGTCACGCGCTATGGCTATGGCTGCGCAACCAAGGCGATCCGCGTCATGGAGGCGGCGCATCCGGTGCCGGACGCGGGCGGCATCGCGGCGACGGCGGCACTGTTTGACGCGGTGCACGGTCTGGGGCCGGATGATCTGGTGGTGGCGCTGGTCTGTGGCGGCGGCTCGGCCCTGCTGCCCTGTCCCCCCAAGGGGTTGACGCTGGCGGATGAGCAGGCGCTGAACGAGGCGCTCTTGGCGTCGGGCGCGCCGATCGGTGTGATGAATGCAATTCGTAAACATGCCAGCGGGATCAAAGGGGGAAGGCTGGCGGCAGCGGCGCACCCTGCGCGGGTGGTGAGTCTGGTGGTCTCTGACGTGCCCGGTGATGATCCGGCCCAAGTGGCGTCGGGGCCGACGGTGCCGGATAACGTGACGCTGGCGAATGCGCGGGCGTTGATCGCGGCGCGGGGGATCATGCTGCCGGAGGCGGTTCTGGCGCATTTGAGCGATGCACCGATGCCCGATGATCCGGCATTTGCGCGCAACGAGGTGCATGTGATCGCTTCTGCACGCATCTCGCTGGAGGCGGCGGCGGCAGCTGCGCAGAGGGCAGGGGTTCCTGCGATGATCCTGTCGGACGCCATCGAGGGAGAGGCCGAGGTGATCGGCCAGATGCACGCCGCCATTGCCCGCGAGGTCGTGACGCGAGGGCGGCCTTTCAAGGCACCTGTCGTTCTGCTGTCAGGAGGCGAGACGACCGTGACGCTGCGGCATAAGGACGGGCGCGGCGGGCGGAACACGGCCTTTCTGCTGGGATTTGCCCGCGGGATTGACGGGATCGACGGCATTACCGCGCTGGCGGCGGATACAGACGGGATCGACGGATCCCAGGATAATGCGGGCGCGTTTGCCGATAGCACAACTGCGGCAGCGATGCGGGCGGCCGGCGTGGATCCGGCGGATGCGTTGCGCAGACATGACGCATGGGGCGCGTTTGATGCGGTGGGCGGGCTGTATGTGACAGGGCCGACCGGGACTAATGTGAATGATTTTCGGGCGATTTTGATTGAGGGGTGATGCCGAGGCGGTGCATGTTCCGGAAACGATGTCGGTTTTTCCGGCCTTGTCCTCTCGGGACATTCGCTTTGAGAATACCCTGTGGTACTCGCACTTTTACTCGGTAAAAGCGCTTGGTGGAGCATAGCGTGCAAAATCCACTAGTATTGGACACCCATTCCCAATTTGGTTGAACGTCTATTCCAAAATGGACTGGACGTTCAGCGCTATCGAAGTGATGCGCCTTCCAGCCTGATTGTGCGACTTCCACTTTGGATGCGGTCCATAAACGCATCAGCGATCAGCGGGTCCTTAGTAAAACTATACCAATCTTCGACAGGCCTCTGTCCAACGATGATCATTGACGAAATGGAGCTTCTAGCCTCTATGACTTCAAAGAAATCTGCCCTTTCCTGTTTCGTAAACGGATGGAGCGCAAAATCATCAAGAATGAGCAGTTCCGTGGCTTTGAGCCCGCGTTGAAGTAGTCTAAGTGAGCCATCGAGATGAATCGCCCCGGTTTTACCGGAGACCTATAGCTTCATTTCACGCGACCATATCGAGCACGTCACGCTGTGCATAGAAGTTCTCTTCGGCCTCGGCTGGCGGGATATTCCCGATGGGGCCAAGCAAG